>Ga0224497_10000510_pt1 | contig 26639 bp, 31 predicted proteins | sample SF_Jul11_sed_USG_4_FD_167970 | JGI IMG/M metagenome (GOLD analysis project Ga0224497, IMG submission 167970) | Sediment microbial communities from San Francisco Bay, California, United States - SF_Jul11_sed_USGS_13 | ecosystem: Environmental > Aquatic > Marine > Sediment | place: USA...
TGTTCATGGTGATGAAATTTCTGTAATGATTTTAGGGAATTCCATAGACTTTAAAATTACAAAAACTACTCCAAAAGGAGTAATCAAGATAGATCGTGCCACAACACTGAGTATTTCAACAGAAACATCGAGTGATAGAAAAACTAGAGTGACATATGAAGAAGTTGGAGGATTGAGGCGTGAAATTAAAGCAATGAGAGAAATTGTAGAGTTGCCATTAAAACATCCAGAACTATTTGTAAGATTAGGAGTTGAACCACATAGTGGAATTTTACTTTATGGTCCACCAGGATGTGGAAAAACACTGCTTGCAAAAGTCATAGCAAGTGAATCAGATGCTAACATGTATTCAATCAACGGTCCAGAAATTATGAATAAGTATTATGGGGAAACAGAAGCAAAGCTAAGAGACATTTTCAAAGAAGCTAAAGATAACTCCCCAAGTATAATATTCATAGATGAAATTGATGCTATCGCACCAAAAAGGGAAGAAGCTTATGGAGATGTGGAAAAAAGAGTCGTGGCCCAACTATTAGCATTGATGGACGGTTTGAATGATAGAGGGAATGTCATTGTACTCGGTGCAACAAATAGGCCCGACAGTGTTGATCCAGCACTCAGAAGACCAGGTAGATTCGATAGAGAATTTGAGATATCAGTACCTAATGAGGATGGAAGATTGGAAATTCTTGAAATTCATACAAGAGGAATGCCAATTAGTGACGACATAGATCTTAAAGAGATATCATCAGAGTTACACGGATATACTGGTGCAGATATTAAATCACTTTGTAAGGAAGCAGCACTAAAGTCAATTAGAAGATATCTACCAGAGATAGATCTTGAAACTGAAAAAATTTCCTCTAAAGTATTGCAATCAATGCAAATTAAACTAATTGACTTTTATGATGCAATGCAAGATGTGATTCCCACAGCAATGAGAGAATTTTATGTTGAAAGACCAAAAGTCTGGTGGCAAGATGTTGGAGGTTTAGATGAGATCAAAAAAGCATTAACAGACAATCTTATCACAGCGATGAAGGAACCTAGTAAATTTACAAAGATGGGGATAAGACCACCAAAAGGAGCTTTGATTTACGGTCCACCAGGATGTGGAAAAACATTGCTTGGACGAGCATTAGCAACTGAAACAGGTGCAAATATGATTTTAGTCAGAGGACCAGAAATACTTTCAAAATGGTTAGGAGAATCGGAGAAGGCAGTTAGAGAAATATTCAGAAAAGCAAAAGCAGCATCACCATGCGTAATAATTTTTGATGAATTAGACTCACTAGCACGTGCCAAATCAGGTGAAAATGGTGGAAGTGAAACTCTACTAAGTCAATTACTAACGGAGATAGAAGAAGGTACTTCATCACGTGTAGTTGTAATTGGGATAACAAATAGACCAGATGTTTTAGACAATTCTCTATTAAGAACAGGTAGATTGGATTTGGTACTTTATGTACCACCGCCAGATGAAAAAGGAAGATTGGAGATAATTGAAATTTTAACAAGAAAAATGCCGCTGGCAAACGATGTAAAATTGCAAGAAATTGCAGTGACTACTCAAAACTATTCAGGTGCAGATTTGGCAGCTCTTTGTAGAGAAGCAGCAGTAGAAGCAATGAGAAATAATTCATCAAAAATTTCAAACCATGATTTTGCAAATAGTTTGAAGATAGTTAGACCAACCATCACTAAAGAAGTTGATCATTGGTATAACACAATAAAGGAAAGTATATCTAACGTTGTACCTAAGACAGAGAATAAATCATTCTACGGATAAAAATGACAATACCAATTCGGAATACTGTATTTGATAAGATTAAGGAAGTAAATAGATTAACAGACGTTGAGCTTTTCAAAAGTTTAGTTAAAGATGGACACGTTATTGCGGATGATAGATTTAACAAAATACTTTTGGATTTAGAAATTTTAGGACTCATCACAGTGTCATGGATTACAAAGGATGAACGTAGAATAGAAGTTGTAGTTGTTGAAAAAGAAGTTGATAAAATTGAAGAACAAAATAAAGAAACCATGGAAAAAGATTATGAAGCTAGTTTTCCAGGGGTAGATAAATAATTATTAAAACAACGGTAAATCATAGTGAAATGCTGCATCCAATGCAACTGCTACAAAAATTATTGTAAGATACGGAGCGGTTACCTTGTATGCTTTCCAAGCAAATTCAGAGGTAGGATTCTTTGTTAGTTTGTAATGGTATGCGAGCATTAATCCTCCCGAAACTAGTGCAATAACAGTGTAAACAATTCCCATGCCATCTGGAATAAATGAAAGCAATAACGAATATGGAATTAAAATTAAGGTATTACCCAAAATAAATTTGGATGTTTTTTGCATACCAATTACTACAGGAAGCATCGGAACTCCTGCTTGTGCATATTCATCTTTAATTTTCATTGCAAGACACCAAAAGTGAGAAGGAGTCCAAACAAACACCAAGAATCCGACTAGGAATCCTAACAAATCCATACTGCCAGTAGCTGCGGCCCATCCTGCCCAAGCTGCAGCACTACCTGCAATTCCCCCAATTACAATATTTGAAGAATTTTTACGTTTTAACCAAACTGTATAAATGATCACATATGAGAAAATACCAACTGCAATAAAGAAAGCAGATACTGCATTTAGTGCAAAATATCCATAGATTACAGATATACAACTTACAAGCAGCCCATAAACTAAAACATTGGATGCCCTCATCCGTCCAGATGGAATAGGTCTTGTACTTGTTCTTGTCATTTTTGGATCAATATCCTTATCATAATAGTGATTTAGCGCACTAGAACCTGCAGATGCCAATGCCCCTGCAATAATAATATGCAAATATGACCAATATTCCAGTTCAGGAGTACCAGGAACTAGTTTACTTGCAGCATACATGGATGTGACTGCGGTAATTACTAAAAGAACTACAATTCTAGGTTTAGATATCTCCAGTATTTCATTAAATCCCAATTCATTCTACCCCATTACAAAGCCATTTAATTTCTTCGTCTAGTAGATCTATGTTATTTCAAAAGGAATAAGTATTCAACCCTATCAGCTATTTTGAATGAGTAACTGGGACCTTATGATGCCAGGAATGGGACTTACAGCTATAGGACTGGCTGGTCTGACATTATCGTATGCAGGTATTGCACATACGTTCATTGATGGCATGCATGCATTAACTGGTCTTACCATGTTTGTAGGATTAATTTTCCTAGCAGCAGGCATCTTAGACGGTGGCGTTTCAACCAGTAATAGAGCCAAAGCAACGACTTTGGTAATTTTGTCAATAGCATTAGGATTTGGAATGTTTGCTATGACCATGAATACATCAAACTTTACAGTAACATTGGCAGGGATTTTAATGGCAATTGCATTCCCCTCAATCATCTTTGCATACCTCTCAATGAAACATCCAAGTTTTGCAAAACCAGTTGGAGGAATTACCGCAATTGCAGCTGCAACTGGAATAATTATGTGGATATCATTTGGAATTTTCTCAGCTCCTGATACATATATGATTCCCCAGCAAATCGGAGTTGAAGAACCTGTTGAAGAACTCACACCTTCAGGACCAATTTTTGCAATTGAAATTCTTGTAGATTCAACTCAAGAAGGAAATCCAGATTATGATCCAGACATTGCAATTGTTTCACAAGGATACATTGTTGAATGGACAAACGCAGATTCAGTTGCACATACAGTTACAAGTGCAATAGACTTTGGAGAAACATTTGATTCTAGTTTAATGAATGCCGGTGAAGTCTTTACACTAGATACAACTAACTTGGAAGTAGGCGAATACGAATATTTGTGCATTGTGCATCCTTGGATGGTTGCAACATTAGTAATTGAAACACCAAAAGAGCCAACCAAAATTATAATTCCAGAAGGAGCAGCAATTCCAGAAGAAGGGCAAATATATTACGATCCAGAAGTTATCGATATTTCAGTTGGAACTACAGTTGTCTGGGATAATATAGACAATACAATGCATACCGCAACCTCAGGAAATCCAACAGGAGGAGGTGATGGAGTGTTTGACTCAGACATATTAGCTGCAGGAGACACGTATGAATTCACATTTGTAGATGCCGGAAGCTATGACTACTATTGTATTTTACATCCATGGATGATTGGAACTGTTAATGTAGAATAGATTTGCAGGGAATTATCTTATCACAGTCAGATAAAAAAATTCTATCAGAGTATTCAGAAAATCAAAAACCTAACGAATCATGTGCATTATTATTTGGTAAAGACAACCAGGTTTCAGACCTATTCTTAACAGAAAATATTGAAAAATCACCTGTAAACTTTACAATTTCAAACAAGCAATTAATCGAAGGATATAAAATTGCAGAAGAAAAGAAGATAGATGTAATAGGAATTTTTCATTCGCATCCTAATTCAGATGCATTTCCATCAAATACAGACAAAAAATTTATGCAAAGTAATCCAGTGGCATGGATAATTTATTCAGGAATCAACAAAAATTTCAAGGCATTTCTTCTTGAATCAAACATTATTGAAATTCCAATTATAGAAAAATAATTCAAGAACTTAAGCTAAAAGTAGCACGTTCACTGTTAACATTATCTAAACTAGTTTTGTCTGGAGAAACAATTTTTCCAATAATATTGACAGGAGATGCAGGAGTAATTTCTCCAGATTTTCCGATAGGAGTTGGACCGTAAAACAAGCATATTGCTTTGCCAGTTGGCCAATATGCAACATCATTTAATTGGACAGGAGACTGGGCATTTTCTTCTGGTTGTGATATGGGTGATTTTGAGGTGTAAATTTCATCTCCCCAGACATTAAGATTAACTGTAAAAGGTAACTTTTCAATTAAATCATGTACAGTATTTGGAGAATGCGCATCATCCAATTCTAAAAGTATCTTTGAAGAAGAAGGAATTGTGATCTCAACTGAATATTTCATATAGATGTATAATTTTTGAATTAGAAAACCATTGCGAACCAAGTGTAATTTGGAAATAATTTCAGATTCAATCTTTACAATATTATAAAAAAATAAAAAAAATAGTAGAGATTTACAGTCTGGGCATTATTCGTGATTTGGTAGATACAGCGATAATGCTGATTACAGATACTGCCAAAATCATCATTGCAATGGTTCCAAATTCTGGTACCACTTGTGTTGTTGCAATTTCACCAAATACTTCTTGATATTGTTCATCATGTCCAAACCCAACAGCATTAACAGTAATTGTGACAGGATCATCATCAGATGCGTCAATGGTCAAAGCATTTGTTGTATGGGTGTTAGTCATTGTGCCTTCATGCATATGTCCTTCTTCGTTTAGCAACACAATTGTTCCATGTATTGCCTGTATGTTGTAGGTAATATGCTCTGCAGGATTATCTTTCAAGTCTGTAATTGTGACATCTATAGTCATCGTCTCATTTGCGTATCCATCACTAGATACAATATTTGCAACAAGATTATCGACTTGGGGATTTGATTCGACAGTTGAGCCCAGTGTAATTGTGCCCAAATCTTTTTCTACACCTCCACCCACAGTTACGAAAACTTTTCCCAGCATCCAGGGATGAACCATGCAAAAGTAATCGTATTCTCCAAGTGTGTCAAATGTGTGTGAGAATGTTGCACCTGCCATAAACAGACTGCTATCAAAGACTCCATCTGCACCAGCATCAGTGGTTCCACTTGTTACAGTATGTGCTGCAGTGTCATCGTTGCTCCACACAACCTCATCACCAGGATGAATTGTCACCATGTATGGAAGAAAACATTCATTTGTTCCCTCACATCCAGGTACAGAAGTTCCTTGCGGAACACTAACTGATACCTGTTCTGCAGAAGCATACGGCATTGTAGTCATTATGATCCCAGTAAGAATCATATAAGTCAGCATTAGTTTCGCAGTATTATTCATTACAAATTTAATTCCGAATAAGAATAAAAGACTTCGCACACAAATCTGTCTTATCAACTATTTATCCTAACAATAGATGCAGGAATTTCACTAGTGCAAAAAAATTTCAAACACCAATATTAAGAACGTAATTTTTGTATATTCATCCTACAGATTATGGTAAAATGTTAAGCGTGAAATTTTAGAAAATCACTAAATTATACTTGTGACGCCTAAGAGTTTCTTTACTCTAGAGTGCATTTTCAGATAAAAGTAGACTTCGTTGTAACATCTTGTTTAATGAACTTGAAGTAAATATGCATCATTTGACGAATGGTTTTGAATTAAATATCCCTTTTTTTAATTACATCTATGGAAATTCACGTATACGACACTTATGTCAAAGCAGCAGACGGTCATACCATGCACTTTGATGTAATTACCGGTGAAAAAGACCACGACAAAGCCCTCGTATATGGCAAAGAGTGGTTAAAATCAGTCGGTGAAGAACAAGCAGAAATGACTACAAACGAATGTACATTCTGTCACTCACAAGGAGCACCAGAGCCTGTTGAACAGGCAATTAAGGAAAAAGGCTACTTTATCCAGAAAATGGAAGGCTGTCCTTAAACATTTTTCCTTTTTCTTCAAGAAAATATTTTTTAGATCAATCAACGTGGTGTTAGTATGTCTGAACACAAATATTCAAAGTGGACAGTTGAAGGAGACAAGAAAACAAAATGGATTTGTGGATGTTTTCAAACAGCTGATAATTATTTTAAATTCTGTGATACACACAATATGACTTTGAGAAAAGCAATTCAAGCTCAAATTGACGAATTGGATATGACATTAATTGTGGAAGAAGATTAGATAGTAATGATTGCAATAAACAAACGAATTTCCGAAAAATTGTATAAAATGTATCGCAGATCTAAAAATATAAGAAATAAATCAAATAGCGATGGCTTTACTTCTTTTTCTATAAGGTAGAAAGGATTTTCCCTTAAGTCCCTGCCTAACCAATTTGTTGAATCTTTTTCCATGTGCAAGATATGGGAATCTCATATGGATCAATTCATGAACTATAGTATTTTCCAGAGTTTTCTCATCTGGGATTTTTCTTACATTGATAAAAACTAGATTATGTTGAAGATAAGATATACCATAATACTTGTAAGCAGAAGTTCTTCTCCCCTCAGTCATTTCACGAGGCATTTCCAAAACTTCTTTTGTAGTAAGTAGCATTTGTGGCTCTGAAATGGAAAACCTATTAGAATATACTCCGACTTTTTCCAAAATCTGCAGTGTAAGTTCAGGATCTAGTTTCACAGATATTATTTAAAAAAAATGATGTTTATCCTGAAATGTCAGTATTTTGTATATTCACAACTAAACGTAGTTGACACCAATCAAGTATTCCGTTTTGTATAGATGCCAAGATTGAAAATAAAAATATATTTTATTCAAATCGTTATTTTTGAACTTAATTAATTTTGAAATGCCAATAGAGGTAAAAAATGATGTTTCTATAAAATCATGAATTAACAGGGTCAGAAGGTTTAGTAGAGTAATCACAAATCATACAGCCACCGTCTCATCATACCCCAATTATTCCATTAAATCAAGTAGTGTTTGTGCTTTATTTCTAATTTCGGAAGTAATTTTCACTATAACAAGCCCTTCATTTGGTTGACCATACAAAACAACAGCATTTTCAGGTGCATAAACACATACTGGAAGCACTAAAAGATCTTCCTCACCAGTAACAAAAAGTCTCACAGGAGGTTGTAATGCGAATGCCTTTTTTATTACAGACATACTTTGAGAAGTGATTTCTGCTGCAGGGTTTTCAACAATCAATTCGATTGTATTTTCTAATTTTGGCGGTTCTCTTTTCTCTCTTTTTTCCTGACCATCGATAATTTGCAGGGATGGGATTAAACCAAAATCTATCATCTTTTCTGTGGTTCTGTCACCAACAGAAATTACATACGAACTTTCTGAAATGTGTTTTTGGACATTGGTTTTATCAGCTTGGCTTTCAGGTAAAAGTATCCCCAAAGGAATTTTCAACTGCTCTCTTAGTGAATCAGGTAATTTCACATGAATCGAGACTAATTAGCACTCGTCTCGGGTGCGGGGTCTTCATTAGTGCTTTCAGATGCCATTTCTTCTTGTAATTTTGCTGCAAGAATACTACATTGTGCTGCAATATTTTTTGCACTTTTTCTAAAAGCTATTGCGCTTGGAGAATCAGGGTTTGTAATCATAATTGGTTTGCCCAAATCAGAACCTGTCATGATTCCAGCGTTTAATGGGATTTCACCTAAGAAAGGCATGTTAAATTGTTCACTAATTTTCCTTGCACCACCTTCACCAAAGATGTAATGTTTTTCATCACAGTTTGGACAAATAAAATGACTCATATTTTCAACAACACCGATAATTGGAACATTTAGTTTTTCAAACATAGAAACTGCTTTTACTGCAACATGACTTGCAACGTCTTGAGGAGTTGTAACAACAAGGATTCCAGTAATTGGAATTGTTTGTGCAAGGGTTAATGGAATATCACCAGTACCAGGTGGAAGGTCTACAATCAGATAATCCAAATCAGACCAATTAGTATCGACGAGAAATTGTTTTAGAATTCCAGAAATAATAGGGCCACGGTAAATTGCTGCTTGATTAGATTGGTCTGCAAAGAAACCAAAAGAAACAACTTTCAAACCATTAGAATCTGCAGGTTGAAGTTTATTATCTTCAACCTCCATTGAACCATCTTTCATCCCAAGCATTAATGGAATACTAGGACCATAGATGTCAGCATCCAACAATCCAACCTTAGCTCCTTCTTTAGATAATGCTAATGCTAAATTCAAAGAAACAGTTGATTTCCCAACTCCTCCTTTTCCGCTTGCAACACCAATAATATTTTTGACAGATGCCATTCCAGTATCTGCATCAAGGGAACGTCCTTCCATTACTTTGGCAGTTACATTCATATCAAAATTTTTCAATTCAGATAGTTCAGCAATTGCTTTTCTAACATCTTCCTCAATTTCGACATTGAAAGGACATGCCGGAGTTGTTAACTCCAAAGTAAATTTCAGATTACCATCGTTTAGTTCTAAGTTTTTAATCATACCCATTGATACGATATCTTTTTTCAAATCAGGATCAATTACAGTGCTAAGTTTTTCAAGAACTTGATCGATTCCAACCATAGCGTCAAAAAGTCAATTTACATTATTTAAACATAAGTCAGACATCAAAAAACATCATTTATCTAAAAAATTAATAAAATCTTTGAAAATTTAAGCGTAAATCACCTAAACATTCATAAATTGAAATTCGAGAAAAACAGTACATTTGTTTTCTATATCTACCCTAGTTGATGTTGTCAGGATTCCTCCAAGATTGTTTGGAACCACACTCAAAAAGGCTGCAGTAAATATCCTCAAGGAAAAATATGAGAGTATGATTAATGCAGATTTAGGATATATCATCATGATTTTGGATGCCAAAGTCGACGAAATGGGAAAAATGATTGCAGGAGACGGCGGAACATTTCATAAAGTTGAATTTGAAGCACTGACGTTTTATCCAAAACTACAAGAAATCGTTCAAGGCGAAATTGTAGATATTACAGATTTCGGAGCATTTGTAAGAATCGGTCCAACTGACGCATTACTTCATTTGTCACAAGTGATGGATGATTATCTTAAGAGTGACGTAAAGTCTGGAATGATTTTAGCTAATCAAAGTGGCAGAACACTCAAAGTTGGTTCTGTGCTTCGTGCAAGAATCACTGCCGTTTCATTAGGAAAGGCAGCAGCAATGGGTAAAATTGGAATTACATGCAGGCAGCCATTTCTAGGTGCAGATGAATGGATTGCAGAAGAAATTAAGAAAGCCGGTGGTGGTTCAGATGAGCCAGTGAAAGAAGCTAAAGTAGAGGCAAGTTAAGATGGCACGAGAAATGGCATGTCGAAAATGCAAATTTGTAACAACTCTCAAAGTATGTCCTAGTTGTAAATCATCAGACTTGACACCAGATTGGAACGGAGTTGTACTTGTAGTTGATCCAACAAATTCAGAAATCTCAAAAACCCTCAACATTACAAAAAAAGGCAAATACGCAATCAGAGTGACATAGAATACTTTTGAACCCTTAAAATTACATTAACATTTTAACATGGTGTTGGCATTTAATTCGAAAAAACAATTGTTGCAATTTCTTGCTGAAGATATAGGGAATGGAGACATTACAAGTGCACTTTTACCTAAGAAAAAAATATCAGTCAGAATCATTTCCAGAGAAAATGCCATCGTAGCAGGAGCACACTATGCAAAGGAGATTTTCAAGTTGAAAAAATGCAGGGTTAGAATTTTAAAAAAAGACGGATCTAAAATAAAACCAAACCAAACAATAATGATCATCATAGGAGATGCAGGAGACATATTGACATGTGAAAGAACCGCACTAAATCTCCTCACAAGAATGAGTGGAATTGCCTCTCAAACAAATGAACTTGTAAAAAAAATTCCAAAGAAAACAAAATTGTATGCCACAAGAAAGACAGCACCAGGACTCAGATATTTTGACAAAGAAGCTGTAGAGATTGGGGGAGGTAAGAAGCACAGACTCAGATTGGATGAAATGGTAATGATTAAAGACAACCATATTGCGGTAGTGGATTCATTGTCGTTTTTGATTAAAAAAACGAAGAAAAAATATAAAAAATTTGAGGTGGAGGTTGAAACCACAGCAGATGCAGTACTTGCTGCAAAAGAAGGTGCAACAATAATCATGTTGGATAATTTTTCTCCATCTCAAATTAAGAAAACAATATCAGCTCTCAAAAATCAAAAGCTGCGAAATAAAGTTATGCTTGAAGCATCAGGCGGGATCAATTCAAAAAATATATCCAAATATGGTCAAACAGAAGTAGACATAATTTCAGTTGGCAGTATTACAAATGCAGTCAAAGGAATTGACATGAGTTTAGAAATTTAAGAGTTTAATTGTTTTAGCAATTCGGCCACCGAGGTATTTTCTGGATCAACTTCCAAAATTTTTTTACAACATGAAATTGCTCTATTATTTTCACCGAGTTTTTGATGAGAATATGCTTTCAAAAGCAATACATCGACATCATATGCACCAATATCAAGGGATTTGTCAAAAAATGAAATGCTAGTTTTGTATTTGTTTTTCAAATAATAAATCCCACCCACCATAAACAAAGCATCATGATGATTTGGCACAGTTTTTAATAATTCGGTACCGGTTTTTAGCGCTTCATCATATTTTTTTGCTTTGAGTAATTTTTTGAATTCTTTAAATTTTTTAACATTATTTTTTAATGCAGGATCTTTTGTGGCATTACTGAATAATCCAACCAAAGTAGCCACACACAGTTTAGCTAATTGCAAGCATTCTATCTATGGCTAAACGTGCCTTATCAGCAATGTCTTTTGGAACAGTTACAACATTTTTTTCATTTATCAACGCATCATATACTTTTTCAAGTGTAATCATTTTCATATATTGGCATTCAGCTTTTTCAGAAGCTGGAATGAATGTTTTGCCAGGATTATCTTTTTTCATTTTATATAAAATCCCAGTTTCAGTGGCAACAACAAAATTTTTTGCTTTGGATTCTTTAACATGATTTAGCATTCCTTCAGTTGAAAGGATTGAAACTTTTTGATTATCAAAGCTTCCATCTGCAACATCATACATCAATGACGTAGTACAACTACATTCAGGGTGAATAACAAACTCGGCGTCATTCATAGAATTTAATTTTTCAGTCACATCTTCAGGAGTGATTCCCGCATGAACATGACATTCACCTGCCCATATGTGCATATTTTTTCTTCCAGTCATCTTTGCAACATAAGAACCAAGAAACATGTCAGGCAGAAACAAAATTTCCTTGTCTTCAGGAATTGCTTTTACAACATTTACAGCATTTGATGAGGTACAACAATAATCTAATTCTGCTTTGATTTCTGCAGTTGTATTTACATATCCAACTGCGATTGCATCAGGATGTTGTTTTTTCCAATTTCGTAATTCAGATACAGTGATGGAATCAGATAATGAACAGCCAGCTTCCAAATCAGGTAGTAAAACCTTTTTTTGAGGACTGATAATTGCTGCAGTTTCAGCCATAAAGGTTACGCCACAAAACAAAATTGTTTTTTGGGGAACTTTAGAGGCCTGTCTTGAAAGGCCTAAAGAGTCCCCAGTAAAATCAGCCACATCTTGTACATCAGGAATCTGGTAATTATGTGCTAAAATTACAACATCTTTTTCTTTTTTAAGTCTGAGAATCTCATCTTTGAGTTGAGATGATTGTTGTACAAGCATAAACAGTACAAAATTGGATTGAGTTGGATTTAAAGAATGGGAAGTAGACCATAATTCTCTATAAAATCATCAAAGGGGGCAATAATTGCCCACTATTTTGTGGGGATTCCGTAATCAAAATTAGGAAAAACTGGATCTTAAAGTTTTTGATCTCCATATTCAGACCTAAAATTATTTCATTTCCACGTTCCATTAGAGAGCTAAAAAGCCAACAATAGGATTTAACGTTTTACGGTGTAACACTACATAAGTTCACGCCTATCTTTTAATTAATTTCACAGATCTTTGACTCTTCTTTACTGCCAAATAATGATTTGACTGAATTTAGTTTGATGAGAAGTGTTTAGAAAAAAGAAAGATTATAAGTTTTATGCGAAAAGTCTCACAGCCATCCCCAACCACTCCCTTGAATTACACCCAAGAACATTTCCAAGAAATCCATGGGTCCAAAGCCCATAATTCCAGGAGAAGTTCCATGGGCATAGGCTGGACTTCCTACTGCTACAACCCCCCATGTTAACAACACAAATGCTACAAAGAGTGCTACAATTGTCACTGCTTTCAGGATATATTCAGACAGAAATTACTGATACGATCCGGTTGGATGATATGATCCGTAAGCTGATTTGACATGATTTCATAATTTCAGCTAATGACATCTCATGTTCTAAACTGCATAATATCATACATGTCACAAACAATTGTATCCGATAAAATTTACAAAAGAGGTAAAGACATTGAGGAATATCTCAGTTCAAGATATTCAGAACCATGGGTTTCAAAAGCTAGAAGGTCAGAAATAGATGAAGGCCATGAAATATCTTTTTGTCCCTACTGTGATCAACAACTGGAGAGACCTTATTGGGAATCAAGATACAATGGGATTAGAGGTAGATGCCTCACATGCGAAGTAGTTTGGAATTTATCCTAATTGGCACTTATTCAAAAAAATCATCCAACCTCACCAGATGCGCGACATGTCATACACATCTGCGATGACACCAATGCTCATTCCTTACCCTGCATTCATCAAACGAAGGTGTTTCTTGCATAGAATGTAGGTAATGAACATGGTACAGTTCTAATTAATTGATTGTGTTTTTTTGATTATCAAATTGCATGAATGTTCTGAATGTGAAATCTAGAGTTCAGAATCTAAAAAAAGGCTCAAATTAGATAATTAAATCAACCTTCATAACCGATAGTTCTCATGCCCATACAAGGCTTTTTTCCTTTGCTCCAACATTTACAAGAACAAGAAATAGATTTTCCACTTTCTAAGTCTTTAACGACTTTATGAAAAACTCCCTCTCTAATTTTAGATTCAATAGATATTGTTTCATATCTATCAGGCTCCATGAATTTTGTACAAAAATTATGAACTTAAACATATTGGAGTTTAGAAACTAATTTTCATCGGGTTCATTTTCTACACTTTCAAAAGTCATTTTCTTTTTTTGACACGACTCGCATTTTTCCATAAGGCCAAATTCGTTTCTCAACTCGCCTTTTCCATCACATCTAAAACAATTCAAGTGGTTTTAATTTACTTTGATTGGCATTAAGGTTTCCTAGTAATCTAATTATCATGTCTAAGCATTTTCAAGTTTAGAATCTGCTGTAGACATCAATATTGTTAATTTTGTCTGGGTTGTCTGCGAAATAATACAAAATTCTATTTGAGTCTATTTCTACCCATTCTGACTCACCTGCATAGTTTACTAGATCTTCAAAAAGGCGTCCCCCAATCCCAGTTAACCGTAACAGTGCCTTTTCATCATGAATTTTTATCAGAAGTTTGATCAACTGTTTTCTCAATATGCTCTGTCCCTGAATGTTGATCTTATATTCAGTACCATTTATTTCGGTAATTCCAAAAAAATGATTTGGAAACATATCTAATCGTTTGATCCTTATTGAAAGGATTTTTTTAAGAGAATCTGTCATGATTGTCAGCCAAGGATTTTACATCCCCTTCACACAATAAAGGATTCTGTCACATTCTAAATCTCATAATTACTAAAACAGGTATTTCAACACACATTCCAACGTTGAACAAAATCAGACTGATCCCATATCCCAATACTTTTTGAACAGAGTCCATTTCCACATTGCAGAAACTCATGAATTCCTTGAGGCATCTTTGGTACATTTGAAATGTATCTTCTGTTTTAATCGATTCTCTGAACAACAGAAGACTTTTTTCCATTCTTCCAGGGTTTGTTCTGAGTGTATTTTATGGGCGGATAGTCCTGTTTTCGGGGTTGATTCGGGCAATTATTACCATATCATGTGCCAATCTGAATATTATTTGAACAGTATTTTTTTAAAGTTTCAATAGCAGATAAAATTGCCAACCTACTGGTTTTAGGATTATCAGGGTCTGGGAAATTTTCAATCATAAAGGTCATCTTTCCAAATTTTCCTGCAGCTTCAATATGATGAGTATTTTTATCAGTGTCAGGGTCTGCAACAATTTTTACATTGGTTCTTTCACTACCGATTCCTGACAAAGATAGTAGTGCTGCAACATTAATGTTGGCAGGAAATAAAGAGACAGCTTCTTTTGCAGTACCTTCAAAAATAGTCATAGGGGAACTAATGGAATCTAAATTAATTTTGGAATTTTCAAAAAATTTTGCACCCTTAAGGGAACGAGGATGTTTTGTCGTAGTAATAGATACAGATTCCAATTCATCTTTAACTGATTTGATTCCATCCAGACCGGCAATTGCACCAGATGGAAGAAAGATTGTTTTTTTGAAATCCTTGCAAGCATCAGACAAGATATCATAAATTGATTCATCTAGTAAAGCTCCAACACTCATAATCATCAGATCACGTTTATTTTGTAAAACACTCAATCCAGCATCTCTTACAGCATCTTGAGAAGCTGCCTCAACTACAATGTTAACTGGATGTGAAGATAATAAGTGAGGATTTTCAACAATTTCAGGTTTATTTTTTAGTTTTCCTACCAAAATTGCAGACGCTTCTTTAGAATCATCATACACATGAGTAAGAATTGCAGGGATTTGTCCAGAGTCAATGGCAAGTGCAATTTGAGTACCAATTGCACCACAACCTAACAATCCAATTCGTGTCAAACAGCATTATTAGAAAAGATTACTTAATTAATTCTAGTAATTAGCATACGTCTCATGAATGGTTTGATTTGGTTTTAATAGATCTTTGACCATATTTTTTTAGAGTTTGTTCAGTACTCTCCAATAGAATTTGAATTTTAGGATAGTCAGCATTGTCCAATAAATCATTTTTAATGACAAATAGATAACGTCTCTTTTGCCTGACTATACGCAATTTTTTTGATTTTGATACAGCATAGTTTTTCAAATCACTCAAGTTTGCAGAGATATCACATAATTTTATGAGTTTTGCATCTGATGAGGATTCTGTAAGTTGTTTAACATATTCTTGTTCTCTTTTCTTTTTTGGCAATGACATGTCTTTAGTTAGATCAGATACAAGTACTGCAACCTTACTTCCAAATCGCTCATACAAATCATCAAAACTAACATCAGTATTTTCTATAGAATCATGAAGCCAACCAGAACAAAGAATTTCTTCATCTATAACACCTAAACTTTTGAGTCTATTTACTACATCATCTAGATGTTTTGAATAAGGAGTTTTTCCGTCATTTCTAATAATTCCAGAATGTTTCTCTTTTGCGAATAATTCAGCATTTTTTACCAATTCCAAAGAATTTCTTCCACGTTTAGAAAAGAACTCTTCAATATTATGTTAAAGAAAATTCAAGAATGATTCATCATCAATCTATTTAAGATAAAAAACTAAAAGAAAGGATAGATTGAATTCAAATAAAATTTTGTTCAGTGTCACCATAATTTTGATATTTTCAATTACAATTTCTGCCTATGCAGATATAGAATCACCTAAAAAACAATTAAAAAAAGGCATTCCAATTGAAGAGATTCAATGTAATGTAGAACGTGAATTAGTTATTAGAAATAACGGGATGCCAGCATGTGTAAAATCTGAAACAGCAGAAAAGATGAAAGAGATAGGAATTGCATCAGATCCCATAAAATTTACGGATTTGAATAATGAGATTAAAGAAATGACATCAGATCCCATAAAATTTACGGATTTGAATAATGAGATTAAAACAGTTACAGCATCAAAAAATGAGATCGAGTCAATTCCTGCATCAAGTATGTCAATAGTGAATTTTTACATAACAGATCATGATTTGAACTTGGCACATAGAGGTATAGAGGTAGTATCAACTAGAGGATTGTTTGAGTTTACAATCAACGGCATTGCAATTGAAGGACCTAAAAATATGATTGAGACAGGACCTGATACAGGTCAATTTTACATTAAACTGGAATTACCAGAAACAATTGAGGGAAGAGCACTAAGTCAAGAAGATATTGTATTGATAAGATATTTGGATGACTCTGACTACTCTGGAGAAAAAAGAGTATTGGAAAAATCAATTCCACTTACAAAGACATTTGCCAATATCGGATCATCTGATAGTGGTGGTTCTAGGATAGGACATGAATTTACCGTGAGAATTTATGAACCTGATGCAAATGGAGATTCAAAAAATGAGGACAAGATACCATTAAGCAAATTAGAGTTCAGAGGTGAAGGAGGGATAAGAACAACACTTGCAAATCCAAAATTCGATGCAAATTCTGGATACCTAATTGAAAGTGGTCCAAACACAAGCACGTTTGAAGTTGTGATTAAAATTCCTCGAGAATTGGATGGAAAAACAATTCACATTGGGGATGAATATGAAATTAGATATATTGACAAATCCACCCCATCAAATACAAATGAAAAAATTATTCTGAAGGGTAGAATAGGATAGAGGATTAGATGGATCAGTTTTGTCAAAGTTCAGCATAACCTAAAGATTTTATTCAAACCTGCAAAGTATTGTTGTGCTCAATACAGTATACAAGGATGCAATTATCAATAGAGAAAAGATGCTTGCAATTCTAAAAGGTCCAAAATTTGAACAGATTTTACAAAAGGCACGAGGAAATTGGATAGAATTTACGCCTACAAAAGAAGAAGTGATCACCGCAGGAATAGATAGTAGTTTTAACAATACTAAATTTCAGGGAATCGAATTATGGGCAACTACGGCAGTTTCAGTGAAATCAGATGGAGAAGTATTGGTAGATTTACATCAATCAGGGCTCGGAGCCGCAGATGATATTTCAAGTATTGCAAGTAAAATGGAGATTGAAGCCTGTGAAAAAACGATAGATGATGTTGACATGGTATTGATGGACGGCTCATTACATTCTCAGTTAATGACAAGGCAAGCAAGATTAGGATCATTAATTGTGAAGATAATGAAGAAGAAGAACAATGTAATTTTTGTTGCAAAAACATCAAATACAAAGAAACAGTTTGAAAAGTTAGGTTCTCTTGCAGGAGATATTTTCTATTATAATCATGTAACAAATAATCCCGGATTTAGTAAAATTTTTGTAGAAAAAAAATATGGAACAGATAAAATAATTTCTTCAACTTTTGTAAGATTAAGTAATTCAACACCAATAATCAAACTGGAATTCCTAGGAGACCAACATGATGAAAAGGAGATAAAATCAACAATGAACAAATTATACAAAACTAGTATAGGAGGATACCCATATGCCCTTAAGCTTGCACACAATAACTGTAAAATGGTTAGTTTGTTAGGGTTAAGTAACGAAATAGGTTCACGAGAGGTGTTGAGTTGAGTTTAGGTTTTGTTATAGGCGAATCAAAACCCACATTTGTAACAGCGATGACTTCAAGAGCTCTATCAGTAGGAGAATATATCAAAATAAATTCAGATGAGGGAGAAATTTTAGGGTTAGTTGAAAGATCATCCATATCAAGTGCAGCATTTGCAGATGTGAAGAATTTTGATGAAGCATCAGAGAGTACTGAAATTGCAGAAATCAACAAGAGAGACAAAACATTTACCGCTCATATAGGAATTTTGGGGTTTTTAGAGAATTTAAGGAAAGGGCAATCAATGATACCCGCAATTCCACCAATTCCAGGTACCAAAATTACTCCCCCAACTAAGCAAGACCTAGAAGAAATTTTCAGTCCTAAAAAAGATGGATGGGTAAGTATTGGAAATCTTTTACGGAATAAATCAATCGATGCAAAAGTGAATTTAGATAAAATTGTTTCAAGACATCTAGGAATTTTAGCAATGACAGGCATGGGGAAAAGTAATCTAGTATCACTAGTCACAAAACAAATTTCAAAATTAAAAGGAACTGTAATAATTTTTGACTACCATAACGATTACACAGGTCTAAACATTCCACGAATTAATGTAATTGATGCAAAAATTAATCCAAGATTATTGGATGCAGATCAACTCGCAGAAGTACTAGAAATTAGAGATGGTGCAAATGTCCAACAACGAGTTTTAAGAATGGCATTTACAAAACATGTTAAAGAATCAAAAGAATTTTGGAGTAAGTTAGAAAACGAAGTAGATTTTATTGTAAATTCAGAAGATAAAAAACTAAAAGAAATTAGAACGTCGGCATATAGAGTTCAAGACATCATAGAAGAATCTCAAAGAAGATTTGAAGATATTTTAGATCCAGATATGGGAGATCCAATTAGTTTTATCAAGGAAGGACGTACAAACATTCTAAATATTTCAGAGTTATCAGAAAAGCAAGCAAATGTCGCTGTTGCATTTTATTTACAGCAACTACTCAAAGATAGAAAAGATGCAAGTATTGCAAGACATGGAAAAACAAAGAAAGAGAGAAAGTTTCAATTCAATTCTCCGCTTTTTGTAATCATTGAAGAAGCCCACGTATTCATCCCAAAAGATCACGACACCAGTGCAAAATATTGGGCTGCAAAAATTGCCAGAGAAGGAAGGAAGTTTGGATTAGGTCTAGGTATCGTATCACAAAGACCACGAAGTGTAGATCTAAACGTACTAAGCCAAATGGGTTCATTTGCAATTATGAAAATTATCCAAGAAGATGACCAGCGGCAAATAGCCTCAGCAACAGAGTCCACCAGTCGTGAATTAATTGCCCAATTAGCATCACTAAATGTTGGAGATGCAGTTCTTGTAGGACAATGGACAAACCTTCCATCATTAGTACATGTTGAAGAAGTAAAGGAAAAGGTAATGGGGGCAGATCAAAGTGCAGTTGATGCTTGGGCAAAGGCAGACAAAATGAAAGAAATTGCAGTAGAGTCAACGCAAGGATTGATTCAGAAAGATTTACTATTAGACTAATGTTATTTTCACATATTTCAGACACTCATTTGGGATTAGTACAATATGGATCAGAGGAACGTGAACAGGATGTGTATGATGTATTTAATCAAGCAATCGACACATCAATAAAAGATCATGTTGATTTTGTAATTTTTGCAGGAGATATTTTTCATGTACCCAATCCAAACGGAACAGCGATTGTTCAAATGGGCAATGGATTAAAGAGATTAAAACAAAATGATATTGATTCATTTTTTATTTTAGGAGAACACGATATTAGTAGAATAAGAACAACCCCAATTCCGTATGTATATCACAATTTAGAATTCTCAAAATATATCGGTCAGGGAAAACCAGTGGATTACAAAGGCATACTCTTAGCAGGATTTGATAAAATAAGGAAAACAGAAATTCCGCAATATGAGAAAAATTTTACAAATATAGAAAAAAGTGCTGAAAAACACACGGGCCATAAAATTTTAGTTTTACATCAAGGAATAACAGAATTTAACAAATTTGCAGGGGAATTACAATCAACGGACTTGCCAAAAAATTTCACATATTATGCCATGGGACATCTTCATGATAAAGATATCAAACAGTTTAATCATCTTAATGGTCCTGTCGCATATCCAGGTTCCATAGAATTAACAACAAGCGAGGGAATCAAAGAAACAAAGAAAGGATTCTTTGAAGTGGATATTTCAGGAAAAGACGCAGTGCCCAATTGGATTGAATTAGATGCAAGACCTCAAATGTCATTTAAATCAGATTACCAAGAATTATCAAAAACAATTGACGAGATTTCCAAAAAAATAGTTGTCAGTGGGAAAAAACCAATAGTGGAAGTAAAGATCCAAGGGGAAAAAATTGAAACAGAACACATTCAGGCACAAATAGCAAGACTAAATTCAATGGTTCTCAGGTGTTTTTGGAGAATTAGTACGAAACAGATTTCAGATTCATCAGTATTTCTAGACCGGCCAAATGCCATTGATGATGAAATGTATAGATTATCAATAGCAGCTCTAGATTCTGAACAATATGCAAAATTTGCGATTAAAGAATTACTGCCAATTTTAACAACAGGGGAAATTAAAGAAGCATCGCAAATAGTTTTTGAAAATTTTGAGAGATTCAAAAAGGAGAAAAAGATATGATTACTTCAATCGAATTGGGAGATTTTCTATCACATTCAAACACAAAATTAGAATTTGAGAATGGAGTTACAGTTTTTGTAGGAGATAATGGTGCAGGTAAATCAAGTATCATTGATGCAATCACATTTGCATTATTTGGTCAACATACCAGAAAATCAAATAAAGGATTGATTAAACGTGGGACAAACCAAGGATTTGCAAAAGTTGGGTTTTCTGTAAACAGTAAACAGTTTGAGGCAGTAAGGAAAATTGACAGTAAAGGAACACTTGCAGCAAAATTTACAGAAGTAATAGGCGATGATCGTATTGAAATTGCTGCAGGAGAACGAAAACAATTTGGAGAATCAATGACACATGAAGTTGAAAGAGTCATAGGTCTAGATTTTGAAAAACTAAAAATTGCATCAATTGTTCAACAAGGAGAGCTAAACACAATCATTAATGCAAAACCAAAAGAATTCAAGGAATTACTCAATGCAATTATAGGAATAGACAAGCTCGATATTGCATCTGAAGCAATGAAGATAGTTAACAAAGAATTTCGTAAAAAAATAAGAGAGAATGTAGGATATGATGATACACATATTGAAATTTTATTGCGAGATCTAGAAAAGTATGAAAAAGAAATTGCGGAATCAAAACCTCAAAAAGATCAACTGGAATTAAAACAAGAAAAACTAAAAAATGAAGTAGAGGATCTAAGGAGGAAAATTGAAACTGAAACTCCAAAAATCGATAAAATCAAACAAATAGAATTACGAAAAAAAGAGCTATTGTCATATGCGAAAGAAGCAATACGTGAAATCCAGCGTGAAATCAATGAAAATGAGCATAAAATACAGGATTGTGAAGGTTGTTTTGAGCACTTAGAATTAAGATCAGACTTGGAATCAAAAGTCCAAAAAGTTGAGGATGTAATAGAAGATACAGTCAAAAAAATTCAAGAAATGACAAATCAAGTAATTTCATTAAAAGAAAAACAATTGCTTGCATCTAAACTACAGTTAATAAATAACAAATGCCCAGTGTGTGATTCAAACGTAGAAAAATTAAACCCACTTTTTCAAGAAACACATCTTCGACAAGAAATTTTAGAATTACAAAAACAAATTATTTCAAAAGAAAAAGAAAATGACATGTATAATCAAAAAAGAAAAGAATTTTCAGTAAAATTACAAAAAGCAAGAGATGCAGAAGCAACACTTAGAGCCCATTCTATTAACAATAAAGAAGAACTGATAAAAATTCAAAAGGATATAGAATTTAAGAAGCAAAAAATCCCTTTAACCACAAATCAGAACCTGCTTGAAATATCAACAATAGACCAGCATGCAAATATGATTTTTAAAAATATTTCAAAATTAGAAATTGAAACCAAAGGATTTGATGAGCAAGAATTCAATAATCTTAAAAAAACAGTAAATGAAAAACAGATGAATTTATCTCAAATAGATCAACAAGTTGGAGCAATCTTAGAAAACATTTCCAAAGGAGAGAAACAGATCATTGTGATTGAAAAAGCTGTTTCAGAATTAAAAATTGTAAAAGAATATGTAACAAATCTCAATGAAATTCAAACAAATGTTTTTAGTAGAGATGGACCGGTTGCTACAAGTCTCAGGTCTTGGGCATTGAATACAATTTCTGCTAAAGCATCAGAATACCTCACATTACTAAATACAAAAATTCAGAGAATTTTATTATCAGAAAAGATAAGGGATATTTCAATTGCATGTTACTCAAAAAATGAAGTTCTAGAATTGGAATCCCTTAGCGGAGGTGAGAAAGTAAGTGTAGCCCTAGCATTGCGATTAGGCATGGCAAGCCTTCTCGGTGCATCAAATCTTAACCTAATGATACTTGATGAGCCTACAACTCATCTTGATGTTGAAAGAAAAAAATCCCTAGTAGGAGTGCTATCTCAGTTATCAGATATTTCTAACTCTGAATCTCGAATGCAATTTCTAATCATCACGCATGATGCAGAAATCTTTGAGGATTCAACAGTTGAACAAATTTACAAATTTGAGTCATCTGAACAAGGTAGTAAAGTTACGATCCTTTAGGCAATATCAACAATACGAGTGATCATATCTTGATTTCAACCTGCATTAAATCTCAAAAAAAGATACTGAACAAAATAATGATTTGGTTTTTTAAGGATATGTGTAATCCAAAAATATTGAATGACTTTGTTGCTCGATGTAGAAAGTGCAAATCCAAAATCATTATTCCTGATCAAGGGCCTTGTACTGATTTAGAATACATGGATTACATTAATGCATATGACAAACAATGCAAATGCGGAAAAAATGATTGGGAATTAATATCAGCATAGAATCAATTCAGATTAATTCAAGTAACTATGTGATGAAAAAATACTAAAAAAATTAGTTAAAAGATCTAGTTCACAATTACTTTACCAGTCATCCAAGGATGAACCATGCAGAAATAGTCAAATGTCCCTGCTTCATTAAACGTAAATTCAAAAACAGATCCTGACAAGAATATGCCAGAGTCAAATACACCAGTCAATCCTGCATTTACAGTTCCACTTGTTACAGTATGAGATGCAGAGTCATCATTAATCCAAGACACTGTTGTACCTGATGCTACAGTGATTTCATATGGCAGATAACATTCGTTTGTATCCTCACATCCCGGAACAGCAGATCCCACAGGAACTGAAACTATTGCAGTCATTTGCAGTCCTTCAGGTTCAGGTAATGCTTCAGGTTCGGATTCTTCAACAACCACCATTTCTTCAACATCATTGACAATTATTTCACCAGTCATCCAAGGATGAACCATGCAGAAATAGTCAAATGTCCCTGCTTCATTAAACGTAAATTCAAAGGTCAAACCGGACATAAACAAACTAGAATCAAATATGCCATCATAGCCATCAGAAATATTTCCACTAGTCACGGTATGAGCGGCACTATCAACATTATTCCACTCTACAGTGTCACCAGGAGAAATGGTAATAGAATAAGGCAAGTAACATTCGTCTGTATTTTCACATCCGGGCGTTCCAGAGCCTTCAGCAATGTTTACTGTGTGAATTCCAGTTGCAATAGGTAGTGTAATTGTCAGCTCAGATTCTGGTTCGGACAGGAGTTCCGGAACAACTGTCATTGTAGATACAATTCCTTTTGGTTCAGTGATTTCATCGCCATGGCCCAATCCCTGAATGATAACTTGAATGTCAATTGGAGATTCACTCAATACGGCTGTTTCATGAATTGAATGCATTCCAGGATGTCTATGTGATCCTGGATCAGATAGAACCGTATTGCCATTTTGTTTTGCAGAAATATCATAATTTACATGGTCAACAATATTTTTATCATCATCTCTAAATTCAACTTCAACAAGTAAAGTTTCACCTACAATTGCAGTTTTTGGCACAATGTAGGAATTAACAGAAATTTGAACAGGCTCCGGTTCAGCAACCAAACACTCACCTTGATAATCTAATGTAACATCAGCAGCGTCTAACATACACATATTGCCATAAGTTTCTCCATCTACACCACACATAGGATCCCATTGCATGGTACAAACAGTTGGCTTCTCTTCAGCAATTATTGTTCTTGGTTCAATTATATCTCCAGGATCCATTGATATGAATCCAATAGATATTGCAACAAGAACTCCGACTGCAGCTATTACCCAATATGAAAAATCCAATCTCATCCACCTGTTAACTTTGCAAAGTTTTCGTTCTTACTTAACTTTTCCATGAACTCAATATTAGACAGGGCAACAACTGCAGATTCCACGACTGGTTTTTCAGAATCATTCAATGCTTTTTCCAGAGTTTCCTTTGCCTCTTTGGAACCAACAACACCCAAAGCAATAGCTGCCTCATGACGTACAAACATACTAGGATCATTAAGTGTTGCATCAGCTAATGGTGGAATTGCACTGGAATAGGACATTTGTCCTAATGCAAAAGCAGCCTCATGTCGAACCAATTCATTTTCATCATTTTTTAAAACTTTAGCAATGTATGGAATTTTATCTTCTCCTCCAAAATCAACTAAAATACAGGCAACCCTAGTTCTTACCACATAATCAGGATGTTCCAAAAGAGAGACAAAGTATTCGGTATCTTTTTGTTCATATTTTGATTCCATTTCCGCAAAAAGTGATAGTCTCTCATTTGTTACTGCCTGCAATTTATTTTAAAAATTTGTGTGTCCTATATTAGGTTACTTTTTGGAAGGACATGTTATTCTCTAGTGTGATGACATAGTCAGATCGACTCACCATTTTGCATTATGATTTTCAAAGGTTCTTGCCATAATAAAAAAACAGATTAATAAAAAATGAGATGACATTGCAATGCACATCATATTTCTAGCATAATCCCACTATGAATTACAAAGCATCTGAATAGAAAATATACGAATTGATTATAGGTTAAAAAATGAGATTTTATTTAAAATGGCAGAAAAATGTGCAGTGTGTGAAAAAGACATGAAGGACGTGGGTTTAACTCATTGCTCAGAAAAAGGTCTATTCTCAAATATAATCAATACAAAATCCATGCATGAAATATCTATTGAGAGTTGATCATAGGTTAAAAAAATTGTACAGAATGGATAGTAATCAAAACCACTTTGTTGCCGATTGACAACAAATCATTACAGCATCGTTTACGCCTAGTAATGTTTGGAATTACTTGATTGCTATCAATATAATAAAGCAACAATGGAATAAAAAGTCAATTAAGAAGATCATTAACATTTGTTTGCCATTTACATTATTTCTGAACAAGATTAAACCCAATTCAAATTCTAAAAACATTAGAAAGATTTGTGTATGATTCATGTTTGGGTTCTAGCAACATCATAGCAAACATCAACAACTGTTGAAAAGGGATTATTTGCTATTGCCATGCATGGACACAACAGAAAACTCAATGTGCGGAGTATTGTACTTGATGAGTTGAGTGTTGAGTTTTAGCTGTTAATTGTAGTAACAGATTCAAGGTATGGAATCGGGCTTGCATTTAATCATCATAGTAAAGAGCATTGTGATTTGAGACTATATGGGTCTAAAATATTGAAAAAGATTAACCCCTTTTGATGCTTCTTTTGCAATCTCAGACATAACAGAAATAATGATGCAAATTGGGTTATCCCTTACTTCCTTTCAACATTCAAGGTTACGACAATTTCAGTTTGATCATTATCAAGATCATCATCCAATACAATTCCTTTGTCAAGAAGTTTGAACTCATCAATCAAAGAACCATCCTCACTAAATGTTCTAACTAGTTTGCTTTTTGGGAGAACAGACACATCACTTGAGTCGTGATATACTTTGACCGATTCGCCATTTTTTATTATAATCTTCAACCTATTCAGCAAAGTAAAATTAGATAATAAAAAGTAAGATTACTTTGCAATGGAAAAAATTCCACAATCCCAATTTACAGGTTTGGAGTCATTTAGTATAATCTTGTTACAGTTGTTAAATCGAATAAATTCATTTAATTCCCAAACATAATGATCCAATGTAGTCTGTTCATGAACAGTATTTGAGAATAAAAGAAACGATCTTTGTATGAATATCGCATTCATTAGAAGTAATTAATGTCACTTTCCACTATTGAGATATCTATTTAATGGAAAAAAGCAAAGAGTGGACTATGAGTATAGCAATAGGTGAAAAAGCACCAAATTTCGGAGTTTCAGAATGGGTGCAGGGAGCTCCAACAAATTTTGATCAAGAAAATGATCATGTAGTATTACTAGAAGTCTTTCAAGTTAATTGTCCGGGATGTTTTATGAATGCAATTCCAGAAGCAATTAACATCTATAACAAATACAAGGATGAGGGAGTTCGGGTTTTAGGCCTTGCCACGGCCTTTGAAGATTTTGATAAAAATACATAAG
>Ga0224497_10000512_pt1 | contig 26584 bp, 31 predicted proteins | sample SF_Jul11_sed_USG_4_FD_167970 | JGI IMG/M metagenome (GOLD analysis project Ga0224497, IMG submission 167970) | Sediment microbial communities from San Francisco Bay, California, United States - SF_Jul11_sed_USGS_13 | ecosystem: Environmental > Aquatic > Marine > Sediment | place: USA...
CGATGTACGTGAGGTTCCTGAATCTCGTGTTGATGAGATGTTGCCTGAGCTCGGCATCACATACGATGTTCTTCGCTGGCAGAGTCACGTGCCCGAAGGCGCATGCTCTAGCTTGAGTGAATGCGCGGACGCCGTGCAGGAGACGTGCGAGGACACGGATAACGGTGACGGTAAGATGGCCGAGCTTGATGAAGGCAGCAACAGTTGCAGTGGGACATGTACAACTGAGATGCATGTTTCGATTCATTGCTTCCAGTCTGTTTCGTAGCCCGATGGGTGGGTGGTGGGAAAATCGGGTCAAAAATGATTTTACTTTTTTAATTACACGTGATATAATGTATATATGAATGAGGAAAATCCATGACATTCGATGGTAGCAGGCGCGAGATTCGCTTTCTCCCGACTATGGATGGTAAAGGCATTGTGGTCGAAGTAAGTAAGCGTTATCCAGATGGGAGACACAGATTGCTTGTAAGCGTTAGAGTAGGTGCGAGGGCACTTGACCAAGATGCTTTACGAGCTATCAGACGTTCAATGTTAAAGAGGCGAAGATGACCAAATTCCTCGCAGATAATCTGCGTGCTGATTACCTCCAGAGCATCAAAGTTAGGATGATGGAGCAGCACCATAACTTTACATCGCTTGCTCGATGTACGGGTTATAGTATTGCCCACATCTCCAATATCTTCAAAGGGCAAGGTAGTGATGATGCTATTGCTGCCATCTGCTCAGTTCTAAGCATAGATATCCGCGAAGATCTGTTTAAGGATAAGTCGGATGCAAACAAGACTGGAACTGAGGGGTAATAATGTCATTGTCACCCCAGGATCAGACGCCGATCACATCTTAGTTCGCTCATTGTTAGTTCGCAAGTGGCACAGTCCTAACTGGATAGTGCCTTTCGAGTCATGCTTCGAGCTCCTGTCCATCCTCGACGGTCGAGCTGAAGCTGATGATCAACTTCTTCAGCGGCTTGACGACTTTAAAGGTCTCAAGAACAATCCATATCCCCTAGATGAAGAGCTGATCAAGACGAAGATGCTTGGTCACCAGCGTACATGGCTCGAGTGGGCAATGTACTTCCGAGCTCCTGGTAATCTCAGTGAGCAAGGTACTGGTAAGTCTAAGATGGCTCTCGACTATGTTACTCTTAAGTTATGTAACATGGTCCTCATTATTTGTAAGAACAGTAACTGCTACAAGTGGGCACAAGAAGTTAAGAAACATAGTGATTACAAGCCTTTCGTTTTGAAGGGGATTCGAAGTGAAAGAGAAACGGCACTACGTAAGGCCAAGAGTTATCATGACCATCAGCGACCCGTGTGTTGTATTATTAACTATGACTACATCTCCAGATTTATGGGGCCGCTTTGCAAGACAGTATGGGACGCTGTTGTTTGCGATGAGTCAACTGCTATTAAGTCCACAAGAACAAAGCGACACAAAGCTATTGTTAAGCTTGGCGGACAAGTGCGGTATCGACTTATCTTGACTGGTACCCCGATCCTAAACTCTCCAGAGGACGCGTATGGACAGTTCAGATTTCTTAATCCTAACATCTTCGGCAAGAATCATCAAGGATTTAAAAACAGGTATATTACGTTTGGAGGTTGGAGTGGCTACCAAGTTACAGGATACCGAAATATCGAAGAGCTCTCTGATAAGATTGAGCGTCACTCGTACAGGGTGCTTAAAACCGACTGTCTCGATCTTCCGCCGAAAACCTTCAGCCCCCTCCTTATCGAGCCAACCGGCGAGTTCAAAGAAGGGTATGAAGAACTTGTTAAGGCCACGTTGCTGGAGATCGAAGAAGGAAGACTGATCGACAATACCCTCGCTATTGTTAAGATGGCAAGGTGCTTGCAGTACTGTGCAGGGTTCTTGTACATTGATGACAAGAGGAACTACAGGAGCTTTGCAACCCCAAAGATGGATGAGTTGGTCGACTTCATGGAAGACCACTTCAAATCCAGTAAGAAGCTTCTCATCTGGGCGTACCATAAGGCCACACTCATACTCCTGCACCAACAACTGAAACTGAAATTTCCTGAGCTCCAGATCGACGTGGGTAGTTCAGAGTTGTCTGCGTTTAATCGACAGGAGCTTATTGATACGTTCAATGATCCGCACACAAACGATACTCGGGCGCGCTGTCTGATTTTACAGACCACTGCGTATATGCATGGGATTGATGTGCGTTGTGATACGTCGTACTATTACCAGCGTTCTTTTAGCCTTGAAGAGTGGCTACAATCACAAGATAGAGTACACGGCATCAACCGTGGGGGAGGTACATTTTGTAACTATGTGACGTCAGTGATAGATGGCACAGTCGAAAAGACGGTAGATGAAGCTCTCAAGCGTAAGAAGTCCTTGAGTGACCTTATCTTAAAAGATAACGTAGACCTCGAAACCTTAATGAGAGGACAGCTATGAAACATACATGTTCCACACCAGAATGTGGCGAGCCTTCATATTGCCGCGGCATGTGCAGGGCTTGTTACCAGTTTGACTACTATCACCTCGGCCAGCGTCATGGCCAGCACTACTGGGTGAAGTACGAGAAGAAGCAGCGTCGCCTTCTCAGTCGAGCTCGAGTCCGCATCGCTCGCCGGCGTCGAGCAGCATGATGGAATTCGACAGCCAAGCTGAAGAGATTGACTTTGCAGACACTGCTTCTGACATCGACACCATCCACGACATCGCGTCTAGGTACCGCGAACTGAAGGACGCTGAAGAGTCCTACGACAACCTTCGCAAGGAAGCGAAGAAAGAGCGCGAGTCCCTAGCCGAAGTGCTGTACGACAAGATGATTGCCGAGGGCCTTGAAAAGATCTCAATCGACATCGGATCCTTCAAGCCTGATCTGAAGAGAGAATGCTCCATCGTTAAAGAGTTCGAAGATCAAGCGTTCGGTGCTCTTGAGGCTCATGGGTTGGGGGCAAGTATCAAGCGACAAATTCACTATCAAACTTTGAACAAGCATTACCGTGAGGGTGAGCTTGTCATTGGAATAGAAGACAAGTTCTTCAAGACCTGGACACGCAAGACCATTGCGATGAGGAGGAAAAATGGCTGACGAGATGGTGAAGTTTGATGAAGCGAATGCGCTTCCAGCAGAGCTCAAAGACGAGCTTGAAGGAAAAGCCCAAGAAAACATGGAGGGTGTCCAACCCCGGCTGCCCAAGATGATCATGCCTACCGGTCGTGGTAAGGAGTTTCAAATTGAACAGCAAGCCGAGGCTGACGTTGAAACTAAGGAAGTTGTGGGTGTTCTCCTCTATCAGACGGCAAGTAACGCGTATTGGTCTGAGCCGTTCGGGGGAGGTGATGCTGTCGTACCAGACTGTGCTTCTCATGACGGTATCAAGCCTTCTAGTCAGTACGAAAACCTTCAATCTGAGACTTGCGCTAAGTGTCCCCACAATCGCTTTGGCAGTGCTCGTGATCCGGAAGGTAACAAGCTCCCCGGCAAGGCGTGCAGAAATGTCAAGCGGGTGGTTATTCTTAGAACTGATGATTCTACCATGCCTTGTATTCTTACTGTTCCTCCGAGCTCTATAAAGTCGTTTGACGACTACATGGTGATGCTCGCCAAGAACAAGCGTCCGTACTACACGGTGGGAACGGGAATTAAAGCTGAAACTGAGAAGAACAAGTCTGGTATTGAGTACCCACATCTTCTATTTGAACTCAAGGGTTACATCAATAACCAGGACGTCATCAATGACCTGCTCAAGAAGAGAGACGAGTGGGTAGAGTTGCTGAAGACCATGGTCTTCCAACAGGATGACGTTGACCCTAACCCGAGCAACGGGACGTCCTTTTCCCCGGAGGCGACGAACGTCACTGGTAATCCTGAATTCTAATGCTTCTCAGATTGCTGGAGAAGCTCTACGACCCGATCAATTCGGGTAAGGATGAGTACCTTGTACAGTGTGCGTTTCATGACGACGACAAGCCGTCGCTTTCTGTTAATACGGGTAAGAAGCTTTTCAATTGTCATGCATGTGGCGAGAAAGGGTCTATACCTAGGCTGTTCGCTAAAACGACTGGGTACTCCGAAGACATAGTCAGGTACGAGCTCAATTGGTTAGCGGCTACGTTGAAGTGGGAGCTTCCAGATTTCCAACCTGCCGTGTACCACAAGCGGCTCTTGAACCATAAAGAGCTTCTCCAGCATCTCCACGAAAATCGCCACTGGTCCCTAGAAACAATCGAAGAGCTTCAACTTGGTTGGGACGGTACCAGGATAACAATACCTGTCTTCAACATATTTGGGGACATTGTTAACGTAAGAAAGTACAAACCAAAAGCAGGACCAGATGAGTACAAAGTCATCAACATCAAAGGTTACGGTAAAGCTCGACTTTACAACATACGATCGCTCAGAAATGCAGGTGAAGTACTGCTCCTCGAAGGTGAACCAGATGTTATCGCGGCTCATTCACTTGGACTCCCCGCAATCTCTGGAACAGCTGGAGCTAAAAGATTTGGTAATGACTGGCCAGTACTTTTCCGGAATAGGGAAGTACTCGTATGTTATGACAACGACGAAGCAGGAGGAGTTGGAAGTCAAAGAGCTGCTCAACTACTTTCACGAGATACTGAGAGCACGAAGCGAGTTGATCTTCCAGAAGCAGGACAAGACTTCACTGACTTTATCCATTCAAGTAAAACACCACGAGAATCTTTTCAGACGCTTGTATCTGAGGCTAAAGTTTTTGTGGTGGAAGCAGGGATGGAGACCAGTACAGGGGAATCCAGTGCACATCGCGAGATTTTTGAGACGTCCCTCTCGGAGTCGTCAGAGCAGCGGTATTACCGGAAGTTAGTACGCCTGCGAGTCATGGTGTCGGGTAAGACGCTTTCACCTTACATTGTACCAAAGAACGTCAAAGTGAGCTGCTCACTGCCTGATCTAAAAATGTGCGCTGGTTGCGATTTGGCCTTTAAAGGTGGAAAGAGCAATCTGTCATTCACCAGAGATACGATCGAGTTGTTACAACTTGTTGAGTCGCCTCTTGACTCCCACCAGAGAATCTTCAAAGAACTTTGCGGCATTCCCACACGTTGCAAAATTTGCAAGTTCGATATCAAGGAGGCGCAGAACGTTGAGGAAGTTAAAGTCATACCAAACCTCGACTTCTCAGACGATGACTCTCAATACGTGATCAGGCAAGTTTACTACATGGGACACGGGTTAAAGGCTAACTGTGCATACGAGATAGTCGGACTCACCATACCTCACCCTAAAACACAACAAGTAACTTACCTATCAGACGACGTCACGCCCCTAGAGGACACAATATCAGCGTTCAAAGTGGACGACGAACTCATAGAGAGGTTAAGGTTGTTCTCACTAAATGGAACAGATTCAAAAGAAACTGAATGAGATCTACACGGACCTTGAGCATAACGTCACTAACATCTACCAGCGCTATGATCTTATGCTCACGTATGATTTGGCTTGGCACTCTGCCCTTCAATTCAACTTTATGGGTCAGCTCCTCACTCGCGGGTGGGTAGAGGTCCTTGTCATAGGAGACACACGCTGTGGAAAGACCCGTACAGCTTCAAGACTTCTTCGACATTACCGTGCTGGAGAAATGGGGACTGGAGAAAATACCTCCATTGCTGGACTCATTGGCGGTATGCAGCAAATCTCAAGACAGTGGTCGATCGTCTGGGGTAAGTTTCCACGAAATGATAGAAGACTCGTTATTGTCGACGAGGCTTCGAACTTATCAGTTGACGCTATTTCTCAATTTGCCACAATTCGAAGTGAGGGAGTTGCCCGAATCACTAAAATCCAGACCGAACAGACTTTCGCTAGAACACGGGCTATTTGGATCTCTAACCCTCGAGTTGGTCGTGACGGGAGCAGTCGACCAATTGCAGGTTACGATTATGGCGTCCTTACAGTTCCAGAACTCATTGGTCGACAAGCTGACATTGCCAGGTTTGATCTTGCCTGTGTGGTCGCTAATGGGGAAGTTCCAGAGGAAGTTATATTTGGAGGTCGGCGAAAGGACATCACATCCAAATACACCTCAGCTGCATCACATGAACTGGTTATGTGGGGGTGGAGTCGCAAACCTGGAGACATTGAAATCCTGAGAGAAACAGAGCAAGAGATAATTCATCAATCAAAGGCGTTAGCCCGGAAATATCATGACTCAGTACCTCTTATCAAGTTGGAAGAACAGCCGGAAAAGCTCGCAAGGCTGGCGGTGTCTCTTGCGATCCGTCTTTTTAGCACTGATGATGGTCACACTGTTGTGGTTCGTCCTGAGCATGCTACCTATCTGGCTGGTTTCCTTAACAGGCTCTACAGCAAACCCAGCATGGGATACGCAGCCTACTCAAAGAAACTCATCAATGCGGAGACCTTGAAAGATGAGAAAGACGTCATTAAGGCAATTAGTCAATTTGGCATGGACTTTGTTAGCGGCATACTTACTTACTCTATTATCCGACAGAACATTGTTGAGGATCTTACTGGTCTTGACCGTGATCGCGTTAGGGCATTTGTGTCTCTTCTTGTGCGTAATAGAGCCCTCCGTCCGGAGTCGCTTTGGTACCGCAAAACCCAACCCTTTATTCGACTACTCAAGCGCATCGAAAGTGGAGAAAGAAATCTCGAAACTGAAGAGGAGTTCTGATAAAATTCCTACTATGGAGACGCTTAAACCAGGACAAAGGGAGAATTAAATGAGAAACTGGAATAAAGATGTAGGTGACTTTCACAGGAAGATTAAGTATCCTGAAGCACAGTTCCCTACCATCAAGCCTGAAGTTAACTTGACCCACCGTATCCAACACATGCATGAAGAGCTTCGTGAGTACAGGGAAGCTGTACTCGAAGGAGAATTACCTGCTGCTGTCGACGCCATGGTCGATCTTATCTACCTAGCGATAGGCACTGTGAGGGCACATGGAGTAGACATCAACCCATGCTGGGATCTTGTGCAAGAAGCTAACATGAAGAAACTTCCAGGTGATAACTGGAAGAACACGACTAAGCCCGATGATTGGGAAGCTCCGGATCTTGCAAAGGTGATTTATGACCGACCAGTACAATAAAACTCAGCTCAATATCGACAAGGCAGCAGAGCGGGAGATCGTCCACAGGGACTACATTGCACACTGTCTCAGATGGACTCACATCCTACGCCATGCGAAGATGGGCATGAATGTTCTTGACGTTGGTTGTGGTATGAATCTTCCACTAGCGATGATGTTTTACACAAATAAGTTTAAGCCGAAATACTATTGTGGCTTAGACATCCGTACTAAGTTTGAAAAGAGTAAAGCGGACTTTAACTTTCGTGTGGATACGCTTGGAGGATTTGATGTCACCAAAGAGTCGGACTGGGATAAGCTCGAGTCGGCCCGCATCTCGTGGGACATTGTCTCCTGTCTCGAAGTTATCGAGCACATGCCGAAGTCGGCAGGACTTCGGCTTCTGGAAAATCTTTCCGTCTACTCTTCGAAAAAGTCCATCATCTTCCTCTCCACTCCATGTTACAATGGATCAAAAGCAGGCAACCATATCTATGAGTGGGGGTACGACGAGCTACGAATGGAACTTCAAAGAATGTTCACTATTGAGGCACATTACGGTACTTTTGCCAGCCAGCGGGATCTTCTACCTCATGCGACTCCTGCCGAGAAAGAGGTTTGGAATAATCTCAAGCCATATTACGACAGCAATCTGTTATCTATACTACTGGCGCCGGCCCATCCTCAATTTTCGAGAAACTGTATCTGGAGGCTCAGAGTCAAATGAATGTAGGTGATCACGAGTACAAGTACATGATGGAGGAACTTGATTCATTCACTGAGGACCTTAACACTTGGGAGTGTCAGTTCATCGAGAGCCTTAGAAGTAAACCAGATAACATGGAACTATCAGAGCTCCAAGAGAGCAAGTTCAATGAAATCTACGAGAGAGTAACAAACAAATGATTATCCTCGAAGGAGTTGACAAGTCAGGAAAGACTACATTAGGCAAAATGATCTCTGATAAGTACGGTGATCTTCCTGTACGAAAGTTCGGAGTACCGGAAGGCAATCCAGTCCCGGACTACGTTGACGAACTTTACAAGACCTTAGTTCCAAAGATCTACGACAGGTTTCTTTACGGTGAGATGCCGTACAGCCTCGTCAAGCGACCTAACTCAGTATACATACGTCCTTTTCAGCTTCAAATGCTTGAGCTTATACTCATGACCATCCCACACGTTGTCATTTACTGCAGACCCGAGTGGGACACAGTTTCTATGCGTCTGTGCAGAGATGGCGACGATTACGTCAACCTTGCAGAGCTCAAAGAACTATATGAAATCTACGATGACATGTTCACTCAGCCTATTGGCAACGTTAAGATCTATGATGGAGAAAACTTGAATGCAATACTATACTCTATCACCGAAGCTATGGATAATGATGCCTGGTTACGATACAGAAACTGGAGACGATACGGTATGCCTGGCGTCGGTAAGATTAATCGACCTCGGTACCTCTTTATCGGTGAACGGTACAATTACAAAGCTGAATTTCAAATCACATTTTGGAGTAAGTCTGGAGAGTATCTCATTCAGCAACTTAAAAAAGCAGGGGTGAATCTGAGCGAAGCACATTTTACTAACTCAATCTCATCAGATATCAAACAGCTCAGCCTGGAGCAAGTACTTATGCTTAATCCAGAGAAAGTCATCTGTCTCGGGGACGTCGCCTGGCAGGTCGTCTCTAGGTATCGGGACAAACTCGATGACATGGGGATTCCAACAACGAAGATCCCCCATCCAGCGTACTGGAGCCGCTTCAGATCAGGAGACGAGGCGGAGTACGTGGAGGGACTGAGGATAGCATGCGGACTTTAACACGAGACAACGCTGAGAGTCTATGGTACGAGGCCCTTGACGTAGTTAGATGGGGACATACTGTAGCTCCAAGACAATTGACATCAATTGAAATTTCTCCAATGGCTTTAGTACTGACTGACCTTAACCGGAACCTTATAACTAATCCATACCGTAAACTAAACTACGCTTTTGCCATAGCTGAGGTATTGTGGATCTGGAGCGGGAGGAAAGATCTTGAGTTTCTTAGACCGTATAACAAAGCGATGGCGAAGTTCTCAGACGACGGAGAAACTTTGTCGGGGGCGTATGGTCCTCCATTTACACAGCAAAGATCCTATATCCTCGATAAGTTTTCTCAAGATCCAAATACACGGCGAGCTGTGCTTACAATCTGGCGACCAAGTCCAGGGCCAAGTAAAGACATACCCTGCACAATCATGTTGCATTTTCTCATTAGAGAAAGTCGATTAAACCTGATCGTCTATATGAGAAGTAACGACCTATGGCTTGGTTTTCCATATGATCTCCACACATTTACTACCATTCAAAAGCAGCTCGCTGCTATTATGAGTGTGGGATGTGGTACTTACACCCATATCACTGGTTCCATGCACTTGTACTCAGACGACTGGCCGCACGTTAACTGGGCTATGAAGTATCCAGGTAGTATGGATGTTGTACTACCAGAGATGCTGCCCGGAGATCTTGATGACCTTGTACATGCAGAAAGAGATTTAAAAGATCTTGGGCCTTGCTTTAACAAATTCACTGACGATTCATGGTTCGGTATGCATGTAAATTTGCTTAGTGCATATTGGGCTAAGAAAGGTGGAGTAAAAGGATTTAAATTTCCTGAACCATACAACATACTAAGGGAGAGATCACGTGAAGTTCGAGCCAAAGTTGGAGGTAGTGTTAACGCGAGAAAGATTCGAGGCGATGAAGGTGGTACTCCGAAATGCTAAAGGAAAGCGGATCGGAGCTGATACTGAGACTAGTAGTCTTAAGTGGTACAACGGTGGGGTCATTGGCCATTGTTTGGGCTGCATTGACGAAGAACTTAACAGCTATGGATTCTATATCCCTACTCGTCATACTACATCTATGTGCGGTATTGTACCCACCAATTATCCGTTCGTTAAGACCATGGAGATGGAGCTCTCGGAGTTCTACGACAGCGAAGAATACAAAAAAGTCTTCTTCAATCTGAAGTTCGACATGAACATGTTGTGGCGACACGACATACCTTTGAAGAACGTTGAAGACGCAATGCTTCTAATGTTTCTCAGGAATGAAAATGAAAGAAACCATCGCCTCAAAGATCTATCCAGAAAGTATGTAGACGCTGGATCGAAGGACGAGGCGGATAAGGTGGCAGCATATGTTAAGCAGCATCGTATTTTTAAGCTTCCCAACACTTCTTACGCTAACATTCCTATTGATATACTTGGACCCTATGGTGCGAAGGACGCTGTACTCACTCTCATGCTATGGCTCAAGTACGCTGAGTTCCTCGGAACTAAGGAAGATAGCATTCAACGTGACGGTGTGCGTAAAAGTATATATGTACATGAGCGGGATTACGCTGCTACTGTGGCTCGCATGGAGCGTGTGGGCTTCCCTTACGATCTCTCAGTAGGTGAGGCCATTGTCCCTGAGTTGACTATCGCTAGGGACCGATTGTTGGAGGAGATCCATCACATAGCTCACTGCGAGTTTAATCCAGGATCCAGTCCTGAACTTGCCAAGGTCATGAAGGGTCTTGGGCATGTGTCTTCAATGCAGGGCAAGACAGCAGATAGCTGGGGGCGTCCTGAACTAATGGAGCTGCAAAATGAACTTGGAGAATGTATTGCGTGCTGGAGAAATCTCGATCACAATCTCACTACGATCTCCGATGGACTTCCAAAATGGGTGCATCAAGGTAGAATATACGGAACGTACAACCAAATTGGAGCACGTACAGGACGTGCTAGTGCCTCTGAGCCAAATCTCCAAGCGATACCTAAACGATTACCAAGATATAGTCGGGTCCCTGAGTTCGCTACTCGGGCACTTAAACTCGCCTTCGGGATCCGCAAGGCTTTTAAAGCTCCGCCAGGCTATTCAGTACTCTCAATCGACCAATCCCAGTTCGAGCTCAGGCTACTAAATCATTATGCAAAAGACCCTACGATGGCGGCGGCGTTCAATGAAGGAAAAGATATCCACTCATTTGTTGGTTCTCTACTGTTTGGAACCCCCTATGATGACTTCGCTAGGATGTACGAAGATGGAGAAGAAGATGCCAAGAGAAACAGAGACATTGCCAAGGAAATCGATTTCGCAGTTGTCTACGGAGCGTACCATAAACGAATCAGGAAAACGCTTGCTGGCTACGGAATTGCGCTCAGTCTTAATGAAGTTCGCAACTTTTACCTTAGATACATGGATGTCTTCTCCAAAATCAGGGAGTTCATCGATCGTGTTCAAGCTACAGTGCGGAGGCGAGGGTACCTATTTAACTATTACGGACGACACAAAAGAATTCCCGCCCATAAGGCTTACGTTGGAGTAAACCACCTAATTCAAGGCGTAACGGCAGACATGCTGAAAGAGTGTAAGATGAAAGCGGAAGTCCGACTAGAGACATGCGAGAGCCAGATCATGATGGCTGTCCACGATGAGATCGACTTCCTCTTACATGATGATGAGCACTTTCTTATCCCAGAGTTAGTAACTATCATGCAGGACTTTGATTGGTGTAGTACACCGATCGTTGCCAAAGCGTCCATCGGACCTTCATGGGGAGAACTCGAACCATATGACTTCACCTAACATAGACTGGTTCTGCACCAGTTGTAAGAGATCTTGGCGTCGAGGTCAAGACAATGATGGAACTTTTGAAGTTGAATTTGAACATCCTAATGAGGGTAATAAAATAAGACAAGTCGTCCATAAATGTGGCTTAATAAAAGTTGTGTGCCAGCCAATAAGGAGACCTCCCCGTGTCTAACGATGGATTTAAATGGGACCTTGCAAAGCACGACGAGAAGATCCCAGAGAAGCCTGAGGTATTTGAGATTCCGTGCCCGAACTGTGGTCAATCAGGCTTCATGGCACACATGGTTAAGGTCGTGTGTCAGCACGTCAAGAGTACTGGAAAAGTTATGGTTGGTCCTCAGCCGTCTGGAAACCTTCTCTGTTGCAAGTGCTCAGAGATGTTTACTATGGAGACAATAGGTAATGCCGCGAGAGAAAGACTACACCGCAAAGCTCCTCCTAACTTTGAGAAGACTTCCTAAGTCATGGTGGTACAAGATTCCAGATCCCGCGGCGTGTCCAAAGTGCGGAGCCATATCGATGGTGAGCAAGCGACCTTACGATATCGTAGGTAGCTACAAAGGATCATTCATAGCTATTGAAGTGAAAATGGACAGTCTTAAGAGCTTAAGACCACATCAAGAAGCGGCTCTCAGATTAGTAGATGTAGCGGGAGGGTATGCTATTTGCTATGTGCAGGGAGTGCTTCACTACATATTTGAGGGGAACTGGTGTCTCTATGGAGAGACAACGATTCAGGCGTATCTTGAAGATGTACTCTGAACTTCTCATCAATCCCAAGCTGTATCTGAAATTTATTACAGTTCTCCGCATTTAGCGGATAATTAGACTGTATTCGACACACGCGAGGGCGTCGCTCGTATATACTGCATTTATTCTCAGGTGTTAAGTATTTACAAGAACCGTCGCGTTTCGTTTCAAAACCAAGGATCTTTAGTGCAGTAGTTTGTCGACAACATGCCCCACACTGGGTGCAGGGAAACGTCATGGCATTGATCAATGCTTGAGGAAAAGGGATCACAAGATCGACGGGGTCTTACCAGCGATGAGACCCGCAACCTTGCCGACAGTACCGTTTTTCTTAACCTTCTCAACCGACCGGCCTATGGCATAGACACCACACACGCTGCCCCAGACATACCAGAAATCCGTTGGGAAAGAGAAGTCAATGTACTCGATAGCGTCTACAAAGGCTCCGAAGAGTCCTGCATAGACGATCGATGGTCTAGCTCGTTTGGTGAATGCATCCCCTTGCTGGAGCTCCGCCACCATGACTCGCTCTTTGGCACCGATCTCAGCAGTAACCATGTCCAGCTGAGCCATCGACTGCTCATGGAGTATCTTCTCCAACTCGAGCTTGAGTTCCTTTTTCCCAAGATGACCAGAGCTAACACGTTCTACAACACCCCCTATCTTCTCGACCGCTTCACCTACACCACCAGTGAAGATCTTCTTTAACCAGCTCATAAGTGACCTCCTTCTACATTGTTAATGTCAATGGTTTCAGCAACCGGAAACGCCGTAACTTCCATGAGCTTTTGATGGGCAAGCTTACTATTAAGCACTGCCCAGAGACCGTTAACGTACCCAAGACTCATGCCTGGAGCGATGCAACCCATCAAGTCGTCCATGGTATTACCAATATGGATCTTGATCAGAGATCTATTCGGCACGTCGAGCACTTCCCAAGCAGCATACCCCCCACGGTGGTACGTCCCTAGGGACAGAGAATACAAACCGCACGGAATGCAAGAGATGTTGGGTTGATTGCTGAACCACGGGCGTTCAACTGTAAAGCACTCCCAGTCTTTGACGAGAAGACGACCAAACGTACCGTGAGGAGTGTAGGCAAATCGTTGTAGAAATAAGTTCATTTATGGTGATCCTTATGGGCGAGTGGACAGTTCATCCATGCTTTCTCTATGGCGTTCTCTAACCTGGTTGCAAAGTTCTCAAAGTTACGGCTCAAGTCAATCTCAAGCTTGTCTATTCTATGATGGGCTGATCGGGTTGAAGCGATTACCATACCTAATCGTATGCCCAGATACAGGAGAGTAACACCAGCGCCCACGGCAGAAAGAGCTAGAGCCCAGTTGTCCATTACATCCTCGGTGGTAATTCAGCGGGGTCAAAGAGTTGGGACGGAATCTTACCCTGCTGCTGTAGAGATTTCTTTAAGTCCCTCAACTGATCTCGACGCTCAAAGATGTAGTTCTCCATCTCCTTTGTTTGGTTATAAGGAATCATCTTGACGCCTGTTATTCTGGAGAGAACATCATAAGGACGACGCTCCTGCCTGTAATACGGGACCTCACCACCAAAGAAGCCAGTTACCTCTCTGATATTCCTGAGGAACGGGTTAAGTTGTTCGATAGTGAACCGCAGCTTACGCCGCAATCCCCAATGCCAGCCACCCGTCTCTGGCTCGTAGATTTGCTTTGCATGCAGAACGTCAGCGATTTGCTTACCAAGACGAGGGTTCATTTCATGGATGGTATCCAGCCACTCCACCTGAGCAAGCTCTCCTTTGTATCGTTCAATCGGCTTGTTGGTGAAGAATTCTTTATTGAGATACCGCTCAGCCATAACTTTCCAAGGGGCGAGGGACGACATCCAATCACCTGGGTCAAAGATTCTATTGAGGTCCTGGAACGGAAGGTTAGGATTCAGGTAGACGGGATTTCCCTTGTCAGTAGTAATTGGAAGCCGAGTAGCGTAGAGCTCAGGAAAGTACTTAGGCAACCACCGTTCATCGACGTCAGGCGACTGACGCTCGAGGTTACTCTTAACTCGCTCGATATTCCCGTACTTACCAGGCTGTTGCATGATCTGAGAAACTTGAAGCTCAACGTTCTTCCTCATCCATGTGTAAAACGGGAAGATACCCTTCATAACATTGCGCTCGAACTCAGTGAGCTCAGCGTAGTCGAATAGGTACTTCTTAGTGTTGGACGCTGCGGCTTGTGGATTGCCCATACGGATGACGTCGTTGACGAAGCCAACCAAGCGAGCCTCATTCTCTACAGCACCGCCCACACGTCGACCAGCTTGCATGACAGGGTTCTCAGTACCAAGAACCTTATTCCACCACGAGGTCTTTCTAGACAAGAACTGAGTGACGTCGTCAGCACCACCAATCTCGGACATGAACCAGCCATGGCCATAGATTCCGTACCGACGAGCCCACTTCATCATCTGCTCTGATCCAACCTTCGATCCATCAGCTAGATCCCAAACAACGTCCTTGCCCATCATCATGTCGACGACCTGCTTATGTCGAGCGACGTTCATGGCCTCAGGACCGTCCTTGAGATACAGTTGGAAGATGTTAGAGAAGAAGTTACGACCGTGGAATCCTGGGTTGACGAAGGTAGCGTAACCCTTCCATACGCCGAGAACACGATGGTAACCGTTGAAGATTTTCTGAGTAGCCCCATCACCGAAGAAGGTCTTATTGAACTGCTTGAGGTACCGTGCTACTTCGGTTGGGACCTGCAATCCTTTGAGTGCTGGATGAGCGATGACCTCCATACCAGCATCAGCGACATGCTCAGCTACTTCCTCGATGACTTGATTCTTGCCCTTGCCCGTAAGCCGACGGATCATTTTCAGAGGTGCTGGTTTTCCGTACAGCTTAGCAATCTCAGCGACCATATCAAAGGAATCAGTAGCTGCCATGGTGTCGATAGCGTGGGTCATTAAGATCTTAGCGATGTCACCCTCGAGTAGATCTCGATTGAACTCCTTACGGACGTCTCGAATCACCGCGTCCATGTCACCAGTCTTGATACTACCAAGGTTCACTCGATCCTTCATAGCGCGATTCAAGGCCCTGAACAAACCATGAGGCGTCTTGATGTTCTTGATCTCAGGCACAAGCTCTAAACCGTACTTGCGCTTAAACGCGTCCACCTTACCAGGATCAAGGATGTTTCGTTGCAGCAGCATTTGCTCCATCTCAGACAGCCAATCTGAAGCTAGCCCATGCGCTTTGAGGATAGCGGCTTGTCGATCTTTTGGAAGTTTGAGAAAATCAGGGTGCTTGTCAACGAGGATCTCACCAACCTCTTCCCAAGTACGAGTAACAAACTTCTTCTGAGTCACGTGGATAGGTTTAACCATACGCTCGACATCATTCATCCACGCTACATGATAGTTGAATTGATTGCCGACAGCGTGAGATGAAGTAACGTCAGCCGTCATTCCCGGGGGCCAAACAGCAGTGTCACCAATACTGTAAGACTTAACTATCCCATCACGCTTAAGTTTTGAAAGAAACTTTACTATGGCCTCACGCTTCTCATTGCCACCAAGAGCGGACCTTGCAACTTTACCTGTGAATTCAGACATAGCTCTAAACGTTGGAGAAGCTGGAGCTCGAACTAAATGACGCTGCATAGTCTGGAGGGCCTTTGACTGCGCGTTCTTAAGATGGCGACCCATCCTCTTCGCATAGTCCCCAGCCGGTCCACCAGTGGCTTTAGCTACGTGCCTAATCTTTGGATGTCTTGCTTCAAACCCTGGAGCTCCAGGTAACGGGACATCATGTTCCACACGGCTGACCATGTCATCAGCTCTGACCTTCACGCCTCTAACTTTGGTGGTCTTGAAGGCTTGTTGCTGCGTAGGAATACCAGAGACTATACCACCCGAACCGCGTAGCGGTCCTACTACGGTACCGTACTCAGTACCTACTCCCTGAGCATAGTCGTCGAACAAGCCGTAGTCAATCCAAGCAGATGACCCGACTCTGCCCTCTTCGTCCAGTCGCATGATGAAATTCTGACCATGCATGTCACCCGCACGGATGCCTGATCGTGCAATGCTCTGGATTGACTGGTCAATGCTAGCGATGAACCTTGAGTAGTCGTCTATGAGGCTATCAGTGTCAATGATGCTTCTAATCCTACCATGTGTCGTGTCTAGTCGCTCGAGGTACTCAGTAGCCGTAGGACCATCGACGTAACGCTTGACTACGATAGGAATTCGAAGTTCACCGAACGTCGGCTGCTTGTTCTTAGTAGCATCGATGTACTCTTTGAGGGTCTTGTACTTACGAGCCTTCAGAGGCACCGTCTTCTGATAGTGTTCCCAACCACCAACGAACCATGCCCACTGCTCATGAGCGTCGAGTTGCTGCGCAGTCTTACCAGCCTCGTAAACAGTTCGCTGCATGAGATCGTCGTACTGACTAAGGTTGGCACCAGTTTCTGGTCGCTTATAAATCTCGCTCATCTTGCGCCAGACTACACGACCACCAGCGATGGCTGGATTATCCCCCATAGCACGCATGACGTAGGCCTCAGATGCAGCATTCTCGAACACCGCACCAATCATGCCATGATACTCTGGGTTCCTAATAACCTCAGTCAAGCCGACTTCATTGACTCTTCTTGTAACTCTGGTTAGAGGTCTGTGAAGATCAAGCTTAGGTACCTTGATGACCCAGTCTTGAAATCTCACATTGAGCCAGTCTACGTTTGGGTGAGCTTCGATAATGTTCTGGAGATACGGCTCAACGAATCGAGTAACATCGGCGGCTGGACCACCAACTACCTGACCATAGGCACCAGGAGTTCCTAGACGAAACTCAGCGGGATCGCGTGACTTATGAAGGAGAGCATAGATACCATCGACTACCTGCTCGGCGTGAGACTCGCTGATCCTTTCGCCCTCTGGAAAGTAGTCCTGATTGAAGTTGATGGTAACTTCACGTTTGCCAGTCTTGACAACATCAGCGAACTTCTTTCCAGACAGTAGCCAAGGCTTCTCAACGAGTTCAGTAAGGAGTTTTCGTTCCTCGGGGTCCTCAACAAGCTTTACTATCTCCCGAGCTCTCCTTACAATCTCATCTACCTTATCATGAGCACCTGCCTTAAAGGCTCGATCGAGCTCCACAAGACCAGGATAGTCACGACGAAGATTCCAGTAAGGAATGAATGCTTGACCAAACGTAGATATTCCTTTACCAACAGGAGTACCCGCCATCGCACGTGTGAACTTATCAAACAAAGACTGAGACGCTTCGAGGTCGTCAACTCTCTGGACGACTCCACCTGGGATGAGGTCATAGCCAGTCTTAACACCTAACTTCTCAAGACCGCCCTTAGCGACGTCAGCTATACTCTGACCTCCGATTCGAGGTATCATGTGCACGAATCTTGCGCCACTAGGCGTAAGCTTGCGACCGACTTTAGATCCCGCCGCGACCTCAGTTATGATAGCATTAACTGCGATTTCTTCAGGAACAGTAGACAGAGCTTCGTCTAGAGTGTCTTTACCAAAACGAGACAGGTGAGGTCGAATCTCGTCGGCTGTCAGCATTCGCCGACCAGTGTCCTCACTGAAGTCTGACAAGTGCTTACTTAGAGACTTGAGCTCTCTCTTGGTCATGTTCCATGGAAGCTTAGTAGCAGCTCTCGGTGCACGCTTAGCTGCGGCTTTGAACCCAGCAGTCAGTGCTCCTTTCGCAACCGCCGACCCACCAAACGTAACCCACGTAAGCGGATCAAGCGCGATATCGCCGACAAGGCTGACTCCGAAGTTGGCCCATGGGTTGTTTTGGAGTACTTCGTATCTTTCGAGGAGGTCAGCTGTTTCATGTGGTTCCGCAAAGATGAGCCCCCTATAGAAATTCTGAAGAGCTTGAGCAGGATCCTTCTCAAGAACTCCTTCGAGTCCACCGACCACAGCGAACTGACCACGCTGTAGCTGAGACAGCATAGCTAATGGGTAGCGCCAGAACCCATGCTCCTCTTCACGATCTACGGGAGGTACCTCCTGACCGTAAGTCCGCATCATCTGCTCAGATTCTATGACCTCGTCAAGACCTCTACTGACTGCGTCTCGACGAGTACCTAAACGTTGCTGAGCAGATTCAGGTGTAGGTTGATCACGGTCTTGATCTTCCCATACCTGGCCGATGTCAGGTATGAATGTACCTTCGGCAGTGTAAGACCCAGGAGTTATACCACCAGGCTGAGTGCCTGTCTGTTGCTGGTACTTGTCCTGAAGAGCCTTAGTTAAGGCATCAGGTTCAGCCATTAGAACCTCTGAAGATTACGTTCGATCTCTTTATCTAAGCTCTTTTCTTTCCGCTTCTCGGCTTCTTCGTCTGGAGTAACTATCTTTTCAGTTAAAGTATCGGCCGATGCTGCAGGTTCACCAAAAGCTTCAGCATACTGCTGAGCGTTTTCAGGATGCGCGAACTTCAACTTCTCAAATTCCTCTGCAGTAAGACCGCCGGAAATAGCTCGGTCAACAAAGTCAGGATCTTCAAGGGATTTGCTGTACCATTCTCTGGCTTTTTCTGCGTCTTCAGATTGCATCAAGCCTTGTATCATTGCAGGATCTTCCGTACCTGAAGCTTGACGAATCTCTTCTAATGACGCAGGATTTTCAGGCATCTGTCCAGTACCGCCTGTAGTAGCCCAGATGGCAGTACGCTCAGTCTGCATCTTAGTGTAGTTATCATAATAAGGTTCCATAATCTCTTCTACTTTCTCGCGTACTCTGGTGTAGACTTCATCAGGAATCTCACCCCACTTGTATTTGCGTGTTTCCTGGCCAAAGACCTCAGTAAAGATTCTCGTGTACTCTTTGGCGAGACCCTCTTTAGAAGAGATAACTTTACCAGTATTAAGGTTCTTACGCCAGTCAGCAAGAGCTTTACCTTGCTCTTCTAACCTGGCTTCTCGTTTCTTTGCTATCTCCAACTGCGCTTTCTGATATGCCTCAGTGGACTCACGTGAACCAGCCAGAGATTCAGCGGACTTCTCACCAGTTTCAACCCGACGTGTCTCAAGCTTCTGCTGTTCTTTCCACTTGGCTACTTCATGAGCATGACGAGCTTGATCCGCCGCAAGCTTCTTCCACTCGTTCTCAAGCCTACTAACATCAAAGCGTTGCTGATGCTCTTGGGCAGCCATCTGCATGCCCTGCTGCTGTTCAGCCATGCGAGTTTGCCAACGATTCTTATCAAGAGCTTCCTTCTCTTGACGGTGCTTCCAGTTGGCTTCGTTCATCCTCTGTAGCCCGTAGGCCCCAGAGAGGATAGCTGTTCTTACGTCAAATCCCATGACTTACCCCTGGGTGTAACCACCTTGAGAGTATCCACTTTGATCTGTGTAGCCGCCTTGATACGGACTGGGAGCTGTATATCCACCGGACTGCTGCGTCTGGTAAGGATTCTGATAAGGGTTTTTATACTGCATGTACATGTCATATCCAGCACCCATTGCTCCGCCAATCGCTTGAGACATCTGAGCATTTTGTGCTTGCATGTAATTGAGCCCATTCCAGTAGTTTTGAGAAGCTACTTGAGAATACGCTGGACTAGACGTAGAGAGATTCATGAGAAGGTTCTCACCACGAGCTCTCTGCTGTTCACGTGCTTGGAAGTCGAGAACCTCAATGTCAGAATAAGCCGCACCAATATCTTCACCGAATTGTCTGCCCGCTAGATACTGGCGTCTATCGGATTCACCTCCGCCTGGAGACAATCCAGACAACTGAAGTTCTCGTTTGATGTTACGTTTAGAGGACTCATACCCCGCACCAGCTCCGCTACGAGCTTGGCGAGCCATGGCTGCTCGAGCCTCAGGCTCTAATCCGTAAGGATTCTGCATCAAGTTCATGCCCTGACCTTTGAGGGCATTCCACATATCTGGGCCTTGCTTTCTCAGCCAGGCGTACTGTGGATCCTCCGCGGGGCCCGCAGGAGCCTTAGTCTTACCGAGGACTGACCCTGCAATAGTCCCACCAGCAGCAATCAGTCCGCCGACAATTGCTGGGGCGAGCAGTGAGATGGGTGTAGGATTCAGCGGAACTGCTTTATACATGTTGGTACCCCAAACCTGCTGGTTGCGCAAGCTCTACCCAAGCCTCTGAAAGTCGCATGTCCACAGTTATAGTCGTGCCGCCAGGACCATCATGATCAACTGACGCTATAAAATCAAACTGAATCTGGTCCAAGTCAGTAACTGCACTGGGCACTTCAACCTTAATACTTTTTTGAGCTGTAGGTAATGCAATAGTACCTTCACCATTAAGTTCGTCTAAAACTGTCCAGGCACCTCCACCATTAGTGGAGTACCTAGCTCTTGCAATGATAGTTCCTGTAGGTGACCCACCAGTGAAGGTAACATCTATAGAGTAGTAAGCCCTGATAAATTTCTGAGCCTCTACAGTTTGTGGATCAAAAGTCAAGACAATTTCAGCTGATTTCGTTATGTCAGATCCAGTGACCTGAGTAAACAACTGCGCTGCAGGAACAACAGTAGCGTCTGGACCAGCTAATCCATCATTAGCAAATGGACCGCCAATGATGTTCGCTTGTCCTGGGCCAATAATGTTCTCAGCACGATTATCAAATATGTAATCAATGCCCATTATTGAGGTACCTTTTGCTTAAGTTTCAGAGCTATAGTTAAGTCAGAACCAGGTAGTGTAGACCCGATCTGATCAACATTTACTCGGAGAAGATCGCCATCTAAGAATTGATCCTCAGTTCCATGCGTACCTGTGTCAAACGCTGCTGAACCACCACCAGTATTACTCCCAGCTACGATGGTAGGAAGCACAGTATAGAGTGTTGTCCAAGCACCTGCTCCTCGTTTCAGCTCAATGTCAACGATAAGATCCGCTCCCGTTGGTGCGGTCTTAGCATACAGAGCCGTGGAGACATATGACAGCGTAGCAGACGCCTCAAAGATAGCTGAGATATCATCTGCAACTACCTGATCACCTGAAATGTACCAAGAGAACTGACCCTTTACTGCATCAATACTTTCAGCGACGAGAGCTGCGCCATCTACTTTGTTAATCGAAGAGATCTGAGCTAACTTGGTATCAACGATACCAGCAGCATTAGCTATGTTCTCATTACTAAGATCAAACAGTTCAGCATTGATAGCTGAGAAGTTCGAGTTCACACTCGCTGAGAGGATCTTAGTTCCGGCTACGAACGTGATTAGTGAGAGTGCCATTTAAACCACCAAGTAGATGCGCGTAGTACACGCGGCGTTACAACGCAGATAGATGTTCTTCTCAGTCCACTGTTTTTGTCCACGGCGCACTACCGCATTCGTTGATGTAATCCCCATCACGATGTCGGACGGGATAACTGACAATGAATGCGGCACGTCCAAATCTACAGTATCATGGTCATAGTCACTGTTAGTACCGTCTGTAAATGTAACCTCGACGGCCTTACCAAAAAACGTTTCCACCTTACGGTTAGACAACTGAAAGCGTTCAATCCATCTATTAGTTTCGCGGTCCCTAGGACGGACAATGCGCTTACGTTGGTCAAAGTCTCGGGGATCTAAGGTCTTGTCTACAGGATCAGGATCCCGAAAGTCGCGATCATCTTCATTCTCTCGACCTGGAATAGGGCCTGGAAAAGGCATTATATTTTAGTTCCTGCAGGAGGTAGTAAGGTGTATCTCAGCCGAGCTTGTAGAATTTCCCATGGTGCATCTTTTTCCTCAGTTCTAAAACCTAAGGATATGTGCCTGAACTTGATTTGTCTAACACCGTTGATTGCAGTAATGAACTCGTCTGAGGCAAATATAGCCGTGTCCCAGACACCAGTGTCCCAAACGTCACCTCCAGTGTCTAAATTCACGGTTAAAGTTTGCGCAGAAATGTCACTTCCATCTATATAGATGTCAATGAACAGAGGCATGTTAGCCTGCGACACAACATCCACTTCAATGTACTTTGCAAACTTCTTGTTATTAGGAGTCCCAAGATGGTTCCACGCAGTGATGTACTCTCCCTTATAATCACCACCTAAGTATTGATCATCACCCTCAAGGGTAAATATAAACCCACCGTTGGTGACATCTGATCTGGACTCACCACCTACGATAACCTCCTGGTTAGCTGAATCTTTCCTGGTAGTAATGGCCCCACAGTAGAACGGCTCTCTTACATGCCAACTCTTCGAGTAAACATCGTAGATAAGAAGCATGTTGTTGTCGGCGGAACCATTGACTGGAATACTTAGAACGTACTTCTTTTCATCGAAGATATAAGTCGCATCAGCTTTATCCATAGCCGAGTGATTGATCTGATAGAGTGGGTCCTTCTTTGTAAAGATAGGCTCAATTTCTCTCCCGATAGGATAAGGATCTTGTTCGTCGAAGAAGTACGGGCCCCACTGACTAAGGAAAAATAATACATCTCCTCCACTCGGGAGATCAACATTTTGTATACTATTGTGGGAGACACAGCCTATTCCTTTAGCTTTTCTGGTTCTTTGAAACAGTCCAGGAAATCCTTGCCAAAGATGAATCGATCTATCTTTAAAAACCACAAGGGAGTTAAGTTGACCTAAGCCTGTAAGATTATCACCATCACCAGGAGCAATGGGCTCTACTGCGAACGGACTCCACGCCTCTCCGTTATTGATATCAGTGTACCTGAGATCATGAGAGTTCTTAACGAAGGCGTACAAGCTACCATTGTACTCAGTAAACCCCATTAATCCTGCTACTGGAGGATCATATGTCTCAACTATTCTGTCTCCAAGTGTTTCATCTAGGGCATTGTCAGAATAAGTTGTAGTAGTGTTATCGGCAATTTCAGTCAGAAAATAGTAAATAGCATTAGCTTCAGATATGCCAGTTGAATCATCTGTTCTATAGATCCTTCTAGCAACAACGTTTCGCTGATCATCAGTATTGGTAGGTATTGCTGTAAGTTCTACCCTCTGACTGGACGGGCCAACTGGACCAGCACCAGCTCCTTGCTTTGGGTTGCTCTCATTACCTGTATCAGAGACGAACGTAACTTTATAATAATACTGTCCTGATATTGCTCCAGCTGCGCCAGTCGCTACACCAGGGTTAGACAGCGGGGCGTCATTACCCAGCTCATAGATGTCCTTAAGTACAGTAACGCTAGCTGCTGCCTCGAGTACATTTCTGTACATGTAAATAGGAACATTGATGCCATCACCGATAATGGCCAAATTGTTAAACGTAGTAAATGTTACTTGACGGTCAGCCGCAAGTGATAGTGACTGGAGATCTAAAGCCGTTACAACACCTGATGTATCTACCTTGTACAGTTTGCCATCATTTGTATAGACGATGAAGAACTTGTCTCCATCAGTTTGCCGGTACTCATGCATACCGTAAATTTTAGGGTTGTCAGTAATCTGCGCCGCATTGATCTTAGTTGGTGCCTTAGACTTCGCTACGGACCCAAGTAAACTGATATCAACAAAGTTAGCGCGGCGGGCGAACCTAGGCGGAGTCAACAGAGGAGCATCCTTGAGATCCAGCCCGTAGAACTGACCCCAGATATGGACGTCTTCTCTTAACGCGCCTTCTCGTTGTCTGATAGGATTCGCCATTATTTGTAGCCTACGTAGATTACAAGTCCAGCAGGAATTGTGCACTTGACACCGTAAATACAGTGTAGGCCATCAAGATTCATGTGGCCTCGTGGAGGAGTTACTGCACTGAACTCCATGAATGGATCGCTTGAACCTTCCGTATCAGTACCATTTAAGATCTGAAAAGTTCCTGCTGCAGCGACGTCGCCTACAACTATGTACTCAAGGATAGAAGGTCCTAAAATGTTCTCACCTTCTATAAGTTGTTTTAACTTGACCGCTTCCAACCTACGTGGCGTGAAGTGGACCGTTCGCCTGTCTAACCATGCTGCCATGATATCACCTATAACCTACAGATACATATATGGCATCGAGTACATGTCTTTCCCAAAACAGCCCGTACTCCATGTAGGTCGAGTTAAAGTAGTAAGGCTTGAATACTGGAGGATCATCACCTACTTCCCAGATCTTCTTAGATCCTGCAACGTCGGTTTTATCAGAGATCGAAGTAACTTTGTCCCCTCCACCTGCAGACAGGTATCCAGTTACTACAATCCATTCCAAAATCAGAGGCCCAACAATCACTTCTCCAGTACTGCTACCGCCTACGTACAGCATCTTCGCAGGATCATCTCTGCGTGGAATGTAGTCTAACGGACGTGTTATGAGTACAGCCACAGCATCACCTAAACGTAAGCTAAACTGTATTCAACTGCGAGCAAAGGATTTGGGATGACATAGATGCCTGTCTTAATAGCAACATTAAGATTAAACATTCCTGGAGGACCGTTCTCATCCATCAGAAATATAGGCGTAGTAGAACCGTCCAAATCATCGTACACTTCAAGGATAACTGTCGCTGCAATGGACTTAATGAAAATCCATCCTAAGCGAGTCTGTCCAGTGTACACCAAATTTCCTGCAGAGGTTGAGACCATGGCGATCGGTGTCAGCAGATCTTCTCTATGTGGGACACGATCTGGGATCAGTGTTGGTCGTTGGCTTAAGGGCCCTGAGTAGTTAACTGACATTACTTACTCCATCCAAAGATATAGTGAGCATCAGATCCAGAACCAGCTGCATGAAGGGCATTTGCTACACCTGTATTTAAAAGCATCGGACATTCAGTAAAGTCGAAAAAAACATAGTCACCTATCTCTTGCTGAATAAGAGCGTTCCATAGTGTAGACGCTGGCTCCGGAAGCGGTTGAAGTCTAATTTGAAAACCTCGAGGGACACCGTTCCAGTCATAAACTATAATCCAGTGAATGTAAACATCCCCATTAAATACAACCTTACCAGTGCCTGCTCCTTGAACTTCATCATAGTTCCATGCATTAGCTGGTTGATTCTTACGAGCTGCAGTTGTAAGAGCTTTGCCAGTAATTGAAGGAGCTACTTGGGTGTCACGAACATCGAGTGAACCTGAATACCCAGCATAGAACCAAGTATTAGGCATTAGTACGTACCTCCTGACACCATACGCACGCCCTTAGGATTGTGCTTGACTCTTGGTGCGATGGTTTCGGTCATTTGAAGTAGCTTCTGGTTGTACTCGTCTACATCGATCGGAGGTTCTTTGAGAGCTTTCCTCAAGCGATTTACTGCACCAATCTCGAGTACCTCATGGTAGTAGTTTGGGAACGCAGGAACATCATTGTCTGTTATTAATTCAGCTGGTTCAAAGACATAGATCATTCTCATGTTGTCTTCAGAACCACCAGGAGGAGCCTGATCAGGCACTAAGAAGAAGTTATCCCCAATGATGTAATAGTAAACAAGAAACTCATTATACAACCATGACCTACGATTTCGATAAGCCTCCCTGTTATGGGTAGTCACGTAAGGTACAGGCTCAAACCGATCACCTGTCTTACGGATCTCCAGAGAAACCATCTTTACAAAGTCAATTGGAAACGAGTAGGGAGTAATTGAAGCTGGTGCGCCTGTACCAGAGGTTTGAAACGTAACCTGCTTAGCAAAGTACTCATCATTCTTCATGTTCACTTCAGTCTGAACATGCTCGTATTCCCGCTGAAGCATCCTATCTACTTCAGATCCAGCGAAGATCTCTCCATCCGAGAGAGACATTCTAAGAAACACATTGCTTCTCATAGCCTGAAGATTAGACATATGAGCTCCTTATACCGGAGTACCTGAGTACTTTGTAATGGCTTTGATTTGTATGTCCATGTCATCCAAGTAGACATTTGACGCTCTACCTGAACTTGAAGCTGCTACGTTAGTCCATCTAAGCTCATACTCACCTATGAGCCCGTTGAACGTATCATCTGGAACGTACTCACCCTCAGACAAAAGATAAGTAGTTCCTTTTTGCGTAAAGTATTCTATACGATGGGGGTCAACTGCAGGCAAATGACTAGTTATACCGGGAGAAAGCAGCTCAAATCTAAGCTCCACAAATCCGCTTGCACCTGCAATTGCAACCCAGTAGTACGAATACACGATCTTGAAAGGAAATGAAACTTCAAATCGTTTACCCACCCATCCTGGATTGAACTGCTCAGGTGGCCAAAAACCAGTA
>Ga0224497_10000513_pt1 | contig 26531 bp, 16 predicted proteins | sample SF_Jul11_sed_USG_4_FD_167970 | JGI IMG/M metagenome (GOLD analysis project Ga0224497, IMG submission 167970) | Sediment microbial communities from San Francisco Bay, California, United States - SF_Jul11_sed_USGS_13 | ecosystem: Environmental > Aquatic > Marine > Sediment | place: USA...
AGCACACGCGTTTTTTTCAATTGATCCCGAACCTGCAACAGCTCCGACTCCAACTGGGCCACCCGCTGCCCGAGGGCCGCATCCTGAGTCACGGCATCATCAAACTCTTTTTGGGTCACCAATTGTTTCGCAAAAAGCATGTTGATCCGTTCCAAGTCCTTCTTGGCCTGGGCATATCGGGTTTGCGCTTCACGATGGGACGCTTCAGCCGAATTGAGCTGAATCGTCAGGCTATCCGTACGTAATTGTGCCAACACCTGACCTCGGTTGACCGCCATGCCTTCTTCCACCGGAAACTTCTCGACCAATGAGGCAAGCTCTCCAGCCACGATACTCCGGCGCCAGGGTTCAACCGTCCCCACCAATTCTACAGTTTTTTGCACCGTTCGATTCACCACTTCGCCAACACGAACAGGTGTCGGCGGCCGGCCTTTTGGTGGTTGCGCGGCTTGTTGTTCGCTGCATCCCAGTAATCCAGGGGTACCAACGAGCAGCGTAAGCAGGAACCAGTAAAAATTTGTACGAATCGTCATTGGCATTTTACAATTAGGTGTTCGTCTTGACGGCGCCAATGCCCCCAAGAAACAACGCACTCAACCATTCCCCCTTATCGACGAGCGACTCTTTGGGCCCTGCCTGCAAAATCCACACATAAATCGTGGAATTCAACATTCCATGCAAGGCCAGAGAGGTATCTTTCGGATTCACTTTACGAAACTCTTTCGCTTTAATCCCTTCCTTTATGAGATTGGCGACGAGATCAATTTGAGCCAAATACTTTTTCCAGACACGATCGCCAAACGCGCTTTTGACTGTCCAATCAAACCCACTCCATTCGGAAACATAAATCCGAAAAAAGTCACGATTTTGATCCGCAAACGCCAATTTCACTCGAATCACTTCCCGCAGTTTCTCCGGAGCCGTCGGCCCACTCTGGGTGGCCTCTTTCAGAAGGCTCAACAGTTCCTCGACCTTGGCTTCCACCAGTGAAATATAAATTTCTTCCTTACTCTTAAAGAACCGATAGACGGTGCCCATGGCAAATTGAGCGGATTCCGCGATTTCCGCCATACTGGTTTTAAAAAACCCGTTTTGCGAAAACATGTGCTCAGCCGCTAAGAGAATTTCTTCTCTCCTGGCCTCATATTCGCGCTGTTTTCGTTGTGACCGTTGATCCACGCTTACCCTCAATGATCGGCAACCTGCTCCTCATAAGTGAATAGTCATTCTAATAGATGAATGGGCATTCGACAAGATGGAACGTTCATTCATATGCTCAGAAAAGGCTTCAAGGGCAACCCTATCCTCTGGCCTTTGCAAGAACCATAAGCATGCTGAAATTACACGACCAACGCCCCTTCAGAATGCGGCCCACCGGAAACTCCTCCAGACACAATAAACGCCATCACATCCGCGCTTTCCGCCTCCAGCGGACGAACCTGTTCTTTAGGAAACACCAGCAGGTTCCCAGCAAAGTTATAGGATTGCGGAAAATAGACGGCAACATGGTTGAGCAATCCCAGGAATTCCAAGTCGGTTCGAGTCACAAATCCCACCGCTTCAGCATGACCCCCAGGGGAGAGAGACACAAGGACGGGCTGATCAAATCGTCGTTTTTCACCCATAAACGCGGCAATGAGGTCTTTGAGTGAGGTATAGAGCAACTTCACAAACGGCGCTTTAATTAACACCGCCTCCATCATATCCAACACCTTTTGCACAAACACGGTGGAGGCATACCGCCCCGTTAAAGTAATGAGCCCAAGGGTGACGAGAAACCCCACTCCGGGAATGGGGATATTCAGCCACCCGTCAATCGTTTGTAAGACCAGCCAGCCCACATACAACGTCGTCACCACCGGCACAAGGATTAACAGACCCTCAAAAAAATTCCTGGCCAGATCATTCATATTCATGGTGCCCCAAAATCTACGCCGCTTCGTTTCCATACCCGCCTACCCCCTCAAAATGTGAATACGGAGTGGTCCCTGCGCCATTCCTTCTTCGCCCAGCCACTTCGCATGATATTCCACAGAACTATCCATGAACCCATCAGGTGCAAGAAGAAATGTACCCCTATATCTTGAAGTCGGACAAGCGATGAGGAAATTTTAGGAGGAACGGGCTAAGGAGGTTACAGGCAGAACCATAATGCAGTACAATCTGGGCTCGTGACGTTTTGAATGAAGGAGACCATTATGGCACAGGGCAGCTCAGGAGCCGAAACCTCATCGTCCAAGGCTCCAACCAATTCACCCGAAACAGAAATTCTTCATGTGGTGATTAAACGAGATGGAAAACTCGTGAACGCCAATTGGGGCCTGCACCCTAATCTGAAAGAAGAATTGAAGCCAGAAGAATTGAAAGAACTGACGGAAATTATGGGGAAAGTCACCACCATTGTCGGTAAACGGTTTGCTCAAATTCTCACCCAAGCCGAAGAAGACGTATCCGGGACGGCATAAGTCCCAATCTGTGCCTATCATCTAACCTTTTTCCCATCGTATAGTTTTTCCTATACACTTCCGCTTGTTGATTCGCACGCAATCGGTTTTCCCCTCTATCACATGTGAGGCCGTCACAATGAACAGATGCTTCTTGCCTTGAGCTAAAAGAAACCCTCTCCCAACTTTTTGTGTATTCGAAAACTTAGCGATAATCTTGACGACACCTTTTTTTAGGGTCCCCACGTCCACCTCCGCCAAAGCTGACGGAAAACCAATACCTACGACAAGAGACTCGACACCATCAGTTGAACGAAAAGAATCATAGGCCCTTTCTTCTTTGGAATGATTGGAAAAACCTGAAAACTTCAAGCAATCTTACTGAACATGAAAAGAACAATCACCTGATATTTAGTTCAAACCATGAAGAATTTCAACGAAATTCTCCATAGGCATCTTGCTTCAGATTCCAACAGGTTTTGGCCAAATACAGGCTTTTCCTCAACATGTGCTCGTCTAGGTAAGGTTTGTTGGCTTGAACCGGAAATAGCTTTTGATAAATTTCAGAAAGTCGATCATCTCCAATTTTCTTCAAAATAACCAAAGGATTGGTAGAGTGATAATCCGGTTCAAATCTTTCGAGATAGAGGGGGAAGGTCATACGTGCCGCAAACTTGGCAGTAAAATTCGCCTCAACATATGTTCTATTTTGAAACAGATTTTTTGCATCCTCCCAAGTACGACAAATATAGCTCCAAGCAGCATATTTTCTGGTAAAACCTCTTTTCAACATGTGCTCGATGCTCGGAGTCTTCATCAATCGTCCCATCTCTTCAATGAACCGTCTGGACAATTCAATAGATCGACCGGAAGCATTGGATGAATCCGATCCAATCCGATAGGCCTTCCGCAACAGACTAATCAGGGAGTGATATCCGGCATCTCTGAGATCCACCACTATCCATTTCGGTTTATGGTAACGGAACGGATGAAGCATCAACAGAACGAAGGCCAAGTTATCCACGAGGGCACGACACAATTCCCAACGGATTCCTTTTTGTTTCGGCCTTTTTGAAGATAAATCTGTAAGGATGGTAGACAACACCACCATTCGTTGTTCGATCATGGCTCTATCGGGAAGAAGGTTCACCGCTAGAGTCCGAAAATTCGATTCAAGCATATCCCGGTCAAGGAGGAACACACCGAGTCCCAACCTGGAAGCTTCGCGCAAGCCCTTAAGATCCCGCTTGCCTCCTTTCATAATCGACAACGCACGACGCATCGTGAGCCACTCGATATCAATGGTCACCTCCTGCCTTATCTCGGAAGTGACAGACCGTCTGATTCCTTGATCCGCGGTAATGACCGTCAAATCAAGGTCTGAACTCCGGGAACATCGATTTCTGGCCACGGACCCTGTGGCAATTACCGCAAGAATCCGAGGGTCTTGTTCAAGAGAACAGGAAATGTTTCTGGCGAGGATTAATCGAATCAGTGTGGCTTGCCTGAGACGGGGCATTCACAAAATTCTAGGTCGTAACCGAAAATGGAACAGGGTACCGTTCCAGAAAAATCTGTGGAGAAATTAATGGACCCCCGGAGCTTTTCCAGCATTCCATACAGGAAATCAGAAAATCCGTGTGGGCTCCGGAGTCCAGCAAAAGGTCATCGCTATTTACTAAAGTTCCTTTTATTCAATTCTTTTGCTTTATTCAACTGTTGCATTTGATTGAATTTATTCAGTTGATTCATCTGCAGTTTGAGTTGCCCAAGATCTTTCGTCAACTTCGTTGTCGTAGTGGCTCCTAAACGGCTCAACGTATTTTGGTCCATCGCTCTCGCCCGTGGGACCAGTTTTCCTTTATATTCAAAGCCTTGGGTCAGCTTGGCTTGATTCAGACGTAATTCTTTTGGGAAATTGCCCCGTTCGGCCAAGAGGGATTTAAACGATCCCTCCGCTCTCATGAGGTCCTGCGTTTTCAAGCCAAGATTGAACGTTTGGTTGAGAACCACGTACGCTTCAAAAATCTCACCCATGCTCCACCTCCTTTGGTAGTAGACGCAGGAATTCTCTTCCTACTCTGGACAATGTTCAAGATAGAGTCTGATACCAAACCGCCTCTTCACTTCCTCGCAGATTTTTTGAAAGTTCCGCTCCAGAGACTCATGGGAAAACGAACTCCCCGGTAACGATTGATTCAGAATCGAAAATTCTTCAGGTGACAGCCGAGGAAGATCTACTGTTAGCGCCTCAGAACACGTCTCCTTACTGAGAGAATCACTCAATTCTCGAGTCATAAATTCGAGAAGATCCTGCTCTGTTCTTGAATGGTATAAAGCTTCGATGATCAGATACACACCACCTGTAAAATGAGAACACCTGCCCCCCTGCATATTCTCTCTCCCCCCTTTGACATATGGCAGATAGGAGAGGTTTGCCAGGGAAGATTCAGAGGTGAAAACTGTAGCACGTTTCTCGTAATGAGGGAAGTCATCAGATTGTAGAGATACCGTCCCCCCCTTTCCATCCACGACCACTCGTTTCCCATGGAAGCGAGTTCTGGCTTGCTCAATACCCGAAACATACGGAATCCCTAATTCGCGACAGGCAATACTCAGATGATTCAATTGACTTCCAACCTGTTCAGTGACAATGCCTTTGACATCAAAAATCATGTCATAATTCCGTTCAGTCAAGGATTCCAATAACACAATCCGCTTTGAGGAATCTTCTGGAAATCCGGCTATGGCCGGATCCATAGCCACACCCTGGGTCATGCCAGGAGCACAACTGACACCCCAAAATCTGTTTATTCCTGACGAGTGAGCTGACGGGCTCGCCCCTACACCGGGCAATTCACGGGTTACCGGACGACATTGAAAAATATAGGGGAATGCTGATTGGCCCTGAAATCCAAACTCAATATCTACACGGCTCTCCCATTCCTTAGCGGCTAATTCACCGATACGAGCCAATTCTTGAAGTTGTTCCGTTCCCAGAAAATCGTCCACATTCCATTCTCTCCCCGTCATTTCCCATGTGCCGAGAGTGCTCTTCCGGTAGCAAACCGGCCTGGCTTGACCTGACATAAAGAATTCCCCGTTCCCGCGAACCCCTTCGATGAGAATGGTTTCGGGATTCCAATAAAACATGACACCTGAATATGTGGTCTTCACAATTTGTTGAATAACGAGGCCCATGGAAAACTTTGGCTGCAACCCTTGCAATCGCAACCAATATCGAAGGGCCTTGGGCTGGAAAAGTGAGCACATGCAATTCAGCACGGCCTGCTGAAGCGCCTCCAAACTTGTCAGGCCCGCTTCCGACAGAAAAATTCCAGGGTAAGCCCGATCCTGGGAATCTTCCAATAGACACGATGACCGGCAGATCAACGCCATGCTGCCGCTTCCCAGAGCATCAAAACATTGCTCGATATTGTGCATAAATGCGGGGGGCAGTGGGGTTTCACGCAACTGTTGGGTGATGTCTTTTCCAAGCTCGAGGACATAGGCTTCTTTAAGAAGGGGCCCGTGTTCCTCTAACCATTGAATACGTTTCTGCAACCCCGCGTGGGCTATCAGACTCTCACAATAGGATGTTTCAAAGATAAAACCGGGAGGGATACAACATCCGAGGGAACGCATTCGACTCAGGGAGACGGCTTTGGCACCGACAAGCCGATGATCCGGAACCTGATTATCTATAAGGGATATCACAAGCCGGCACCCTTCTCATCCCAACGTCGATTAACGTGGTGTCCCAATCCATGTGCAGAGATAATCCATGTGCACCAGACGCTGCTCCGCATGAATAGTTGGTTGTTGAGGAAAGACCTGCTTCGGTTGAATTTTCTTAGGACAATAGGGGTCACGCGCCAGCATTGTTTTTTGGCCGGACTCATGAAGGGCATACAAATAGGACCGGGCAGAGCATCCTCCCCCGCACTGGGAAATGACCCCGCATCCAGAACATCCCTCAATCAAATCAGGGTTAGCGTTCCGTTGGCGAAACACCTTGAATTGAGGGCTATGGATAATATCAAACAGGTCGTGCTTCAAGAGGTCCAACGGAGCCTTGTAATCATGCAGATACACACAAGGACTCACATGAATTTCTCCAGTCGGGGTGATGGAATGGATACGAAAAGAGGTCCGGCCACATGGACAACGGCGGGCTCGCTGGAAATCGGTCACCGCGGCCAAAGGCGGCTCACCCATATCCACGGGATGACATCGTTTTAACAAATAAGAAAATCCTTCATAGTACATTTCCGGGGAAAGAGCCACCTTCATGTGAGCAGGCTCCACCGGTTTCACAGGGTTGATCCGGATATTGGCGTCATACCGCTTGGCCAGATCGACCAAACATTCCAAATGCCCGAGAGAAAAATTCCAATTCATCCCAGCCATAATACACGTATGGGGCTTACCATGCCGCTGGCAGATTTCCAGACTTTCGATGGCCTGATGATAGACGTTCGCCCCTCGATTGGCATTGTGTTCTTCTAGAATGGGTGAATCGAAAGAGACATCGACATCGTTCAGCAAATCGAACGACTCCCGATGATGATTGTACAACCAGAGAAGCGAAATCCCACTCGTGGTCAGCCCAACTGGGATTCCCGATTTGACGAGCGCTTTTATAATGAAGGGCAGCATGGTATCGCGAGGATTGAGCCCATTGGTAAACAACGGCTCGTTTCCACCAAGATTCACAGTCTCCACGCCATTGAATTGAAGTTGATCCACCACTCGCTCGATCATGGCCCGAGTCATATTCTGACCCTTCACCCTGGCGTTCATGCTGTAGCAATGGGTACAGCGGTAGGGACAATCATTACCCAAGGTCCATCCGATATTTCTAATGGTCACCGGAATTTCAGGTAATGCCGCAAATTCATGAGTCGGCCCGGTCTGTAACTGATAATGCTCGAACCGGTCATACGGATTGGCAATCGGATGGAGCAACTCGTGCTCAGCCATTAAAACCTCCTCGACTGGTTAAGAAGAAATTGACCCATCGGCAATCGAATGACTCCTCATCCTCTTGTATGGAGCAAGTTGAGCAGATCTTGAAGACCTGTTTCGTCTCGGAGAAGGCCCCTATGCGAACAAAGTCTATGCATATTCCTGAAAAAACGCATTTTGACCCACCGATTCATCTCCTGATGGTGGAGAAGGCTGGACCATAATCGGACAAGATTATAAATCCGTACTCTTTCAAGAGCCATGGGTTCCATTGCATTCAATAAATCATTCATCCGATGATTCATGGCGGCAACCAGATTCAAAGCCACCTCTTCAAGGGCCGCAAGTTGTTCACGAACTCGTTCAGGATCGCCTTCAAACCGCTCTGCCAAATATTCTATTTTCGAATCGACAAAGGCATCCGTGTCAAAGTCGGCAAAATCAAGATCCTCCGCTTCTAAAAATCCCCATGCCTTTCGGTATATCGAGCGGGATTCTTCGTAGGCGGCCGTCGTGGCAGTTAACCGAACGAGGAGCAGTTCCAACTGACGGCGGTATAATTGGGTAAACAGGGAAACCTGGGGAGGGTGGCACAAATCCTCGCACCATTCAGCTTCCATTCCTGGAACCGACTCCAGAGCCTGTCTCACCTGTTCCATTTTGAACGAAAACTTCAAGGCATCTAACGACTGATAATTGGTCACGGCATCGACACAGCGCAAAAAGGAAGCTGGCGTTGGAATTTCTCTACGTTCAAGGGCCCGCTCGAATTCTTCGCTTGCTTGAAGAATTTCTTCCAGGCCGGTCACGAAATTCCTCATGACTTCAATTTGCATAACCGGATCAAGGATAATCGTATTTGAAATCTGTGCATTGAGGGCTTGAATCACTGAACGACTGGCCCTCAGGGCTCTTTCAGATATAACGACCATGCAAGGGACTAATTTATCGGAAAGATTGTAAATTTGTCCTTGTTTTCTCATTCTGATTTGCAGCATTTCCAGAGCCAACCGGGACTGAAAACCGTCGAGGGCAAACACGACACATTCCTCATCATCCAAACTCATTGGAGCTAGGTATATCTCAAGATCCTGAGCGGATTGGATAAACTGTCTCATCCTGACGCATTCCCATATTCATGTGCCACGGCCTCTTTTCCGGGCCTGACCGAGAACAGGGGCACGCACGAAGATGGCGGCAGAGAAGGCAACCGTTCCCGGTAATGCCGAATCAATTTCCTCAATGACAAACGAGCATTGAGTTCCCGATACGAGGCGTTATTCGTGAGGGTACATGGGAGGAGGGCCCCCGTAGAGTCGACATACAAGATGGACCGTCCCGCTTCGCAGGTTTCATGAGAATCCCCTCCGAATTGCGTGGTGCGAATCACCAATCGCCCCTCATATTCCTGTCGTTTGACCGCAATCAGTTCAAACATCCGGTTGATCCTATTGGGATCTTCTTTGTACATGAGACAATTGTCCATGAATCGGGCCGGTCGGGTCGTTTCCTGAAACACATTCGTGATACTGAGACACCGGATCCCTTGGGCCACAACCCAGTCGATGATGCCCTCGATGTGATCATGGTTCATCGTACTGAAAGTGGTAATGATGTTGAGCCGTTCTTTCGGCAAAATGCGGATCGTCTCTAGTAATTTGGTCCAGCTCCCTTTTCGCTTGAAAATCAGGTCGGACATCTCTTCATCAATGGATTGTACGCTCAAAGAAACTTCAATCTGCGGTGATCGTTGGATCAAGCTAAAGATCGAAGGATTGTGGATGGTTCCATTGGTCAAGAGTTTGACCAACGCTCCCCTGCCGACCAGAAATTCCAGCAACGCTTCAATTCCTGGATAGAGCAGGGGTTCTCCCCCGGAAATAAGGAATTTCTCTACCCCTTCTTCTAGTAAGACCGTAGCCATATCCATCGCCTGCTGAACAGGAATTGTCTGATGTTTTTTTTCGACCAGACAAAAATCACATTCCACATTACAGGCGCTGGTAATTTCCCATAAGACTCGGATTCCTTTACTATTGATGGCCCGGTAACAACATTTTTGGTCCTCATTCCGATAAAGAGATTGAATGGTCATAAAATATCCTTAAGTACGGCTCAGGGAGGCTATTCGATATACCCACCCGGCTTTCAACTTCGTCAGAATTTCGTAAGGATTCGATTCAGAGGGATGCGAGAGGAAATGTCTAACTGGAAGGGCCATGAAACTGTCCCGCCTCCATACCTAACCAAAAGGTCAACATGGAAAGGGTCGTATGCTAGGATATCCCTCATCTTTTTGCAATTGGTATCTGGGCATCCCCAGCACAATTTTAATTCAAACGTGGGTCAGAATTGCCAAACATATCATCATCTTTAGCCCTCTTTGGCGGAAAACCTGCGGTTTCCCATCCCCCGACATTTTCTTGGCCGCCTATTACCGACAGCGACATTGCCTTGATTGTTCAAATGCTTCAACGCAAGGAACTCTCGTATTACGGGCGTGAAGGAGAAGTTCAGAAACTTGAAGATGCATTTAAGGCATATTTTAATGTTCGATATGCCCTGGCCCTGAGTTCTGGTACAGCGGCTCTCCATTCTGCCTTTTTTGGACTGGGGTTAGGATTGGGAGATGAAGTCTTAGCTCCGACATTTACCTTCTTATCCACGGTCATGCCCATTTTCGTGGTCAACGCCCTCCCGATTCTCGTTGATGCCGAATCTGATACCGGCAACATCGATCCACTGGATGTAGAACGACGAATAACGCCCAGGACCAAGGCCCTCGTCATCACTCACATGCAAGGGCATTCCTGCCACATGCCCGCAATCATGGACCTCGTTCGGAAATACCGTCTGAAACTCATCGAAGATTGCTCTCATGCCCACGGGGCATCGTGTCAGGACCAGTTATTGGGAACATTCGGAGACGCCTCCGTCTTCAGTCTCCAAGGCAGCAAGCTCGTGGCCGCAGGCCAGGGGGGAATCCTTCTTACCAACGACCAGGAAATTTATGAACGGGCCACCCTTCTGGGACATTTTAAAGTCCGGGCGATGGAAGAAGTCACGAGCGACAAATATCGGCGATTTTACGGGACGGGATACGGCTTAAATTACCGAATGCATTCCCTGGCCGCCGGGTTAGCCACCGAGCAATTCAAGCGATTAGACCATTATTTGAGAGGACGGAATGAAAACTTGCTCTATCTTTCTTCGCGACTCAAAGGGATTCCCGGCCTTACACCTCCAGTCGTGCGAGACTATGCCACTCGACATGCCTGGTTTACCTACCGCCCTTTCTACAAACCGGATGAGTTGAGCGGATTATCTATGCACACGTATCTCAAGGCTCTTCAAGCCGAAGGGGTTCCCATACAAAAAGCCACCTCTGTACCTCTTCACTTGGAACCACTTTTCCAAGTGGAAGATGACGGAAGTTACACCTATGGTCGGACAACTCCTGATACCTCAGCCCTTAATCGGCAACGTTATCGGCAGGGAGACTTCCCTCAAAGCGAGCACTATGCTCAATCGACCTGCACCCTCCCACCATTTACCGAACCCATACCTCAAATCCTGGATCAATTTGTGGAAGCCTTTTCAAAAGTTGCGGAGCATGCGCCTCTTCTCCTGGAACGGGAAATAGCCTAGCTCACTGCAGACACAATAAAGACAGGATGGTTATGAATTGGCTTGGAGGAGCATCCGGCAAACCCGCTTGACCTGCGGGGCAAAGGTAAATACTTCCGGACGAAGATAGACAGAGAGGGACCACAACGCTTGATAACGGTCAGCCAAATCTAGAGCTTCCGTCGCATAACCGAATCGCCGGGCAAGATCCATCAAAGGAGCCGGCTGACCATCCATCCATCCAATCAACACCGATGATGGTTTGGCCTGCATGGAAATTGGACGGCAGGAAAAAATCAAATCGGTCTCAGCTAATTCAGGAATCTGTCTGAGGATTTTTCGTTCAAAGGCGGTTCGTACCTTAGGATGGGCAGCCTTTTCCACCAGACTCCTCCCTTGAGGAGAAAGATCCGACATCCGAGACACACGAAACGCTTCCTTGTACAAACGCCGTGCAAGAAGATCCGGCATAATGGGCCGCGCGCTTCTCTCGGAAGCTCTATTTTGCCGGACTTTTGGGCGAAGATCCTGAGGAGCATGTCGATGTTTTTCGCCTCCATGCCCAACCTGACTCAGCACCTGCCGTTCTTTTGTTTCAAGCAATTTCAAAAGATCCTCGTCCCCCATCCTAAGGAGCTTTGTCTGGCTGAAAGGCCCCAATTCTTGACTAAGGGCATGGGTTTCGTCATCGACAAGACGGATTGCACGATCGAGCATCGCATCAGCCACTAATTTTTCCTCGTGGTAAAACACCTTTTCAGCCAGCTCATACCGAATTCGTTGCAAAGAAATGACTCCAGTAACGACCTCATGACGGTAGGTCCTCCAAAGAGGATTGAGTCCCAATCGATAAGATTTTTCACGAGTTGGTTGGCGGGTATTCCGACGTTCTCCAGATTTGGGAAGTATCCCTACAGATTTTTCTTCGGGATGATAATAGATACAAAGATAGTCCCCCAACCATTCATCAAACGTCCGCGACATTCCTGCTCCCAGTGAATCTCTGAGAGCAAAATCCACCAAATCCGCGCTGAACGTGCTAGCGATCAGATCAATCACCAACGGGAAGAGGAGGGCTTCCGCCTTCGCTCGGGGTTTTAAAGTCCGTGCCCACCCCTTCTTCTTTTTGAAACCCTCAGAAATCTGCCGAAAATCAAAGAGGCCCTGGACTAGCGATAAATGGGAAATCAAACAGTCATAAACCTGAGAATGAGACACCTCCCCTCCCCCATAAACCGAAGAAAGAGCGGCTTTCAGTTCTTTTCGAATTCCTTGAAGGCAACATTGGGCACGCCCTGCATTGGCCTCTTCATTACCGTAATACCCCAATTGAAATTGAAGGGTATGTCCCAGAGGCAGGAGAGTCATATCATGGACGAGGGCAAACAACCGGACGAAAAGTTCTAACGATAATTCGGAGCCAAGCTCATCTTCTATCTCCTCCAAACGCTGACAATTCCCGGGAGGATCGCGTTCATCACCGACCTGGTCGGCAAAACAATTCGAGCGAAGGTGAGTAAGAAACTGCACAGCCCAATAGGCTGTCCCTAAACTGTGAGCCAATCGACTGTGTTCCGCCGTGGGCAAAGCCAGATACCCCAGTCCAATCTGTCGAAGTCCCCTCAACCGTTGTATCGGTGAGGTTTGAAAAACCGCCATCTCAGCCAATGAGAGATCATAGGCTCGGCCAGGGAATACATGAAACCGATGAACCGGACGGATTAGCATTTGAACAGTTTCTGATTTGGCAGACACTATTTTTTCCCCAAGAAACGGTGAAAGGCAATTTCAAAGATAAACAAAACTCTATCGCTTACTTGGTAAGCTCCAGAGCCTCATGGTTCATATACCATATCAAAAAAGTCCTAAGTATGAACGACCAGGCACCATTCAGACCTCACATTTAATTGAGGCAGTTGGTTTCTCGCGAGCCTTGCTTTAATCCCTTTTGGTGAAATGAGAGGTATAACATCCAAGCCACTTGACAGAGTGGAGAACACGATCCCCATTTTCATCATCAAGCCAACTTAGTAAGATCACTTGCGGGCCAAAAGAGCCCTTCTTCTAGAGGTGACCTCTCAAAGCAAATACCATTCAATCTCCATCAGCTGTTATTTCTTTATATTCTCAAAGAGCTTCTACGCGCACTTCCTGAAAGAGAAGGCCCCCGCTCTCCAAAGAAAATTCCAATGGGAATTTATGATTCTTGTACTCATAAACAGCGGGGAAGGACCGAACCACCCTTTGAGGACCAGAACTTTCAGGATAGTCCCAAGTTTGGACCGTCCGGCCCTGGTTTGTGGATAACATTTCACGGATTCTCGCTGAAATCACCGAAGTTGTTTGGAGGGCCTCAATATTCACGAGGTACCACCCATGTTGCGGAAAATCGATCTTGAAAATAGCTTTAGACTGTCTTTGGGTGAAGCTATTAAGGAAAAAAATCGAGTCAGGTAAGACTTCAACGCTTTTCAAAGTCACCGTATTTTTCCCCACTTGCAAGTGTCCTGGAAAAAGGACCACGGAAAAAGGAGGTATGCGTGTGAGGTTTGACGGTATGCGACCCATGGACAATCTCGAACTTCCCTTCTTGGCAGCTTCCAGGGCTTCCTTTCCGCCCTGGTGATTTTGAAGAACCGTCAACAATTCACCGGCGGTCTTTCGACTTCGTTGGGGAGATCGTTGCGATGGCTGGGATCCTGATAGTTGAGTTCCCGCTGCTCCCGCCGTCGGCACCAATTCTCCAAACCCACTGCCAATGCCCAAAGCCCCGAGTCCTAACAGCCTGGCTTGTTTTAACAACCCTCGCCTCGACAAAGTCGAAACAGCGTTTAGATGTTCGATGTGAGGTTCTTCGTTCATAACCACCTCCCCTGGTTGGATGGCATTCTTGCTTTCAGCCCTTCCAAAGTATAGATCTCAGAAATAAAAAACATTTCGACGGGATTTTTCAACTCCTCGTTCAACCGCCCTGTGTAGAGAAAGCAGTTTTCCGTTGAACGCGGCATCTTTCCGCATAAATTTGATCGATTTTTTTTGGTTTATCAATGAGACATCTAGAATGGTCTATTCGAATCCCAATTTTGAGATTCGGAATCTGCTTTGGGGAGAGGTTGAGCAAATTCGGAGAGGTAAGGAGGAGCCGACCCACTTGAACGGCCCGTTTCTGATTCTCCAGATTTAATAGAGGCCGGTACTTACGTAGCTATCCATTTTTTTGTCCCCTTGTTGAGTGCCACCCCATAGGGGTGGAGTTCCCTTGAAATTGAAAGGACCACTCAATCCTTTTTATACCCAACTGAACAGGACCCCACACTGTTCTGAAGTTTTCCCGCTCAACGTTTCAGTGGCACGGCATCGGCATACACCAGCCTTCGTTCTTCTTTTCTGACCGGCGAATCGGCCTCCCCGGTCGTATCGAACACCTCGAATTCTTTGATCACCACCCGGTATTGTTTTGGACCCAATTCCGGGAGTGGGATAGGGCCACTCCACTGGTTGGCGTTTACTCTGGCCAGGACAATGGGTTTTGATCCTCCAACGGGAAGCCATCCCAAGTCGTCCGGCACGGCCGGATTCATTTCTTCTACGGAGACTTCGACGACAGAAGTTCGAGCCGGGGCGGCCGAACCCTGCACGCCCGCCACCGTGACAATGACCTGATTTCCATTTTTCGAATCCGGGACGACACTGGCCGTGCGATCGGGAACCAGTTGAGCAAAGTCTGCCAGGACGACAGGGGAGAGGTGAACGCCATGGATCGAATTGACCTGATAGCGGGCCAGGGCCAGGCGCACGAAAGGGAAATAGGCTGTTCCCGGATCCATGTCGATGTCGCAGTACCACAACTGTCGGCTCACATCAGGTTTCACGTCAAATACACAAATCGTCACCGGCATGGGTTGGAATAAAAACAAGCGGGAGTTCACCGCTATTTGAGGATTGACGGTGGCGGCTCTGGAGCTGACTCCACCGGCCGGGATGGGCGCCTCTCTCACACCCAGATCAAAGCGGACAGCCACGGCATTCTTGAAATTCGTCGGAGCTGGATGGGTCGCTCCCACTTTGAGTTGGTTGAACACCTGGGCGGATATTTTTGGATCTACCTGCAAGGCTTGAGGCGTGTTTTTGAGAATCCCAGGCGGGGTCGCTCGGGAAGTAATCTCATCCTCTGGAATCGACCGCGGTTGTATCCGAGGAATATTGAGTCTGGGATTAATCGGAATTTTCTCAACTGGGATGGTACTTCTGGATGGGCCGCTTTCCCACAAGGGATCCAAGCCCCATTGGGAAACATAAGGTTTAGCTTGATCCGGCAATTCGGCTCTGGGGTCAGGATAGAGGACGACGGCCAGTTGTTCTCCGTCGCCTGAAGAAAACCAAGGACGGTCCAGATAGACCCGAAGCCCTCCACCGACCCGTTGACGCCCTTGCGGGGTATTTTCCCATCGGAACGTAGGAAGGATGTACAGAACTTCCGGTTTGGCTGGAGGAGCACTGTTTAAAATATCCACCTTCACCGGTTGTGAAGTCCGGGTCCATTTGGGGAGATTCGGCAGCGGGGGGAGCGGTTGCTTGTTAGCCATCGCCGCCGAAACAGCTTTTTCGTAATTATCCCAGACCCCTTCCTCTACTTCCCGCGTTGGCAGAAAGTAATCCCGGTATCTCGTCTTGCCGATGGCCACATAGTCGACGCACCGGTATTTGGTGTCGGTGAATGTCTGCTTGCCGGCAAAACGATACTGATGGGGTACGAAGTTCTGCGGCAAAGGCGGAAGGGCTGTGGCACAACGGAAAGGTCGCTCATCGTAGGGAGGAGGGCCTTGGGGTTGTGGCCGTGCAACAGCCGAAGGGTTGATTTTTGTCGCGGCAGCCGGGGTTTTCTGCAGAATGGTCGGAGAGGTTCTCTTTTTCATTTGTGCCAAGGGAACTCCTCGCACCTGCACCTCGTCGTTCATCGCCTCTTCTCCCGCTTTCGATTCCGGACCCATTTGAGGAGAATCGTCTGACTCGGGTGCCGGAGGGGTCTGGGTATCGTCGTCAGGAGCCTCTGAATTTACGAATGCGCGTTCAGTCAAATCTATATCCAACGGAACAGCATTTTCCTGCCCCTCAAGTCCCCGGGCGATGACCCGTTGAGCTGCCCGCTCCACCACGGGCACTTGAAAGGCCTGGGCTTGCCCGATCACTCGCTGCGGCGGATCGGTCAGGGACACACCGATGTCCACGGGCTCGCTCCATCGCGCTTCCACATCGAATTCTTCCGTGCTGCCGCGATGCACGGCAATGGTTCCATACAAGTAGGCCTGGGTGTCGCCCGCCTTGCGGACGTGATCAAACGGAACCTCCTGGCTGGTTTGCACCGGATTAATCAGACTGGCCCACAGGGGATTGAACAATGGTTGTTGGAGAGCATGCACCAGATCAAGATCCCGATTAGGGGTGAGAAGCCAATGCCGTCCCTGTCTGACCAGTGCCAACATGGAAGATCCGTCTTGCTGTCGACCCAGGCGTTCTTGAATCCAGCGCCAAAGCCCCATAAGATTTTCCGCTCCAGGAGGGAAAAAGCAACTTGCCTCAGCCCGGATGTGTTCCCCAGGGGGAACAAAAATTTTTAAGGTATCGCCTTGAAACACTGGTGTGTTATTGCCCGCCTCAATCTGAATCTTGAACCCGACTCGGTTTGGCCAATTGCCGGCAAAAGACTGTTGAACAAGACCGGGTCCACTGGTTCCAGGCAGTTGGGAGAAGGTCACTCCCGCTGCCAGGGGATCCGGCAAATAGGGAACGGTAATTTGCTGATTAGCCGGCACGACGAATTCCGGCGAGTCGATTTTTACAGCTTTGCGCCCAATGGGGGAGGTGGGATCGGGTTGCCATTGTTCCCCCAGATCCAAATCTTTATCCGTCATAAGTTGATGAGCTTGTTGGGGAGGAAATGCATCGAACATCCCATGTTGTTCCGAGAGTTCCTGACTGACGCGGGGAGGAACGATATGCCGAATGGAAACGGGCGTGGCTGGCCCTGCAGGAACTTCTTGTGGTGTTTCCCGATTAATGGTTCGAATGACCAATCTGGAGGGAAAATCACCAGGAAGCAGGGGTTGTTCAGCGGGCTTCGGTCCCTTGGTTGGTTGGGTCATGACCATGACCGGGGAGCTCACCGGCTCAAATCGATCGTAAAAGCCATCGTTGGCGTCGGTGACAAACAGCGGATTTTCCGGCGGTGAAAACGTGACCGGTAAACTGTTGCCTGCCAGGTCTACCACTCGTGCCCGGAATTGATACTGTTTGCCGAACCGCAATCGCTGTAAGGTCCCAGGGACGGGTCTGAAATGGACCTGCATGGGAATACCCGGGATTGGCGCATGGCCGCTGTAATCAGGATTGTCTTGCGGGTTCAGATCTTTGCCTGGCCGTGGCACGCATAGACTCCATCCGGCCCAACGAAACAGTGATTCATAAATGTGAAGGATAGGTTTCTGGACAACCCGTATGGCTCCGATGGCCGCTTGTGCGGCCAGGGAAGCAATACGGGATTGAGAGATAGCGGGAGTGGTTGCGCGAGATTGTATCCGCGGAATGATGGCTCCCTGCAAAGGTTTCGGGGTGAGCGCACCCAGGTTCGGTTTCGGGGGGGGCTCCACCTCGCCTTCCGTGGCGCCGAGGGAAATCCATCCCTCATCGTCGTACGCGAGGATCGGAGGGGCATTAGGGTTCAGACGATGCTCCCCATGGCGAAAGCAGAGTGACCGCCAGGGACCGAAGGTAACCGCTCCACCCGGTTGGCGATTGACTTCCCTCACATCAATGCGATAGCCGCGGATAAGGTCTTCTCCGGTAAACACGAGCCCGGATTTCGCGGTCCCATTCATGGCCTTCTGGCGGTCCAGCAACTGGTCGAGCCATACGTCACGGTCACTATGAGCAACGGACAACCCGGCCGATCGAAGTGAGGGAAGGCTGATGGTCTCCGCCAGCTCTTGGTTTTTTTCAGGATTGAGGAGTATTTCTGAAAACTTGGCTACCCGTTTAAACGCCCCTTCCACGTCACCGGGAACCACATCATAGATACGAGACCCTCCCGACTGCCGTCCAAACGTTAGAAGACCTTCTTGGAGTTCTGGCGAGGAGGTGAACGCGTGAAATGAATTCCCCGTGAGGATGTATTTGGTGCGAGGGGTCGGGATTCTGGAAATGACGGGGGCAGGGGCAATTGCCTTTACGAACACAGTGGAGCTTGGAGGCATCTTGGGATCAGCCTTGACGAGAAAATCGATACGCAATCCCAACCGTTTCATTAATTCAGGATAATCTCCGAGGCTGGAGATCAGTTGATGAAAATCGACTTTGGGGACCTGGGGGCGCGGCTTGCGGACCATTGCACCTTCGTATACCGATTGGTACTTCAGTAGTTCCACGCCTTTTGGCGTGATTCCAGCCGCTTGAAGCTGCTGTTGGCTCATTCTAGGGAGTGTTCGTCTGGCAATGAGACTTCCCGTTCCTCGCGACTGAATCTGGGGAGTGATACCTAGGCGACCTCCTGGCCCCTGGGGACCTCCCTGGAGACCAGGACCCAATTGGTTTTTGTGCAACTGATCTTGCAGGATATTGAGTTGTAGAATCGGGTTTTCAAATCCTCGTTCAAACTTTCCGGGAGCACGCAAATTAGGCTTCACCATGTTCATTTCTTGTAATCGTTGCAACATGATCCCCTTGGCCGGAAGACGGTCCGGTGACTCCACCGCCAATTTCCCATACAAATCATCCTTGACAGATTGGAAAAATCGTTTTTCGGCCGGGGAGACGATCAGGAATTTATCTCCGGTGAATCTGGAGATCCCCTGGTCGAATTGATAGGGACGCACGAGCAGGGTGTCCGGAAAGAGTGCGGCCCAGAGATTGACATCAAACGGATCGGCGTTTGGGGTCGAAGGGTTGGCTGCCCATTCCGGGGTGACCGCTAACGGTGGAAGCCCGGAACCGTCAAAAATGACCTGAAATTGGAGGGCACTCCTGATGGCCGGCCAATCGAAGATCGGCCGAAAGAATTTGAATTGCAACTCGGGCATTTTTTGTTGTGGAGGAACCGTTACTAATAGGCGTGGGGAAATCAGCACCGTGAATCGTAACCAGGACTCGAACCGTCCATTCGGTAAGGTCATGGCCATGAGTTCGAACTGGGGAGCCCCGAGTTGAACCAATGGTCCAATGGCAGCAGCTTTCTGTTTGTCCGTAGGCTTGGAAATGATCCGATTTGCCATAAGAAGCTCCCTTTTCTTGCTTTAGGCCGAGAAGGCGCCGGCGTATTGAGCCCATTCCTGTTCGCTGAGCATTTCGTAAATCTTTCTTGGTTTCACGACGTTTCCCATCCCGTTTTGAACGAAAACCGGCTTTGGCTCGTTACTGACAAGCCAAATGTGGTCGCGGTCATTTTGCGCGATTTGAACGGTTTCGGTTTCCCCTTGAAACTCTTTCCGAACGCTTAAAGTCACGGATGTCTCAAAGAATAAAATCTCTATTTTGACGACGAGCGATGCTTCTCCCCACAATTTCTTGGAAATCGTTTTGGTTGTTGCTGTGGTGGAAATAACCTTTTCCTCATAGGCGATCAACATTTTAAACTCAAGCGAGACAGTGATGAGGCCCAACACGCTGATCTGTCCGCCCATGCGTAAGTAACCTTCCAGGTAAATGCCTTTTTGCTTGGTGTCTGGGTCGAGACCGTATTTAAAATAGAAACCGGCCATCACATACACACCGCCGCTGGCAATCCCGATATCGAAGGCGAATTTTCCACCAAATTCGAGCAGGACTTCTACCAGCACGACCCCACGCTCGGAAGCCTCAATTTCGACGGCAAAAAACCCGCCGCCGCCGAATATCCATACGGTAATACAGAACGGGTCGCTTCGTTCTGAAATGGCTAGTCGGAATCGCACCGGATCGCCATTCCAGAAAATCGATACGGCTGCCGAAAGTTTCAAGTTGGAAAGACTGAAAACTCCAATGGCAATGGTCGGCACGGTGACCGCGATGCCGGCCTTGATGCTGGTGGTTGAAGGTTCGATGATGGGTTTGACCCCCCAGCCACTGGAGCCGCCGGACGCTCCGCCTCCACCCCCTCCGCCGCCGCCGCCGCTATCACTTTTTCCACCGACAAGTTCCTGAAGATTACTGAGAAATTTTAAGGCTCCGAGAAATTCGACCGGTTTGACCCCATCTTCCGATTCACTGCACAGTTTTGGATCGGGTGAGAGGCTTTTCCCGTGTTTCTTTTCAAGGCGGAGTTTGTTGAAACTTATGCGAATGCATTGCGCAATAGTGACCTGGAAGTTCGTCAGTTCGCCAGTCGCATTGAATTCCGGCTCCGGGACGTGTGGATCGCCCGGTTTGGGGAATCGAAAGACGACCACAACCTTGAGGGTGAATTTTGATTTCTTGGGGTTGGGCTTGCTTGGCAATTGGGGGTCGAAAATGAGGACTGGTGCCAGATTGACTTTTTGGACATTATCGATGGTGAATTCGAATGGGATTTTGACCTTGTCCGGATACTCTTCGGATTTGAGGGAAGGCACCAAGCCGCCCGGCTGTTTGAATTGATTGGTATTGACCGACGGGAACAAACTGGCCAAAGGAATGCCGCCCAGAATTTTGGCGTCTTTGAAATATTCCTGGGGGTTGAAATTGCCGCTGCCAAATTGTTCCGCACTTTGAGCCGCTCCGCTATCTCCGCCGCCCCCTCTCGTGGTGACGCCGCTGGCCTTTCCACCCACCGGACCTTTGAGTCGAGAGATGCCGACGATATCCATGTTAGGGGCTGCCAACCCGCCGGCCTTGGTGGTATCGGTGAACCGCATACCGATGGGATTCAGGAGGATCAGGAAAAGTTCCCCAAGATTCGGTCCGCCAAACCCGTTCACCCGGTACATATCACTGTACCGAACATCGGTGCCCGCAGTGGCGGGGTTCGGTCCCAGCAACGCTTTCACCGCAGGAATAGAGATGTTGGCTTTGGCTAAAAATGGGAAAAAGAACGGATTAACGGCGTCCACCAATGGCTTGGTAACGGATGGAGGACAACCCGGCATGAGCCCCTCCTGAATCCATACCGGATCGCAGGGAATCTCGGCGCTGAACGATACGTTTGTGGTCTCCAGTGCGGTGTCCCCTTTTTTACTGGATGGGGCATAGGACACCTTCTGTCCTGAAAGGCCCGTGGTGCTCCTGGAATCCTGGGTATAGGCGTTGCGCACCCCCTTGATGACCGAGGTGTTCAGCCCCACATCGCTGGTGACAAAGACCAATGGGATTGTGAATTCGCAGGAGTCGCCTGCCCAATCCTCCCCAATCAGGTGGAATTGAAAATCCTGCCCGCTCACCTTTGGCCAAAACGCATATCCGGGAGGGGAAGTCTGACCGATTTTACTATTTTCTTTCGGGTCCAAATTTGGGGTGATCAACGTGGAAATTCGGAGACTTTGGAAAGGGAAATTCCGTCCTCTGGAAAAGGACAGTTGTTCTTGGCCTGGCCCCGGATAGGTCTTGATGGGTTCTTTCACCACAATGAACTCCCGGTACCGAAGCAAAGCCACCATGGGACCACCAGCAATGGGCCGTTCGATTTTGCGTTCGGTGATCTGAATAAGGACCGCTCGGTGACCGAAGGGAAAGAGAAACCCCTGTTTAATGACCCGCACAAACTGATCTCGCCCCATCATCGTCTTTTGCATCCATTCGATGATGTTGAGGGGATTGGGTGCCGGTTCATAGGCATATTGAGTTTTCATCCAGACACCAAGAGAACTCAACATGAACCGTTCGGCCCGGGCATACCGATTCTGCCAGTTTGGCAGTTTCCCGTTGGCCATCAAGTGAACGAGTTGATGGCGATCTGAAGCCTCGGGCAGCATCCTAAAAGGGGTCCTGCTAGGGTTGTCGATTTCTGGATATGTACCAGGCCCTTTGGGGTTGTAATCTGGTGACCAGATGGCCCGCAATGTTCGGTACCAATCATCGTCCTCATCGATTCGCCACCGGCCCTGTCGGTCCTGTCTTCGCACGCCCAAGCGCGTGTGCCAAAGTTCCATGCGGTTGTTCAAGGCTACTGGCCTTGGAGAATGGGCCCAGCCTCCCATTTTGCTGGGGGACATGAACAAGCGGTAGGGAGCTTCGATGGCCGTGATGTTGGGGAGATCTTCTTTCTTGGGAGGATCGGGAAGAAGGGGGAATACCTTCCCCGGTATTTTTTGCACTGCACCGGGGACGATTGCCTGGGGAGCTGGTTGTGCCGGGACCTTTTGAATTGGTTTAACCGCCTGGGGATTCAACTGCGGTTTTCGTAATTGGAGTTGGACTGTTCTGGCTTCCGCTCTGACCAAAATGGCTTGGGCTTGATAGAGAGCTGCAGACTGCCCATTGTTGGAGGTGTACAACAGAAACGGTCTTTTTTCCGTGGGAACGGGGTAAGACTGGGGTTGCGCCGGTTCTTCAGGAATGGAGCGTGGTATGACCTGGGGATTTATTCGTTGCTGGAATCGCATGCCAGGAAGGATTTGTAATTTGAGGCGCCCTAGCAATGGTGGTGGAGGTGGCGGAGGAGCCGCAGAGGCAGCCACGTTCAATTCGAACAGGGACCAATCCAGAAGAGTCTCCAGGGAAAAGGGAATTTGGGTAATGTTCTGGGGCACGTTAAAGACCAGCCGACTCCATCCTGCCAGTTGCGCTTTGATCGGATAGACCGGTTTTTCCGCCTGACTCGGGTTGGCCGGTTCGAAGAAGGCTTGCTCGGCAATATGTTGGGGAGGAAAGTGAACCAGAATGGATGATGCGGGAGATCCAGGTGCTGGCGGATTCCGCACGATCCGAGCCGGCTGCCCCGTTGCGGATTGTAAGGTCCACCCCCGAAATTCAAATTTCAAAACCAGAAGATCTTCTGGCCTGACGACGGATACCGTAAAGGGTCCATGGACTTCAAGCAGGGATCGGAAATCGGTAAAGATGCGACCAGGAGCGACGATTTCCGGTCTGATCTGGGCGGGAGCCATCGGAACAACCTGCTTGATCGCAGGAGCCGGGATCTGTTGGATCGCTTTTTCCTGTTGTGGCACCGTGGCTTTGGGGAGGGGCCTTGAAGGCCGTTTGAGCCGGGGCTTGGTCTGGACCGGGATGATCGAAGCGCCGGTTTGTCCGTCCCAGACTAATCTGGTTCCACGGGGGAGTTCGATCGGATCGACAATGGCTCCTTCGAGAGGAACGGCGACGCGATAGACTTCCGGCTCGCAACAGGCGTGAACCTGACCGTTCTGATTGAGGAGTTCAAAAGGTGGTGTTGATGCCCGGCCACCGACTTCCAGGGAACAACCCAAGACTTTGATAGAAGAAGGTTGGGTAACAAAACGTCCTCTGAGGGTTTCTTCACGCTCCTGCTCTTGTGTTGAGAAGAGCCGGGCATATTGAATGTACCCAAGAGGAAATGCAATCGGTTCTGCCGTAGCGTCGGCTTCTGAGGTCGGAGAATGAGGGTTAAACCACAACGAGACATCAGGTGAAGGTCCTTCGGCCAGCATTCCACAGACCGATGTCCCGGCAGAGTCCTCCCATGTTTCTAAGTGGAGCGTGTCAAATGCGTCTTGTCGGTATACCACATGAGATGCGAAGCTTGAGGCAAAGGCCGGAGAGAATGCCCATTGCCGTACCCCTCGCTCTAAGGCCAGTAACGTGCGGGTTCGTCCCGGTTGTGTGGCAAGACTAGGTGCGTGTTCATCGAGCAAGGCCAGATGTAGGACGTCGGAAGCCAGGTCTCCTCCCTGGCTTCGGAACGAGACGAGTGAGTGGCCTTTGAAATCAAAGCTCCAGTTTGGCCGGAACGAGGCTGACCCTTCGCCCTGGATTTGCAATTGTCCGTCCAACCCCATTCCGCACACAGGCGTGTTAAACCGGACGGCGGAGCCTCCAGATTCCTGCCCCGATAACCAGCGTTCAAAAGGGGCATAGGCCTTAAATCCTCCCAGAGAAAACGTCAGGACCATGTTCCACGAAAAAGCCCCTTGGCGAAGTTCGCAAACAAAATCAGCCGGTAAACAGGTGCCCGGAAAGCGGGCGTCGGCCAAATGAACCAGGAAGAATCCTTCTTGTTTTTGAACGATTAATCGTGGGGTTCCGCTGAATGAGGCCAGATCAATGACCCATCGATCACGTCCCCCTAACCGAAACACCACACGCGTCTCAGACACTTCCCAGGTAAGTGACTCGGTGGCCGCATGGGCCAAGCTATTCATCAACCTGAAGGAGGGTGATAACCCAATGGCAGTCAACGTCGCCATACCCAAGAGTCCCCGTCGAGTGAGGGAACTCTCTCCTGACCGTACCGCCGAATCCGGCAGGCTGGATTTCGTGTGAATCAGTCGGGGAAGCCGGTCGGTACGCAGGGCATTTAAATTGAGACGGTGGTGGGACATGGACGGACCTCCGTATTTAGGCCCCCGCCTTCAGTCGCAGGATAGGCGGGTATTCGATCAGTCTGTCGTAAAGAAACGAAAAAGGGTTCAAAGCCCTGGGTGCCTTTTTTTGTGGCATTCCCATATTCATTCCCGCTTTTGAGAAAAAGCCACACAATTTTTGGTAAAGGTCGTCTCGAAGACCTCTCTGGCTGAAGCCAGAACCGTCTCAACCATCTTCACGGCAGGAGGCAACCCCGCGCTGGCCACTACCGGCATGCCTAAAAGATGACGCCGACTGACCGCTATTGTTTGAGATAACGTAGGAAAGGTTGGTGGAGAAAGCTTGGGAGACCACAACCGAGGCAATCGATTGCGATGAAGGGAGCCGATATGAATCCGCAAGGGTTTCATCAAAGCATTCTCCTTCAGATCAGAGGCACGGGATAAGAATGAGGAATGTACTAGAAAGGCATATTTATCGCAACACATTCTTCTTATTCTTTTCCTCTATTTTTTCATGACCCAGGGCCTGAAAGTGGAATAGGCTCTAATTCCACCGAGATCCCTTTTGTATCCTTCGGCAAAAAGCCAAATTCGGAAGTATGATTATAAAATCCTGGTGGTCCATTCACCTGAACGGAAATACGATTTTGAACCGGAGGAATAATAAAAGCTGCTATCCCTTGGCCATTTGTGAAGTGGACCAGCATTAGTTGTTTTTCCGGTTCGAATTCCCCTTGATAATTTTCGTGCCCCGATGACTCTTTGCGAATAGCGCGCACCGACACTTGTACCCCCTGCAAAGCTTTTCCCTCGCCTTTTACCAACACCTGCAATTCTCCAGACCCTTCCTCCTGGTTATCCATTGAACCGGAGGGAGGCGGTGGCTTATGGAGATCCATAACAAACGTACATGGTGAGGGAAGGGTTGGCAGGTCGCATTGTGGCCATTCTGTGACTAGCGTATGTTCAACAGCGCCAGGCGGCATGTTCTTCTGTCGATAGAGCAACATCGGGGGCACTCCGGCTGGCTCGCGTAAACATAATCCGACCTGTCCCGGTGCCAAAAGATTCCAATACCCTATGGTACCGATAGGAGGAAGACTTGCCGCACGATCTACCAAAACCTTTCGCGCCATATCTGGCGCATGGACGCCTGCCAATTGTCCAGATTTAACCGCCATGATGATCGAAGAGGCAGCCCGACGCTCTTCGACGCTCCCATGTTGCATCACTCGCATGAGACTCCCCTGTGCCCCCATGGTCGTATTTCCATCGCCGATATCCCCGTTCTCAATCCGGGGGTCAATGATGTCGGAAGTCTGAATCACACATTGGGAAGGAGGCGGCGGAACCGGCTGCCCTTGACCTCCGCCATCATCAACCGGCGGATTTTTCGTACCACCAGTTGGCGGTGGGCTCGGGGGATTGTTCGATTGCGGTTTTGGGATTGTGATTCCCGGTCGTATGGAGTTTTTGGGAATCGTCATGCGTTTTCGAGGTTTTAGCTTAAACCGTCGCACACCTCGTTCGCTGACCTCCCCCTCGTCTCCTTCTAGGAGAGGCAGTTCTTCTTCTACCAATCCTTCAGAGGTCACATCTTCCAATGCCGTATCGTTGGATCCCGTGACCGGAAGGTCTTCCGCCTGAACCAGTGGTGCGCTGAGGGTGCTGTACACCACTATCGCGAATAAAACTGAGACGTGTTTCATGAATATTCTCCTTGCAGCAGGATTCACGGTTTCCTTTGCTTACTCACAAAGTGCCTGGGCTTTGTCGCGATCTTTCTTAACCTGATTCAAGCAAGCATTAAATTGATTTTTGTCTGGATGAAGCTTGCAGGGCACCTTTTTTTCACAGGACGTGACTTGCCCCCCCGTCTCGCTAAGACATTTGTTGAAGGCATTTTGACACGCCTTATTATTAACAAACTGAGCGTCACACTGGTTCTCCCCTTCGAGATAGGCCTTCTCTGCCTGATCAAGGCAAGCATTCGTTTGAGGTTTATTTCCCAGGTTTTTCTCATACACGCAGGGAAATGGAAGAGCCG
>Ga0224497_10000514_pt1 | contig 26526 bp, 21 predicted proteins | sample SF_Jul11_sed_USG_4_FD_167970 | JGI IMG/M metagenome (GOLD analysis project Ga0224497, IMG submission 167970) | Sediment microbial communities from San Francisco Bay, California, United States - SF_Jul11_sed_USGS_13 | ecosystem: Environmental > Aquatic > Marine > Sediment | place: USA...
GGAGTCTCGCCGTCTCGGATCTCCCATATCCAACGGAGGCTGGAGACCCAGGGGTTGAGTCGACGGCAAATCCAGGCGAAGAATCAATGTGAAGTCAAGCAATGACCCCAAGTACGCCTTTCAAACTGTCGAAATCGCCCCCAAAAAGACCAACGTGCTTTTGAAAAAGTCGTAGCCAAGCAAAACAGCCTGGAGTCTTCCAACAGGTCTTATTGAAAAAGATGGGGAGGCAGGGTCAGAGTGATGTTTGAAATCGAGGTCGAGTGGACCCCATCTTGTCTATGAAACTCCATGGAACCGGTGAGTCCGACGACCAGGACCTCCCGGATGCCAGAGGCGAGGTAAGCTTGAATTTTATGGTTGATCTCAGTTTGTCGATTGCCAGGTGAGAGCACTTCCACGACGAGGTCAGGCTCTTTGACTAGATCTTGGCTAGAATGAACACCTGACCACTTTTCTTGTGGCATCCACACTACATCAGGAACCCTGACGCCAGCTGAGGTGGTCAAAACAGCGGCCTCGACTACGGCTTCCCCTTCCAGTTGAGAGCGCAGTTGAAAGGCTATTTCTGCGCATAGTCGTTGGTGGCGATTGCTGGGCTTGGGGCTCATGACGAGTTCTCCATGTTCTGTCAGTTCATACCAGTCCGGAATTTGGTCGTCTTGTGCCAGCTCGGCCCACAGGTGGGATAAGGCTTCGGGTGAAAGTATGGTGCTGGTATCCATCATAGACTTCATTCTAGGTACGTAACTAAATCCTGTCAATTAATGATCGCATTGGGATAAGACACTTAACTGGTGACGGCGCCTTGGGAGGCGGATGAGACGAGCTTGGCATATTTGGCCAGGACCCCACTGGCGTAATGGGGTTGTGGTGGTGACCAATTCTTGAGCCGCGCTTGAATGTCTTGATCCGATAGTTCCACGTCCAATCGGCGATTGGTGATATCCATCGTGATGATGTCCCCGTTTTGCACGGCGGCGATAGGGCCGCCTTTGGCGGCCTCCGGAGCCACATGCCCAGCCATGAGGCCATGAGTGGCTCCGGAAAATCGGCCATCGGTTAGAAGGGCGACGGATTCGCCCAACCCTGCTCCGACGATGGCGCTAGTGACGCCCAACATTTCTCGCATGCCAGGGCCACCTTGTGGGCCTTCGTACCGAATGACGACGACATCGCCGGCTTCGATGCCTCCTTGCTGAACAGCTTTAAAGGCCTCCTCTTCGCATTCAAAGACTTTGGCTGGGCCCTTATGGGTGAGTTTTTTATGGCCTGCCACTTTGACCACACAGCCTTCAGGTGCCAGATTGCCTTTTAAAATGACCAACCCTCCACTGGGTTTGATAGGATCGGCAACCGTGTGAAGCACATGTTGCCCTGGTGTTTCTTTGGCTGATGCGGCTTCTTCCTTAAGAGTTCGTCCCGTGACCGTGATTTGGTCTCCATGAAGGTGGCCGGCTTCTAAAAGCCATTTGGCCACGAGTGGAGTTCCACCCGCTTGATAAAGATCGGCGGCCATATACTGTCCGCCCGGCTTCAGATCGGCCAATAACGGGACCCTGCGGTTGATCGTATCGAAGTCATCGATCGTCAAGGGAACAGACAGTTCATGGGCAACCGAGAGTAAGTGCAGCACGCCATTCGTCGAACCACCAGTTGTGGCGATGGCCGCAATGGCATTCTCCAGTGCTGGACGCGTGATAATGTCACTTGGGCGCAGATTCTTTTTTAACATGTTGATCAATAATTTCCCGCATTCTTTGGACACCTCATGCTTCTTGGGATCGAGCGCGGGAATGCCGTTGAAGCCCATCGGTGACATACCCAAAAATTCAAAGGCGATGGCCATGGTGTTGGCCGTAAATTGTCCGCCGCAGGCGCCGGCCCCTGGGCAAGCGCGTCGTTCCAATTCGGTAAGATCTTCGATACTCATCTTGCCTCGGGCATGCGAACCGACCGCCTCGAAAACATCTTGAATGGAGACCGGTTTTCCATGGAATTCTCCGGGCATGATGGAACCGCCGTAGAGCATGAGGGAAGGAAGATTTAAGCGGGCTAAGGCCATCACGCAACCGGGGATGGTTTTGTCGCAACCTGAAAGGGCAATGACACCGTCAAAGAGGTGTCCGCGGACGGCCAGTTCGATGGAATCGGCTATGACCTCCCGGCTGATGAGAGAGGCTTTCATGCCCTCTGTTCCCATGCTGATACCATCGGAGACCACGATGGTGTTGAATTCGATCGGGGTGCCACCGGCTTCGCGAATGCCTTGTTTGACGCTGGCGGCTAGATCGCGGAGATGGTAGTTGCAAGGTGTAACTTCCGACCACGTATTGGCCACCGCAATCAAGGGTTTATTAAAGTCTTCGTCGACGAGTCCGACGGCTCGAAGCATGGCGCGCGCTGGGGCTCGGTCCGGGCCTTCCGTTAGGGTTTTGCTATTGTGTTTGAGCGAGTCAGTCATGCCGTAGGGCTCCTTTTTCTTTGAGCACTTTTTCCTACATAACTAAGGGAAAAAGGCCAAGTCGGTGTGCATCATGAAAATTAGTGATTAAGGGTCAAACTAGCCGATTATGCCATACATTCTCACCAAAGCTGAATGTCTCACAACGTTGTTGAGAGGGTCAATGCGGACCATTCAATCTTTTCCTTGGAGTTATCGTGTTTGCGGTGAAGTGGTTACCGAGGTCAGATAGGTTTGAAGGCGTTGCTTCCCTGCCATCCCCGCAGAAGACGGGACACTTAGTATCAGCCAATAGGGATTAGGAAAGGCATAGACGTCGTTGTGGCGATGGGCCTCTAAGAACTCTCGCAATCGTGAGTTTTGTCGCCACTTCGGGAGAGGCATGGTGTCCATCACGCTTTGTTGGAGATATTGTTCTAATAGCCGATCTTCCCTAATAGAAATAGTATGGGTACACGGCAGCTCTCGGATCACGTTCAAGGCTCCCAGTTCTTCTAGCATCGTCACGACGGATTCTGCTGAAAGATAGGGTGGAGGCGTGTGGTCGGCGCAATATTCAAAAAACATCTGATGGACTTGCGGGAAAAATGCCTCGCGCTTGGCGATCATGAGGCAGGTTGTGCCGCGCGAAGGGTGAATGGCTTGCAGGAGCTGTTTCATACCCCTACGTACATTGGCTGGTTCCAGACAGTACAATGATTGAATGGCCCAGGCGAGGTCATAGGTGCCGGGGCTGAGAACTTCCTGCGAATGCTCCAGGGTGGTTTGCCAGCTATGTCGTGGAAAGAATGGGGGTTTCAGTGCTTCCTGGCAGGTCGCCAAACAATAATGGGAGGGGTCCAGATAATCGTACTGAATCCGAAGCCCGGCGGGTAATTGGGATTGAAGCATTTTGGGAAACCGCCCCGTTCCACAGCCTATATCTAATAATTGAAAATCTTTACGCCGTGTCGGGAAAACTTTTGGCCAATCGATGGCCCCGATGAGTTGGAGGTAATCCTTTTCGACGATACGGAACCATGCTTCTGGTTGAAGAACTCCTTTTTGGTAATATTGTAGGGAACGGTGCAGGTTCGATTTCGGGTGAGATGGGAAGGGTGATGTAGACATGCGAGGAATTCCTCTAAGATGGGCAAACCAAATTCATCCTAACCTTGCGAAGATGATGGGAACAAGCCAGCAAGTAATTTCTATGCATCGCCATCATCAATACGAGCAATGGCGGGTTTGGGTAAACGTATGCTGGCTGATCATGGCCTTGGTGCTGATGTCATCCATTCCTGTTGAGGCTTTGGGATTGGGCATCGGAGGGACGAACATCCAGAGATTGACTGAAACGCCAGTATCGAATTCCTATCGTCTACAGATGGGATCGGGGCGGGCAAATTCCTCCATGGTCGGAACAATTATGGCACTCTTAGCGACATTTGATGAAGCTGGCATATTACCGTCTGAGGGGACGGCTCAAGCTAATCAAGTGATTCATGGGTTGATTCAATTGCAATCGGCCCTGATGAAATCCCCCTCTTCTGCGTTGGCGACATACCGGATGGCGGCGGTTGCTCATTGGAAGAGCCAACACAAGGAAGAAGCGGTCGGAGCGGTGGGGGAACAAGGATTGTCGGCCCGGATGTTGGCAGCTTTGATTGGCTATGATCAGGAGCATCCACTGTGGGACGATCATGACATTGAGTCAGCCATGCAGGCTTTCAATGTGACTCATGAAGATTGGAGGTTGATTGTCGAGTTGTTCAGGAAAGCCGAAGCGGTGTTTCATCGTCAAGGACGTAGCATGCATACGGTTTATGAAGGCTGGCGAAAGAAGATGCCTGGGAGGGAATGATTAAAAAATGCTTTTAAGATCGTGAGGGGTGTGGCGTAAGGCGGGAAGGGATGGGAAATATGGAATGGGAAAGAAAACCCAAGATGACCTTCTTTCCTCGCGCCTTTATTGAAGAAGATCTTTGCATGACCATTTAATAGGGGATCGGCGTTCATTTTCATAAAAGCCGCGCAGGATACCCCTCAGCTTGCTGGGGGGATTGTCACTGCTGTCCAAAATAGTGAAACATGCCCATACAGGATTCGGTCTGCATGTGGGTTCTGAAACGAAAATAGGCAATTGGCAGATTCATGCCGCCTCTGTTGTCCAAGATCAATGGAAGTCCATCGATTCGGTGACACTTCCGCCTTGACTGATGTTCACAAAAATGGCCGGGTTTCGGCCCGGCAGCCGAGGCCCTTTTGTTTCGGCAAAAGGACACAAAACCAATGACGCCCCGTCTAGCCTCATTGGATGGGACGGACGCGAACATTCGGAGGGCGGACCAACTCGCTGCGCTCAGACAAGGCCCGCCAGTGCTTACGAGCGTCCACCCATTGGGCCAGGCGGCAGGCGTCGGAGCGGCCAAAAGGAACAGGCCAGGGCTTTGGGAAATTTAATTGGAAGACCGAGAGGAGATGCCTGTTCATTAAATCCTGTTTTAGACAAAAATGCCTCAATATACAACAACCCCAATATTCAACTGGGGCATCTTTGACTTACTCATTATTACCAACTTTTTCCTATCTTTTGCTTGACAAGGGCGGCTTTAGACGTGACTGGATTTTCTTGAGAATGGCCCTATTCTCGGGCTATAATCCCTGCCTTGTTCGGCATAATAGGTGTGCCGGTGTTATCCATTCATCATTTCCTGTAGGTCGTTTAAACCTGAAATATTTTGGGGAGAGGGCGCCTGGATTTTAAATGGGCGAACGATGGAATTGTGTAATTTTGTAAAGATATCAACATGATTGACGCTGACGATTTTGTCAAAGGTCTCCAAGGCATTGGATTTGATTTTTTTACCGGAGTCCCGGATACGATCCTTGGAGGGATCATTGCACATCTAACGGAAGAACGACTCTATACGCCCGCGGTCCGTGAGGACGAAGCAGTGGCCATGGCGGCCGGAGCCTACTTTGGTGGAAAAATTCCTGCTGTATTGATGCAGAATTCCGGCTTAGGGAATGCCCTGAACGTCTTGGAGTCCCTCAACTTGATTTATCAAATCCCGTGCCTTCTTTTGGTCTCCTGGCGGGGGTTTGAAGGTAAAGATGCCCCTGAACATTTGGTGATGGGCGAAACGATGACGAAGCTTCTCGATATCGTCAAGATTCCCCACCGGACGCTGGCAGCAGAATCGGTTGTCGAGGATCTGCAATGGACAGCCAAGACCTTCATGGAACAACGAATTCCAGTTGCGTTACTCTTGAAAAAGGGCATTGTGAAAACGGTGCAACCCTAGAAGAAGTAAAACGTGAGAAGTGAGAAGTCAAAAAATAAGAGAGAGAAAATCTATGGGTTATCCGCGTTCTATTCCTGTCTGTTATCTCTCCTTACTTTTCACTACTCACTTTTTACTTGCCGAGCGGAGCTAAGATGATTGGTCCTGAAGAAGGGGTAATGCAAAGTCGTGCGCAGGCTATGGCGGCTATTTTTGAATTGCTGACCGATCAGCCGCTTATCGTCTGCAATGGGTTTCCTTCGCGCGAGGCCTGTAAATTACGTGATCGTGACCAGAATTTTTATATGATCGGGTCAATGGGGGCCACGGCAGGAATCGGCCTAGGCCTTGCGTTAGCCCAACCACAAAAAACGGTCGTGGTGTTTGATGGGGATGGGAATGTCCTGATGGGCTTAGGGACCCTGGCCACGATTGGTGCGCTCAAACCCAAGAACTTGATTCATGTCGTGTTTGATAACGAAGTGTATGGAAGCACGGGGAATCAACCCACGTATTCTCGGATGGTCGGATTGGACAAAATGGCCAAAGCGGCCGGTTATGTGAATGTGGAACGGGTGTGGGAAAAGGAAGATATCGTGTATGAATTTAAAACGATGCTCGCAGATCCAGGCCCAAGTTTACTGCTTATTAAAGTGAACGAGCAATTGGAAGAAGCTGATCGTATTGCCTTAACGCCAGCAGAGTTGACCAAACGATTTAAACAGAGTGTCTCCTAGGTCAACCCTTCATGCGTGTGGCATAACATGATGGCCATAAAGGAATTGTTTCTATGATTTTATTGAACCCCGGTCCGGTGAATGTGTCTGACCGCGTACGACAGGCGTTGCTTCAACCGGATATTTGTCATCGAGAATCGGAATGTGCGGAGTTGATCGGTGATATTCGCCACAAATTGCTGCAAGCTTTCGTTCCTGGGGAGGAGGACGAGTATTCGGCAATTATCCTGACGGGTTCTGGGACCGCTGCCGTGGAAGCGGCACTGCTGTCCAGTATGCCCTTGGGCAAGCGGGCTATGGTTATCACCAATGGGGTCTATGGGGATCGCCTGTCGGCCATGATCAAAATGCATCGCCTGGGTGTGCCGGATATGAAGTACGATTGGGGTGTGGCACCAAACATCGAGATGGTGGAGCTAGCGATGATTCAACACCCCGAGGTATACACCGTGGCAATGGTCCATCATGAAACGACGTTGGGTTTTATCAATCCTGTGAAGGAAATTGCGGAACTGGTGGATAGCAAAAATCGAGTCTTCATGCTGGATTCCGTGAGTGGGTTGGGAGGCGAGGCCGTAGACATCGGCGGGAGCAAGATGTACCTCGTGGCGGGAGCGGCTCAAAAATGTATTCAAGGATTTCCCGGGGCGTCGTTCGTGTTGGTACGAAAAGGATTCATGGAGCGGGTGATGAAACATCCCAAACGGTCCTGGTATTTGAATCTTGCCAATTATTATGAAGAGCAAGAGCGCGGAACGATTCCTTTTACCCCGGCCGTTCAGGTGTATTATGCCTTCCGTGAAGCCTTAGATGAGTTGTTGGAAGAAGGTGTGGGGAATCGCATTCAACGCTTTCAACGATACGCGTCGACGATTCGAGCACGTATGCAGGAGATGGGCATTCAAGCTGTCTTACCGCCTGAGGTCCAAGGGAATACTCTGACAGCCTTTGATTTGCCAGAAGGGGTTTCGTATGCCCAGCTCCATGATGGGTTGAAGCAAGAGGGCTATGTGATTTATGCCGGTCAAGGTCAGTTAGAACACAAAATTTTTCGTGTGGCCAACATTGGGGCGTTGACGGATAAGGACATTGAAGGTTTTTTGTCGGCCTTTCAGGCCACGTTGGAGAACATTCGGGCATGAAGGCTATTATTTTTGCGGCAGGCGTCGGCCGGCGATTGCAGGCGGTCGCCCAAGGTAAGCCGAAATGTCTTGTGGAAATAGGTGGGCGGACGCTCTTGTCGCGGCATGTCGAATGTTTGGCTCACTTAGGAGTCAAGCACATTGTCCTGGTGGTGGGATTTGCTCAGGAAGCTATTCGAGAGGCCATGGCAGCTGAGTCGTTTTCAGGAGAAATTAGCTGGGTGGTTAATGATCAGTTTGTTCGGGGGAGCATCACGTCCTTATGGGCAGCCCGCGAACACATGGATGACGATATGATACTCATGGATGCGGATGTGTTGTATGCCCCTGAAATATTGGCGCGCTTGGTGCGATCCTCCCATCCTTCTGCCTTGTTGATGGATGAAACGGTCAAGCAAGAATCCGAAGAATGTATGATTGCCGCTCAGAATGGGCGGGTCTTGTCGTTGAGCAAGAGACTTTCCAACGGTTACGATGAAGCTGGAGAAGGGGTTGGGTTTCTTAAAGTCCAGAAACGAGATATACCTTCGTTACTACGCTCCGTTCAGACCTACATTGAAGATGAGAAATGGGATATGGAATATGAGGATGCTCTCACAGGTTATTTCCAGGAGGTGCCTGTGGGGTATGAAAAAATTGGGGGATTGCCCTGGGTCGAAATTGATTTTCCGGAAGATGTTCAGCGAGCGGCCTCTCAAATTTTGCCGGCCATTGAAACCTTGGAGAAACCCTCGCAGTCTGTTCCGGTGAGTTCATAAGTCGTGACGTTGATATTTCTTTAGTTATGGATGGAATTCTCAAACAAGAAACCACGGATGCCGTCGATACCGCGATCCTGTTGACCTCTGCAGGCGTGTTTGCCTCGGGGAGCATGGATACGGGTCAGGTTATGCCGAGTCCACTCATGCGTGTAGGCGGCATGACTCTCTTTCAACGAGCCGTGTTTACTCTTCAGCGTGGCGGGATCTCACAAATTTGGGTGTTGGCCGGGAAGGAGGAGCCGGCATTGCGAGAGTTGTTGCGAGAAGATCATCGATTGCAGGCGGCCGTTCGCTGGCTGCCCATTCGGGAATTTCCTCCCCATGATCCACAAACCTGGGAAACGTTGGCTGAGGAAGTGAGTGGTGCCTGTATGGTTGTGGGCTGCCATACGGTATTTTCCCATTCACTGATTCAACAATTACGGCATGAAGGTGCCCAAGGAAAAGCGGTGGTCGTGCTTGGTCAGGCCGACGAGGGGCATCAATTTGGCAATCCCGGTGTGATCATGAGACCGGAAGGGCTTGATGGTCGTACCTCCTCGGCTGTGATGTTTCGTGATCCGCCTCTGGCACCTACCGTGGAAACTTCTTCACCAGAGCAAAATCAGAAAGATGCCCCATTGCCGATTGTTGGTGATTTAATGGTGCTGCCTGGTCGGTTATTAGGCATCTCAGGTGTGTTGCATGCCAGCGGTACCAATCCGTTACGTTTAGCCTTAGAACAGGCTGCTGTTGAAGGGACGGTTCAAGCTATTCCCGGAGAAACACATTGGTTTAGAGATGTGCGCGGTCCTCAAGGCCCACGATTAGCCGAACAGGCCCTAGTCCGCTCTCTCCAGACTTTAAAGGGCGGATTGGATGGGTTTGTTGATCGTTATGTGAATCGCAAGTGCTCTGGTCTGCTCACACGCCTGTTTTTGAAGTTACGATGGACACCCAATACGATCACGCTGGTTTCCATGGTGGTGGGGTTAGTGGCCGCAGGGTTTTTTATTCCAGGTTCGTGGGAGTATGCGCTCATCGGTGCCCTAGTCTTTCAGTTATCCGTGATCATTGATTGTTGCGATGGCGAAGTGGCACGGTTAACTTTTTCTGAGTCCAAATTTGGTCAGGAGTTGGACATTTGGGCAGATAACATCGTGCATATTGCCATTTTTGCGGGGATTGCCTGTGGGGCCTATCTCCAGGGACCGTGGGAGCAGACCCTCCTTCCGCTCATTTTAGGGGCCTCTGCGGTGTTGGCCAATGTGGTGTCGTTGTTGTTGGTGAATGTGGCTCGGCAGTTGCGGTCTAATCTGCATGATTGGCGCCGGTTAACCGAACGCGAGCGCAAGAAAATTGAGTTTATGTTGGGCAATGTGGCCAATCGAGACTTTTCTGTTGTGGTATTGATCTGTGCCGGCGTAGGTTTCTTACATTGGTTTCTTGCCCTTGCGGCCATTGGTTCATGGTTCTTTGTCATGTCGATGGCCTGGCTTCTCCGTCGAACTCTCACCTCTCGTGCTTAAATTCGTGTTCCTGATCATTGGGCTGGTTGCCCTGGTCGGGATTGTGTGGCACATCGGTCCCGAGCCGATTCTTCAGGCTGTCTCTCAACTGGGTGCCTTCCCTCTCTTCATTATCCTGTTACCCATGATTCTGGTGTATGGCCTTGAAGCGTGGGGCTGGCGGCTTACCTTGGGAAGATTTGCAGAACGCGTGGGTTTTTTAAGCCTTTTTGCCATTCGAATGGCCGGGGAAACCGTCAATGTCACAACCCCTGCCGCCTATGTTGGTGGCGAACCCCTGAAAGCGTATTTGCTCAAACGCTATGGTGTGCCCATGGTAGAAAGTATGGCCTCAGTCATTACGGCCAAAACCACGATGACCCTCGCACAGGTGCTGTTTATTTTGTTAGGCCTGGGTTTGGCTTTTTGGATTATGGATGCCGCCAGTCACTACTGGATGGCCATGTTGGTGAGTTTGGGACTGTTAGCGTTTGGCGTAGGGTTGTTTGTCATGTTTCAACGTTATGGGCTGGGGGTGGGTTGTTTAACCCTTTTGCGAACATGTGGCATCCGTTTGGCGTTTCTTGAAAAACGGGAATCCCAATTACAAGAAATGGATGGCACGATACGTCAGTTCTATTCTCAAAACCGCCGAACCTTTTATCTGGCCTTGGGAACATTTTTCCTCGCGTGGTTCTGCGAAACTCTGGAAGTCTATGCGATTTTGTATTATCTGGATGTGGGTATTGATGTCTGGACTTCCATTTCAATTGCGGCCCTCACGGTCTTTATCAAAGGGGGGACGTTTTTTATCCCAGGGAGCCTGGGAGCACAAGAAGGGGGCTACACCCTTCTACTGATGAGCTTCGGGTATACGGAGGTGTCGGGAATTACCTTTGCGTTGATTCGGCGGTTGAGGGAAATTCTATGGATTGTCATTGGGTTGGCTTGCTTGATGTTATTGAAAGGCAAGGATCTGCCCACATCCGGCGAGCCCTCCTAAGTCTTTCGGCTTTGAATACCCTAAGTGGCAAATTTATCTGCATTAATCACTTGAACTTTGTGATTCTTCTGAGGAATAATTAGAAGATATCTTTGGGGAATTTAGGAGGAAAATTCTGTGAATATTCAATTAGGCACCAATACCCTGCGAAATACAAACGGCACCTTTTTGGCGCATGGGAAAGAGCAGCTCCGCATTGAATGGGTGGAAGATCAGCAGAAAATGGCTTTGACAATGGGTATTTTCATGCCTACGGGCACAGAGGTCGCGACATTAAAACAGAATACATGGGAAACCAATCCGAATGATCGGTTCCTGCTCACGAGCACGCCCGAACTCCTCAAAGTCGAAGATACGACGTTGAAAACGACGGTCATGGAAATCCATAAAGCCGAAAATCAAACAGTGAACATCCCTTCTGCAAAATTCTACACATCCAAAGGCACGTTATCTGAAGTGTCTGCTGAATGGTGGCGTGTTGGCAATAAAATGGAGTTGGCCGGCATCGACACCGATCTCGAAGGCGGCGGCATCGAACTCCCCGAATAACCCCCTTTTCTCCTCCTATCCGTCATTCTCGCAATTGGTTAGCGGGAATCCATCTTGCTTTTGCCTCTGATTAATATCGTCTCGTTTAAAGAGGATTGGGATGTTATTTTGCTTCTGACCATCTTTGTTAGTTAATTGTTCCTTGCAATTTTTGTAAAAGAGGGCTGGTTGAGCGTGTTGCGCAATGTGTCCGTAGTATTTGCTGGACAAGCGAGTGGCATGTGGTGGATTTGGTGCGCCAGTTGTTGAGAGGTCCGATGGTGAAGGGTTATGGCCGCAACCATGGCTTGGAATTGTTTGGGGCCTTCTTCCTGGAGTTGGGTGCAATGGCGTTGTTGAGCGAGTGCTAGGCTGGACCCGGTTTGGCAGGCAAACAGTTCCTGATAGATGGCACGAACCTGTTGCTGGAGTTGCTGTTGGCGTTGTTCAAGTGGTCGAAGTGTCCGTTGGGTCTGCTCGATTTGTAGACTTACGTCTGGACAGGATGAGATTCCTGGTTCGGCCAGAACCGTCAGTGGGGTTAAGACGATTAATACCAATGGAAGGGGGAGAAGGAAGAGGATGGTTGTGATGTTTCTGGGGAAGAGCTGAAACATGACTAGTATTCCACTATGAAATTTCACATGAAGCTATTCACCAGAAGGAGGGTTTTGCAAAAAATCCTATTCAAATGAGATTTCAAGATTTCGTTAGAGAAAAGACGAAAATATGGCACAAAGGGCAAGAACGGATTCAATTATATTTAGAATGCCCAAGGTGTATGAGAGGTCCTTCCCATTCACACGGTGTTGCCCCTATCTAACTACAAGTAGAAATGATGCTAAAGACCGGTGTTATCTTGGGTCTAAATGTGGCAATGTGTTTGGTGCAGTGCTGATACCTGGTTCCTGCCAAGTGTTTGCCATCTTGTGCAATTCCACAACATCGGGAAGATTGGGTTTGCTAGCAATCTCAGGCTTTATCCAGAAAGGATATCCAGATAGGTTATGAAACATGCGAAGACAGATCCATCTACCACTCCAACTATGACGGGCTTCTCTCCGGGATTTGCCTCGCTCGGCTTGGAGGCCGCCTTACTGACCACGCTTGAGGCGTTGGGATACGAAGAGCCTACCCCTATTCAACGCGAGGCCATTCCCCCGCTTTTGTCGGGCCGCGACCTCCTGGGTCGCGCCGCGACAGGAACAGGCAAGACGGCCGCGTTTACCTTGCCCCTTCTTCAGCGTTTGGCACATTTGGCCCCGCAACCGAACCCTTCCGCCCTCATTCTGGTCCCGACGCGCGAATTAGCCATGCAAGTGACCGAGGCCGTCCAGCGTTATGGGAAACAGCAACGAATTGCTATCCTCGCCGTCTATGGAGGCGCGGCGATCAGACCACAGCTTATCGCACTCAAACGCGGTGTCGATGTGGTTGTGGCAACACCTGGTCGAGCATTGGATCATATCCGTCGCAAGACTCTGCAGCTCCAGGACTTGCAAATCGTGGTGCTCGATGAGGCGGATGAAATGCTCAATATGGGGTTTGCCGAGGATTTGGATGCCATTCTAAAACAGACCCCCAAAACGCGGCAGACGGCACTTTTTTCGGCGACGATGCCCCCTCGCATCGCGGCCATCGCACGCCATCATTTACAGGACCCCGTCGAGATTCAGATTGTGAAGGAACCCGTCAAAGCTGGAGTGGTTCCTCGTGTGCACCAGACGGGATATTTGGTTGCCAGGCCACACAAGGTGGCGGCCTTGGCCCGTGTCCTGGATATGGCCAACCCGAAATCGGCACTCGTGTTTTGTCGGACTCGCTTAGAAGTCGATGAATTGGTTTCCATGCTCAACAGTCGAGGCTACCGGGGAGAAGGTCTTCATGGAGGGATGAATCAAGCCCAACGAGATCGCGTCATGCAAGCGTTTCGATCAGGAAAAACGGAACTTCTGGTGGCGACGGATGTGGCTGCCCGAGGCCTGGACATTCCTCATGTGTCCCATGTGATGAATTTTGATGTGCCGGCGTCTCCTGAAGCATACGTCCATCGGATTGGACGAACTGGTCGTGCTGGCCGGGCCGGTGAAGCAATTACCCTCGTCGAACCGCGTGAACGTTGGTTGCTGCAAAATATCGAGCGTCTCACCAAATCCAAAATTGACATGGTCACCCTTCCGACGGTGGCCGACCTCCAAGCCAAACGATTGGATCGTATGAGGACTGAAATTCAAGAGATTCTAGAAGGCAAAAAAATTGATCGATTTCGCATGATGGCCACTACCTTGACCGAAAAATTTGATCCGGTCGATGTGGCAGCGGCTGCGATCCAACTGGCCTCGGGTTTGAAGGACGGCGAAACAACGGAACAAGAGATTCCGGCAATTCGGGATCGTTCACAGGAAACACCACAAACTTCCCGGCGACCCCGAAGGGAGCCACCGAGTTGGACTCAAGACTCTAAGTCTAGAGGGAAAGCGGGCCGACAAAGTGAAAAACGTAATCGTATGAGTCGATCGACCCCTATGGCCACGCTGCATTTTAGCGTGGGGAAAAATGCGAACATCCGTCCTGGAGATTTCGTTGGGGCCATTGCTAATGAAGCCGGGCTCAATTCAAATGTGATTGGACCCATTAAAATTTCGGATCAATACTCACTGGTCACAGTTCCGGAAGAATTGGCCCAGGACATTATCAAGGCGCTTGGCCGGACAAGAATCAAGGGCAAGAAAGTGCCCGTTCGTCTGTATCGAGAATAAGAATGTTAAAAACAAATGCACCACGTTTTAAGATGGGCCAGACAGGCGTTCTCTGGTTTGGTAAGGAGTGTACAGCGAGGAATCAGGGGGAAAAGGAAAACATGGCATCTCAGCCTTCTTTTCCTCCGTTGTTCTCGCCTCCTTACGCCTCACCCCTTACGATTTTTGGCTGGCCTTTTTCGAGAAGAATTTAACAGGCTCAGATAGGTCATTGAGCGGTACTGAAAATTGGTCGGCATCTTTCCAGCCTAAACGTTCAACGCGTCGGATTTTTGGCCCGAGCCATCATGCGGCAAAATGAGCAGGTGCCTGCGGTAGTGGGTTGTCCGCAGGATTCGCAGGGCAGGAGGGTGGCTTGGTCGCTATCCGTCATGGATGAATGTGAAACAACCGCAGCTTTCTTTTGCTTGTCTAGAAATCCCCAGTAAAACCGCTGTTTCGTCCCTGGCGATTCAGCTTCCAACCGATTCAGAGCATCTTTGTACACCAACATTTTTGCGCCCTTGGCCATCGGGCATTCTTCCACCAAATAATCAATTCGATTCACGACGGCATAGGCGGCGATTTCACGTTCGGTCATGCGATAGAGCGGTTTGACTTTTTTGGCAAAACCTTCCACGGAAGCCGGAAGAGTGGGGGCTTGTTTTTGGAGATATTCTTCCTGCCATTGCAACACATTGCCGAGAAGCCGTGCGGCTTCATCATCCAGATTATGGCCGGTGGCCATCACATCATACTTGTTTTCCCAAGCCACGCGATTAAATTGGTAGCGCTTAATGGTGCCGCAAGTCGAGCATGTGGGGCGTTTGACGAGAGTCGCTAATTCTTTAATCCCAGCGCCCGCATCTGCTTCCACGGTATGAATGATGAGTTTCGAGCCACAGGCTTGGGCGACATCCCGGGAAAAACGGGTCACTTTTTCATGAGAACGTTCCGAATAGCCCTCAATGCCTAAATCCACATAGAGGGCATCGGCGCGATAGCCCAATTTGAGCAGAATTTCCCAGAGAGTCAAACTATCTTTTCCGCCAGAGACCGCGACTAATATGCGATCTTCTGGCGAAAACATGGCCTGGGCTTTGATGGCCTTTTGGACTTGGGTGCGGACAAATTCGGTCAGGCACGGTCCGCAGAATGCCGTATTGTGGCGAGGCATCCCCAAGACCGCTCGTTGAGGGCATTTTCGACACTTCATAGGCTACCCTCCAGAAATGACGGGGCGGACTTCAATGCTATCCCCATCTGCCACGATTTCATCTTCGGTCATGAGATCTTGTCCGCGAATGATCAAAAAGGCTTCTGGGATCAATTGCAATTCTTTAAAAATATCTCCGACCCGTTTGGGCCCCTGGAGTTCGACGTCTCGGGTGGGATGGCTGAGATGAACCTTCATGGAATTGAATAATAATAATCGGTTTGCCGGATTGGCAAACTCTGGGAAAAGAAAGTTGTCATCTCGATGAGATATGGCGAGAGGGACCTATTCTTGAAATATTGTGACCCAACTCCGGCCCTTATAGGTTCAGGCAGAAAAAACCGGAATATCTTTGTGTGAAGGAGATCGCTAAGAGGCTTTAATTATGGTCGTGCACATTTTTACATTAAGAGGAGATCTTTATTAACCGAAAAGCAGAAGGGAAAGACCCTAAATGAGAGATTTTGACGTGGATCATGACCAATTCTAATCAACACGTGTGAGTAAAAGCTGAGGTGCTTCATGGGCAGTGGATTATTTAAAAAGCTAAAAAAAACTCTATCTTCCAAAGAGGGACTTGTTCAGGAGCAAGATAACCAGTCTGTGGATACTATGGATATAGGAATGGGGTTACACATTCCTACTAATGTTTCTACACGGTCCCAACAGGCGCTTGGTGGGAATCCTCCTGCTGATTCAAGTCAATCCGAAGCTACTTCCCCAAGGCCTCTTTCCTCGGCGGTGGCACAGTCCCGAGATCAACTCTGTATTAATACGATCCGTACATTAGCGATGGACGCGGTTCAGGCGGCGAATTCTGGTCATCCCGGTACGCCGATGGCTCTGGCTCCTGTGGCCTATTGGTTATGGAATCGGGTCCTTCGATTCGATCCGGCTTCACCCTTATGGTCCGACCGTGACCGGTTCGTGTTATCCGCCGGGCATGCCTCCCTTCTCCTCTATTCGTTGCTCCATTTGTGTGGAGTGAAAGCGGTCAATAGTCATTATGAAGAAGCGGCAGAATTGACGGTGACATTGGATGATATTAAGCGTTTTCGCCAGTCTAATAGCAAATGCCCGGGGCATCCGGAATATCGTTGGACCTCTGGTATTGAAACCACGACGGGACCGCTTGGGCAGGGAGTGGCAACAAGTGTCGGCATGGCCATGGCCCAACGATGGAAGGCCGCATATTTTAATCGCCCAGAGTTTCCTTTGTTTACTTACAATACCTATGCCTTGTGCGGTGATGGGTGTTTGATGGAGGGTGTGGCCTCTGAAGCCGCGTCGTTAGCTGGGCTCCACAAACTCTCCAATTTATGCTGGATTTACGATAACAACAACATCACCATTGAGGGGGCCACGCGACTGGCCTTTACCGAAGATGTGGCCACCCGGTTTATGGCGTATGGCTGGAATGTGATCCATGTAGAGGATGCCAATGATCTAGAAATGTTAGATCGAGCGTTTTACAAGTTTCTCAATGAACAAGAACGGCCAACACTCATGATTGTTAATAGCCATATCGGCTATGGCGCTCCGAATAAACAGGATTCCCACACTGCCCATGGCGAGCCTTTGGGAGAAGAGGAAATTCGCCTGACGAAGCGAAATTATGGGTGGCCCGAAGATGAAAAATTTCTCATTCCTTCCGAGGTACACGGGCATTTCCAGCAAGGGATACAACAACGAGGAAAAGGGTTACAGGAGGAATGGGTAAAAAGTTTTGGCGAGTACCAAGTCCAATTTCCTGACTTAGCCGACCAATTAATCCAAATGCAATTTCGTCAATTGCCTGAGGGCTGGGAGAAGGACTTGCCGGTCTTTTCTCCCGATGAAAAGGGGGTGGCTGGGCGTGAAGCTTCAGGAACCGTTCTCAATAGTTTGGCCCAAAAAGTCCCCTGGTTAATCGGTGGATCAGCGGATTTGGCTCCTTCAACAAAAACCCGGTTAACATTTGAAGGGGCCGGCGATTTCTCTCATGAGAGTCCTTCAGGACGGAATTTCCATTTTGGCGTACGGGAACATGCGATGGGCGCCATTTTAAACGGGCTGTCGGTTTCCAAAATCCGCCCCTATGGTTCCGGATTTTTGATCTTTAGTGATTATGCCAAGCCGGCCATTCGGCTCAGTGCGTTGATGGAAATCCCGGTGATTCATATTTTTACCCATGATTCCATTGGTGTAGGAGAGGATGGCCCGACCCATCAACCGATCGAACAGCTTGCGGGCTTACGTGCTATCCCGGGGCTGCTGACGATTCGTCCGGGCGACGCCAACGAAATTGTTGAAGTCTGGAAAGTGATCATGCAATTGCAACATGAACCGGTCGCGCTGATCTTAAGTCGTCAAGCCATGCCGACGTTGGATCGGCAGCGATATGCTTCCGCGAGTGGTGTGGCGAGGGGCGCATATGTATTGGCCGATAGCCCCAATCATGAACCGGAGGTGATTTTCATGGCTACGGGAAGTGAAGTGGCTCTTTGTGTGGCAGCGCATGAGGTGCTCAACAAGCAAGGTATAAAGAGTCGAGTCGTCAGCATGCCATCATGGGAGTTATTCGAACGGCAGGACCAAGACTATCGAGAATCCGTCCTGCCTCCGCACGTGACCGCCAGAGTTGGGGTCGAACAGGCCTCCACGTTTGGCTGGGATCGCTATCTTGGTCCCCGGGGGCACATGATAGGGATGACGTCTTTTGGTGCATCGGCACCTCTTAAAGAACTTGTAAAAAAATTCGGGTTTACGGTGGAGAATGTCGTCGAGGCTGCTATGAGCCAAATCGATATTAATAAAAAGTACAATCAGGTTGAGCGTCCCACCTCGGTAGTCATGGGATGGAGACCTTTTTCTGAAAGAGATGACGTAGTTGAATCGGTGGAAATTTCAGCTTCACACGACGTTTTTCAAGACGAGCCACCTATTCAATCTGTCGAGGAAATAAAGAGCGCGGGAGAGCAGCTTTCCACACTCGAAAACGGTATAATAGGAGGAACAGAAGTTCAGGCTTCTGGCGAGCCTGAACAGGCCGAGGAAGCGCCAGAGCCCGTCCAAGAAATTCGAGATCCCGATATGGTAGTCACGCGGTCAATTTTCACAAGGAAGACAACCTGATGAATCCTCTCCTACAACTTCGTGAATGTGGGCAAAGCCCATGGTATGACTATATTCGACGTGGGCTGATTACCTCGGGTCAGTTGCAAACCTTAATTGACCAAGATGGGCTCATGGGGATGACTTCGAATCCTGCTATTTTTGAAAAAGCCATTGCCGGAAGTACCGACTATGATGAGGCGCTCAGGCAGGCTGCCTCTGAATTCATTGGCGTGAAACAGATTTATGAACAAGTGGCCATTAAGGATATTCAGGATGCCGCAGATATCATGCAGTCCGTGTATCAATCTTCAGAAGGACGTGATGGATACGTGAGCCTAGAAGTCTCGCCAGATTTGGCGTTTCATACGCAAAGCACCATTGAAGAAGCAGTTCGCCTCCATGCAGCGGTTGGGCGAAAGAATGTCATGATTAAGGTGCCTGGGACACGTGAGGGCCTGCCGGCCATTGAGGAGTTGTTGTCACGCGGAATTAATATTAATGTCACTTTGTTGTTTAGTGTCGTGAGATATGAAGAAGTTGCCCGGCGCTACATCCGTGGGCTTGAACGATTCGCGGCGAATGGTGGAGATGTCAAACAGATTGCGTCGGTGGCCAGTTTTTTCGTGAGCCGAATCGATAGTCTTATTGACAAACAACTGGAAGCCAAAATTAAGAATGAATCGAATGTCGGTCGGCGAGGGCTCATGGAGGGACTGCTTGGAAAAGTGGCCATTGCCAATGCCAAATTGGCTTATCAACAATACGAGAAAATTTTTGAAAGCCCGGATTTCCAGGCATTGAAAGCCCAGGGCGCAAGAGTTCAGCGGGTCTTGTGGGCGAGTACCGGCACCAAAAACCCGAACTATCCCGATACGTTGTATGTCGATCAACTGATCGGCCGGGATACTGTGAATACGATGCCAGAAGCCACATTTGCAGCCTTTCGAGACCATGGCATTGTGAAGAATACGATTCAAGAGGGCTTGGCAGAGGCGACAACGACCATGCAACAGTTGCAGGAGGTAGGAATTTCTATTGACGAGGTGACCGACACCCTCCTGCGTGATGGGGCAAAATTGTTTGTGGATGCCTTTGATCAGTTGATGGGCGTGATCAGCCGCAAACGGACGGACGTGCTTGGAGCGGAACTCGATCGAGTCACGTATTCACTTGGTGCGATACAAAGTCAGATTGATGAGACGCTCACCCGGATCCAATCCGAAAATCTCGTACGCAGGATTTGGGCGAAAGATCCCACCGTATGGCACCAAAACCCAGAGCATCAAAAGATCATCCGAAAGGCGTTGGGATGGCTGACGATTTCTCAAGAACAATTGCCGCATATAGGTCAACTGCAAGCCGTGGCACAAGACATTAAAAACGCGGGGTTTCAGCATATTCTTCTTTTAGGAATGGGGGGGAGTAGCCTGTGCCCGGAAGTGTTACGGATGACTTATGGTGTCATGGATGGATATCCTGAGCTACATGTGTTGGATAGTACCGTGCCCTCACAGGTTCGATCTTTCGAACAGCAGGTGGACTTGTCAAAAACGGTCTGTATTGTCGCGAGCAAGTCTGGGTCGACCACAGAACCGCTTGTTTTTCAAAAATATTTCTTTGAGCGCATGCGGCAAGTGGTAGGGAAGGAGGCCGGCCAACATTTCGTGGCGATTACCGACCCAGGCTCATTATTAGAAGGGGTGGCAAAGGAATTACAATTTCGCCATATTCTCCCGGGTGTTCCGGAAATCGGTGGGCGCTATTCGGCTCTCTCCAATTTTGGCATGGTCCCCGCCGCGTTGATGGGAGTGAATATTGACCGTTTCCTGCATCAGGCAGAACGCATGAGGCATTCTTGTGATGCGTCGGTGCCGGCACAAGAAAATCCAGGAGTGCGGTTGGGAGCCGTGTTGGGAAGCTTGGCGAAAGCCGGTCGAGACAAACTGACCTTTGTCACTTCACCCGCACTCTGGGATTTAGGTGCCTGGTTGGAACAATTGATTGCCGAAAGTACGGGCAAAGAAAATAAGGGGATTATTCCCATCGAAGGGGAATCCGTTGGCGCTCCGGAGGTATATGGCCAAGATCGGGTTTTTGCCTATATTCGTTATGAACATGGAGTGGATCCCAAGCAAGATTCTGCCGTGATGGCTTTGGAAAAAGCCGGCCATCCGGTAATTCGCATTGAGGTCGCTGACTTACTGAATCTTGGCCAGGAATTTTTCTTGTGGGAGATGGCAACTGCCGTGGCCGGCGCCATCTTTGGCATCAATGCCTTTGATCAACCGAATGTACAAGAAAGTAAAGATCACACTAAAGCCCATCTCGAAACCTTTAGGAATGAAGGAAAGCTTACTGAATCCGCACCGTTATTAGGGGAAGGGGATGTTCAAATCTTTGCCGATGAGGCCAATGCGCAGGTACTCAAAGGAAGCGACACGTTCGATGATCTGATTGCCGCGCACCTGACACGTCTTCAGGCCGGAGATTATTTCGCGATGAATGTTTACGTGGAACGAACGAATGCGGTGCATGCTCTCTTTGAAGGTATTCGTACCAAAATTCGTGAAACCAAACAGGTGGCTACGACGTTAGGCTATGGGCCTCGTTTCCTCCATTCGACCGGGCAACTCCACAAAGGTGGTCCTAACTCCGGCGTGTTTATACAAATCACCTCTGATGATGCCGAAGATTTGGACATTCCAGATGAAGCCTACTCATTTGGTGTTCTCAAAGCCGCACAAGCCCTAGGCGACCTACAAAGTTTAACCAGCCGGGGCCGACGCGTGATTCGGGTTCATGTGGGTTCGGATGTGATAAAAGGCCTTACGCGCCTGGAAAAGGCCATTGACGCTGCCGTATATGCGAAAATGGGCTAAGAGCTTTTCTGCCTGATCAGGTTTCTTCCACATTCTTCCTGTCTCTATCGAACCATAACTGTTATGGGTCTGTTGAAAAAAACGACCCACCTTTCAGGATGGCAAAAGCCAGGCCGTGTTCCAGGACTCCGTAAGGGGTGAAATGTGAGGTGGCAGGGACAAGGGCGTAACCGTGAAACGTGAAGCGTCAGGCGAAAGGCGGGAAGGGACAGAAGTCCATTCGCAGAATTTGTCGTCTCCGTATTCATCTTTTCCGTCATCCCCGCAGGTGGTAGGCGGGAATCCATCTTTGCCTTCGCCCCTGACGTCTTCGGATGCCTTACGCCTCTCGCTTTACGATCTTTGACGGACTTTTTTGAACCGACCTGAAGCCGTTGGCATGCCCCAAGTTTGCGAGCCTTTTTGCTCTTGGCAATCATTATTATTCAACACTCTCCTTATTAACTCCGGTCTCCACGATTTCTGGGCTGAGGTGTTCCTGAAGTCGTCCACCCCCTCCTTTTGAAGGGTTGAATACCTGCATTCTTTTCTATCCTACCTCGTGTGTTGATATTCCTTATTGTCAGTTAAAAGCTCTTCGCTGCTTTTCCGGCAAAACAGGTTGATGAAGACTGTTAAAAGAATGGACACTCGTCCCATCTCAACTTGAATAAGGTTCCATCACTTTTTTCTCAGAAATGAAATGTCTCTTGTTGTTTCCCTCCTGAGGGGATGCGTGGTTGTGAAATTTCTTGACAGGATACCGTCAGGTGAGAGCCATAATCTTGGGTCTTATGTCTACGTGTTGAGCACAGTTTCATTTGGAATCTTCATGTTAGGAGGATGAATAGGCGTATTGCTTAACAGTCTTGCTTGCATGGTCCGCGTATTGCTCTAGACCAAAGTGTGGCGAGTCAATTCAGGATCAGCAAGGAGGATGTCTATCATGAGCCCAATTCAATGTACAACGCAGGCAAGTTCACCGAGCAAAAAACCTTCAAATGTGCGGACCCTATTATCGAATGAACGAGGTGTGACAGCTATTGTCATCGCCTTGCTTCTTTTTGTATTAACCGTGATGGCCTCCTTTGCTGTAGATTTGGGTTTTGCTTGGGTGACGCGAAATGAATTACAAAACATTGCCGATGCGGCGGCGTTAGCGGGCTCAAGGCAGCTAGGTGTGGTGTATTCAAAGTTAACCCCTGAGCAGCAGAAGGACAAGAATCGGGCCTTAACCGGCTCTGAAAAAGCTCAGGTGCTGGATATGCTTGAAAAAGTGGCAGCATTAAATACGGCTGGGGGTAAATCCGGGATTGTCATTGCGGCGTCAGATATCAGTATTGGGACATGGGATTTTAAAACAAAAACCCTGACACCGACGATTGTGCGCCCAACTGCCGTCTCTGTGACCGCTCGTCGGGATGGAAATGCGAATGGACCCATTGGGACCTTCTTTGCCAATGTGATGGGCGTGTCAGAAATGAATGTACAAGCGACCGCTACCGCAGCGCTTGGACCCCTTGGGACTTTAGCACCAGGGGAAGGCAATATCCCAGTCGGTATTTCTAAGCGGTGGTTTGATGAAGGTCGGGCTTGCGGAGATTCAATTAAATTTCACCCAACAGGAACGCTTGACGGCTGTGCCGGTTGGCACACCTTTACCGATGGTCCTTCAAATGCCAGTAGGTTGAATAAAGTTCTGACTGGTCTCGAAGATGAATCCTACGTGAGTCCAGAGATCATCGCGGGCCAAACAGAATTAGAATTTACCGGTGGAACACTGGCATCGGCTTTTGATGCGATGAAATCGCTCTACGATGCGAATAAGGATCCTATGACAGGAGAATGGGATGTGAAAATTCCTGTCTACGATAGCGATGATTGTTCAAATCCTAATGGGGCCATAAAGATTGTTGGTTTTGCAACAGCCACTGTGACACAAGTGATCGAAGCACCTGATAAACAAATTATTGCCGAGGTGACCTGTGATGAAATTATAGATGGACGGCCAGGCGGAACAGGAGTCGATGGGGACTTTAATCCCTTGTCTACCGTTCCCGCGTTAGTGTCCTAGACGAAACATCCTGATAGACAGTGTTGTGGGTAAGTGAGGCCCTCCAAGTGTTGAGCTTGGGGGGTTTCGCTTTTTAGGAGCCTACCGTGAATGAAGAAACGTGAAAGCTAAGATTCGCTGAGGGGGAAGGTCAAAAAAATCCGTCAAAGATCGTGAGGCGTAAGGCATCCGAAGACGTCAGGGGCGAAGGCAAAGATGGATCCCGCCTACCACCTGCGGGGATGACGAAAAAGATGAATACGGAGACGACAAATTCTGCGAATGGCCTTCTGTCCCTTCCCGCCTTTCGCCTGAGGCTTTACGGTAACACTCTTGCTCCTGACTCCTCACTGTTCACTCCTTACTGAGCCAGAGAACGCCAAACTGTCTGTCCAATCCTGAAAGGTGGAATATTTGTTTTCAACATTCCCGGGGCACATTTTACACTTCTCGCCAATGGTGGCCGTCGGTTTGGATGAGACGGTCGGCTTCGACTGGTCCCCAGGTCCCCGCTTGATATTCGGGTAACCATTTGTGCCCATGCGTAGCCCATCCTTCTAATATGTCCGTGACCCAAGCCCAGGAGGCTTCAACAGCATCTCGACGCATAAAGAGAGAGGTGTCACCGGTCATGACATCGAGTAAGAGTCTTTCATACGCTTCAGGGGATGGGGCGTCGAACGCGTCACCGTATTGAAAGTCCATCTCCACCGGGTGGGTATTAGCCTTTGTGCCAGGAACTTTTGAGATCACTCGCAGGGACAATCCTTCTTCCGGCTGAATTCGCAACTTCAGAACATTCGGCGCCTGGGGACGTTCCGGATTGGCATTGAATAAGATTTGCGGAATATCCTTAAATTGCACAGCGATTTCTGAAGCTCGTTTGGTCATGGCCTTGCCCGTTCGTACGTAAAAGGGAACACCCGCCCACCGCCAATTTTCTACAAACACTTTTAACGCGACATAGGTTTCAGTAGTGGAGTCGGGTTGCACGCCATCTTCACGTCGGTATCCTGGAACTTCTTGGCCCTTAATTGTTCCATGGGCATATTGCGCTCTCACGGTCATGGTTTCCACGTCTTTCCCCCGAATGGGACGCAAGCCTCGTAAGACATCCATGCGGGCGTTGCGTACGACATCAGGGTCGAGCGAATAAGGTGGTTCCATGGCGATGAGACACAGTAATTGCAAAATATGATTTTGCACCATATCCCGCAACGCGCCTGCCCCTTCGTAATACGCGGCGCGACTGCCCAGGGTAACCGCTTCACTCACGGTGAGTTGCACATGATCAATATATTTGTGATTCCATATTGGCTCGAAGATGGAGTTGGCAAACCGCATAACCATGATGTTTTGGACGGTTTCTTTTCCGAGGTAATGATCAATCCGATAAATTTGTGATTCATCGAACACGTTGCCAATGGCGGTATTGATGGTTTGAGCCGAGGTCAAATCATGACCGATGGGTTTCTCAACAATCACGCGTGAATACAATTCTTTCACATCAACGTGAGACACCAGCCCTACTTCGTGCAAGCCTTCGCAGGCTGGTGCAAAGGAACCGGGGGGAATGGCCAAGTAAAAGATGCGATTGCCTGGCAGATGAAATTGGGATTCGATGGTTGAGAGACGATCGTGGATACTGCGGTAATATTTTGTGGCTTTGATATCACCGGCACAATAAAATAGGCGTTGATGAAAATTTTCCCACTTGTCAGATTGGAAGGTTTGCCGGGAAAACTGTTCGATGCCGTCCCGCGCGATCGCACGAAAATCTTCATCAGAAAGATCTTTTCGGCCTAAACCCAAAACCGCAAAGTTCTCGGGTAGGAGTCCGTCCAATAACAAGTTATAGAGAGCCGGCAGCAATTTGCGACGGGTCAGATCGCCAGAGGCGCCGAAGATGACAATCGTGCATGGCTGGGTAACCGCCGTACGATTCGTATTGTCTGAAGCGGTGGACGTTGTGGATGGAGAACCGGGAGTCATGGCTGTGTGTTCACTCACCAATTTTCTTGATGAAACTATTGAATAATTCGCACCGAGTTTCTATAAATCGTCGTTAGAAGATCATCATCAACGGGCGGGAATGGTCAAAAAAGTCCGTCCAGTAAGGCCGCAGCGATTGAGGTGCGCGGAACGTACGTTGAGTACGTGAGCACAGCAAAATGGGGAGAACGCCGCTGGTGGCTTTTTTCATCATTCCTTTGATCAGCGCCGCACACTATGCCCGCCAAAGGCATTGCGGAGTGCGGCCAACATCTTTTCGGAAAAGGATTCTTCTTGTCGAGAACGGAACCGCGTAAAGAGAGCGGTGGAGAGGGTAGGGACCGGCACGTCTTTATCCAATGCATCCATCAACATCCATCGGCCTTCACCCGAATCCTGCACGTAGCCCTTTAACCCGTCTAACTTGGGATCGTCTTTTAATGCGCCAGCTGCTAATTCCAACAGCCAGGAACGAACGACGCTGCCATGCATCCAGAGATCGGCAATATTGGCCAAATCCAGGTTGTAATCACTTTTGGACATCAATTCAAAGCCTTCTGCATACCCTTGCATCATGCTGTACTCGATGCCGTTGTGAACCATTTTCACATAATGGCCTGCTCCATGCCCACCGACATGAGCCCAACCATTTTCAGGGGCAAGGGTGGTGAAGACGGGGGCTAAGTGCTGAACTGACGTTTTTTCTCCGCCCACCATCAGACAGTACCCAATTTGTAAGCCCCAAATACCCCCACTGGTTCCGGCGTCGACATAATGAATGCCACGTTTTTGAAGATCAGCGGCGCGCCGAACGTCGTCATGAAATTTGGTATTGCCTCCATCAACGACAATGTCATTTTCCTCTAGAATGGTCCAGAGGTGCCGGATGGTTTCCTCAGTCGGATCACCTGATGGCACCATGACCCAGACGGCTCGAGGCCTGGAGAGTTTGGAGACGAGGTCTTCAAGGGATGTCGCGCCGGTGGCGCCTTTTGATTCAGCTTGGGTAATGAGGTCGGTAGAACGATCGTAGGCAACCACGCGATGCCCGCCCTGGCTCAGGCGCGTCACCATGTTCATGCCCATTTTGCCGAGTCCGATAAATCCAATATCCATCGTGCCCCTCCTTGGGTTAAACCTGCTTGCTGTCTTTTCGGTCCGTGAAAAGCGAAAAATTAGTGCGAT
>Ga0224497_10000515_pt1 | contig 26504 bp, 26 predicted proteins | sample SF_Jul11_sed_USG_4_FD_167970 | JGI IMG/M metagenome (GOLD analysis project Ga0224497, IMG submission 167970) | Sediment microbial communities from San Francisco Bay, California, United States - SF_Jul11_sed_USGS_13 | ecosystem: Environmental > Aquatic > Marine > Sediment | place: USA...
GTCCCCAAACTTCCAATAAATATCATACCGGGAGAATACACCGACCACAGATACATGGCTTTTAAGTTCGCTTGGCTATAGTGCTGCGACATGTCTTGAAAACGTGATCGCTCGTAGGGTTGCCGATTAAATCCCATCGTTTCGCGAATCCCCGACAACGCATCTTGGAGATAGCCATTGAGGTCCGCCGCATGTTGTCGAATTTCGCGATAATACCGATGAACACGACGAGTGAAATACACACCTCCAACCACTAAGATGGGAATAGGGAGTAACACGAAGAGAGCCAGTTTCCAGTTCATCACAAATAAAATGGAAATAATGCCAACCAACGTCAACGTGGCCGTGAGCATGCCCTCAAACCCATCGATGAAAATGCGCTGGACCGGTTCCGTATCATTCACCACCCGCGACATAATTTCTCCGGTTGAACGATTTTCATAATAGTTCAACGATAATCGCTGTAAGGCTTCAAATACTTCTTGACGTAAACGATGCACCACCCGTTGTTCAAGCATGTTATTAAATCGAATACGAAGGGAATTACAAAGATTTTTCAAACCATACGCCAGCACGAGTCCAATCAGTACCCATGACAACAAATCCATATTTTTTGCAGGAAGCACATCATCGATCACAATTTTAATCAGCCACGGGGGAAGAAGTTCCAACACCGTGGTCAGGGCGGCGAAAATAAATGTCAACGCGACCAACCCCCGGTAAGGGCGGAGATAGGTCATAAAACGAAGTAGTGATTTCACAAGAGACTCACAAGACGTATTCTTTTACAGATCACGAGACCTGGAGAGGGAATTCCAAGTACTCAGTTCATTGATAGGTGGATGTGGGTAACTGGAGAAAATGGGTAGACGGCTCTTAATGACGCGTCGTTAAATAACCGTGGCAGATTCTTCCTTCCAATAGACCTCAAACTCTTCCAACTGCGTCAGGGTGGACATGTCGGTCATTCGATCAATAAACAGCTTCCCAAGCAGATGATCCATTTCATGCTGAATACACACCGCATACAGTCCATTGGCTTCGATATCTTGGAGTACCCCCTGACGATCATAGGCCTGCACACGCACCATGGATGGCCTGATGACCTTTCCTCGCATGTTATCAATGCTTAAACATCCCTCCCACATTTCACTTTGCGTCGGACCATAGAACACAATTTTCGGATTAATGAGGACGGTTTTGGGAATGCCATCGCTCCCTTCACATTCCATGACGACGACCTGTTCGGATTGGGCCACTTGTGGTGCAGCCAAACCTATTCCTTCGAAATAGACCATGGTTTCAAACATATCATCAAGAAATTGTTGAAAGCGTCGACTCCCAATTATCGCAGGATCGACGGGATTGGCAATTTGCCGAAGAATGGGATTCCCTACTTTTGCAATCGGTAGCACGGCCATACCACATTACTCCTTCTTATCGACGTTCATATCCCGCAACATATCTTTTCGGAAAATGAACCCTGACACCTTATGAAAATTTTTCAAGTTTGATTAGCTAACATCCAATTTCGCTGGAGGTTCAGGCGGTATCGCTGGGGAAGGTCCACTATCAAATCGGCCTTTATTCTCCTCCCACCATGCCCACCATTCCTTGGCCCATTCTTTTCGTGTTTCCGGGGTCGAAATTTCCCAATCATGGATAGGGCCACTAAATCTTGTGAGAATCCAAAATGAATCACGCGCTGTAATCGACACATATTGTTCAGGATCAGGAATCACACCAATGATTATGGGCAGCACTTCCTTTCGATGCACAAAACGAGCCTCAAACACAGCGGTGTTGCGAATGGTGGAATTGGGATCTTGGGCCATTCCTTCAATGGCCGGAATCACTTGATTCGGATCCAATCGAGTTGCAACCCGAAGCGCATGCGATCGCACTTTAGATTCTTCATTGGGATCTAAGGCGACTTCGACCAAAGCTGGTACGGCAGAGGGATCCTTAATCATTGACAGCGTTTCGACCGCATTGAATCGAATTCGTGATCCCGGCATCTTCAGGGCTTTGATTAAATGCGGAACCGAATGCTGACCAAAATGCACAAATTCACCTATGGCCCACAGCTCCTGGTTCCCAGCCAATAGCGGCAGAAGAGAATCCAACCGCTTCTGCTCTTGCTCATTTAATTGCTCTGGAGCCGGCGTGGCATCTTCCCCAGGCGTATAATCAGGCTGTGGTGGAGGCTCATAAGGAAGCTGAGTCAGATAAATATGAGGAAGGTTGTTACTCGGACCGGCCAACACAAATCCGATTCCCGGGAAAAATATCAGCGCCAGGAAGAAGAAAAATTTGAATTGACGCGTTATTTGCTGAATCATGAGAGGCCCTTTCTTCAGTCTCGAATCAATAACACCATGATTAATTTAGTCTAGTGGCACACGACTAAAACGGTCAAGCCAAACTGAAAGACGATAGACGGTTGATTCGCCTTTTGATTCTCAACATGTCCCCTAATGAACTTTCAGCTCCGTCCAAGCCCTATCATAGTCCCGGGTGGCTTCCTGAACATCTTCCATCCATTCCATTCTGGGGAGCACTTCATCAGGTGGATACACCGCGATATTATTCCGAATCTCAGGAGGCAATTGATTCCGAACATGCCGATTTGCTGAGGCAAACAACAGTCGCTTTGAGGTCTGAAGGGCCACTGGCTCACTTAATAAAAAATTCATAAAATCCATCGCCAACTCTTTCTGCTTGGAACTGGCCAGCACGGCCAAACAATCGGTCCAAATGGTGCCACCTTCCTGAGGAATTGCATACCGAATCGACGGATCTTCTCGCATGGCCCGTGCCACCGGACCGCCCCACGCGTGGGCCAACACCACGTCGCCAGACACTAACAGCTGATCAAATTGCTCACTGGTGTAGGCTTTGACCAACGGTTTTTGTCGGATGAGTCGTTCTTTCGCCTGTTGAATGAATTGAGTATCTCGACTATTCAATGAATGGCCCAAGGACTTTAGCGCCAATCCGAACACCTCACGCTGATCATTTAACATACTAATACGACCTGAATACTGGGGGTCCCACAGCACATCCCAACTGGTCGGAACTTCGGTTACGACCACTGCGTTATACCCAATACCGACGGTGCCCCATAAATAGGGAATCGCAAATTGCTGCGTCGAATCAAATGGAAGGTGAGTCAAGTGCCTTTCCAAATCTTTGACGTGCGGAATCCGTGACAAATCTAATTCCGCCAAGAGCCCTAACCGACCCATAATGCCGGCCATAAAATCAGAAGGCACCACCACGTCATAGCCAATCATGCCGGTTTGGACTTTCGCTAATAATTCTTCATTGCTGCTAAACGTATCCACCACCACACGCACGCCACGACTGGCTTCAAAGGCAGCCAGGATTTCGGGATCAACATAATCCGACCATGTATAGTAATGAAGCCTGGGCGGATCAGCCGTACCAGATGGAGAAGACGATGATGAATCGGAACAGCCTCCAATCAGCAATCCAACCCCAAGTAAGAGTAATGACCACAACGGCAGCATAATTGGATTATGAGGATTGGTCATTGTTGATCAAGGAAGAAGGTGTCTGTTGTTGAAACAGCCACGACAAACCCACACAAACCATTGATACCACCACCATGATCGCAGACAAGGCATTCACCTCTGGGGTCATTCCCGTTTTGATCATAGAAAACACTTTAAGCGGCAACGTCGTTGATCCCGGACCGGCTACAAAAAACGTCACCACAAAATCATCCAGCGATACGGTAAAGCTTAGAAGCGCGGCTCCCACAATCGCCGGACGCAACATGGGCAGGGTAATCCCCGTGAGGACATTCCATGAGGTCGCTCCTAAGTCCCGCGCCGCATCTTCCCAAGCGGGGTCCAATTTGCGGAGACGGGCTCGGAGAATCACGACGGTCAATGGCAAATTAAAGACCATATGGCCAATAATAATCGAACCAAACCCCAAAGGGACTTGCAACAACACAAATGCCATCAATAACGCGACACCCATTAATATTTCCGGAATTACCAGAGGCAAAACTATCAGGGTGTTCATCCATGAGGAAGGCCGACCTCGCCACTTCTCCAACCCGATGGCCGCCCCAAGCCCTAACAGAAGAGCGCAGGCCGTGGATGTCCCTCCAATAACGAGACTATTGACCGTCGCATCCACAATTGATGAATCAGCCAGCAATTTCTGATACCAATGAACCGAAAACCCTTTCCAAGCCACCCCCATGGTCGAGGCATTAAAAGAAAGTCCAATCAAGATAATGATCGGCAAATACAAAAATAGCATCGTCATGAGTCCGGCAAGGACCAGCGTTCTCGGCATTGGTCTCATGGCAAATCCTTTCCTAAAGCGGTCCGGCTGACAAGAAACCACAACATCAGGGCCGACCCCATCAGTCCAAACGAAAGAGCCGAGCCAAACGGCCAATCCCGTGATACGAGAAATTCCTGCTGAATAAGGGTGCCGATCATCATCTTTTGGCCACCACCCAATAAATAGGGCGTGATAAAAGCCCCAAGGGAAGGAATAAAGACCAGGACGCCACCCGCCATAAAGCCGGGCTTGCTTAATGGGAGAACCACATGTCGAAACATCGCTCCCATCGAAGCATACAGGTCGTAGGCTGCTTCTTCCAATTGTGGAGAGATACGTTCAATGGCCACGATTAACGGCAGCACCATGAAGGGAAGATAGCCATAGATCAACCCAATGGCCACCGCAAAATCAGTAAACAATAACGAAAGAGGTTCCGATTGAATTCCTAGCCGAAGCAAAACCCCATTAACCAAACCATCCGCCCGTAAAATTAAGATCCACGCATACGTTCTCACTAAAAAATTTGTCCAAAATGGGATCATCACTAACATGAGCAACACCAATTGCCAGCGATGGGAAGCTCGAGCAACCATATAGGCTAATGGAAATCCGATGACCCCACAGGCAATGGTGGTCATACTCGCAAAGAACAAGGATCGCAGAAAGATCACTCCAATCAAGGGATCCGCTAAACGACGGTAATTGTCAAATGTTGCGATCCATTCAACACCACCATAGAGGCCTCGGCTAGCCAGACTCACCCCAAACACCATCATCAACGGCAACACAAAGAAGAGAAGTAAAAAGACGCCCGCTGCCCAGAAGGAGCATTTGAGGGGTAATGGCCAGGAATGCGTGGGAGGGGGCATCACAAGAATAAAAGATCGTGGCAATTAGTGAGAAAGAGCGAATCCTTCATGAGCCGCCCATTGAAGATAGAGCGTTTGACCGATGACTAATGAAGTGCTCTGAGCTTCGGCAATCGGCAAACGAACTGTCCATATGGCTTCGTTCACTAGACGACATTGATAGAACACTTCATTCCCATGAAAGGCAATATGATTCACCATGGCCGGAAGAGTATTCTCGTATTCAGGGTGAGGCTGGTCAATCGAAATATGTACGCGCTCGGGCCGAACCAGTAGCATAGCATGACCAGGCTCAAGGCCACTTGGACAACGGGCAACCAATGAAGGAAAATTTTCGTGCTCCATCCAACAGACACCATTCTCTGCGCGTGTAATCGTTCCAGAGAGAGAATTGGAAAGCCCAATAAACTTGGCGACCGTTGAAGATACTGGTTGTTCATAAATTTCTTGAGGGGTCCCTACCTGTAAGAGTTTCCCAGCAACCATCACCCCAATACGATCCGAAAGCATGAGCGCTTCATCCTGTTGATGGGTTACACAAATAAAGGTCGCCTTCACTTCGTGTTGTATCCGTTTAAGCTCCGTGTGCATGTTTTGTCGTAACTGCTGATCTAGTGCGGCCATCGGCTCATCCAGTAGTAAGACTACGGGGCGATTCACCAGCGCTCTGGCCAATGCTACCCGCTGCTGCTCCCCGCCAGAGAGTTGCGCTGGAAACCGCTGAAGTTTTCCGTCTAACCGCACGAGAGCAGCCATCTCCTCGACTGCCAATCGGATCGGGGGTTCTGTTTGTCGCCGCATTTTCAAACCAAAAGCAATATTTTCAAACACGGTCATGTGGGGAAATAAGGCATACTGTTGAAAAACCATGTTCACCGGACGGATATGAGGAGGATCGGCATTGACGATTCGCTGCTGAATGGCAATCGTCCCAGAATCAGGACTATCCAAGCCCGCAATTAACCGCAAGAGGGTCGATTTCCCTGAGCCACTCGGCCCCAATATTGAAAAAAACTCTCCGCTCCTAATGCTCAGGGACACTTGGTCAACGGCGACAACCTGCCCATGCGTCTTTCTCACATCCTGAAGAACAACCGTGGATGGCACAGGAGGAACTCTCTCTGTTAAGGAGGAAAAAACAGGTTTGGGTCGGCTGGGATTCTAGGGAGAGCGGAAAAAGGAGTCAATAAAGAAAGCGACAATGAAGCATGGCTTTTAGGAAAGCCTGGGAAAGTTTCTCAGGGGAACTTTATCCGTTCTTGACGCTCATCCGCATCAGGGATTGCAACACGGCTTCTTGAACAGTCGAGCAAGGGTCTTCAAGGGCAGTCGTTAACGCTTCAAGTGCTAATCGTTGATCAGCAATCCGATCCGTGTCACTACCCAACTGAAGGGCGGCATTCAAACGGGTATCCGGATCCTGATGAAATAGCAGCGTACGCGATGGGCCTTCGGAATTCTTGGGGCCGGTTTTGATATACATGAGACGTCTCCTTAACTGAATCAACTTTCTACAAAAGTACCCATCGGTTTTGTTTTCGGATTTCTTGAGCAAATGGTGTAGGATATTGGAATTTCTTAGATTTTTGAGGTGCTGGCCGCTTGGGGATTTTCCCCTTTTTAGCCATCATTGACTAGGGAGAAACTCAGGTCGTTTCATTCAACAGCAACAAGAAGATCTCTTCAGGAAAAAGATGGAAAGCCGCCTCTACTTCAGCGCACTTGAATGAAGGCGTGAGGTTTCCAGCACATCTTGCTCCTGGCCAACAATTTCATCCAAAGAGTCATAGATTCGCACCAACTTCGGGAAATTCACAAACTCCAACATTTCCCGAACCATCGGACTAGGATTCACCATACTCAAACGAATATTCTGCCGATTGAGATGATGATAGGTCAAAAAGAGTTTGCCCAATCCGCGACTATCAATCGTCGTCAATGCTTGTAGATTCAGAAGAATATGTCGGCCTTGTGCTTCTTGTGCTGCATACACGGCTGACTCTAAGAGATGTTCCGCCTCTTCATCTAAGCATGCCCCAAGAGTAATGATATGCATATCGGAAAGGTGAGTAGGTTGAGTCGGCGCGCGATTCATGACTGGCCCATCTTTTCGGTGTTCCAGGAGGACAACTTAAGGTATCGACCACATTCCCACACCATTTGTCTACGCCACCGACCGAACTTCTGGCTTGTGTTGAACGATCGGAATGACCGTGGCCAAATTCACCAAATGCAGTAATTTTTCAACGGATGGCCGAGGATTCATGACCGTAAGCGCCGAGCCTTTTTTTCTCAGGGAATGATAGAGAAGCAATAACTTTCCAAGACCAGCACTATCCATTGAGGAGACTTTTGAAAAATCAAGAATCACGTGTTTACACGGACGGCCTTCTCCTGCGGCTAACGCCGTTTCCACCGGTACCCGAGCGGCTTTATCAAAACGCCCAGATAGCAATAAGATTCGCGTCTCATTATCCCATTTCGTCATGACTAACATATGCCTTCCCCCTTTTTGTTCTTTAAAAAAGAATCTCATTTTTCAGGAACACATTCCTCACATCAATATCCCTAACCTAAGCCTTCAGCAACCTATGTGCCAGGTTATCAGCCCTCAAACATTCTCATTGGGCAACAGGAATGCCAAGGAATTCTTTGGAAAATCTCAGAAATTTCAAAAAAGCGATCTATTCAAAAATCTCGGGAAGATTCCTTTAAGATGCACCCCTTGCCCCATAGGAAAAAATGTTCTATAGCCAATCACTCCACACTACAAGTAACCCACAAGGACCAAGAACGCCACCAGACCAACTAGCCACCACCCTCTTCAGGTGGGTCGGTCAAAGGGAAATTCCCTATATCAAAATGGGATGGCTGGTGAAGTTTGCCCCAGTTAAACTGGAGGAGTGGATCAAACAACAAACGGTGATGCCGAGGCCTAAGAGGAGTGCCTAACGCGTATTAATTATAAGCCTCTTGGTCCATCGCTTCATCTAGGGACCTATAGATCGAGACTATTTCTGCGAGATGCGCCCAATCTTCGTGGTACCGAATATATGGCGGGGGCTTTACAACACAAATCTGGACGTGATGCGGCTTCATATTGTGATACCAGAGAAACAATTCACTGAGGCTGGATGAATCAATCTCCGTAACACCTGAGAAATCCAGAATGATTTGGTGCCAGCCAGTTTTTTGTGCCGCCACAATCTTGGCTTGGATACCTGTCATTGTCCTACAATCAAACTGCCCAGCGAGGGTAAGGGCTTTCGTCTGGCAATGGCGACGTTCTCCAAACTGAAGCATACAACCTACCTCCGGGTTATTAAATGGATGTAGGCCATAGTGAATCCTTTTAGACAAAGAGAAACAATTCACCAATCGGTGTAGGGGAAACCCTTTACAACCAGATTTAATATCATTCAAGGATCAACCAACCTCATAGGGGATGGTGGTGAGGATATATGGTTCCCGCCTCTCAACAATTAAACAAAAAGGAATTCAACCACATGGGACGGATCAACCGAAAGGGCGAGAAGTACATGGAGCTTCCTGTCGTCGATGATGGCAAGGTGTGTTGTCATTAGCCAGAGGCACCCCTGGAGCCAAGCTCAAACGGTGAAAAACCGTTACCACCAACAAGACCGTGGCCAAGGAGTAAGGTGCGATGATCAAAACGGAGTTGATGATGGAAAAGATTTGGAGCGAACAGCTAGAGGGTCGGATGATCTTTAAAGCATTAAACCCAATCTATCTTGCAGATCTTAAAATTCAACGGCCACGATTTTTTTAAAGAAAACGAATTGGATCACGAATGAGGGATATCAAAAAAGCAAGGGCAAATCAGCGACGGTTAACCGTGCATTGGTGAGACTCAAGCAATGGCTTGCCTGGGCTAAGAAAGGATACCTGGAGAAGAATCTTGCAGAATATTTACTGCCAGACAAAGAAGATAATGTGCGGGATGAAATTCTTGAGCCAAAACAGTTTGTCTCATTGGAGGCATGTTCTCCATCTTACTTGCAACCCTTTAAATATGTAGCTTATCTCACGGGTATGCGAGGACGCACGTTTTCCCTGACTTTTTCTCCCGAATTATTGGGCCTGTTCAAGAATCTGTTCAAGGTCCAATCCCTTCATGGCTCTCAGGTATTTTTTCGACACGGACAGCCTATTCGGTGTGTTCGTGAGGCGTTTAAGACCGCTTGTGGCAATGGCAGGTATTCAAGGGTTTCGGTTTCATGACTTTCGGTATACGGCAATTACCAATATGCGACGGGCAGGCATTGACCATCTGACGATTATACGAATCTCCGGACATAAAACGATGGCCTGTTTACCCGGTATAACAGCTTTCGAGAGCCTGAACTTCAGGCGGCTGCTCACCAATGTAACACCTATCTAAGACTAGGCCAGAAAACGCCTTCACAGACCCTCCCAGCACAGGGAGAAAACTCGATTTAAATTGTTGATTTGATTGGTGCCGGAGCCCGGACTTGAACCGGGACGGGCCGTTAAGCCCGAGGGATTTTAAGTCCCTTGCGTCTGCCTGTTCCGCCACTCCGGCAGGGATCAGGTGAGTGCGCTGACTGTACCACTCCCTCTAAATCGGTGCAAGATTCCTTGAATAATTTCAGATCATTCGACAGTCTTGCTCTCAGAAGTGCCGATAAAGAATGCCTGTGGCATGGAATGAGAACACAACAAAAAAAAGGAGGACACGAATAGTTCGCATCCTCCTTTGATTTGCTCTGACACCTCATTGAAATCCCAATGAGGGCAATCGAGAATTTATGATTGATTCATTCGAACCACCATATGATTTCGACGATTTTCTTGGAAACAATTTTCATTATCATTTTTACAGAAGGGCCGTTCCTTACCATACGAAACAATGTTAATCCGGTGCGATTGGACACCCAAATTGACTAAAAATTCACGCGCTGCTTCTGCCCGTTTTTTCCCAAGAACGAGATTATAATCTTGAGTCCCGCGTTGATCACAATGCCCTTCAATCGTCAAGGCTTTTTCAGGATTGGCATGCAACCATTTCGCGTCTTCTTCCAAATACTTCGCACCCTCAGCAGAAATACTCCAACTATCAAATGCAAAATAAATATCCTGTACACGACCTTCAATGCCACCTCTGGCATCTCGTATTTCTAGAAGTTCTCCACTTGAATCTCCCATTCCCATGGAACGAGAATCTTTATTTTCTTTCGCTTGTACAATATTCATATCGGGCTTGACATATTCAGGTGAAGGCCCACCATTTTCCTTGACATAGGCTTGCGCCCAGGCTTCAGGATTGTTGTCCATTGATGAAGCATCACTTTTCCTTGAAGGATCCCCATAAAACTCTTGACTACTTCCTTTCTCCCGCAGATAGGCATTCGCCCATGCCTCAGGATCAGGATTACTGGCATTAGCAGACCCACTCCCGAATCCAGTGACGCCTCCATGATTGGGCCCACTTCCATCTACTCCCCCAAATTGGCGTCCGTAATCTGATCCACCTCCGGGAACGGATGAGATCCCGTCCACAGCCGCCATCTCAGCATTCATTTCCCCACTAGCCGTTGAGGTTCCCTGCCCGGATCGCAGGTACGAATTACTGCCGTTCACTGTTCCTCCATGTATGGGGGTGCCATCAGAATTGCGAGCCGTGCCATACGATACCCCATCAACAGACCCAGCCATTTCTCCCTCTGAACCCATCCCCTCGCCTTCGGAATTGGATTCATACTTAACTGAATGACCACTACACCCTGAGGCCATAAACATCCCCAACACGATAGCAAGAAAAAGCCTACTGTTGTTTTGACTCACGCACATAACATCCTCCTGGTATAATGATTGCCGGATAAATTCGTTTCTTTCTCTATTTCATTGAGCGTCCCACTGGCTTCCGCTAGCACAATCCACATCTCATAGGAAGCAAGGACAGGCCTTCTCTTTAGATGTATCGGTCGATTCACCAGGAACTTAAGGACTATCCATAAAATAGCCAAATAGACCAATACCTCTTTCAATCAGCTAGAACCCACACCAGCCAAGGACGCTTTGGGAAGCCTGGGAATTCCCCTAGCCAAATCTAGAGCAATAAGAAGGAGTCTGGAAAAATCAAAAAAAATGGGGACGAGGATGACCCCATCCTTCTACCAGGAATAATGGTCACCCCTGATCAGGGATATTGGAAAACGAAAGAAGGACAGACTAGCGAACCCTTATCAGGAGAATGCGCTAGATTAGGGTTGAAACCAGAAGAAGAAAAGAAGTCCTTCCACGTACTAGCCATTCAGAGATGATGAAGGAAGCACCGCATTTTGATACCATTTCCAAAACCGTTCTACCCCTTCAGGCACTGAAGTTTGTGGATCATACTGTAGAAGCTTTTTTGTCTTGGAAATATCTGCAAACGTATAAGCAATATCGGCATCCAACATAGGTGCCGAGGTTAATTTCGCCGAGCGTCCCGCTAATTGTTCAATGCCTTTGACAAAATCAGACAACAACACCGGCTCTCCACGCCCCAGGTTTAAAATTTCATATCCCAGTGGATGATCTACCGCCGAGACGAGCCCACTGACAATATCGTCGACATACGTCCAGTCTCGGTACATATTGCCATTGTTATAGAGCGGGACGTCACATCCCGTAAAAATATTATCCAACACCTTGTAGGCCATCATATCTGGTCGCCCTCGCGGGCCGTAGACGGTAAAAAATCGAAACACGGTGTAATCCAATCCATAAAGATGATGATAGGTATACCCTAACATCTCACTCGCTCGCTTACTCGCGGCATACGGCGCCAGCGGCCGATCACAGGTATCTTCTGGGACAAAGGGCACCGTTTGGGTATTTCCATAGACCGAAGAAGTGGAAGCAAAAACAAAGGTCGGCTTTTGGGGGAGTTGATTGTTACCTATTCGCCCAACAGCGGCATCCAATAAGGCGAGCGTCCCCATCACATTCACATCATAGTATAATCCTGGATCATCAATAGACACGCGCACCCCTGCCATGGCGGCTAAATGAACAATCGCGTCAATTTGATGATCTGAGAAAAGATCCGCAAGCATTTGTCGATCACGGATATCGCCTTTGAGAAATTCGAATGTTCCTGGCCAATGATTGGCCAACGCCTCGTCCGTCACCTCTCGAAGATTGGCTTCCTTTCGAGAGGGATCATAATAATCATTCAAATTATCCAGACCGATGACTCGATCCCCACGCCTGATTAGTCGTTCCACGGCATGACTCCCGATAAAGCCGGCAGCCCCTGTCACTAAGATTGTTTTAGCCACATTCTACTCCTTAAAAAATGACTGAGTCCTATTTGCTCTCATACGCTTTAATATTCCCGCAGTCGTTTCGGCTAGATTGCCAATAAGCTTAATCACCTCTAGAGGTCTGCCCTAACTTTATTGAAATATATTGAGAGGGAACCATTCCATTGCTACAATGCCGCATCATGAATTTCATGGCTGGCAAAACGGTTGATGTTCCGTCTACTCAAGAGACCACTGATGTAGGAACAGGTAGAGATTTTGAGGCTGAGGTTATCGTTTTCAATTGTGATTGCCACACATACCAAGAAGTCATCACATTATTCTGTCAGATCATTCCAGGCATGAATCCTCCCAAAGCCTTTGAATTGGCTTGGCAGATTGACCACCAAGGCAGCGCGATCGTCTTTCAAGGTGATATTAAACAAGCTGATGATATAGGGAACAAACTGGCAATAGGAGGTTTACGCATTGAAGTTCGTTATTGAACTTCAAATTTAACTCCCCCTTATTTCTTCTTCGCGATTCGCGGTTTCTTAGCCCCGCTAAGCTTTTGCGGCTTAGCCAGTTTCCCGAGAGATGATTTCTTAGTGAGACTGGCCTTCTTTACCCCTGGTTTTTTCTTGAGGGTCGATTTTGTAGATTTTTTGGATGAAGGTTTCCCCCCTTCAGTCTTGGTCTTTATTTTTGAAGGACCGCTGGAGCCAGATTTTGGTTTCTCCATGGTCTCTTTCTTCGCTTTAGTATCTGGCAAGGGTTGCTTTGAAGCTTTTTCTTTTTTCTGAGAACCCTTTGAGCCACCTTTTCCGAACCCATTGGAAGGCTTCAGAACAGGAAATGATGGAAGTTTTTTCTTCTTTAACTCATCGCCAGAAAACACCTTCACTTGATAGAGCTCAAATAACAAATCAATAGACTTTTGATCCCCTTTTCGAGCCAGGGTCAGCAGACGGCGGCGTTGATTCATTTCTTCTTCTTCCGTATGGGAAGTCACTCGCCGTTCCATATGGTTAAATCCTTTCGTGTTGAAAAGGGCACCCTTTTAATCCAAAAATAGATTGAAAAATATTTTACAGGATACGAATGGCCATTGGCAATATTCCCTAATGAACTTTTCTAGCAAGGAATATGACTCAAATTTTCCGCAAAGGGAAAGGAACATGATGATAATGAATGGAATAAAAAAATAATGAATTGGGGAATAAGTCAGAATCGAAAGAAAGGGGTTGCTAGACTCGACGGCACAAACAAGTAAAAACACGTATTTTCAAACTAGTAAGAACTTCTCGCTGGATAGTTTGACTTGTAATCTTCAGGCAGATAATTGCCTATAATTTCACTATCTCACCAACAAAAATGGTAAGTCCTAGAACAAAAACAATCAGATTAACCGTGTCCCTGGCACACAACGACGTCCTTCTCTGAACAACTTATTCTCTGCACTTAATGCTTGGGATAAAGAGCCCTTGCAGATTTTCTTAGGTAATGCCTATTATCTTGACAGACTCAATCCCTTAAGACCAGGACTTCAAGTGTAACCCGGAACCTTTTGCGAGAAACCTAATTTGACCAAAAATCAGCATCATGAATATAAGCCAACCTGAGAATAGAGAGATCATTTGACACCCCTAAGAGACCACCGATATAGTCCTTTCACATTTTTCTTGAATAAATTCAATTGTTTTTACTCTTCACTGACTCTTTAAATTTATCAAAAGGTAAAACTCATGCCCCAACAAGAAACCGCCTATTCCCTTGACCAAATCGGCTACACGCTCGTGAGATTTAATAGCACCGGAATCTTTGAAACCCATAAAGATCGAATGGTCGACCCGTATGCTGAGACACGAATGCATAAAGTCCCACAGGTCGAAGGCATTCAATATGCACCACAGATCTATGAACCGCAAAGCACCACAAAAATCCTACCGGCCTTAGTCGTTTTACATGATCAATGGGGATTGACCTCCCCCATTCAAGAATTGGCCAAGGGGCTGGCATGCCACGGCTATATTGTGTTGGTTCCCAATCTCTATGGCCGTCTAGGCGGAATGGTCACCGCGAATGCAGAGGTGGCAGAGGCCCTTATGGAAAAACTCAATGAACAGCAAGCCCTCCAAGACATTCATGCTTGCTTTGAATATCTCAATGCCAACCTGACGGAGGACACGCTTCTCGAACGAACGGTGCGCAATGGGCATGGTGTCATAGGTTTTGGTATGGGCGGGACATTGGCGATTAAAACAGCGGCACATCGTCGTCGGCTCCAAGCTGCCGTCGCCATTGGAGGGACGATTCCTGCGGGTCCAGAAACAGCCCAAGGACTTTACTGCCCTTTGATGCTCCAACAGGCAGGACTAACCCCGCAATCCTCTATAGAAGAACTCGACCACTTTTGCCAGGCAGCTAAAGAAGCGGGGAAGACTGTCGAATTACACACATACCCCGAAGCCTCAACGGGATTCTGGTATCCCAACTCACCCAATTATCGGGCTTCCGATCTGGAGACAGCCCTACAGAAATCGTTGGATTTCATCAGCAATCTGATCAAAAGAGCTTAACCAATCGATCGTGTTTACTTGAGACTTTCGGTCCCCTCATTACGATTTTTTGGTATAAATACCCTCTCAAAAAACATCATGTCGCTCCCAATTCCATGGAGGTGGCTTAACCTCCCTTCGGTTGTTTTCTGCCTCTGCACTCTTTGGGCTCCTCCACTGGTCAGCGCCCACACCAACGGCTTTGAACACCCTGGAAACATCTTAAAAGAGCATCGCCAGAAAATTCTTCAGCTTTCCTCAGATAACGAGGCCTTAGCATTCAACGAAAATTTCATGCCCAAACTTCAGCAGCGGCAGCATTCTGCCTCACGACGAGCCGCATCAAAGAAAAGAGAGACAACGAATCCCATTTTCCTGGAGAGACAAACCACAATCACGACCTTCTGGGCGGCTCTAGTAACCATCGGAATGATTCAGGAATTTCGTGCGGCACCCAAATCCTCCTTGATCGACCATTTCTTTTTGGGAAACCTCCCATCAGACGCACAACGGGAATGGCTCCTTTCCAAAACTTCCCTAAAGGGGTTGAAGCATCTCCTGGAATTTCAAAAACAATTGTCGGTATCGCTCCCACAAGAGCCTGTAGCACTCCCTCCTGAAAATGATTATTCTCGATTCACGTACTTTCACGACCAATCCAATTCAGCCATTGATAACCCATCCTGGACAAATCTCTTCAACGATCTTGGGTTTAAAGGCATTGAGAACAGATTACACGAGTACTGGCAACAAAGAGAGCAACAGACCCAACCCATATCCGATGCTCACAAACAGGCCTATATTCAGCAGTATGTTGCATCAAAGCTGCTTCCCATGTTTCATACCTATCTCCTGACTCAAGCCATACAGGTTGAGGCTCAGGCCTATGAGGTCGCGTGGGAATCATGGAATCGCATACAACAATGGCAGCAACAAGAACAGTCCGATCACGCTATGATGAGACTCTGTGGCACCTGGAAATGGATTATCCATAACCACCAAAACCATGGCGACCATAAAACCACGATGACGTTTATTTCACCAGGACAAGACACGCCCCCACAAGTACAACCCGCCACCGTACTCATTCACGGAGATGCGGTCTACCTGAAATGGACGTTTCCACAAGGCATTCAAGAAGATAGTCTGCTTCTCAGCAATCGCGACACACGTCTCGAGGGAACCTTCACGAACTCCCTAGGACCCTATGGCAGTATTTCCGGCCAACGACTTTTACCGTGCCAAAACGGGTAGCACCCAAAAGCCCACTTGGGTAATCTGAATATTCTTCCACAGCAAAAAAAGATACCCGCACCCGTAATAAGCGACTCAAAACCGCTTGTTACCCACTGAACAGGTGACAATATGAAAGTTAAAGAAAAGACGAAATCTTCAGAATTGTGTGGGCGGGGAAAAACCTTTCCATGCACAGACCTCTCACAGAGTAATGGGTTCACAGATCACTCAGTCGCGAACACCGACTCTGGTCATCAGAACAATCGCTAGAGGAGAAATCTATGAAGAGCAATGTTGGATGAAGAATTCATCCATTTAGAAAGGGTTCAAGGAGAGTTTGGCTCAGGTAAAAACGCGACATCGGTAGCCAACGTGACTTTTTCCAACACCTCTGTCACTTCAACGACTCGCTCATTTTCACTTCGCGACGAGGGAATGGTCTGACGTTCAATATATTTCAAGAGACCCACTCCACGAGCAAACCACACCGTCATGGTATCGGTTCCCTGAATGGTTTTTCCACTTTCAGATAAATGCACCTGCATCGTCATTTTGGCTTCCAAACGAATCGCGTGAGGATACGTCCCGGCAGGAACACTCACCGTCTCCTGCCCTTGGGCTGATGAAATGGCCACGATATCCACTTTTTCGGCTTCGCCATCTCGATCGATATCCATACCGAGCTCCAAACCTTTTCGATTAAATTGCTCAAAGGAGCTGGGGATTTCTAGAGGAAACCGCACGATTTGATAGGGCACTAACTGACGCTCTAATGTCGTCCCAGGCTTGGACCCATAATAGCGAATACCTGCCGCATCACGGCGATAATAACTATCCGATGGACCCTGATTGCCGGGATTCGTATCGTGAAAAACGGTCACCTCCACACCCTCCTGCATTTCTTTTCCCATGACTTTGGATACATTGGTAAACTGCGTATCCTTCTCAGCAATCTGGACCATTCCTCCTTCGATCATTGTGCCACGATATACCCATTCATTCCCAATCTGATCTGGGAAATATTCATGAACACCCTCGATGAGAAACGGAGAAGATTCTGCGGCAGAGGCAGGAGAAGACCAGGCGAGCCACATAAGGCTCAAAAGAAAAATACTAGCCGCTGGTCGAAAGGATGGGAGAAAAATAAAAGGACACATCATGATTGGCAATGTAGAGTGAACCTATCATAGCACCTTCAAATCCAGCAAGTTCGATTGAAGACGAATGGCGAAACCGAGGGCTTGTATTACAGCCCGTCATTTACAGAAAATAACCTCTATGCTCGGGTTGAGAGACATCAAAAACACAAAGGAGGAACATTCCAACATTTTGATATTTGGAGGATCCGGAGTCATTGGACGGGCCATTGCCACAGAGTTTGGAAATCAAGGGTGGTCGGTGGGAATCCATTATCATCACAATAGAAAATCTGCTGAGGAAACGGCTGCCACAATTAACATCACTGAGGGAGATGCGCAGGTTTACCAAGCAAATGTCCATGACTTATCCCAAATCAGAAACATTTTTCACTCTTTTTTGCAAGACCATGGCTCTCTCACGCTTCTGATATGGGCCGTTGGCGTAGCCCCTTCCAAGCTTCTGACCAAAACAACCGCCGATGAATGGGGAGATACGATACAAACCAATCTTACCGGCGCATTTCATATCCTAAGGGAAGCAGGACCAATTCTTAAGAGGCAACGAGGCGGTGCGGTCATCCTCATAGGATCGCGGTCAGGCGAACAGGGGATGACCGGACAGGCAGCCTATGCCGCGTCAAAAGCCGGATTAATGGGACTGATGCGAACAGCCGCACAAGAATGGGGAAGCTGGAATATTCGGGTCAATGCCATTTTCCCTGGATGGCATTCCTCACCCTTATCGGGCCCGGGAATAGATTCAGTCTTGGAGCATCAAACCCACAGCCTCAATCGCACACCTTCCCTTGATCACGTTGCGAAAAGCGTCTACCACTTGGGATCAACTCGGGACATTTCCGGCCAAGTCTGGAATCTTGATAGTCGCCTCTGATATTTATTTAAAAATAGCCTACTTCTATCTGGTGCCGCCTAAAATGATCACCCAATCAATCTTCGTCACAGGGACCGATACCGGAGTCGGCAAAACAACGATGACCGCAGCCTTGATTCTCGCCTTACAGCAACAGGGGCACGCGGTTGGAATCCTCAAACCTTTTGAAACAGGGGTGAATGTTGAACACCTCGAAGATTCCGACACGGAACGTCTACGCCATTTGCTCTCCCCTCCCCCTGCCTTCGATGAAGTGTGCATGTATGCGCTTCCTCCACCTCTTGCGCCATTAGCGGCTGCCCGTCAATTAGGCAAAACAATCGACTTCTCTCGAATTCATTCACAGATAGATAGACTCACTCAATATGCCTTCCTGCTGATTGAAGGAGCGGGTGGACTCTTCACACCGATTACACCCAGACACACGATGCGGGACCTCATCGCATTATTAAAGGTCCCATGCCTAATCGTCGGACACACAGAAATAGGTGGCGTCAATCACTGTCTTCTCACCATAGAAGCGTTACAGCATGCAGGCATACCCGTGAGCGGCGTCCTCCTGAATGAATCTTGCTCGCGAAGCCCAAACCCATTAGTTCACCAACAGCAAGAATCAACAGTGAAATTGATCCGGGAATGGTCTTTGGCCCCGGTCTTTGGACCAATTGGGTTTACCCAGACGGTAGAGACACACTGGCGGGAAGGAGTCAAGAAGTTATCGGAGGATTCGGAGATTCAACGGCTCGCCACACATCTTACTGAAAATGGGATAGATAGTCGGTAATCACCTTGGGCCGATCTGCAGCATCTAAGATTCCCGATGCGACCGCAACCCCACTGGCTCCAGCTTGGCACAGTTCGCTGACGGAATCGGGCACAATACCCCCAATGGCAAATACCGGCAGCGACGTCAAATTTCGAACGTGTTTCATACCCTGAATGCCGACCACAGGATCATGATTCGATTTGGTACCTGTCGGAAAGATTGGCCCAAACCCCAAATAATCTGCCTCATCCTCAGTTGCCTTTTGAACTTGTTGAGCATTGTGGGTGGAGACCCCTATGAGCATCTCCTTGCCCACCAGGTTGCGGGCCAGGGGTAGCGGCAGATCGGCTTGGCCTAGATGGACCCCATCGGCTCCTACGGCCATGGCCAAATCGCAACGGTCATTCACCACAAAGACCATCGCGCATTCATTCGCAATTTCCCGCAGTGTACTCGCGACCTCATACGCTTGCTTCATCGACCCGGTTTTATTGCGATATTGCACGAGCTTGACCCCTGCTTCTCCTGCTTCACGCATAACTTCGGGCAATGAACAGCGAGAGGCCCATCGTTCATCAAGAATAAGATAGAGCCCGGCGAGTTGAGAAAAGAACCGGTTGCGCGAAGCGCGTTGGGAGGTCATACAGACTGCAAGGTCAATAAGCGATCCAAGAATCTGGTCGAGACTGGACCTTTTTGAAAATCAGGATGATCCAAGATTCGGCGATGAAGAGGAATATTAGTTTGAATACCTTCGATCACAAATTCATCCAACCCTCGGCGCATTCTGGCCATCGCTTCAGCCCGATCCCGCCCATAGCTAATGAGTTTCGCAATCATCGAGTCATAAAAGGGAGACACCACCCCACTCGTATCCATGGCCGTGTCAACCCGAATACCTGGCCCACCAGGCACACAAAATTTGGTTACTGTCCCTGGACAGGGTGTTAAACGATCTGGGTCTTCCGCATTAATGCGGCACTCGATGGCATGCCCCAATAGCTGTATATCTTTTTGTTTATACGAAAGCTCTTGACCGGCTGCAACCCGAATTTGTTCTTTAATGAGATCAACGCCCGTCACCATCTCTGTCACAGCATGTTCAACCTGAATACGCGTATTGACTTCCATGAAAAAAAACTGGCCGGTGGCATCCATCAGAAATTCCACCGTCCCGGCATTGCAATACTTGACGGATTTCATGACCTTCACCGCAACCTGCCCCATTTTTTGGCGTAAGGCCTCATCCAGCGCCGGCGAGGGAGACTCTTCGACCACTTTTTGATACCGGCGCTGGACGGAGCAATCTCGTTCATGAAAATGCACCACATGCCCCTGGTGATCCGCCATAACCTGAAATTCAATATGTCGCGGATCTTCAAAAAACCGCTCGAGATAGACGCCCCCATGTCCAAAAGCCGTGTGTGCTTCCAATTGTGCGGATTCTACCGCCTGCCCTAAATCTTCTTCATGCCACACCACTCGCATCCCACGACCACCCCCACCTGCCGATGCTTTCACAATCACAGGAAATCCTAGTTTTTTGGCAATAGCCAGACAGACCTTCGGATCGTCGATTTCTCCATCGCTTCCCGGCAAGACCGGAATCCCATGTTTTTTCATATGTGCCCGCGCATGGGATTTATCACTCAACAAGGCAATATGCTCGGAAGACGGTCCAATGAACGTAATGCCTATCGATTCACAGACTTCAGCAAAATGTGCATTTTCCGCCAAAAACCCATAACCTGGATGAATGGCATCCACTCCCGTGATTTCCGCGGCGCTCAAGACATTGGGGATATTTCGATAACTCAGGCCTCCCTCTGCGGGACCCACACAGACATGTTCGTCGGCATACTTCACATGCAAGGACTGCGTATCAACCTCGGAATGAATCGCCACCGTGCGAATCCCTAACTCCCGACATGCCCGAATCACTCTTAGGGCAATTTCTCCGCGATTCGCAATCAGAATTTTTTTAAACACGTTTCATCCTTACGGACACCCAAATTATTCAGGCTTCCCGGTTATTCGCCATATTCCAAAAGCATGTGCGGCTCAAGCCCCAATTGGCAAGAATCAGTTGTTCAGGAACGCTATAGCGGATCAATCAAAAAGAGGGGTTGGCCAAACTCAACCGGCGTGGTGCTCTCTACCAACACTTTCACAATCTTCCCATCGGTCTCCGCCTCAATTTCATTCATCAGTTTCATGGCCTCAACAATACACAGCACTTGCCCCTTTTTGACGACCATTCCTTCTTCGACGTAAGGATCGGCATCGGGGGAAGAGGCCCGATAAAACGTCCCGACGATGGGTGAGGTGACAGTCAAGAAATGGGAGGATTCGGCAGGTGGAGGAGATGATGGAGATGCCACCGATTGAGAAATGTTCTCAGTCGTCTTGGCCATGTCAACAGAAGAGGAGGTAAAGGTCGGAGCTGGATCTCTCCGCACACGAATCCGCACACCCTTTTTTTCCAATTCCAATTCGGTGAGATGATATCGATTGAGGAGTTCGACGAGATCCTCAATTTCTCTTCTGGTTGAATCAGGCATAAGTATTAGGATCGAACAAAAGCAATACCGGTTTCAGAAAATTCAGCGAACGCGCTCTACATAGGCACGCGTCCGTGTATCAATTTTAATGATTTCTCCAGATTCGAGATAGAGAGGAACCTTAACGGTCGCCCCAGTTTCGACAGTGGCTGGTTTAGTCCCACCAGATGCCGTATCCCCGCGAATGCCCGGATCAGTTTCCACGACTTTGAGTTCCATGAAAATTGGCAAATCTACTGAGATGGGTTCGCCCTGGTACAGCAGCACTTTGACCACCGTATTTTCTTTCAAGAGGTCGACATTGTCACCCAATTGGTTTTTGGAATAGGTCACCTGCTCATAGCTGGTCGTATCCATAAATGAAAATTCATCGCCACCACTATAGAGAAATTGCATTTCACATTCATCTAAATTGGGTTCCTGAAACTTCTCTCCTGAACGAAAGGTGCGATCAATCACGGATCCGGTTTTATATCCCTTAAGTTTCGTTCGAACAAAAGCTGGGCCTTTTCCCGGTTTAACATGCTGGAACTCCACAATATAAAAGGGCTGCCCATCCAGCTCGAGTCGGACCCCATTTCGAAAATCAGCTGTTGAAATCACGTCTGGTACTCCTGATGAAAAAAAATTGAAATGAATGGTTAACTATTATCCTGAAGCGCTTGCACTAACGCTCGCAGTCCTAACGCATAACTTTGAGGACCAAACCCGGAAATTTGTCCGAGCGCGACGGAAGCCAGATACGACCGCCGCCGAAAAGATTCTCGCCCATGAATGTTCGACATATGGACTTCAACCATCGGAAGACCGACTCCAACAATCGCATCCCGAAGCGCAATGCTCGTATGCGTATAGGCTGCGGGGTTCAATACCAGCCCTTGAAATTGAGCGGGGGCCTGTTGGATCCAGGTCACCAATTCCCCTTCAATATTCGATTGTCGCGCTTCCACCAAGACCCCTAACTCTTTTCCCAAGCTCATGAGCTGGGCATCAACCTCAGCTAAGGTTGCCGCCCCATACACCGTTGGCTCCCGGGTTCCGAGCATATTGAGATTGGGGCCATGCAGGACCAGAATGTGTAACATATTCAGTTCAAGCGAGTACGGTCAGATCGAGCAGAATCAGAAAATTTTGCACAACGGCATAGGGAGTCACTGGAGTCTGCACACGATAGGATGGGGCAAATTCTACCAGCGACAGAGGGATCGGTCAACGCAATTGCTCACGTACCCTTAAAGGTAGGCCCCCCCAACTCGCTCCATGAGCACTCGACGTAACTCAACCATCGCCCACGTATCACGGCCACAATATTCTTCCAAGGCCTGTGCGATATGGGCCCGCTCTATCAGATCCGTTTCTGAAAAGACCATTTTTTGGTACATCACCGCCGCCACCGCGCCATTTTGAATGGTCAAATCGTTATAGGCCAAATCCGGGACTAGAGCTGGCAAAACGGTTTTAATCGAAAAGGATCCCTGAAAATCTGGATGATAATAATGTTGCTGAATGACCGAAAGAAGATCCCACAGACGTCGCACCACTTTGGACAATGCCGACTTGAACTGTGGAAGCACGTCCCCCAGCGCAAAGAGAAGAAACCGTTCGTATTCAGAATAAACACAGATCGATCCTGACTCACCTAAACTCTTCAACAATTGCTGTGCCAACTCCTCTCGTGGATCGCGTCCATCCGTACACAAGTACTGGTGATGCACAACCGTCCCATCTTCATATTCAATATGGTTGGACCACTGAAACGGCAGGGGTCGATAGGGTCGCGTGAAGGGAAAGACCGGAATGGCCGGCATAAAGGTTTCAAAATCTAAATGATGAACCGGATATCGGACCGATTGTAATCTGGCACGCAACAAGGGCGAGATCCATTCCACATTGTTTTTGACATGTTGCTGGATGTCCGACAATGGAATATGTGGTGGAATCTCATCCATTGTCTCTACCCCTTCCCGCATCAAGACATTCTGCAGCTTCGAGCTGCCTGGAAGATAAAACACCCAACGTCGTGATTTATCTTTGGTGCAATGATCCCAAAAAGGACATTCATAGGGTTGGTGGCAATGTCCATCCGGGGCAATGAGAGGTGGGGTAGGCTCCGCTAACACACGCCACATCTCTTCGAGCTGGGGCTGAACGAGCACGCGACGAGCCTGTACATCTTCCGTCATATTATCGAGGGCAAACATTTCCTCCAGATTCAATGGTCCACCCAAAAATACATATTGCGTATTGAGATGCATCAAATAACAGCCATCGACAACCAGGCCAGCGCCTTCCAATACCGCCGACTGAATAGCTAAATCATCCAGATGCGTCGCTTTCACTTTGGACGTGGCTTTTACTTCTATTAATCGCCAGCGCACAGCATCCAAGCGCTCAATAACATCCACGCGGACAAGAATGCCTTGCCACACGAAGGCACCTTCGAAAATAGCCGTCACATTAGAATCAGCAATCAATTCAGTAGTTCGAGTCAGCGCTGCAGGAATTTGGCGATGCGTTTCTTCGACTAAGACCCCACCCGGAAAGAACTCTCTGGCAAGAACGCCCACATCGGTTCCCATATCCATGATCGCGCGACGATCTGGTGTTGGCGGGGTCGCCAGTTCCGGCGAATGAATCTCCAAATACAATCGTTTATGACATTGTAGCCCGGCTAAAAACCGGCTTTTTGATAAACGATGTGTGGGCACGACTGGCCCTGACGGGACCGCTGATTGGGGAATGATTGGCGTGGGACTAAGAGGATCCACTATAAGAATTTCATCTTCCTGCGAGGGAATACTGTCATTAACAACACACTACCGCAATCAGGCCTGGTTCTCACATGACATCCTGAAAAATCATTGAAGTCCACAAATGCACATTTGAGCTGTTAAAATAACCATGCTCATGACTCGCCTCCAATACACCACCCGTCCGGGCCCCCGCCACATCAACCAACCTGGAGCAAAAAAGATCTGGAGCAACTTGCCCAAGCGATAGCCCAGCTACTTGATAACTCGCTGACGATTCCAGGAACTTCGATCAAAATTGGCCTGGATCCACTCATTGGCCTGATTCCAGGCATAGGCGATCTTATCAGCAATGCGATTGGATCTTCTCTCCTCTTTTTAGCCACAAAAGCCGGAGTGCCTCGAATCGTCATTCTTAGAATGTCGTTCAATATCATCATCAATATGGCCATTGGAGCCATTCCAGGTATCGGCGATCTCTTTTCAATCTGGTTTAAAAGTAACCTACAAAACGCCCAGTTGCTACATCGGCACTGCCAAACGAAAGCCCCGGTTACCACTCTGAGCGATTGGCTCTATGTCGGGAGTCTTGTCCTGGGCATGCTCCTCGTACTGGGACTCGCCTTGGGATTTATCTTTTGGCTGGGGTCTATAGCCCTCGGACTCATGGGCCTCACAAACGCATAACAATAGCAAGACCGCCTCACCACAGACCGCTTCACAATAATTGTCTACCCACCGTATCCGCAAACTGACGGCCTTTGACCGTCAATGCGACATGCTCAGGGGTTTGCATGAGGTAGCCTTCTTCTAACAGGGAGGCGAATGAAGCCGCCCAGGCGTGATCATATGTGTTTTTTGTAATCCAATCCATTGGGACACCGACCAACAATCGCAACCCAAATACGACCCGCTCCCTCTCTTGTTGGACGATCGATAAAGATTCTCGTTCATCGACAGCCCACTCGCCACCTTCAAGCCGCCGACAATAATGCTCAAGATTGGCAACATTTCCAAAACGACATCCGGACACATAGGATTGAGCACTAGGACCCAGACCCACAACGTCTTGTCCCTGCCAATAACGCCGATTATGTCGGCATTGGAAACCGGGCTTCGACCAATTGGAAATTTCATATTGGCAAAACCCCGCAACTTCTAATTGCCCAGTCGCATGAAGCTGGAATTCTCTTTCTCTATCTGACTCCATCAAAACCAGCTCGCCACGACGAAAGGCTGAATCAAACCGTGTCCCTTCTTCCACGGAAAGAGCGTAACAGGAAAGATGCGTGGGTTCCCACTCACAGGCCAGTCGGAGCGTTCGGCCCCACGAGGAAAGGCTTTGGCCAGGAATGCCATACATCACATCCACATTAAAATTGGTGAAACCAGCCGTCTTGACCAGTCGAATCCCTACCATGGCCTCCTCAATCGTACTGGAAAGACCTAAGCGAATCCGTTCTTCTTGGTCAAACGTTTGAATCCCCATGCTCAGCCGAGTGACTCCAGCTTCAAGCAGGGCATCCAGATATTTAGCGGTTAAGGATTCCGGCGTAGCTTCGACGGTCACTTCACAATCATGCGTCAAAGAAAATGACCTCGCCACCCTCGTTAGCACAGAGGATAATTGTATCGGAGATAAGGCCGTCGGCGTACCACCACCGAAATAGACGGTCGAGACACCACGATCAGCAAGATCTGGTTGCCCACCATAAAGCCTGAGTTCGATTTCAAGTGCACCAAGAAATCGCTCAATACGCTTCCCTTCCTGCATCACCAAGTAGAACGCACAAAAATGACATCGCTTTACGCAAAAAGGCACATGGAAATACAGGCCCACGTCGGAGTCGCAGGTACTTGCCTCACGATGAGGAGATGACTTCCTTACATTTTCCACTCCAGTATTCATCCCTCAGAAAAATATCGAAAATCCATACAATACCCTTACATCTTACGCGCTTTCTGAATGCCGTTCAAAGTAAATGGCTTGCGCACCTTTTCTTTTCAACAAGTCCGTGACTTCTTTCACCATGGCTCGATTACCACAGACATACGCCGCCGAATCTTCAACAGTTGCCAGATCTTGGAGAAGATCCGTCACTCTTCCCTTCTTTCCTTTCCAGACTGAACTAG
>Ga0224497_10000517_pt1 | contig 26431 bp, 32 predicted proteins | sample SF_Jul11_sed_USG_4_FD_167970 | JGI IMG/M metagenome (GOLD analysis project Ga0224497, IMG submission 167970) | Sediment microbial communities from San Francisco Bay, California, United States - SF_Jul11_sed_USGS_13 | ecosystem: Environmental > Aquatic > Marine > Sediment | place: USA...
CGATCCTTCTTTCTAGGATAGCCAATCGGTTTGGATTATTTGCCTGAATTTGTTAAAGGTGCAGCGGAACGTCTTGTTGCGGCCACTTACCGAATTCACATGAGGAGGGATCTACTATGAAAATCGCCACACACATGATCGTGGGTGCGGTGTTACTCCTGCTGTTGGGCATGCCGTGCATGACTTGGGCAGCCACGGAACCCTTCGTTGGCGAAATCATGATGACGGGGGCAAATTTTTGTCCGCGAGGGTGGGCGAATCTGGATGGTCAATTACTTCCGATTAATCAAAATCAAGCGCTCTTTTCTCTTCTGGGGACGACGTATGGCGGGGACGGGCGAATGACGTTTGGTCTGCCGGATTTACGCGGGAGAGTGCCCCTGCATGTTGGACTAGGTCAGGGCTTAACGAATAGACGACAAGGCAACAAGGGCGGGGAGGAAGTCCATGCGCTGACGATGGCCGAAATGCCTCAGCATCAGCATGCCTTGAATGGTTCCACCGGGGGTAGCAATTCAGAAGTTCCGACTGGAAATCTCTTAGCCACTCAGAGACGAAAAGCTCCGATTTATGCCCCGGCCGGGCCTGGAACGTTGACACCTTTGCATGCGACCGGTGTTGGGCCTGCGGGGAACAGTCAGGCACATAATACGATGCCCCCTTTTTTGACCATTCGGTTTTGTATGGCGTTGCAAGGGGTTTTTCCCTCACGGCCATGACCCCTGCGTGGTTGCGGCTGGGCACAGATCCTTCGCCCAGGCCTGAGCCCCTTCGACTGCGCTCAGAGCAGGCTTGTCTAATGGCTTAGGATGGCATTAAGTGTCTCTCTGCCAAAAGCCTCTTCCCTGGTTCTGTCCTTGCACAGGGCTATGACACACAAAGAGCCCAACCCCCTGCGGGGTCGGGCTCTTTGTGAGAGAGAGGCTTGGCTTCCGTTTACTTCATCGTCGATTGTTCTTCTGCGCTTCTATGGTCGCCGGGCCTATTATTTGTGGCCGTGGCCTTCAGGAGCCAGTCGCACGTGAAAGATCCACAGGCCGCCATCGGGCCGACCCTTGACCCAGGTTTCCTCGTGCGGTCCGCGATGTATCAAAGCCGCTCCAGCTGGAACACCCTGCGGGAGGTCAAACCCGTTGCACCCAGGTTTCTTGGGATTGCAGGGACTGCCGCCGCCCGTGCCGCCACCACTACCGGAGCCGGCGTCATAGCTGTTGTACGTATCCAGGTGCGCGTAGATGTCGGCCAGCATCTGGTAGTCGTGCTGGTTGGGCGAAATGCTCATGGGATCGGAAGAATAGTCCATGCATGTCTGCTGGCTGGTTCCGTCTTCGCTGGTGTGCCCGAGACCGAAGAGATGGCCAATCTCCTGGCACATGACGTGGCGTTTTTCATCTGGATCGGCCCAGTAGGAAGAGTAGCTGTCATTCACTTTCGCGGTGCCTTGGTCGATGTGCCCGCTTGGGTCGAGGCCGATCGTCGCGAGACCGAGCCACCAATTGTAGCCGTACGCCGCGTTGCAGATGCGAATTTGACCAACCTGCATTTTGCACTGTTTGCGGGTGCGGCCTGAGTCGTCTGAAGAGGCGACACTCATATTGAGCGCGTTTGAGTCGTTCCACTCGAAAAGCGCCATCTCGAGCTCCAATTGCCAATTCCCATCGACGCTATCCACAACTTTGAGCGGCATCGGGTTGGCCGTTCTTGCCCAGTGATAATTGTTCCAGTCATGACTTGCCCAGCCGGACACGGAACTCCCCGCAAGGATCAGTGTGGTCAGCACACCAATCGTGAGTAAGCCCCGAAATGATCTTTTCATGTTCATGCTCCTTTTTAAATGAGGTCTTCCTCTTATGAGGGAAGCGCCTCTCGTGGTTCCCCGAGCTTTCACGTGCTCAGGTTTTGGGATGGGTATAGTCCATTATCGGTGTTGTGAGCCAAAATATACATACTTTATGCCAAATTTCAATAAAACTCCCGCCAACCAAGAAACACTATACTTTATAGATACATAAGAATTTTTTATTCCTACGGCTAGGACTTTTTAGTTACCAACTTGACCACCTATTGTGTCATGACTGTGTCAAGAATTTTAACAGTGAGACAGAGCGAAATATCGATAGTGCGCCACTGCAGGCATCGTGAAGGCTTGCGTTCTCAAGCTCAGTCGCGCGAGCTGGAATCAACAGGCGGTATGTGCCTTGTCGGTTCTTCGCGAGGAGGTATGGTCAACATATTTATTTAACCCCTCAACACTTCCGGCCAAAGAGGTTCCGCGACTGTGCGTTTTTTAGCTTTATACGCCACGATCCCTAAAAAAGGCTTGGTAGGAGAAGCAGAGACGACGCTCTCTGTTGCCTATTCCCTGCAAACAAGCCAACGATATCCAGTGAGGTTCATGGAATGGCTGGTTTTCATTGAGGGACGGTGGTAACCGCCAAGGCCATAACGTCCCCATGGTGATCTGGTGCCGTGAGGACAAGGACAGGGCGCTTTTTAAAGGCACTCAACTCGGCATAGGGAAAGGGAATCAAACCGAGGTCATAGGCAGCACACGTCATTCCACACCGTATCATCGGTATTGTCCCAGAGATGTTCCATCACTGGAGTCTGAGCGGGTTTGAGTTCCATAGCTAGGCGGTCTTTGAGCTCATGTTTCAACTCCATGTATCCAATGAAATCTAAGACTTCCTGCGCAAGAGGTTCGGATAGCTTTTGAATTTCACGCATGATGTGTTTAGCCGGTGATATGGCTGGCTCCTTTTTTGTTTGCGGGACCAGGATTGTGTTGTATGTTGAATGTCTCCAACCCCTTGAATAAGGTTCAGAATTTTTGTTGATGAAGGTTTGTCGGTGGGTTGGGGTGGATTTGGTGCGGGGATTGCGGGACGAAGAAGGATTTCGGCCTTGAGATGGCGACCAGAATTGGGGAGGAAGTTGTGTGCTCCTGCGCGATTGTGTTTGCGCTCAGATCCTTCGCCGGCCCTTGTCCTGAGCGAAGTTGAATGGATCAGGATGACCATGGAAGGTCTGTGTTACGAGGGCCACATGTGCATGATTGCCACGGAGGACGAACAGCCGAGGCGGGATGCTCCGGCATTGATTAAGGTCAGGGCTGTGATCAGGTCGCGGATGCCGCCGGCCGCCTTGACGCCCAGCCGTTTTCCTACGATACGCCGCAGGAATCCCACGTCCTCAATCGTTGCGCCGCTGCCGGTAAATCCGGTCGACGTTTTCACAAAGTCGGCCCCGGCCTTCTCCGCCAGTTGGCAGCCTATTTGTTGTTCTTCCTTATTTAAGAGCGACGTTTCGAGAATGACCTTTACCAGGATTTTTGAAGGGTGGGGACGACGCGCTACGTTCACGACTCCCTGGATATCGTCCAGGACTGCTCCATGATTGCCCGCTCGAAGCAAGCCAATCTGGATGACCATATCCAATTCATGCGCTCCGGCTTCAATCGCCAGTTTGGCCTCGTAGGCCTTGACGTCTGGAAGAGTGTTGCCGTGAGGAAAGCCAATGACCGTGGCAATCCGGACTGGAGATCCTGCGAGGCACCGCGTGGCCAACGGGATCCAGAGGGGTGAGACACATACTGCTCCGAAGCCGAACGTACAGGCCTCTTCACAGACCCGTCGTATCTCGTCTTTCGTGGTCTCCGGTTTTAACGCGGTATGGTCGATCAGTTTGGTGAATTCGGCGCGGGTCATCCTGCATGTTCCGATGAGCGTTTAGGGAGGTTGCGGTTTACCCTCCGGCAATTTGTATGACCTTACCGTGTCTCATCGGTACCCGGATCAGACAAAGAAGATGAATCGACAGGGGCTCAGATTACAATGCCTTGCGAATGTTGTCGTACCCTTTTTTGAGTTCGTCCAGCACCAGGCTCAGCCCGCTGCCAACGGACTCGGTTGTGTGGCTGGCTTCCTTGCGGACCGCTTCCATCTTGGTCTTGACGTCTTCCCACCGGGTTTCAAGTTTCGCCCATTCATCACGTGCTTCCGCTTTGGCCAGGTGCAGTTTGACCTGAAGTTCGTCACGTTGACGTTTAAGATCATCGGCAATTTTCTGTAGCTGGTCTAATGAGTGCGCCATGAATGTCTCCTTTCGTTGAAACCCTGCTCGAATTGTATGAAGAATCTTTTTATAGATTAGCAAGAAACCGGACTGAGAGTGTACTCCCTTCCAAAGGCGGACACGTTCACCGGTCAACAGGCTTCAGACCGATTCTTTTTTTTGGTGTGCAGGAAAGCAGGGAACGTGTTGATTCCCAGGCGTAGGCTAGGGAGCGTGGCACCTGGGCCTGTGGAGCGTGAGATTTTGTTGGGTCGAGTAACGGTTTACGAGTGCGAATGTATATTTAAAAAGGATCGTTCTGTGCGATCGCGTCTTCCGTCTTCACTTCGTAGGGGACGATATCGCACGCGCATCCTTCTACCTGTCGGTCCACATACATGACCCAATGCCCATCTCGCTTTGCATCATGCCAGTAGAATAATGGCCATTCTTTGGTTTCGACGACCGAATTCCAGTGCTCATTATATTCGGAAATGAGGATTTGCCGGGCGGCTTTGTAATCCACGACTCCATCTTGTCGGAGGGAATATTCTCGTGTGTACAGGCCGGTCACAATATTGATGTCTTCGTCGACCAAGTAGGTCTCATCGGGTTCGGGTGGCGGCATTTCGGCTTTGACCATTTTACCTCCAAGCAGAACAAGGGCTAATCCGATGACGAACGCTTGAATGGGGATTGTCGCTTTCATGGCTCCCTCCCTGGCTTGAGGCCTTATGCCCGGCTTCACCTTGCTTTGTGTGAAATCCCTATAGGTTGGTTAGAGCAACTGGTATGCCAACGATGAAGTGGATGGTTTGTCCTCAATCGGGTGAAGACAACCTATTGAGTTGTAAGGAATTAGGAGTGGGATGGGGCAGAATTTGGCAGGGCACAACTGTCAAAATTTTGTAAATGATTTATCCATTTGTGCACAATTTATAAAAAATTGACACCCTCTTTTGGGAAGACATGAGGAAACGCCCATGGCCTCGTTTCTTTTTTGGCAGAGAGACGAGGCGTTCTTCTCTCATGGCAGACCACTGGTCGTCCTTCTCCATGAATTGAGAAAAGAAATGAAAGGAGAGCGGATGAGGGGAGAGAAACACTCGAACGAGTCCAAGAAGTCGGAAATAGCAAAATGCCTGATCCGATCAAGGGGACGATCACCAGGCATAGGCTTCAGGAGCTGGACCGCCGGGCCCCGGGAAGATGGTATCCAGTTTGTTCAGGAAATCTTTGGAGAGTGTTAATTCGAGTGTGCGCATGGTCCCATTCAGTTGGTCCATGGTTCGGGGTCCAATGATGGGTGCCGTGACCGCGGGTTGATGAAGGAGCCATGCCATCGCGACATGCGCAGGGGCTTCGCCTAATTCCCGGCAGAGCGTTTCGTAGGCTTCCAGTCGTGGCCGATATTTCTCCACATCTTTTTGCAGATCTTCATCGGCGCGCCGTCCGGTGGTGGCTGTTTGGATGGACCCTGCCAGCAGGCCGCGCGCGACCGGACTCCATGGAATCAAGCCGATGCCGTATGCTTCACATGCAGGAATGACTTCAAGCTCGATCATGCGGTCATTCAGATTGTACAAACTTTGCTCGGCCACCAGGCCTAGGACATTTCGGTGCTTGGCCATTTCCTGGGCTTGGGCCAGATGCCATCCGGCAAAGTTGCTGCTCCCGACGTATAAGATTTTTCCCTCGCGCATGAGTTGTTCCATGGCTTGCCAGATTTCCTCCCATGGAGCTTGCCGGTCAACATGGTGCATTTGATACAGGTCGATGTAATCGATCTGTAACCGGCGGAGGCTGTCTTCGCATGCGCGCTTGATATGTAACGCGGAGAGACGGGATTGATTCGGCCATTCTCCCATGCGACCAAAAACTTTGGTGCCCAGAACCACTTTGTCCCGCCGGCCGCCTCCTTGGGCGAACCAACGCCCGAGAATCTTCTCCGTAATCCCTTCTCCCACTTCCCAGCCATAGACGTCTGCGGTATCAAAAAAATTGATGCCCAGTTCCAAGGCCCGATCCATCATGGCAAAACTCTCGGGCTCCGACGCCAACGGCCCAAAATTCATCGTGCCCAGACACAACCGACTGACTTTCAACCCGGATCGACCAAGATGGACATATTTCATTCAGCCACTCCTCGCGAGAGATGAAGGATTCAACGAAAAAGCTCTTCCGCACTCTACCAAGAACAAAGAAACGTCTTCCAGAAGACCGGGATCTGTCTCGTTCAACGGGAAAGCCCCGTATTTCCGGTAGGCTCACGAGGGAGCATAGGTTGAGAATGCTGAAGTGCCGAGAGTGCCGGTCACGACTTTCTTCTCAGGGGGGCTTCACGTCTATCCACAGGCATAATCCTTATTTTGCTTTTCAGCCCTACCATGAAGCCTGGGAGCGAGAAATCGAACGACGTTCTCACTGGGCGCTGTGCTTCTCTTATTTGCCATGTCGGGATAAAAGAGTACTCGGAAAATTCGCACTGAGTGGTGTATAGTTGTCCAGCATATTTATTAACCACAGACATCGGGGCACTGGGACCGAGTGTTCGAGTCAAGATTCATCGTTGGTCAATTGGAGGATAGTATGGCCTTAAAAAAGAAGTCGATACGTCAAGCATCCAAAAAACGGACTCCTTCTCCCAACAAAAAACGGACTCCCTCTCCCAAAAAAGCGACAGCCTCTTCCCAAAAGGGGCCAACTTCTCCCCAAAAAGGAACAGCCTCTCGCAAAAAGGGGACAGCGACCAGGAAAACTACACAGCCCCAACGCGCCCGTACTTCTCGGGCCCCAGGAGTGACGGCCAAAATGCTTGAGGCTCTCAACGAGCGGCTCGATATCATGCTCCCCGAAGTGATGTTCCGGATTGCCGCTATTGAGCATCTGTTGGTGAAGAATCAACTGTGCCTGTACGACGAACTGACCAATGCGCGGCAATTCATTCAGGACCAGGAACGTACCTAATCGGGTTGTCGGATGGACTGGATCTCGGTCTAGGTCAGAGGCTACGATCGAATCGGAATGAGAGGCCGGGACGACATTCACCTCTTGATGAAGAAGGAAAGATTATGACCGTCGATTTTCGGGAAACTATTGGGCACTGTATGCAGCGCGATCTTGAAGGCGTGAGCGAAGACACCTGCGTGGTGAATGCGGCCAGTCTCATGGCCGCGCGACGTATCGGGTGTCTTGTCATTCACCCGTCGGGGGGGGGGACTCAAGACTCAAGCATTATCGGGCTCATTTCAGAAACAGATTGCATTCGCCAGGTGATGGCCAAAGGTCTGAGTGCGGCGGGGACGACCGTGGGGCAGATTATGGCAAGCCCGTTACTCTCCATTCCGTCCGATCGGATGATGCTCGATGCGAGCCATTTTATGGAGCAGCACAGCATCCGACATCTCTGTGTGTCGGAAGGGGAGAAGATCGTTGGGTTGCTTTCCGTCCGTGACCTCGTGAAACATTTTGTCTATGCTGAGAAGGGGCCGATTCGTGATCTTGATGATGTGTACCGGCCACTGAGCGTGCTGATGCGGCGGGATATTGAAACCATCGATCGGGAAGCCACACTGCTGACAGTGGCCAAGCGTATGGCCGATAAGCGGATAGGTGCTCTCATGGTGACCCAGGCTGGCGAAATGGTGGGGATTGTCACCGAGCGCGATCTGATCCAAAAGGGTATGGCCCACAATCAGGATCCCACTCAGGTCCGGGTAGGTTCCGTGATGACGCAAACGTTAATCGATATTGATATCAACCGGACGGTTCATGATGCCAGCGATCTCATGGCTGAAAAAAATATTCGACATTTACCAATTACTGAAAACCGGGCCATTGTGGGAATTGTGTCCGTCAGGGATCTGATGCGAATGATTTCCGTCAGGGATCGTCCACGAATGCGCGGTCAGCAATCCTAAGGCTCCAAACCTCCAGCAGGATCGATTTAACCAATAAGGAGCGCACACCCATGGGAGCAACTACAGGCTACGCCGCGTTGCAAGCGGGGGCCACACTCGAACCGTTCAGCTTTGACCGGCGACCGGTCGGGTTGAACGACGTCCTGATCAAGATCGACTATTGCGGGGTCTGCCACTCTGATATTCATCAGGCGCGTGACGAATGGGGTGGATCAATTTTCCCCATGGTCCCAGGCCATGAAATTGTTGGCACCGTGAGGAAAGTGGGGGCTGACGTCAAAAAAGTTTGTGAAGGTGAGACGGTCGGGGTGGGGTGTTTTGTCGACTCGTGTCGCGCCTGTCTGTCATGCACGCGTGGCTTGGAGCAATATTGTGAAGCGGGGATGATCCTCACATACAACGGTCTCGACAAAAAGGGCCAACCGACCTATGGCGGGTACTCCAGCCAAATCGTCGTGAATGAACAGTATGTGCTGAAGATTCCTCAATCTCTTGCGCCGGAAGGTGTCGCTCCGCTGTTGTGTGCCGGAATTACGACGTACTCTCCCCTGCGACAATGGGGTGTGGGGAAAGGGCATAGACTTGGTGTGGTGGGGCTTGGGGGGCTTGGCCACATGGCTGTGAAGTTTGGAAAGGCCTTTGGGGCGGAGGTCACCGTTTTTAGCCGCACCGACTTTAAGCGGAGAGAGGCTGAACGTCTGGGGGCGACAGATTTTGCGGCGACTTCACAGGAAGGGACCTTTACGCGCTTGGCTCGTCAGTTTGATTTCATCATTGATACGGTTTCTGGCGCCCATGATTACAATGCCTATCTCGAGTTACTCAAAACTGATGGGACGTACATTGTTGTCGGTGCGCCGAGCGAGCCCATCTCCATTGGGGCTTTCCCGCTTATTTTGCGTCGTCGTCGTATGGTGGGTTCACTGATTGGCGGGATTCGCGAGACTCAGGAAATGCTGAATTTTTGCGGAGAACATGGCATGACTTCTGATGTGGAAGTCATTTCCATCAAACAGATCAACGAAGCCTATGAACGGGTCCTGCTGGGCGACGTGCGTTTTCGTTTCGTCATCGATATGGAATCGTTGACTAAAACGATCAGGTAGGAACCTCCTTCAGATGTCGTTTGCCCCTTCGATGTTCTTTGTGAACAAAATAAGGGGAGGGGAAACGACAGGGTCCGGTTACGTTGGGGGAAGCAGGGGCCCCGCCCATTGGCCTTTGACGCGCTGGACATCCACCAGATTATTCGGCGGACCCAGATCAGCCATGAGTTTGGTATCAATCCGGCCGTGACTGACGTGCAAGAGTCGTGGTTCGCTCACGCCTTGCGGTTTAAACCAATACCATCCTGGACAGTCCGGTGTTGTCTGATTCCACGTCGGAACTACGTGGCGTAGTTCATGCTCCAGTTTGGCTTGCACCTGGCTGGCGTCATGCTCCCCCAGTAAAGATCGAATGCCTGCATACAGCGCTTCCGCATGGGCGTGCAAGGACATATCGTGCAGAATCCTCTTGTGTGATTGTTCTTGTAAGATTTCCGCACAACATACGTCATTTTCATTCTGCGATTCAACTTGTCCCATGAATCACAAAGGATCTAAAGCGCAGCAGGGTCAAGGGTTTTACAAATCAACAACTCGTAACATCCTTCGTCCAATAAGACAAAGGGTGCAGTATACTCATCTATGAGAAATCCTAGCAGGGTGGTTCTCTTGAAAACCCGCACTGGTTAATCGGAAGAATAACATTGGAGGCAACATGGATTGGGTCACGGTTATGGGGTATATCGCGGGGGCATGCACGACCTCGTCGTTTCTTCCGCAGGCGATTCAAATTGTGAAAACGAAACATACCAAAGATCTTTCCCTGAGTATGTATTCGATCTTGACCTCCGGCTTGATTCTCTGGAGCGTGTATGGATTGATCAATCATGATTGGCCTTTAGTCATTGCCAATATGGTGACACTGTTTCTGGCTGGTTGGATTTTTATCCTCAAACTCCGCTACGGGTAGAGCATGAACATGATGAACTGGAGATTTTTCAGTCCTTACTCGATTCATGCTCAGAAAGAAACTCATCCACAGGCTTTCTTACAATAATCTTCAGGTCGATGACTTCGGCGGAGTTGTTGCGCCAGTCACCCGGTTTCTGTTCTTTCCGTGGAACCCGTGATCTAAAATCCTTGTCATTCCAGACATTTTTAATCGGGAATCTATCTGCTCTGGTCATTACCGACATTGGTCATCGGGAATCCATCTTGGTTTCCTTTCGGATAGATCCATGCTACCAACCGGTGGGGATGACACAACCACAAAGAGGGTGCCCGCCCCTGCCAATTACTGCAGGGGCAAGCCCTACAACTGTGGGTTTGCCGACTCAGGTTCGTTCGGTTGAGTCCAACTTTTCAATGGGATCTGACCGTGTTCGTTAACTGAAGTCCGAATTTTTACCGATCACGCATTGGCCCATGAAATTGGTTATCCCCCACGCAACGGGAACTCTTCCCCGAGAATCTACGCTTCCCTCGGTGTATTAAGCGCCTTCTCTTCAATAGCGGAATGGGCGGGGCTGCGTGTGCTCACAACTATTCTTTCTTGACAACAGGCGGAAATGAGATCGGGTGAAATACCTCTCGGATGCAGGTATGATTCACCACGTTCCTCTCATCGTATTGTCATGAGGCGGCAACGATTCCTTAACACGTTCACCGTATGCAGCAGGTCACCCAATAACGCGATATGTTCGACATTGTATCCTCACCCCCTCCTTCTCCCCCAAATCGACCGGTTATCCCAAGGAGTATTTGGGCGCTGGGCTTGGTGAGTTTGTTTATGGATATGTCTTCAGAGCTGATTCACAGCTTGCTTCCGGTCTATATGGTGACGGTGCTTGGGGCCAGTCTGTTGTCGGTGGGCCTCATTGAGGGATTTGCTGAAGCCACAGCCTTATTGACCAAGATGTTCTCCGGCGTGCTGAGTGATTATTTGGGCAAACGCAAGCTGCTGACGGTGATCGGATATGGCATGGCTGCGTTCACGAAGCCGTTGTTTCCGTTGGCCTCCAGTCTGACAACGGTATTTCTTGCCCGGTTCCTGGACCGCGTGGGAAAGGGCATACGTGGGGCTCCGCGTGACGCGCTCATTGGAGAGTTGGCGCCGCCGACCCTGCGCGGGACCTGTTACGGTCTTCGCCAATCGCTCGATACCGTCGGTGCGTTCCTCGGGCCCCTGCTGGCCATGGGGTTGATGGTTCTGCTGGCCAATGATATCCGGTCTGTGTTGTGGGTTGCGGTCATTCCAGCGGTGCTGGCCGTGTTCCTGCTCATTGTCGGTGTTCAGGAACCTCCATCCACACGTCCTGTGGGTGCGCCTCGGGCGGGTATTCGGCTTGTTGATCTGCAGAGCATTGGTTCGGCCTACTGGTGGGTTGTTCTGCTGGGAGGACTGTTAACCCTCGCCCGGTTTAGCGAAGCCTTCCTGGTCTTACGGGCAGAACATGCCGGGTTATCGGTGACATTTATTCCGATGGTGATGGTTGTGATGAGCGTGACCTATGCGGTGTCGGCCTATCCCGCCGGCTGGCTCGCCGATCGAATGAGTCGTCGCCCGCTCCTGGTAACCGGATGTCTGGTCTTATTCCTGGCTGATGTGATTCTTGCTGTTGCCAGCGATGTGGTGATGGTGATGGTTGGGGTCGCGTTCTGGGGCATCCATATGGGCCTCACGCAAGGCCTCCTGGCCACCCTCATTGCAGACGCCTCACCGCCTGAACTTCGCGGAAGCGCATTTGGTGTGTTCAGTTTCGTAAGCGGAGTGTCCCTCCTTTGCGCGAGTGTGCTGGCTGGATTCCTCTGGGATCAGTTCGGTCCCTCAGCCACGTTTCTAAGTGGAGCGGTGTTGACGGCTATCGCCTTGCTTGGGTTTGTCGTCCATAACCCGGATACCCTTCAGCCGAAGCAAGGGTAGAGGCGCCTGGTGGTTTCACGGAATAAGGAGAGGATATGAATATCATGTATTGGTATGCCGGCGCCGCCCTGGCGGAAATTAGCGGGTGCTTTGCCTTTTGGGCCTGGTTACGACTTGGGCGGTCGGGTTGGTGGACGGTGCCCGGCACCGTGAGTCTGATTGTGTTTGCCCTGTTGTTGGCGCGAACGGAGACCACATTTGCTGGGAGGGCCTATGCCGCGTATGGCGGTGTCTATATTGCGGCCTCCCTTTTTTGGCTGTGGGGTGTTGAGCAGATGCAACCGGATCGTTGGGATTTGCTCGGGGCCGGTCTGTGTCTCGTTGGTGCGGTGCTGATTCTTTGGGGCCCACGGCCACTTTACTAGGATGTTTTAACGCGCATGCCCTAAATCGTTCTCAAAGCGTAGCTCGGGGGATAATGGAGAGACTCTTGTGAGAGTTGACGAGGGGGCGTTGCCTACCGCCTCGTCAACTGGTGGGACTTTGGCTTGTTGGGAAGGAATGCCTGAAGTTATTTTTTGCCTTTTTTTTCGGCTCGCTTTTCCTTAGGGGTTTTGGCGGGTTTCTTTTTTGTTTCTTTGCGCGCGTCTTGGCTTTTGCCCATGGGTGTGCTCCTTGTGTGGTTAAGTGGTACGGCCTTCTTTGTTATGCCGTTTGGAGGCGAATGGTAGCGAACCTGTGAGAAAAAGTATATATGGTGTGTTGGGGAGTTGTGAGATTTTGGGGGAAGGGAAAACGGTGAGAGTATTTTTTGATTAGATGACCCGCGGGAAATGGGAAATGCTCGAAGTGCGCTAGAAATGGTGACTGGCGGCATAGCAAAAGGCTGGAAAATCTGAGGAATTTTTTTTATGATGGTGGCGAAAGGAGGGCGCAATGGCTGATCAATGGATGCTTCGCGGTGTGGGATATGCCAATTGTAATTGTGCGTATGGTTGTCCCTGTCAATTTCATGCGAAATCGACCAATGGATTTTGTGAAGCGATGGGTGCCGGACGGATTGATGAAGGCTATTTTAATGACACGCGGTTGGATGGCTTGAACTATATCATGCTGTTGCAATGGCCCGGGGAGGTAGCTGAGGGCAACGGCAAACAGCAAGTGATGATCGATGACCGGGCGGATGCTGACCAGCGCGAAGCGCTCCGGAAAATTCTCCATGGGGAATCGACGGCCCCCGGGGCCACCCATTTCTTTGTGTATAACAGTACGATGTCTGAAGTCCTGGAGACGTTGTTTGTGCCCATCGAGTTGTCTATTGATGTGGATGCCCGGGAGGCGAAGGTGTCTGTGCCGGGTTTAGTGGAGTCTACCGGGAGGCCCATTATCTATCCACACTCGGGACAACCGTCGCGGGCACGAATCGATTTGCCCAATGGATTTGAATATTCTCTGGCCGAAGTGGGTAATGGGTCGACCAAGGCTCAAGCCGGGATTACGTTAAACCTGTCTAATAGCTATGGACAATTTAATATTCTTCACATGAATCAAGATGGGGTGATCAGAGCCTGATTTTTATACGATGCGCCCATCCTTGTGGATCAATTCTTCGTCCGTCATTTTCCTTCGGCGTGGCTCATCACAGGTCTTGTGTTTCGGCGAAAGGAATCAAAATCATTTCCGTGCCGGCTTAGGCTTCCGGTTTCCCTGCGAGCCCCGACGACCCCTGTGGCTGATCAAATTACTTGACTCTCACCGTGCTCGTCCTTTTCTTCGACGTCGTCTTCACTTCTCGCCTGTCCCAAATGTTGTCACGCCTAAGACCCTTCAGGATTGAATGCCGTTTCAGTGTGAAAATCGGAAAGTTTTATCCGGCCAAGGTGCCGGTCTCATGGGTGTTTAACTTCTTCACATGTTAGTTGCTGAATTTTTCAGGGGTTCTTATAGTCCATCTCTATGAGCCTCTCTCCTGGTCCTTCCTTTCCTTCGTTACCCAAGCGGGATCGAATCGTGATTCTCTCAGGCCTTATTGGAGTGATTGTTTTGGCCTGGACCTATGTGATGTATCTCTGGGCTACGATGCCTGTGATGAATGCCGATGTGCCTGGGGCGATCATGCCGTTGCATCCGTGGGTGCCGGTGGACTTTGTGTTCGTGTTTCTGATGTGGGCCGTCATGATGGTCGGGATGATGTTGCCGAGTGCCGTCCCGATGACGTTGCTGTATGCAGGCATGGTGCGCAAGGCCGGGCGGCAGAGTACACCCATGGCTCCAACAGGGGCGTTTGTTGCCGGTTATTTGGCTCTGTGGAGTGTGTTTAGTGTGGCTGCTACAGTCGTGCAATGGGGCTTGCATGAAGCGGCCATGCTCTCGTCGATGATGGTGGCCAGAAGTCAGGTGTTAGGGGGGGGCCTATTGATGGTAGCAGGTGTGTATCAGCTGACGCCGTGGAAGGCCGTGTGCTTGGATCACTGCCGGGCACCCGCCCATTTTATTGCAGAGCATTGGCGACCGGGCGTTTGTGGCGCGTTTCGTTTAGGACTTCATCATGGCGCATTTTGTTTGGGGTGCTGTTGGGCCTTGATGGGGTTGTTGTTTGTGGGTGGGGTGATGAATGTGCTCTGGATCGCGGCGATCACGGTCTTTGTTTTTTTAGAAAAGGTGTTGCCGGTTGGCGCCTGGAGTGCTCGCGTGGGATGGGTTGCCGGGATTGGCTTGATTGTGAGTGGATTGGGGGTGTTGGTTATGGCGTAATGGGTTGTCCGTTTTTGTGATGCGCCCGTTCTACGACAACTCGATTACTTTGTGGGTGAATCGGGTGTGACGACGGCCACACCCTCTTCGGTGACGGGAAAGCGTTGGCGGTCGTGGTCGGGATTGTGCCCGATGATGGTCTCGGGGGGAATGACGACGCCCTTATCGATGATGGCCCGGCGAATACGGGACCGCTCGCCGATTTTGACATTTTCCATGATGACCGAATCGCGGATTTCGGCATGAGGCTCGATGCGGACGTTTGGAGAGAGCACACAATTTTGCACCAGGCTTCCGGAGATAATACAGCCTCCGGAGACGATGGAATCCAGTGCCATGCCTCTGCGCCCTCCTTTGACCTCATCGGCAAAGACAAATTTGGCTGGAGGAAATTGTCCTTGGTAGGTGCGGATGGGCCAGGCCTCATCATAGAGGTTGAGGTGGGGATCAACCCCGACGAGATCCATGTTGGCTTCGTAGTAAGCGTCCAGGGTACCAATGTCCCGCCAGTACTTGACTTGTTTTTTGTTTTCATCTTCAAAATTATAGGCGAAAACTTTTTTGTTGTTCTGAATCATGTTGGGAATGATATTTTTCCCAAAGTCATGGGCCGTGGCCATTCCGGAATCTTTTCGCAGTTCCTCATAGAGTTGATCTGTGCGAAAAAGGTATATGCCCATGGAAATAAACGCATGCGTTGGATCATCAGGTAGGTGAAACGGGTTGGCCGGCTTTTCTTCAAACCGGGTGACACGGTTGGATGTATCTACCCCAAGGACCCCGAACTGCCGTGCTTCTTTGACTGGCCATTCAAGGGCGCCCACGACGGCATCCGCCTCCGTCTCCTGCATGAACCTGAGCATGTCAGCATAGTTCATTTTGTAAAGGTGATCTCCGGCCAGCACCAATAAAAACTTCGGGCGTTCTTGTTCCAGCAGAAATAGGTTTTGATGGACGGCGTCGGCTGTGCCCCGGTACCACTCGGCGCTGATACGTTGTTGCGGTGGGATGGAAAAGATGAATTCGCCCAGCTCTGGGTTGAAAATCGACCAACCTCTTCGGATGTGGCGGTCTAACGAGTGGGATTTATATTGAATGAGCACGGCAATTTTGCGAAGCCCAGAATTGAGGCAATTGCTCAAGGTCACGTCGATGATGCGGTATTTGCCTCCAAAGGGCACTGCAGGTTTGGCGCGGTCTTGGGTGAGCGGGAGGAGCCGTTCGCCGCGGCCACCGGCAAGGATCATGGTATAGATATCAAGCATGGGGGGCTATGATATCAAATGGCCGGGATGGAAGGAATGGGTTGCGCACTGGCTGTTGCTTGGCGCGTAAGCCCTGGGGTGTCAATGGGAGTTGGATGAGCTGGAAAGGCCTCGCATGATTTATGCTCGCTTCGTCTGGGCGTTGAGGAGTGCTGTGATGGCTGACTCAAGGTCTGAGGGTTTTGTTGTGGGCGCATAGCGTTCTTTGACCGCACCGGTTTGGTCCACGAGAAATTTCGTGAAGTTCCATTTGATGGCTTCTGATCCAAGTACTCCCGGTGCTTCGGCTTTGAGGTGTTGGAAGAGGGGATGGGCATCAGGCCCATTGACGTCAATTTTGGCAAACATGGGAAAAGTCACCCCATAGTTGGTCTGGCAGAACCCGAGGATTTCTTCGTCCTTTCCCGGGTCCTGACTTCCAAATTGGTTGCAGGGAAATCCGAGGATTTCCAGTCCCTGTGCGTGATATTTTTTATAGAGATCTTCCAGTCCTTGGAACTGAGGGGTGAACCCGCATTTAGAGGCGGTGTTGACAATGAGTAAGACTTGGCCTTTATTTTTGGCAAGGGTGTCTTCATCCCCCTGAATGCTCCGGCAGGTGATGTCGTAAATAGTGCTCATGGATGAGTTCCTTCATGTTTTCCGAGTGAATGAAGCCCTGCTATGTTTCGTTAAACCGTTTCTTGGGTTGGGAATCGTAGCATTCGGATGGTTGTTTGGCCATGCAATATATGAGCGGAATTTGACAGTATCTGTATTGTCCTGTAACCTATGTTGTGTTCATGTCGATTCGGTCCGACGACGGGAACATCCTAAATTCTTCGGGCCCCGCGATCGTATCGCGACCAGATCCTGCTCGGAGCGGACTTTCCCACCTGATTCTGCTTCACTCGGTTTTCTGCCCCCGTGTACATACGATCCTTGTAACAAAAGGAATAGTTTTATGTCTGCAACTGCGTTGTCACAGTTTGGTGCGCTTGGTGTGTCTTCCGCCTTGGTCCAGGTCTTAAATAAGCTCGGTTTAACGGAACCGACTCCGATTCAAGTCCAGGCCATCCCTCCGGCTTTGGAAGGTCGGGATGTGTTGGGTTGTGCCCAGACCGGCACCGGAAAAACCGCGGCCTTTGTCATTCCCATCATTGAACGATTGGCGGATGGTCCTAAAGGCCACCCACGGGCGATGATCTTAGCGCCAACCCGGGAATTGGCTTTTCAAATTCAAGAAACCGTTGATAAGTTTGGGCGCGTGCGCGGGATTTTTGCAACCACCTTGGTGGGTGGTGCAGATATGCATGCGCAAGTCCGAGGGTTACGGCAACGTCCCGATATCATCGTGGCCACGCCGGGTCGTCTGCTCGATCATATGTGGCAGGGGACGGTCTCGTTTGCCAAGCTTCAGATGGTGGTGCTGGACGAAGCCGATCGGATGCTTGATATGGGGTTTGCGCCTCAGCTTAATCAAATCATTGAGGCGTTACCGGAAACCCGGCAAACCTTACTTTTCTCGGCGACGTTGCCGGATAATCTGGCTGACTTGGCGCGGATGTCTCTCAACGATCCGTTTAAAGCCCTGGTGTCGAAATCGGCCAAACCGGCGGAAGGGGTCACGCATACCGTGCATCACACGGCCAATTCCAACAAAACTTCCCTTCTGCTGTCTATTTTAAAGGAGACGGAGGGGTCGGTCCTCGTGTTTACCCGGACCAAGCATCGTGCTGACCGGATCGGGGAAACCTTGGAAAAGGTCGGTTGTCGCGTCGCGGTGTTGCATGCCGGCCGACGGCTGCCTCAACGACGCGCGGCGCTGGAAGGTTTTCGCCGTGGACGTTTTGAGATTTTGGTGGCGACCGATATTGCGGCCAGAGGGCTGGACGTGGACAATATTCAACACGTGATCAATTATGATTTGCCCCATGTGCCCGAGGATTATATCCATCGTATCGGTCGGACGGCGCGCATGAATGCGAAAGGTTGGGCCACCAGTTTTGTGACGGGTGAGGATAATCGTTCTTTACGAATGATTGAAAAATTGTTAGGGAAGGCGGTTCCGTGCGCCCCTGGAAGCCCGGAGCCGATGGCGGCCAGTGCACCAGAGAGACGTGGGCCTCGACCAAATTCCGGGGGTAGGGGCTTTGGCGCTCCTCGATCGGGGAGCCCAACAAGGCATGACCGACCGGTTGTTCGTCGACCGCGACCGTCGACCTTAGCTTCTTAACGCCTCAGACGCATTCTCTTTTATCATTTGAAAAAGAGTCATAGCGGGTTTTTTTTGAAGCCCGGATCATTCCGATCCGGGCTTCATTGTTTTTGAATAGTCCCTGTCTATCCTCCTATCCCTTCCTTTTCCTTGTCCTCCAGCTAGTTCCTCATTGTTGTTATTGAGTTTTTTGACTGATCCTGGAGAAGGCCTGTGTTACACTTTCCTCTATGAAAAAATGGGGGATACGGCTCTTTGTGGTATTGGCGTTGATTGGGGCAGGGTATGCCTTGAAAATCTGGGTATGGGCTCCCAAGCCTCTTCCCGTCAGCACCGTTCTGGTGGAACGCGGCCGGGTGGAGGAAACCGTGACAAATACCCGTGCGGGAACTGTGACAGCTCGGCGACGGGCTAAATTGTCACCGGAGATAGGCGGGCGGGTAGTGGATATTCCTCATCGAAAAGGGGAGACAGTACATGCCGGGAATATTCTTCTCCGCTTGAATGCTGACACGCAACGTGCGGAAGTCCAAATGGCCGAACGTGAGCTGGCGGTGGCACAAGTTCGTCGGGAGCGGGTCTGCCTGGAGGCTGAACGCGCCAAACGAGAATACCTGCGTAATCAGCAGCTGCGAGATCAAGATCTGGTCTCAACCGATTTCCTGGATAAAATCGAAAGCGTCGCCCAAATCACTGCTGTGTCGTGTAAGCAGTCACAAGCCGAGATTTTGAAAGCCCGATCCGCGATCGTCGAGGCCAAAGCCACGTTGGCGAAAACGGTGCTCAGGGCTCCCTTTGATGGCGTGGTGGCCGAAGTGGATATTGAGGTGGGAGAATGGACCACGCCCTCGCCACCCGCCCTGCCCATCCCCCCGGTTCTGGATCTTATTGATCCTACATCAATGTATGTGAGTGCTCCGATGGATGAGGTCGACTCCTCAAAAATTCGTCAGGAACAACCCGTGAGGGTGACCTTGGATCCATTTCCGGGAAAGCACTATGGCGGACACGTTCACCGTATCTCTGCATATGTTTTAGATATTGAAGAGCAAAACCGCACCGTGGAAATTGAGGTTGAACTGGATGACCGGTCGTTTGCGGCCACATTACTTCCCGGCACGTCGGCCGATGTGGAAGTCATTCTTTCTGTGAAAGAAGGTGTGCCACGTATTCCGACTTCGGCCCTTGTTGAAGGGCAAAATGTTTTTATGGTCGAACATGAGGTGTTACGGTTGCGGCCAATAGAAATCGGGTTGAAAAATTGGGACTTTGTGGAAATTGTGGATGGCCTGTCTGAAGGTGATGTGGTAGTGACTTCTCTTGATCAGGAAGGCCTGGCTGATGGAGTGCCTGTGGTCGTGCGCTCCTCTTCTGAACCTCAGTGATTGAACTTCAACACATTGCCAAGTTGTATGAAGTCGGCGGTCAGCCTATCTATGCGCTGAGGGATACGAGCGAAACGATCCAATCTGGAGAATATGTGGCGATCGTCGGTCCTTCCGGTTCCGGCAAATCCACGTTGTTGAACATTATCGGGTGTTTGCTCCGGCCCAGCAGCGGGGCATATGTGCTGGAGGGACAGGACGTCAGCCAGTTGGATGACCATGCCCTGAGCCATGTCCGCCAACATAATATCGGGTTTATTTTCCAGTCCTTTCACCTTCTTCCCCGGTTAACCGCATTGGGGAATGTCGCCTTGCCCATGGTGTTTGCCGGTGTGCCATCGGCGGAGCGTCAGGCCAGGGCACTTGATGCGCTTGAGTCGGTGGGATTGGCGGATCGTGCGCAACACCGTCCGAGCCAGCTGTCGGTCGGCCAACGTCAACGAACAGTCATCGCTCGCGCGATTATCATGCATCCCAAATTGTTGTTAGCTGATGAGCCCACCGGAAATTTGGATACGAGTTCGGGGCAACAGGTCATGGAACTCTTGGAGTTGCTCAATCGTCAGGGGTTGACACTTCTGGTCGTATCGCATGATCCCAATGTGGCCCGGCGGGCAAAGCGGGTTCTGGTGTTAGCTGACGGGCAGATCGTCAAGCGATTGACCGGTGCGGAATTTCCAGTATCGTCGATGCCGTTTTCGCAGGGAAAGACGAGCGAGGACGAGACCTCCCGATGCTGACCGAGATTGTGCGCTTTGCATGGGCTGCTTTGACGGGACACCGCCTGCGCACCTCGTTGTGTGTCTTGGGGGTTGCGGTAGGCATTGCGGCGGTGGTGATGCTCACGGCGTTGGGAGAGGGGGCCCGCCAGTATGTGATCGGCCAATTTACCTCCATTGGCAGTAATTTACTGTCCATTCTTCCGGGAAAAACCGAAACGACCGGGGCCATTCCCCATATGGGCGGCGTGGCCAATGATCTCACGTTACAGGATTTTTTAGCGTTGCAGCGTGAGATTCGTGCAGCGCAACTGATTGTGCCCATTTCCATGGCGACCGAGACGGTGAGTCATGGGGAACGCAGCCGACAGGTGGCGGTCATCGGGAGTACTCCGGATTTTCTGAAAGCCCGCGAACTACGGGTGGCATTGGGGGACACGCTTCCGCCCGGCGATGTGGAACGTGGAAGTGCGGTGGTGGTGTTAGGCAAGACTATCGCGCAGGAACTGTTTCCGGGCCAACAGCCTGTTGGTCAGGTGGTGCGGGTGGGAGAGTGGCGAATGCGGGTGATTGGTGTCCTCGAGGAAATCGGGACACAACTCGCGGTTCAAATGGATGAGGTTGTTCTTGTGCCCGTGGCCACGGGCCTTCGTATGTTTAACCGGTCATCCCTGTTCCGGATCCTGATCAAAGTTCGCTCATCGCGTGACCTTGATGCGACCTGTGTGGAGGCGATCAGGATTCTGACCGAGCGGCATGATGAGGAAGATGTCACCTGTATTACGCAACAAGCCGTGGTGTCCACCTTTTCGTCGATTTTACAAACCTTCACGCTGGTGTTAGTGGCGATTGCGGGCATCTCGTTGTCGGTCGCGGGAATCGGAGTGATGAATGTCATGCTGGTGACCGTCTCCGAACGAACCCAAGAAATCGGATTACTCCGCGCATTGGGTGCGACGCGCGGGCATATTCTCTGGGTATTTTTAGTGGAATCGGTCTTGTTAGCAGGACTCGGCGGATTGGTTGGTCTTATGACAGGACTTGGAGCCGTCAAACTGCTGGTGTGGGTCTATCCGGCCGTTCCGGCCCAAGCGCCATGGTGGGCGGTCGGTTCGGCATTCCTCCTGTCCGTAGTGCTGGGTGGGCTGTTTGGTGTCTTACCAGCCCGACGCGCGGCTCAACTTGATCCCATGGCAGCCTTGCAACGGCGGTAATGATGACGCTTCGTGACCTTCTAGTTTTTTCCGGCGGAGCGGTGTTGGCCCATCGGGTGCGTTCGGCCTTATCCCTCCTGGGTATTGCGATTGGAGTAGGCGCGGTGATTCTGCTGACGTCGATCGGGGAGGGGACCCGGTATTACATCCTTTCTCAGTTTACGCAGTTCGGGACGAATCTGCTGGCGATCAATCCAGGGAAAATTAAGACGTTCGGGGTTCCCGGTGTGTTAGGGGGCACGACGCACAAGCTGACATTGGAAGACGCCGAAGTGGTGAAACGGATTTCCGGTGTCGAAGCGGTGGTGCCTATGGCCATGGGGATGGGGCGTGTCGAAGCCGAGGGACTTGGGCGCAGTATTAACATTTTTGGTGTCACATCGGATATGCCTGTCGTGTGGCGGTTTGCTGTGGCTCAAGGCTCGTTTTTGCCGGCGGAGGATGTGCATCGGGCGGTGCCGGTGGTGGTTCTTGGCCCTAAAGTGAAACGTGAATTGTTTGGCGACCGGAATCCATTAGGGCAAGTTGTCAGGATTGTGGGGTATCGCTTTCGTGTCGTGGGAGTCATGGAGGTCAAAGGGCAAGTGTTAGGTTTCGATCTTGATGATTCAGTGTATATTCCGGTGGCGAATGCCATGAAGATGTTTAATCTCGACGAGGTGATGGAAATTGATGTGGCCTATGTGTCTGCCCAGGTGGTGGACCGGGTGGTGGAAGAAATCCGGCGGTTACTCACCGACCGTCATCGTGGAACGGAAGACTTTACGATTACCACGCAGACCGCCATGTTGGAGGTGTTGGATGATGTCATGCGGGTGGTGACCTTGTCCGCGGCAGGAATTGCGGGGATTTCGCTCATCGTGGGAGCCATTGGGATTTTGACCATGATGTGGATTTCCGTGGGAGAGCGCTATTCAGAAATAGGCTTGTTGCGTGCCATCGGAGCCAGACCCCGTCAAATTTTTTTAATCTTTTTGTTCGAATCCATGATTCTCGCGATGCTTGGAGGAGGGCTTGGCGTTGCCTTGGGAGTCACGGGCTCCCTGTTGTTAACGATGGTGCTTCCGGGCCTGCCGGTCTATATCGATGAACAATACCTCCTCATCAGCCTATTGGTGGCCACTGGTACAGGCCTGCTGTCCGGAGTGGCCCCTGCTCGACGAGCGATCCGGATTGACCCGGTCGAGGCCCTTCATGCCGAATAACCGGTCATTCGGTTTGAGTCCGTTTCCCGGTTCCTGTAAGGATGGGGACGAGGACACGCCTTTTTAAAAAACAGGAAATGGTAAAGGATCTTAATTTACTTTATTAAGTAGGGGTTGTGATGATGCGTGTATCAACTTGGATCACTGGGTTCTGTGTTGGCTTGTTGTGCATGGGACTCATGGCGGGTTGTGCTTCCTATTCGACCGGGAGTGGAAAGTCACATGTGAACGAAGCAGTGACGCATGCGCAGGAAGCGGTGGAACACGGCAATATGGGACATGCCGATGCGGTCGTGACTCATGCTGAAGTTGCCCTGCAACATGCGCAGGCCGCGGAAAAAGACATGAATAATCCTCACCTTGATGCGGCTATCGACGAATTAGGGGAGGCCATTACTCATAGCAAAGCCGGTCATGCAGATGTGGTGACAACACACGCACAATCGGCAGCTATGCATTTGAAAGAAATTTAAGAAGCCCGTTTATTTTAACGGATGGGGGGGCGAGATGGATTTTGAGAGCTCTTTATCCCTTGAGTGGTACTTATGAGGAGAACCTCGCCCTAGGGCGAGGTTCTCCTACGGATGCCATGTCTATGGTTCCGGTGTGCTGGCGGCTTTGATATCTAGTACCTTGACGTCAAAGTACAGTGTCTTTCCCGCTAAGGGGTGATTGAAGTCTAATACCACCACTTGTTCTTTGATTTCCGTCACTGTCGGGTGCACCATTCGGCCTTGGCCATCTTTTCCTTGTAATTGCACCCCGACCTTTCGGGCATCGGGTGGAATTTGGTCAATGGGAACTTCTTGAATTGCCTGAGGATTGACTTCCCCATACCCCTGTTCCGGGGCGACGGTCACCTGTTTGCTGTCTCCCGCCTTCATTCCGTCCAGGGCGGTTTCCAGTCCAGGAATAATTTGGTGGGATCCCTGAGTAAATGTCAGAGGTTCTCCCCCTACGTTGGTGTCGAGCACCTCTTTGTTTTCCAACGTCAACGTGTACTCCATTGAGATGGACTTTCCTTCAGAAACGGTCATGGGTGACATTCCCTCTTGTAATTCCGCCTGCGCAGATGTGGGCATCGCTGAGGCAACAAGCAAGGAGCAACAGACAACCCGAGCCAATACATGCAGTGCCATGAGACTGATCCTCCGCAAAAATTATTGTTGATATAACAGTTGGCTGGAAAAGGGGGCGGTTTAGAATCAGAGGGGAAACAACCGTTCGCTTCCAGACTGTTGGTGAATGAATATGACAATTTATCAGAAAAATTTCAGCTTGGCTATGTGATCAGGAATTATTCTGCTGCTCTATGAAAGGGATGACTGGGTAGGCACAAAGACCACCCAGGATACAGAATGGTGAAGGATAGAGAACCCGGAGGGTTCAGTGGAGCCTGGTTCTGCTTCTTTGACTATTCCTGGTCTGGCAACCTCGATATAATACTCAGATCAGTACTCTGCCATAAGTGTTCGATCACGAGAAGAATGTTTAGTATCCTTAAGACTTCTCTCCTGGACCGGAGGAGGAAAGGCCAAAAATGGAACCCAATGAACGGAAGGTGAAAGCGAAACAACAGGTTGCTCAGCATCGGCGGGAGTTCTCCTGTCGAGAAGTAGATGAACCCCAAGATGAGCGTGTTCCGCCCGGCCAACATGTGGTGAATAATTTTCCGGTTCTTGATTTAGGCTGTAAGCCGGAGATCGTGCTAGCTGAATGGGCCTTAAGTATTGATGGGTGCGTGGCCAATCCGTTGACCTGGGATTGGGAGGCATTTCAACGGCAGCCTCAGGTGCAGCTGACCGCTGACTTTCACTGTGTTACGTCCTGGAGCATGTTGGATAATGAGTGGAGAGGTGTGAAATTTCAGCATCTGTTGGAATTGGTTCGTCCCTTGCCCGAGGCGAAGTTTGTGTTATTCGAAGCGTTTGATGAGTACACGACCAATGTGACTCTTAACGTTTGCAACGATGATGATGTGCTTCTGGCCACCCATTGGAATGAGAGGCCATTGACCAGAGATCATGGTGGACCGGTACGCGTGATTATTCCCAAACGCTACGGATGGAAAGGAGCAAAGTGGGTCAAAAAAATTACGTTTTCCGACCGTGACCAAAAGGGGTTTTGGGAAGTGCGCGGGTATTCCAATACCGCGCTTCCGTGGGACAATGATCGGTATGGCTGACCACGAGATGCGGCAACTCGTAATCAAGCGTTTCGCTTTCTCTTCTGCACTTTCTCTCTCCAGTCATGCCTGTGCGTAATCCTTTTTGTATTACCAAAGTTGAAGCGTGGCCGATCGCCTTGCCGCTCCTTGCGCCTTTTGTGGTGGCGACAGGAGCCATGGCTGTGGCTCACAATGTGTTTGTCCGTGTGACGCTTCGAAACGGCACTTACGGTTTTGGGGAAATGGCCCCATTTCCTGATATTTCAGGGGAAGATCAGGCGGGTTGTCTTCGAGTCTTTCCTCTCGCAGCCAAGGAATGTCTTGGACAATCTGCGATTCATTTCAGAAAATTAGCCCAGCGACTTCGTGAGGTCGCCGGGCAGACTCCTGCTGTGCGATGTGGAATTGAAACGGCCCTGCTTGATGCGTTGTGTCGGGGAATGGGTATTCCATTGTGGGGACTGTGGGGAGGGGCTGATGTGCGGCGACGGGAAACCGATGTCACCTTGCCTATTGGACCACTCGACCAAGTTGTTGAGACAGCCCGAGCATGGTATGCCCGTGGGTTTCGGATATTTAAAATGAAAGTCGGGCTGGAGGTGGATGAGGATATCCGGCGGATTGAGGCGGTGTGTGCGGCATGTCCCCATACGACGTTTGTCCTTGACGCCAATCAAGGCTTTTCATTCGACCAGGCGCGTGAGTGTATGAGAGCAATAGAGCGATTTCATCTTCCTGTGCTGTTATTCGAACAACCGGTTGCACGGGAGGATGTGGAGGGATTCGTGGCCTTGCGACGGAGAGGAACGATTCCTCTTGCCGCCGATGAGTCGGTTCGATCCGTAGAAGATGCCCGACGATTGATTGAACGGAATGCGGTGGATGTGTTGAATCTGAAGATTACGAAGTGTGGGGTGGTGGAGTCCATGGATATTGCCGGGTTGGCGCGCGCTTCAGGACTCGGACTCATGATTGGTGGCATGGTAGAAAGCCGTGTGGCAATGGGCTGTTCCTGGAGCCTGGTGTTGGGCTTGGGAGGATTTGAATTTTTAGATCTTGATATGCCGCTGCTGTTGTCTGGTGACCCAATTCAAGGAGGGTATGAATATGAGGGCCCTGTCTTGCAGCCCTGGGAAGGCTCCGGCCTTGGCATGGAGATGCGGCAAGAGCCATCATCGGTGATCGTCGTAGAATGATTGTACAGGCTGTGTTCTGACCTCTTAGACAGTGAAAATGCAAGGTATCCCATCATTTCTGGACTGGTCATTCCCGACATTATTCATCGGGAATCCATCTTGGTTTCTTTTGGATGGATCCCCGCTGACGACCGGCGGGGATGACAAGCAGTTTTTTTAGCCGACCTCTAAGGTGTTACAAAAAATGAAGCGCTTGCATGTGAAGGAGTTTTAGGAGCATCCATGGATTGAATGCTGTGGTTTGGGAATTCGGTAGTGCCTTGCTTGCCAGGATTCTAATTTACTGGGTAGGATCATGTAATGGCCGGGTTGAAGATGTTGGCTTAAACAGGATGGTGAATAATGGGAATCGGTAACCGAATGCTGGTATGGAGCAAGAGCCTCGGACTTGTGGGGCTGGTCTGGGTCATCTGCGGGGGGGCGGTGTTTGGTCAGGATCTGGCCTCT
>Ga0224497_10000518_pt1 | contig 26427 bp, 27 predicted proteins | sample SF_Jul11_sed_USG_4_FD_167970 | JGI IMG/M metagenome (GOLD analysis project Ga0224497, IMG submission 167970) | Sediment microbial communities from San Francisco Bay, California, United States - SF_Jul11_sed_USGS_13 | ecosystem: Environmental > Aquatic > Marine > Sediment | place: USA...
GATCAGGCCGCAATAGGTCCCCGGAGAGACGCAGTACTTGTCTTCGCGCGGCAATCCACTGTGTGCATCTGTTGACCAGGTCATGACGTCAGATTTCATGCGAATGGCAAAGTAAGGACCCGGAACGCTGGTGGCGCCCTCCATCGTGCCCCAGCGCCAGTAGCCATCCTCGCGCTCACAGGGGACATACATATCGACGCGTGGACGATGCGCTGAATGACCGTGTTCCAGGCCCAGAAATGCCTGTTCCTGTATCCGAATGCAATCGGTCATGGTTAACACCGATCGTACATCGTCGTTGTCCAGAAAGAGCAAAGGTAGTCCTCCTTAATTAGCTGGTTGGCGGCATAAGCGAACAATTTTCAAAAGCAAAGGCCTCCGAGGCGGAGGCCCTTACTTCGTGCCGACATTATCGCTGCCTCTCGTTGCAAACAAGTGCACGTCTGTCAGCGCGTCAGTGTTACGGCACGCGTTCGTGCACTAAACGATCAGGAGCCCATTTTCCCGACCACGGCTGCTATTACCGCACCGCCGACTCCGGCTCGAACGAGTTCAAGCAAGGGATCCACTAAGGCTATCGTGATCGTCGACATGTTCGTGATACCAAAAAAAATCATGTCCACGGTGAGCCACAGCAGAAACCCGACGACGGCACCGATCTTGACGCCATCCACAACAGAAGCGGATCCGGACCGGGTTCCGATTGCGAGCGTGATTAACGCCGCGTACGCGAGCGTTCCTACGCAGACGGCCCAAAGGACCTGCGGGTCTTTGGACACGCCGGTCGCCGAGCCCGCATTCGCAGCATAAAAATCGGCGACCAGAATCTCCCAGATGACATAGCCGAGTATGTACAGCGCGATGCCGCCTACTACGGTACCAACAATGAATCGTTTAATGTCCACGGAATATTTCTCCTTTTCTTTATTTTTGTTTTCAGAGACAGTTGCAGGCAATGCCGGAGCAATTATGGTTTGACGGCCTTCCAGTGTTGCATGGCCAGAGCAAATGCCGGCAGTCAACCCCGCAAGGCCTGGCGCCACTCGGGCCGGAAAGGCTTTGCCGTGTCCTGTTCATCCAGCATAGCCAAAGATATGAGGGTTGCCCAAGGCATCGACAGTCATTGTGTCGATGCCCGGCACGCGCAGGGGAGGTCGCGCGAAGCGTGGAAATACTTATATCTATTATTAACAGATAGTTATGAAGTATTAATAAAGTTGATTCTCGAATAATATTGCGCGATATCGGCCGCGGCTTTCCATCCGCAATGACGGCGCAAATTGCCGTGGTATCCGCGATTGTCTCGTTCCCAGCCGGATTCCGCCAAGCACACCCGCGTCGTCGATTCCACGGATAGACCAGCTGCAGGCGAGGATCGGAGTCTTGGGAAAGCTACCGAATCGAAGTACTATCGATCCCGTATCGCCCAACTCACTACCAATAATCAATATCCGTGGGCGTACAAGGGGGTTTTCATGAACAAGAGATTCTTCATCTCGTGGCTGGTGATTTTTGTCGTCTGGATGATCGGCAGTTTCGCCGTGCATGCGGCATGGTTGGGCGATACTTACGCCGGATTGAGCAACCTGTACCGGTCCGAATCGGAGTCGGCGCCCTACTCGTATTTGATGTTGCTGGCCCATGTGATCATGTCCGGTGCATTCGTGTGGATCTACCAACGCGGCAAGGAAGCCAAGCCCTGGCTGGCTCAGGGTCTGCGTTTTGGTCTGGCCATTGCGCTACTGGGCCCGGTGCCGATGTATACGATATATTTTGTTGTCCAGCCGATGCCGGCCAGCCTGGCGATACAGCAGATCATCGGCGATGGCGTGCTGCTGTTGATACTGGGCGCAATCGTCGCATTGCTGAACAAATCAGGCGAAAGCGGCTAATCGGTTAAAGAGCTCTGAACGGAACGTCGAATTACTCGTCGAGGATCTGTCTGATGTGTGCCCGGAAGTCGGCCCCCGTATCGGGGTGACTGAGCCCGTAAGCGACCGTTGCCTTCAGGTAGCCCAGTTTGTTGCCGCAGTCGTAACGAATGCCCGCAAACGAGTAGGCATAAACTGCCTTGTCGATCAGCAGATCGGCGATCGCATCGGTTAGCTGGATCTCGCCGCCAGCGCCTCGGCCGGTCGTTTCGAGCTTGTCGAAAATTTCCGGCGCGAGCAGATACCGGCCGACGACGGCCATATTTGACGGCGCCTTGTCGGGACTCGGCTTTTCGACGATACGTGTGATCCGGTTACGCGCGGCCGGGTCGATCGCTACGATGCCGTAGCTGGAGGTCTCCTGTTTCGGCACCGTTTCCACCGCGATGACGCTGCCGCCATGATCCGCATATTCCGCGGCCATTTGCGTCAGACAGGGCGTTTTGCCGGCAATCAGATCGTCCGCCAGATGCACGAAGAACGGCTCGTTGCCAACGGCCGGTCGTGCACACAACACGGCGTGCCCCAGCCCCAGCGGCTCACCCTGGCGAATATAGATACACGTGATCCCGGCAGGAACGATGTCTCGGATCGACTGCAACAGTTCGTCCTTGCCGGACGCAGTGAGCGCTCGTTCCAGCTCCGGGTCGGTATCGAAATGGTCTTCAATGGCCCGTTTCGAGCTGCCCGTCACGAATACGAGTTTTGTCGCGCCGGCGTCGATGGCTTCCTCGACCGCATACTGGATTAGTGGCTTGTCGACGATCGGCAGCATTTCCTTCGGGCTGGCTTTGGTCGCGGGCAGGAACCGCGTGCCACGCCCGGCAACCGGAAAAACGGCCGCTCTGATCTTGTTCCGCAACAGTTCACTCCATGGTTTGGATTGATCTGCGCATCATAGTGCCATGCCCAAGGAAGTGCACCCTGTGGCACCCGGAAGTGTGCGATGGTGCACGAAACGCACCCTACAGCGACCGAACTCTGCAGGTAGGGTGCGTTTCACGCACTGCGCGCGGCACTGCTTACGCCATGCCTACTTCCTCGTCACCGACCTGACCTGGATATCGGCACGATTGATTTCGATCGTGCGGTCACCGATGCCCTTGACGAGCGTCAGGTCCTCGGGGCTCTTGAACGGGCCATGTTTCTCACGGTATTCGACGATTGCCTGGGCCTTGCTGAGACCGATACCTTTCAGTTCGGCCGAAATCGTCTCGGCATCGGCTGTATTGATGTCTACGGGACCGGCGATAGCCCAGAGTGGCAGTGCGAGTGTCAGTAAAGCCAGGACACGGATGCTGGTTTTCATCGTAAGCTCCTTGATGTGAATGAAATGCCGCCGACGTGCGGCAGCTCGGGAGCTTATTGCAGTCGATGAATCGGAACCGCCAACGAAACTGGGTGCTTTGCTGGAATTCAGCATCGATTACGCATTCAGGGCTGCGCCAGGAGTGGAGGAATCACCGATTCGTGAGGCTGCGCTGCAGTACTGTATCGAATTGTACCCGTGATGCCGGTCGCTGCGTCTCCCAGTTGCGGCAGCTCGGGCACTGCCACAACAGGCGTTGACTCGAAAAGCCGCATTCCTGGCACTGATAGCGTGGCGTGGAGCCCGCGAGCTTCGACAAGGCCTGGCGTACTTTTTCGAGCGCGGTTTCCCGGGTACTGCCGCCGGCTTCGGTCAAACTTTGCACGTCTACAAATTCGATCAGCGTCGGCTCATCAAGCATGTATTGCTCGACGCATTGATCGATAATCGGCACGCCGCCGATGTCATTGACGATCGCTGTGTAGGCGAGTAGCGAGCTCATCTCGGGATTCTTGCTGAGCATAGAGCGCAGCGCGGTCTCAAGACCCGTCATCGACCCTTCGCGCTCATACGTGGCGATAATCTCGGGCAGCGCTTCGACAAGCAGGTAGGTGTGTTCTTCAATAATTCGCTGATACAGACGCAAAGCCGTCTTATGATCGTCGGTTTCGCGCGCGATATGCGCGCGTGTCAACGCGCCGCGCAACGTCCTCGGGCGTCCGGATTGCGCCTTTTTCACGAACGCGCGTGCGGCGGCGTAGTCTTTGTTTAGGGCCGCCGCCTCGGCCAGTTCGCAATAATAATGCGCGATCTGCAACGCCAGCGAACGCCCGCTCAGGAGCTCCAGCTTCTGACTGGCATCGATCGCTTTTTCCCATTCTTTTTCCTGCTCGTAGATACCGCACAGACTTTCAAGCGCCTGAACCTGATACCGTGAGCCTTCTGCGAGTCGCTTGAACAGGCTTTCAGCCCGATCGAGTAGCCCGGCATGCAGATAATCCTTGGCCAGCGAGTACAGCGCCTGATCGCGCTGTTCGGCACCAAGATCGGGTCTGGCAATGATGTTCTGGTGGATTCGAATCGCGCGATCAACCTCACCACGACGGCGGAACAGATTCCCCAAGGCAAAGTGCGTTTCAATGGTCTTGTCGTCGACTCGTACCATCTGCAGGAAATGCTCGAGCGCCTGGTCGGTCTGTTCATTGAGCAGAAAATTCAGGCCTTTGAGATAGTCGATATTGAGCGGCGGCGGGGCATCTGCTTCGTCGCGTTCGCCAAATCGTCCGAGGGCCCACCCTGCCGCAGCGAGCAACAGGAACAAACCGGCTAACAGAAACGTCGATTCAGTCGGCATCAGTGAGCGGCAGATTCCTGAGCGAGCTGACCTCCGATTCGGACATGCGCAGAGCGCGACGCAAGGTCCGACGCTCATTGATCAGGCGGAACACGAATGCAAACATACTCAACATGCCGAGCAGCCAGCCGACGACCAGCGTGACGACGAACGCCATCGAAATCGGGTAAGACGCTTTGTGAAAGCCTAGATCCAGTTCCACACGCCCCGTGTTCATTGCCGTAAACGTAAATATCACAACCAACAGAATCAGTATCAGGACCGCAAGGCCGGCACGTTTCAACATGTCATTGCTCCGAAATGGCTGCGCGTGACGTGAAATAAAACGAGTGTATTGCAGTTACCCCCGCTTTGGTAACCACGGCGACGATCGGCGACCGGAAACCCTGGGGGGTCAGCTCTTGATCGGGAAATGCCGACTTGCGTTGACGCGCTCGCGCAAATCTTTGCCCGGTTTGAAATGCGGCACGTATTTGCCGGACAAGGCGACAGCTTCACCGGTCTTGGGGTTACGGCCAATTCGTGGCGGTCGAAAATGCAGTGAAAAGCTGCCGAAGCCGCGAATCTCGATGCGCTGCCCGGTAGCCAGCGCATCGCTCATGAGGTCCAGCAGGTGCTTGACCGCCAATTCGACGTCTTTGGCCGGGAGGTGCTTTTGCTTGCGGGCGATGACTTCTATGAGTTCAGATTTTGTCATTGTTGCGCTTCGCTTATGCTCTGTTACTCGTAACCCACCGATAATACAGACAATATAGCCCGGACCGGCCGGTCCAGGCTACTGTTTTTACGTATTATTCGCCACCGCCGGTCATTTTTTCCTTCAGCAGCTCGCCAAGCGTAGTGCCCACGGGCGCCGCCGACGAATCCGACTTGTAGCTGCTGATCGCCTCGGCCTCCTCGTGGACTTCCTTTGCCTTGATCGACAGCGCAATCGACCGATTCTTGCGATCGACGTTGGTGAATTTGGCTTCGATTTCGTCGCCGACCTTGATCATCATGCGCGCATCTTCGACCCGACCGCGCGCCATTTCCGCGGCACGCAGGGAACCCAATACGCCGTCGCCGAGATCGACTGTCGCTCCTCGTGCGTCCACCTCGGTAACTGTACCCTTCACAATCGAGTTTTTCGGATGCTCCGCAAGCCATGCCGAAAACGGGTCCTTCTCGAGCTGCTTGATTCCAAGAGAAATACGCTCGCGCTCGGCATCAATCGCAAGCACAGCAGCTTCGATATCCTGGCCTTTCGTGTAATTGCGTACGGCTTCCTCGCCCGATACTTCCCAGGAAATATCGGAAAGGTGTACGAGTCCATCGATACCGCCGTCCAGGCCGATAAAGATACCGAAATCGGTAATCGACTTGATCTGTCCGGAGACTTTGTCACCACGATTGAAGGTCGCCGCAAACTCGGCCCATGGGTTGGGCTTGCATTGCTTGATACCAAGCGAAATACGTCGGCGTTCTTCGTCGATCTCGATAACCATGACCTCGACTTCCTCGCCGACCTGCACGACACGCGACGGATTGACATTTTTGTTCGTCCAGTCCATCTCCGAAACGTGAACGAGGCCTTCGACGCCGTCTTCAATTTCGACGAAACAGCCGTAATCGGCGATGTTCGTCACTTTGCCGAACATCCTTGTCTGTGGCGGGTAACGGCGCGCGAGATCCTTCCAGGGATCGTCGCCGAGTTGTTTCATGCCGAGCGACACGCGCTGGCGTTCACGGTCGAATTTGAGGATTTTCACGTCGATTTCGTCGCCGACATTCACGACCTCGGACGGATGCTTGACGCGTTTCCATGCCATATCCGTGATATGCAGAAGGCCGTCGATGCCGCCTAGATCAACGAAGGCGCCGTAGTCGGTAAGGTTCTTGACTATGCCCTTGATCGAGTTGCCTTCCTGTAACTCTTCGAGTAACGCTTCGCGTTCGGCGGAGTATTCCTGTTCGACCACGGCACGCCGCGACACGACGACGTTGTTGCGCTGCTTGTCGAGCTTGATGACCTTGAACTCGAGGCTCTTGCCCTCGAGGTAGCCGGGATCCCGCACCGGCCGCACATCGACGAGCGAACCCGGCAGAAATGCGCGTACGTTGTCTATTTCAACGGTGAATCCGCCCTTGACTCGGCCGTTAATGATGCCTACGACAACTTCTCCGCCCTCGAATGCTTTCTCGAGTTCCGTCCAGGTTCGCGCACGTATCGCCTTTTCACGTGACAAGCGCGTCTCGCCGAAACCGTCTTCAACGGCGTCGAGTGCGACTTCGATTTCATCCCCAACGGAGACTGAACCTTCGCCCTTGTCGTCTTTAAACTGTTCGATCGGAATGACGGCCTCGGATTTGAGCCCGGCACTGACGATGACAACATCGTCGTTTACAGCTACAACGGTGCCCGTGATGATGGCACCGGGCTTTATCTGTTGACTGGCAAAACTTTCTTCAAATAATTCAGCAAAACTTTCAGACATTTGATTAACCAAGAGAACTTTCAGCTCTCACCCGTGCGTCATGCCAGATCCATCGGCTGACGGTTGCGACCAAATAAAGAATCGGACTTCATGTCCGATCCATGCGCTTATCCTTTGCCCGGAAAAACTAGAGGCTCGAGACCCAATCCAGGATCGTTCGAGTGACGTTCTCGATCGACTTACCCGAGGAATCCAGAATCCTGGCGTCCTCTGCCGGCCTGAGCGGGGCGACCGATCGCTCGGAATCCCGTCGGTCGCGCTCCTCTATGTCCCGCGAAAGGGCCGGCAGGCTAACATCAATACCCTTTTCTTTCAACTGCTTATACCGTCTCTGCGCGCGCTCCTCCGGGCTTGCTGTCAGGTACACCTTGAGCGCCGCGTCCTTGAAGACGTGCGTGCCCATGTCGCGCCCGTCGGCGACCAGCCCGGGCGATCGACGAAAACTCCGCTGCAGCTCGATGAGCGCTTCCCTGACAGGCTGCAACGCGGCCACGGCTGATGCCCGGGCCCCGACGTCCTCGGCCCGCACCGGCCCTGTGACATCCTCACCGTCGAGCCAGATACGCTCTTTGCCTGCCGGGTCGAGATCGAACCTGACCTCGAGATTGTGCGCAAGCTCGGCAAGCCGATGCACATCATCAAGGGCGACGCCGTGACGGTCGGCAGCCAGCGCCACGAGGCGATACAGGGCGCCGCTGTCGAGCAGGTGCCAGCCCAACTCACTGGCAACGCGGCGCGCAACCGTGCCCTTACCCGAACCGCTCGGCCCATCGATCGCGACCACCGGTGCGCGCCGCCGGAACCAGGTCATGGCGACTTGCCCGAGCAGCGTATGTTCACGCCGAGATTTCGCATGGCGGCGCAAAAGCCGGGAAATGACGTATCGACGGCGGCGACGTCGCGAATCGTCACGGGACTGCTGGCGACGGTACCTGCAACGGCGAACGACATCGCTACTCGATGATCGCCATGGCTGTCGATCTCGCCGCCGCCGATCCGTCCGCCACGAATCACAGCGCCATCACTCGATTCGTCAACATCGACGCCGAGCGCTCGTAAACCGGCCGCCATGACGGCAATGCGATCGCTCTCCTTTACCCGCAGCTCGCCGATGCCGGAAAATGTGGTCCTGCCACTTGCGGCCGCCGCCGCGATAAACAGCACCGGAAACTCGTCGATCGCCAGAGAAACGAGCGCCGGATCGATCGCGCCGCCATGAAGTTCGGAGGCACGCACGCGAATATCGGCGACAGGCTCGCGTCCGAACCAGCGCGGATTCTCGAGGGTGATATTGCCACCCATCGACTTCAGGATCTCGATGACACCGGTGCGCGTGGGGTTGAACCCGACGTCGACAATGCAGATCTCGGTGTCGGCGCCGAGCAGCGCTGCCAGGATGAGGAATGCAGCGGATGACAGGTCACTCGGAACCCGAATGTCACGACCCGCGAGTCGCTGGCCGCCAGCGATCTCGACACCGCCTGCCGATCGGCTGATGCGAGCCCCCATCGTTTCGAGCATGCGTTCCGTGTGATCGCGCGTTACGGCCGGCTCTTTGACGCGCGTAGCGCCATCGGCGTAAAGACCGGCGAGCAACACGGCCGACTTGACCTGGGCACTGGCGATCGGCAGGGCGTAGTCGATTGCGCGCAGCGGCCGATGGCCCGTTATGTGCAGTGGCGGTCGTCCGCCGTCACTGCTGATCGCGGCACCCATCCGGGTGAGCGGCGTGATTACCCGCTGCATCGGGCGAGCCGTTAGCGACGCGTCCCCGGTAAGAACCGAGGCAAACGTCTGCCCGGACAGCACGCCCGTAAGCAGCCGCATCGCGGTCCCCGAATTGCCGAGATCGAGCGGCGTCGCGCTCTCTCGCAGGCCGTGCAGTCCTACGCCGTGGATAGTTATTTCGGTTTCGTTGACGGTCTCGATCTTGACGCCGAGCGCCGACATTGCCGCCAGTGTCGAGAGGCAATCCTCGCCGGGCAGGAACCCGCTTACGCGAGTGCAGCCGTTCGCAATGCTGCCGAGCAGCAACGCGCGATGCGAAATGGATTTGTCACCGGGTACACCGACCGTCGCATCGGTCAGCGTGGATGGCTCAACCGTGAAATGCATGGCTGCGTCCGAGCACTTCAGCCGAGAGCCGTCGGGTAAGCCCCGAGAATACGAAACAGGGAACTTTCTTTTTCCAGCTCAGCCAATGCGTCCGCGACAGGCGACTCCTGCGCGTGACCGAGAATGTCGATGAAGAATACGTAATCCCAGTTTTTGCGGCGCGATGGCCGTGATTCAATGCGGGTCATGACCACGCCGTGATCGGCAAGCGGCTGCAGCAGGTGATGCAGCACGCCGGCACCGGCACCCGTATCGCTCGTCGAGATCAGGATTGTCGTCTTGTCGTCGCCGCTCGGGGCGAGCAACGCACGGCCGACGACGAGAAAACGCGTCGCATTGTCGGCGCGATCCTCGATGTTGTTGACCAGAATCTTCAGCTCGTAAACGTCGGCGGCGACGTCCGGTCCGATCGCCGCCGTACCGTCTTCGTCGCGGGCGCGACGAGCACCCGCCGCATTACTCGACATGCCGATCAGTTCGACATGAGGCAGATACTCGCGCAGCCAGCCGCGACACTGTGCCAGCGATTGCTCGTGCGCGCAGATGCGCTCGATCTTGTCGAGACCCGTCATGCGCCCAAGCAGGTGCTGTTCTATGCGCAATTCAACCTCGCCGGCAATTTTCAATGGCGAGGTCAGAAACATATCCAGCGTGTTGTTGACCGAGCCTTCGGTCGAGTTTTCGATCGGCACGACACCGAAGTCCGCGGCACCGCTCTCGACTTCCTGGAAAACCTCATCGATGGTATGAAACGGCAGTGCGCGCACCGAGTGCCCAAACTGCTTGTAGACTGCGGTCTGCGTGAAAGTGCCCTCGGGCCCGAGAAAACCAACCTTGAGCGGCTCCTGCTGCGCCAGGCACGCCGACATGATTTCGCGAAACAGCCGCAGCATCTCCTCGTCACGCAGCGGCCCCTCGTTGCGCTCGATCACCTTGCGTAACACCTCGGCTTCACGTTCGGGGCGATAATAATCGACCGCCTGCGCGAGTTCGCCTTTCGCTATGCCAACTTGCTGCGCGACACGGGCGCGTTCGTTGATGAGCGTCTGGATTCGCTCATCGATGTCATTGATGCGCTGGCGAATCTCAGCGAGTTCCGGATCGTTGGATTTTTTGCCGGGATCGGCCATGGGCTACCTGCCGGGATTAGCGACCGTAATCATGTCATTTTGTCGTTCAGGGTACTGGCTTACCCAAATTTCGCAACATCAGCACACCGTCGATGGCTCGGATCTCGGCCATCGTCTCATCCGAAACGGGGCCGTTTACGTCCACGATTGTGTAAGCGAGTTCGCCTATCGATTTGTTCAGCAGGTCTTCGATATTGAGCCCGGCCTTTGCAAGGTCGGTCGAGATCTGACCGACCATATTCGGCACATTGGCATTCGCAATAGTGATTCGCCATGCATCGAGACGCGGCAAACGCGCTTCCGGGAAATTCACCGAAAATCGAATATTGCCGTTCTCGAGAAAGTCTTTGAGGTTCTCCGCAACCATGATCGCGCAGTTCTCTTCGGCTTCGGAGGTCGATGCACCAAGGTGCGGGAGCGCGACGACTTTGTCATGCGCGATCAGATCGGCCGTCGGAAAGTCACACACGTAACTGCGTAGCTTGCCGGAATCGAGCGCGGCGAGCACGGCATCATTATCAATAACATGGCCACGCGAGAAATTTATGAGCACGGCACCATGATTCAGCAAAGCCAGGCGGTCCCGATTAACGAGTCCGCGGGTTGCGTCAATGAGTGGTACGTGCAGCGTAATCGCGTCGGCGTGTTGAAACAGCTGATCGAGGGTCTCCGCATGCGCCACGCCCGCCGACAGCTGCCAGGCGCGCCGGACAGTTATTTTCGGATCGAAACCGATCACTTTCATTCCCATGGCAAGCGCGGCGTTTGCAACTTCGACGCCGATTGCACCGAGGCCGATGACGCCAAGCGTCTTGCCGGGTAACTCGAAACCGACAAACCGCTTCTTGGCGACCTCAACCGCTTTGTCGAGCGCTTCGCCAGTTTCCTTGAGGCCTTTGACGTATTCACGGGCATCACAAATATTTCGTGCGGCGATCAACAGGCCCGCGATTGCCAGTTCCTTTACGGCATTCGCGTTCGCGCCGGGTGCATTGAACACCGGTACCCCTCGCGCGCTCATTGCCTTGATCGGAATATTGTTGGTACCTGCCCCGGCCCGTCCGATTGCGACCACGGTTTCAGGAATCTGCATGCCATGCATGTCATAGGAACGCACGAGGATCGCATCAGGATGCGCGATTTCGGAAGCAACCTCATAGTGCTCCCGCGGCAAGTGTCGCAGTCCCTCGACCGCAATATTGTTCAGAGTAAGGATCTTGTACATCGTCATGTAGCCCAAAATGTCACTATTAACGCAACTCGTGGCGCAAGACCGCCGCTATCCGTGGGTCCGCTCGAATTCCGCCATGAAATCGATAAGCGCATCGACCGATCTTTCCGACACGGCGTTGTAAATCGACGCACGCATCCCGCCGACCGAGCGGTGGCCCTTGAGATTCGTGAGTCCTGCCGCGTTTGCATCGGCAAGAAACTTCTGGTCGAGCGCCGCATCCGCTAGTACGAACGGCACGTTCATCCACGAGCGGCAGTCGGGCCGCACCGGGTTCGTATAGAACTCCGACGCGTCGATCGCTGCATAGAGGTGCCGTGCCTTGCGCTCGTTGACCTCGGCCATTGCCGCAAGCCCGCCAGTACCTAACAGATGCTGAAACACCAGATCAGCGACGTACCAGGCAAACGTTGGAGGCGTGTTAGTCATCGAATCCGATTCTGCGTAGGACTTCCAGGTCATCAAATGCGGCAGATTCTCGCGCGCCGGCTCGAGCAGGTCCTTCCTGACGATAACGAGCGTGATGCCGGCCGGACCGATGTTCTTTTGTGCGCCCGCGTAAATAACTCCGAAGCGACTGACATCAATCGGCCGCGACAGGATCGTGCTGGACATGTCGGACACAATCGGCACATCGCCGTCCGGTACAAAGTGAAATTCGACGCCCGCGATGGTCTCATTCGACGTAATGTGCAGGTACGCCGCATCGTCGCTGCGCTGCCATTGCGCTTCTGCCGGAATGTACGTGAAATTGTCATCAGCGCTGTCAGCGGCAAGATTGACTTTGCAGAACTTGGCTGCCTCGACAGCGGCTTTTTTCCCCCAGCTGCCCGTCTGCACATAATCGACCGTGTCATCCGGGCCCGCCAGGTTCAGCGGTACCATTGCCATCTGCATGGTCGCGCCACCCTGGTTCCAGAGCACGGCGTAATTCTCGGGGATTGCCAGCAGCTTGCGAAGATTGGACTCGCAGCGAGCCGCAAGCTCGATGAATTCCTTGCTGCGATGGCTGATTTCCATGACCGTCATCCCCGTGCACTGCCAGTCCGGAATATCCGCGCGAATAATTTCGAGGACTTCCAGGGGCAGTGCTGCGGGACCGGCACTGAAGTTGTGGACGCGAGGCATTGCGCTGAGATCCTTGCTTGGTCGGGTGCGATCGATCGTGAGGGCCGCTCGCCGGGAATTAAAGCGGTGTATTGTTACGCTTTAGTGGCGAGATTGCATTAGTTCGCCGTAAAAGACGGCATGTTCTTTGGGCCGGAGCAAATGGAGACATTCTGCATTGCTTCGCCGGAGGCTACAAAAAGCAAAACGTCCGCATCATTCGTCGTCGATGGACTCGATGCGCGCAAGCCCAACCAGGCGCTGCTCAGGCTCGACGCGAATAAGCCTCACGCCCTGGGTGTTGCGGCCCTGGATCGAGATGTCGGCTACCGGCGTGCGCACGAGCGTGCCGCTCGAGCTGATCAGCATAATCTCGTCATCCTCGCCAACCTGCAGCGCGCCGACGGTGCGGCCATTGCGTGCGGTTGTCTGGATTGCGATGACGCCCTGTCCGCCACGGCCCTGCACCGGGTAGTCGTCGACCGGGGTCCGCTTGCCATAGCCATTTTCGGTGGCCGTGAGTATCAGGCCGTCATGGATGATCGTCAGGCCGATGACCTCGTGGCCACGACCGAGTTTAATGCCGCGCACACCCGCCGCACCGCGACCCATGGGCCGCACGTCGGCCTCGTTGAATCGAATGGCCTTACCGGAACTGGCCACGAGCAGGATCTCGGCAGCGCCGCCGGTAATGGCGACATCGACGAGTCTATCGCCGTCGCGCAGGTCGATCGCGATAATGCCGCTCGCCCGCGGTCGCGAGAACTGACTCAGCGGTGTCTTCTTCACCTTGCCGGACGACGTCGCCATGAATACGAAGTGATCCTGCTGGTACTCCTGAATAGGCAGGATTGCGTTGATGCGCTCGCCCTCGTCGAGCGGCAACAGGTTGACGATTGGCTTGCCGCGCGAGCCGCGGCTGGCCTGGGGTACCTGATAGACCTTTAACCAGTACATCTTGCCCCTGCTCGAGAAGCACAGGATTGTGTCGTGCGTGTTGGCGATCAACAGCTTGTCGACAAAGTCCTCGTCTTTGACCTTGGTGGCGGTCCGTCCACGGCCACCACGGCGTTGCGCCTGGTAGGCGCCAACCGGCTGCGCTTTGGCATACCCGCCGTGCGACAGCGTGACAACAACTTCCTCACTCGGGATCAGGTCCTCGGCGCTGAGATCGCTGTGATCCTGCTCGATAGCAGTGCGGCGCGCATCACCGTATGCCTCCCGAACTTCGACGAGTTCGTCGCGGATCACCTTCAACAACTTGTCGGGGTCTGCCAGAATCTCAGAAAATGCCTTAATTTTTTCCAATATCTCTTTATATTCATTAAGTATTTTTTCTTGCTCAAGTCCGGTTAGCCGGTGCAGCCGCATGTCGAGAATGGCCTGCGCCTGCACGGGCGACAGCCGGTAGTCCCCATTGTGGAGACCGAACTCCGGAGACAAATCATCGGGGCGTGTGTCGGTCTCACCGGCACGCTCGAGCATCTTCGTGACCGGGCCCGGCTGCCAGGCATTCGCCATCAGTGCGTCTTTTGCCTCGGCCGGCGACGGCGATGCCTTGATCAGGGCAATAACCGCGTCGATGTTGGCCAGCGCCACCGCCTGCCCCTCCAGCACATGCGCACGATCCCGCGCTTTCCGCAGGTCGAAGATGGTGCGGCGTGTGACGACTTCGCGCCGGTGCGCCAGGAAAGCCTCCAGCATCTGCTTCAGGTTCATGAGCTTCGGCTGGCCTTCGTGCAACGCGACCATGTTGATGCCGAAGACGCTTTGCATTGGCGTCTGCTTGTAAAGATTGTTCAGGACGACGTCGCTGACCTCGCCGCGGCGCAATTCGATGACGATACGCATGCCGTCCTTGTCGGACTCGTCACGCAGTTCGCTAATGCCCTCGATGCGTTTGTCACGTACGAGTTCGGCGATTTTCTCGATCAGTCGCGCCTTGTTGACCTGATACGGCAGTTCGGTGACGATGATCGCCTCACGACCCCGCGTGTCGAGCGGTTCGATCTCGCTACGCGCGCGGATATGCACGCGGCCGCGGCCCGTGCGATACGCCGAGTAGATGCCGGCGGCACCGTTGATGATGCCGGCGGTCGGGAAATCCGGACCCGGGATGTGTTTCATGAGCACTGGAATATCAATCGAGGGGTCGTCTATCAAAGCCAATGACGCATCGACGACCTCGCAAAGATTGTGGGGCGGAATATTCGTGGCCATCCCGACGGCAATGCCGGACGATCCGTTAACGAGCAGATTCGGGATGCGCGTCGGCATGACCGAAGGCTCGGATTCGGAGCCGTCATAGTTCTCGACGAAGTCGACCGTCTCCTTGTCGATGTCGGCCAGCAGCTCGTGGGCTATTTTCGACATTCGCACTTCGGTGTAGCGCATCGCCGCCGGCGCATCACCATCGACCGAGCCGAAGTTACCCTGGCCATCAACGAGCAGCGCCCGCATCGAGAACGGCTGTGCCATGCGCACGATCGTGTCGTAAACCGCGGAATCGCCGTGCGGATGGTATTTGCCGATCACGTCACCGACGACCCGGGCAGATTTCTTGTACGGTTTGTTGTAATCGTTGCCAAGCTCGCGCATGGCGTACAGCACCCGCCGATGCACGGGCTTGAGTCCGTCGCGGACATCGGGCAATGCGCGCCCAACGATGACGCTCATCGCGTAATCGAGATACGACTGCTGCATCTCATCTTCGAGACTGACCGAAAGCAATTCCTGGGCAACTTCAGCCATAAAAACTCACAATTCGGGCGTGATCCCTCTCATTTCGAGCGGAATCCGCAGGTCGAAAATATCTGGGTTTCAAACGGATTTTGTTTGGATTTACCGGGCTCGAAAACAGCCCCATTCAAGCTTGAAATTGTACCATATACAGACCGGTTTCAGCAGTGTTTGCACGCGCCCGAAACGTCCTGCTTCCGGGGTTTCCGGGGCGTATACTGCTCGCTCCGAAATCACCCTCGGAGCGCACCCGATCGGACCGACGATGCATCACTGCGACACACTGATTAGCGCCAAATGGTGCGTGCCAATCGAGCCGGCCGGCGTAATCCTCGAGGACCACGCCGTGGCGATCGGAGACGGCCGCATACTCGAGCTGTTACCCGTCGCCGAGGCACGCACAAGCTACCAGGCAAGTGCCTCGATTCAGCGGCCGGGTCACGTGCTGATTCCGGGTCTCGTCAACACCCACTCACACGCCGCGATGAGCCTGTTCCGCGGGCTCGCCGACGATCTGCCGCTCGAAGTCTGGCTTCACGACGGCATCTGGCCGGCGGAACGGCGCTGGATCAGTGCGGAATTAGTCCGCGACGGTACCGAGCTCGCAATTGCCGAAATGCTCATGGCCGGCATTACTTGTTTTGCGGACCAGTATTATTTCCCCGAGATCGTTGCCGAGACAGCCGTCGATCTGCATATGCGGGCGATGATCGGCACACCGATCGTCGATATTGACACCGCGTGGGCAAGTGGCGCGCCGGAGTGCCTGAGCAAAGGCACCGATCTCGTGCACGACCCCTACGCCGATCATCCGTTGATCAGCAGCTGTTTCGCGCCGCATTCTACCCGGGCGCTGTCCGACGAATCGTTCAGGGCACTGCGCGTGCTCGCGGACCAGCTGGATCTGGGCATTCAGATCCACCTGCACGAAACAGCCGCCGAAATTGCCCAGTCGATCGAAACGACCGGCAAACGCCCGCTGGACCGACTGACCGACCTCGGGCTCGTCAACGCTTCTCTGCTCGTCGTGCACGGCGTGCACATGAGCGCGGCGGATATCACGCGCCTCGCCGATGCCGGCGTCAGCGTCGCCCACTGCCCGCACTCCAATCTCAAGCTCGCGAGCGGCATCGCGCCGTTAGCGGCGTATCGCAAAGCAGGCGTCAACGTCGGTATCGGCACCGATAGCGCGGCAAGCAACAATGCGCTCGACGTCCTCGCCGAGACCAGGACCGCCGCGTTACTCGCCAAGGTCACTGCAGGGGACGCCGCGGCACTTACGGCCGCGGCTGCGCTGCGAATGGCCACGCTTGGCGGCGCCGCGGCGCTGGGCATGGCAGACGCCATCGGTTCGATCGAGCCGGGTAAAATGGCCGATCTCACCTGTATCGATTTGAACCGACCCAACAGTCAACCGGTCTACGACCCGATCTCGCAAGTCGTATACACTGCTCGCGCCGACCAGGTCAGGGATGTCTGGGTAGCCGGCCGACATCAACTCGATGGCGGCCGATTGACGCAAATCGACCCGTCGGACCTGATCGCACGCAGCAATGAATGGAGATTACGCATCAGCAAGGAAATGCCACATTCCTTGCGGGATCTGAAACGATGACTGCAGCAGAAAACAATATAGACGCGGGCGAGATTGCCAAATTCAATGCCCTGGCGTCGCGTTGGTGGGATCCGGCGGGCGAATTCCGACCACTGCACGAAATCAATCCGCTGCGCCTCGACTGGATTCGCCGCTATGTGGATCTGGCCGGTGCGAGGCTCCTCGATGTCGGCTGCGGTGGCGGCATCCTCACCGAAGCGGTGGCCGCCTGCGGTGCCACCGTGACCGGCATTGATATGGCAGATGGGCCACTATCGGTCGCGCGTCTGCATCAGATCGAGTCGGGCGCGAAGGTCGATTACCGACAGACGACGGCCGAAGCAATTGCGACCACGGACGCCGGCCAGTTCGACGTCGTCACCTGCCTCGAGATGCTCGAGCACGTTCCCCAGCCGGGTCATATCGTTCGCTCCTGCAGCCAGCTCGTCAAACCGGGTGGGCAGGTGTTTTTCTCGACGATCAATCGTAATCCAAAGTCGTTCCTGTTCGCGATCGTCGGCGCCGAGTACGTCCTAAAGCTGCTGCCCGCCGGCACGCATGAGTATCAAAAGTTCATCCGTCCCTCCGAACTCGACGCCTGGGCGAGGGATGCCGGGCTCAGCCTCAACGCAAGTATCGGAATGCACTATAACCCGCTGACCAGGGAATACACGCTGGGCCCCGGACTCGACGTGAATTACCTCATGGCCTTCCAGCGACCGGACATGACGTGAGCAAAACCCGGATTCTCGACGGTGGCTCATTTGACGCGGTGCTGTTCGACCTTGATGGCACGCTGGTCGATACAGCGCCCGACATGGTGGCCTTGTTGCAGTCATTGCAGTGCGAGCACGACGTCGATCCGGTACCGTACGATCTTGGCCGCTCCAACGTGTCGAACGGGGCCTGGGGCCTCATTCGCATAGGCTTTCCCGAGCGTGACGATGACTTCCTCACGCAACGACACGCCGAGTACATGGAGCGCTACGCGGCAGCGGTCTGCGTTCACTCGACGCTGTTTCCCGAACTCGGCGCGCTGCTCGACGAACTCGATGCCAGCGCGATCCCATGGGGAGTGGTCACTAACAAGCCCGAGCGCATGACCCTGCCGTTACTCGCCGCACTGGGACTTCGTCATCGCGCGACTTGCACGGTCAGCGGCGACACAATCGCGGAGCGCAAACCGGATCCGGGGCCGCTGTTGCATGCCTCCGCCGTCGCCGGTCTGGTGCCCGGGCGGACCATCTATATCGGTGACGCAGCCCGGGATATCGAGGCTGGCCGTGCAGCCGGCATGGCGACGATTGCCGCGTCTTACGGCTATATCACCGCCGATGACGACCCGGCACGCTGGAACGCCGATATCATCGCAGCTGACACCGCAGAACTTGCCCAAATCGTTCGCAAAGCGGTTAGTCTGGACTAATGCCGCTGTCATTCACGATTGACCCGCTGTATCTCGAGATCGGAGCGCCGGCACTCGGAATCGGCGTGGTTCTTGGCGCCTTAATCGCCTGGCTCGTCTTCCGTCAGCGTCGCAAACGCCTCACAGCCGAGACCGAGCGGCTGGCACTGCAGATCAAGAATCAGGACGCCGTGCAACGTGAACGTGATATCGCGTTCGAGGCGGCCACGTCGCGGCTGTCACGTGCGTTTTCTGATTTGGCGAACCAGTCGCTGCGCTCGAACAGCGAGAACTTCCTGCGCCTTGCCGAACAGAATCTCAACACCCAGCACGAGAAAGCCAAACGTGAGCTCGGCGAGCGGGAAAAAGCAGTTGAAAATCTCGTCCGGCCGATCAGAGACGCGCTGCAGGCTTCACAGAAGCAGATATCTGATCTCGAAAAGGCCCGCAGTGAAGCCTATGGCGGCATCAAATCACAGCTGGAGTCGATGCAGTCGAGTCAACAGATGCTCGCACAGGAGACCCAGAATCTCGTCAAGGCGCTGCGTCGCCCGGAGGTTCGCGGACGCTGGGGCGAAATCACATTGCGACGGCTTGTCGAGCTCGCCGGCATGGTGGAGCACTGCGATTTTCAGGAACAGGTGCACAGTGTCGGCGAAGACCAGGTCATTCGTCCCGACATGATTGTGCGCATGCCGGATCGGCGCGAACTCGTCGTCGATGTCAAAACACCGCTGGATGCTTATCTCAAGGCGATCGAGGCGCCAAACGACGCGCAGAAAAAACTCGGCTTGCAGCGACATGCGCGCAATATCCGTGAGCATATTCGCACGCTGGCTGGCAAAGCGTACTGGGCGCAATTCGCTTCGAGTCCCGAGTTCGTAATCCTGTTCATTCCGGGCGATCAGTTTTTGTCTGCGGCTCTGAACGAGGACGCGGAGCTGATCGAATATGCACTATCGCACCAGATCATTCTGGCCACTCCGACGAGTTTCGTCGCCTTGCTCAAAGCTGTCGCCTACGGCTGGCGCCAGCTCGCATTGGCGGACAATGCGGAGGAAATCCGCGAGCTGGCCGAAGATCTGTACTCCCGACTCGCGACGTTCGTGAGACACATGAACCGTGTTGGCCGTCAGCTCGCCGGCAGTGTTGAAAACTACAATCGCGCCGTTGGCTCGCTCGAGCGCAAGGTGCTGCCGGGCGCGCGCAAGTTTGTCGAACTGGGCGTGCAGGCCAAAACAGGCATCGAAAAGGTCGAGACCATCGAACCCGTACCGCGCTCGATGATCGAGAACATCGACGAAGATGAAGACGAAACGACTGAATCGAAGCCGGCCGGCGAGAAGCCTGATAATAAGACCTTGCAATGACAGCGCCGCCCGGTAACTTGTCGCTGCAGCGGAAACCATTGCATTGACTTTCGACCATCAGAGTTACACCTGGCAACCCGATTTGCTTCGGGATCGCGTGGTCCTGATTACCGGTGCGAGCGACGGTATCGGCCGTGCCCTCGCGTTGGAAACGGCACAACTCGGCGCGCAGGTAATCCTGCACGGCCGCAACAGCCGCAAACTCGAGCAGGTTTACGACGCCATTGAGGCGCTCGAGCATGCCCCGCGTCCCGCAATCGCGGTGTTGGATCTCGAGAGCGCCGCCAGTGAGGGCTACCTAACGCTCGCCAACACCCTCGAGACCGAATTCGGAAAGCTCGACGGTTTGGTCCATAACGCGTCGATACTCGGCGAGCGCTTTGCGATCGCACAGTACGACGCGGTCGAGTGGCAACGGGTCATGCACGTCAATGTGACCGCCGAATTCGCGCTAACCCAGGTTTGCTTGCCGCTGCTGAACGCGGCTCCGGATCCGTCGATCATCTTTACGAGCAGCGGCGTCGGACGACAGGGCCGCGCATTCTGGGGCGCGTACGCGGTGTCAAAATTCGCGATCGAGGGCCTGTCTCAGGTGCTCGCCGACGAGCACCGACACAGCAAGCTGCGGGTCAACTGCATCAACCCGGGCGCGACGCGCACCAAGATGCGGCTCGAAGCCTACCCTGGAGAGGATCGTGAGCTGCTGAAACGCCCCGAGGAAATCCTCGCCACCTACATTTACCTGCTGGGCCCCGATAGCGTCGGCGTCACCGGTCAGAGCCTGAATGCTCAGTGATAAATAACATTAAGTAAAACTTTTAATTTAATGTTTTTGATGTTTTTTTTGTCTACTTTTGCCGACACGCCGCAGCTCCCTCGGCAGTGCCAGGCCCGCGGCGCCGTATAGCGTACGCACATCGGCCGGCGGCAACACCTCGTAGTGGCCCCGACGCAACCGTCGCGGCAGATCGACCGGCCCGTAGCCGATCCGTATCAGGCGGCTGATTTCATAGCCCAGCGCTTCCCAGAGCCGACGCACCTCGCGATTGCGGCCTTCCCGGAGGGAGACCTTGAACCAGCGGTTTGCGCCGTCCCCGCCGCCTGGCACGACCGTGTCGAATCGGGCCGGGCCATCATCGAGTTCAATGCCCGCCCGCAGCCGGGCGAGATCGGCATTCGACGGATCTCCATGCACTCGCACCGCATAGCGGCGTTCGAGGTCCGCCGAAGGGTGCATGAGCGCGTTCGCCAACGCCCCATCGGTCGTGAAAATCAACAGGCCGGTAGTCGTCATGTCCAGGCGCCCGACTGCAACCCAACGCGCACCGTTGAGTGTCGGCAACGAGTCAAATACGAGTCTGCGGCCCTCGGGATCTGATCGCGTGGTCACTTCGTCGGCCGGCTTGTTATAGGCAATATGCCGGTGCGACTGCGGCAGGCTCGAGATCGACAACCGCCGTCCATCGAGGACCACAGTTTCGCCGCCACTCAGCGTGTCGCCGAGACTGGCGACGCGACCGTCGATCGTCAGACGAGCTTCGCGAATCCAGGATTCGACCTGGCGCCGCGAGCCGTGACCGGCCGCTGCGAGGACCTTTTGCACACGCTCAGCCAATCACGGAACCCTCAGCTGCCGCTGGCTGAAGCGTCCGTGTCTGTATCCTCGTCGCCGGCGTCCAGAGAGGTAATGTCTTCAACTGAAGGCGGGGCCGGCCATTCCGACACGATCAATTCGTCGTCGGTCACGTCATCGACGGCAACCGTGAGGTCCGGAATGTCGTGCTCGGCCACGGAAACCGCCAGTTCATCGTCGTCATCCCTGGTTTCCGGATACAGCACGGGCAGATCGGTGATTTCGGCGGTTTCGACGTATTCGGTCTCTTCCACCTCCGGCAAGTTGAGCTGCACACGCAGACTTTCCCAATCCGACAGATCGGCAAGCGGCGGCAAATCATCGAGCTTTTTCAGGCCAAAATAATCGAGAAAAGTTTTTGAGGTAGCAAACAGCGCAGGTCGACCGGGCACATCGCGATGCCCGACAACACGAATCCAGTCACGCTCCATGAGCGTTCGTACGATATTGGTACTGACAGCAACGCCACGAACTTCCTCGATTTCGCCGCGCGTAATTGGCTGGCGATAGGCGATCAACGCCAGCGTTTCGAACAGGGCGCGCGAATAGCGCGGGGGTCGCTCCTCCCACAGTTTTTGCAAGCGATCGGCCATGCCCGCTTTGACCTGTACTCGGAAACCTGAGGCTACCTCGGCGATAACGATGCCGCGATCCGTGTATTCGTCATTCAGGGTCTCGATAGCCCTGCGAATATCCGGCTTGCTCGGCGCCATTCGGCTGTCAAACAGGTTTTGCAGCTGATCAACACTCAGCGGACGGCCAGCCGCAAGCAGCGCAGCCTCGACAAAGTGCTTGATATCAAGTTGATCCATTACAGCGATGTCTCGGAATTAGTCGCGTTATTGCAGCAAAGCATCAGGCCTCGCCCTCGTTCGACACCAGGCGAAGGGACGACGCCGCCCGAATGTGCAACGGCGCAAATTCCTGTGCCTGCACGACTTCAATTATCGATTCACGGAGCAGCTCCAGAATTGCGATGAATGTGACCGCCACACCCATACGACCCTCTTCAGGATCGAACAGGTCTGCAAAACCCGTAAATGAATTGGCGTTGATGCGCGTAAGAATCTCCGACATTCGCTGGCGAACCGACAGCGGCTCGCGCTGCAGGTGCAGATTGGAAAACATCTCCGCACGTCGCAATACGTCATGAAACGCAAGCAACAGTTCCTTGAGAGTGACTTCAGGCAACTTCGTGACAATCTTTCGTTCCGGTGCCTCGGCCGAGACTACAAACGTGTCCCGCTCGAGACGTGGAAGCTCACTCAGTTCCTCCGCCGCTTTTTTGTATCGCTCGTACTCCTGCAAGCGACGTACGAGTTCCGCGCGCGGATCATCCTCTTCTTCATCCTCAGTCTCCGGGCGCGGCAGCAACATGCGGGATTTGATTTCGGCAAGCATGGCTGCCATGACAAGGTACTCGCCGGCCAGGTCGAGCTGCAGTTCCTTCATCATTTCAATGTACTGAACGTACTGATTGGTAATCTCAGCGATCGGAATATCGAGAATGTTGATGTTCTGGCGCCGAATCAAATACAGCAACAGATCCAACGGGCCTTCGAAGGCTTCCAAAAAGACCTGCAGCGCGTACGGCGGGATGTAGAGGTCCTGAGGCAAGATCGTGACGGGCTCGCCGTCGACGACTGCAAACGGCATTTCGCCCTGTGCCGGCATCTGAGACGGGTCCTGGTGCGGTTTTGGTGCGTCTTTGGCCGTCAGGACGTGCAGATCGGGTTTCATTGTGCTTCCAGGCGAATTCGCTGCATTGTAGCAGCCTGCCGGACGTTGGAGGAGCCCACTACCTTCGATTAGCGAAGATCTTCAAAGCAGCATGCTGACATCGCCGCGCCCGACTCTGAGCACCTCGACAGAGCCGCTGGTCAGATCGATCACGCTCGTCGGCTCTATGCCGGTGGGACCGGCATCGATAATCGCATCGATCTGGGGTCCGATCCGCGACTCGATCTCTTCGGGATCGGTCAATGGCGTATCGTCACCCGGCAACTGCAGGGTCGAGCTCATAATCGGTTCACCCAACAGATTCAATATGGCGTTTACGACGGGGTGATCCGGAACACGCAGGCCAATCGTGCGACGCTTCGGATTTTGCAGTCGTTTGGGCACCTCGCGCGTTGCCGGCAAGATGAACGTATAGGGGCCAGGCGTCAATGACTTGATCAGTCGATAAGCCCAATTGTCGACCCGTGCGTACAGACCGATTTCTGACAAGTCGCTGCACACCAACGTGAAATTGTGATGCTTGTCGGTGCGGCGTATACGCCGAATCCTGTCGATAGCGCGCTTATCGCCGATGTGGCAACCGAACGCGTAGCTTGAATCCGTTGGGTATGCGATCAGGCCACCATCGCGAATAATCTGTACGATGCCAGCGACGAGCCGGGGCTGTGGATGCGTCGGATGTATTTCGATGAGTTTGGCCACGCGCGGATTCTAGGCCAGTGCTGGCGGGCGGCAAAGCCCAATCGGTGAATGGCCACCGAATGGCTGTTTAGGCTATCATGCCGCAGCTTCCGGGCCCAAAGACACGATTGCATGCAGCTGTTTATCGACTATTTGCCGATACTGGTTTTCTTCGTCACTTACGTCCTCACAAAAGACATCTTTGTGGCGGTAACAGTATTGATGGTGATTGCGCCGATAGTATTGATCGGGCAATGGGTCCTTACGCGCAAGATCAGCAAGATGTACGTCGCCTCGACGGCGCTCGTGCTGGTTCTCGGTGGCGCAACGCTGCTGTACCGTGACCCCATTTTCCTGTTCTGGAAACCAACGGTCCTGTACTGGATCGCTGCGCTGGTTTTTGCCGGCAGCCAGTTCGTTGGTGAGCGAACCATAGTGCAACGGATGATCGAAGGCACGATGAAGTCGGACGATGCGCCGTTGCAACTAACGAGCCCGCAATGGTCGCGGCTGAATCTGATCTGGGCCGGATTCTTTGTCATTACCGGCTGTCTGAATATCTATGTTGCTTTCAACTTCAGCGAAGCTGCATGGGTCAATTTCAAGCTGTTCGGACTCTTGGGGCTGACGCTCGCGTTTGTTATCGTGCAGACTATCTGGCTGACACTGGCTATGCACAAGAATCAGGCCGTCGATCGGGACCCGGAGATCTGAGGGTGTGGTACGCGATTTTCAGTGAAGATAACCCTGACAGTCTGCCGTTGCGGCTCAGCGCCAGACCCGCGCACATTGCCAGACTGGAAGCATTGCTCGCCGAGGGCCGTCTGCTCGTTGCCGGCCCCCATCCCGCTGTCGATGCCGAGGATCCGGGACCGGCAGGATTCACGGGAAGTCTAGTGATCGTCGAATTTCCGTCATTGGCGGCGGCTCAAGCCTGGGCCGATGAAGACCCGTACGTCGAGGCCGGTGTGTATCGCAAGGTCCGAGTAAAACCGTTCAAGCGAGTCTTGCCGTGACCGGACAGCGGACGCAAATGATAGAAAAACAACTTATGGAGTCGTTGTCGCCGACACAACTGCAGGTAGAAGACCAGAGCCATTTGCACGCGGGCCACGCGGGCGCTCAGGAAGGCAAGGGGCATTTCGACGTCACTATTGTGGCGGATGCCTTCACCGGTCATAGCCGGATTGCCAGGCATCGTATGGTGTTTGACGCATTGGACGAGCTCATGCAGACCGACATTCATGCGCTCAGTATTCACGCTTATGCGCCAACAGAGCGAGACTGACACCGAAACTGTAAGCCTGCGATCACCGCAGGTTATTAACCCAATTCAAAAGACCGAGGATATTGCAATGGAATTCACAAGACACAGCAGACCGCTGAGCAACCTGTGCGTCGTTACCTTCGCCACCGCCGGTTTGCTGCAAGTCGCGCCCGTTTACAGTGAGACTGTTGAAACGGTCAACGGCGCGCCGATCGAAAGTGCCGTTTTTGATATGTACCTTGAGAGTCGAACTCAAAAACCTGCAGCACAGGCAACCAAAGACGAGCGCGATCTTGTGCTCAACGAGCTAACCGATATCTATTTGCTGTCGACGCAAGCACGCGCAGCAGAGCTCGCAGACAGCCCACAGGTCAAGGCGCAAATTGAGCTACAATATCGCGGCATTCTGGCACAAGCTGTCGCGACCGATTTTGTGGCCAAAAATCCTGCAACGGATGACGAGATCCTTGCTGAGTACTCGAATCAGATCAAACTTTCGCCCTCTTTACAGTATAAGGCCCGGCACATTCTCGTTGCTTCGCAGGGCGAAGCACTCGATTTGATCAAGCAGCTTGACGGCGGTGCGGATTTTCAGGAACTGGCAAAGACAAAATCGACCGGACCGTCCGGTCCGAGTGGCGGCGATCTAGGATGGTTTTCTCCCAACCAGATGGTCAAGCCGTTTTCGGATTCGGTGGCTAGCCTTGACGACGGTGCCTATACAAGCACTCCCGTGCAAACCGACTTTGGCTGGCATGTCATACTCCGTGAGGAATCCCGCGATAATGAACCGCCCACCCTCGAGAGTGTTCGCGATATGATCAAGCAACGTGTCGAGCAGACAAAATTACAAAATTATCTTCAGGAATTGCGCACGCCAAAACCGAGTGGTGGTTGACTTAACTTAATGCTGAAAAAATCGAGCTAAAAGGGCGCCGAATGGCGCCCTTTTTAGCATCTGACTTCTTATTTGTGATCGCAATCACACCGCGGTATCAGCCGCGCATTTAGTATTGCCTCGAAGTCGTCCCTAATCGCTCGGGGATGGCTTCTCCAACCCTCGCATCTCCTTTATGGTTGATACGAGAACTAAGTCGGCAGGGACGCCGACTTTTTTATGCCAACTCAAAACGTCAGGCGCTTGGTGATTTTTAACAAAGAAAAGGCCGCAATCGCGGCCTTTTCTCGTAGGATTCCTGAAAACACGAACGTCCGTGTTGATTCACTCCGATGAGCGTATTCGAAGTGTTAGCGTCTCAGGAATAATTCTGTTCTGTCGATGACGCGATCCGAGATCATCACACCGCCGAGCGCAGGCTGTGTACCGATCGCCGTGATCGCCGCACC
>Ga0224497_10000519_pt1 | contig 26424 bp, 18 predicted proteins | sample SF_Jul11_sed_USG_4_FD_167970 | JGI IMG/M metagenome (GOLD analysis project Ga0224497, IMG submission 167970) | Sediment microbial communities from San Francisco Bay, California, United States - SF_Jul11_sed_USGS_13 | ecosystem: Environmental > Aquatic > Marine > Sediment | place: USA...
GAGGGCGAGACCGGTGAGCAGGACCAGGAGTCGGAGGGTAAGAGCGGCGAGCAGCAGACCGAAGGCGAGTCCGGTAAGCAGGACCAGGAGGCCGAGGGCGAGTCCGGTGAGCAGGACCAGGAAGCCGAGGGTCAGACCGGTGAAGAGGAGCAAAAACCTGAAGCTGAGTCGGGTATGAAGGACGCTTCCGGTGAAAAATCGGCCGGCGCTGAGGAAGAACCCGAAAGTGAGGCCGGTAGTGAGGAAAAACAGCAAGATAAGGGCGATTCGGGCATGCAAGCGGTGCAAGATGATGGTAATGTACCCATAGATGAAAATGATGAAGGGCCGGGGCCTCTGGAAGAGGGTGATGCCGGAGGTGAAGACGAGACCCAGGACCGGCAGGACAGCGGAAGTGTGCTGGATCTGTCGGGCGGTTTGAGAGACAAGCCCGATGAACTTACCGGGGAGGATGCGGCGGCAAGTCAGGCTGTGGACCAGTTCGACCAGATGGAAACCGGGCTGGGCGGGGAGGACCGGGAAGCAGCTCCCGGAGGTTTGCCTGACCCCGAGGGTATTCCTGGTTCAGGCATTCCCATGATCATGCTGGAGCAATGGCTGGAACGTATTGAAGGTGATCCGGCCTATCTGCTGCGCAATCAGTTCATGATCGAGGAGCGCCAGGCAATGGAACAATACGGTCGCACATTGATGGAGAACCGGCCGTGGTGATTGGAGCTGTAGTCAATTAGTAAGACTGAAGCGGGGGCAAAGGTTTGCATAGAATAAATAGTTCAAGGATTTGCATCATCTGTCTGTTGACTGGTGTGCTCACCAGCGTTAGCCAGACCAGCGCCGGTTTTTCCTTCGGCAATTCCAGTCAGCAACCCGGCAACAGCGCGCGAACCACCGATAACCGGCCCTGGGGTAACATCGGGGCCTTCAAACCCGCTCCCATCTATGAACAGCAGCAGCCTGCCGGCAGCCCTGGATATTATCCCGGTGCAGTCCCTGGCAGTGGCTGGCCGGCAGCGCAGAACTCGTATCCTCCGTATGGCAGCCAACGCCCCGCAGGCGCAGGCACGGCCTCGGAACTGCCCCATGTTGAGGTCGAATTGGGTTCCAAGTGGCCCTACGAACAGCAGAATGTCATTTATACGGTAAGAGTGGTCAGCAGCCAGAATCTCAAGACCCTGGATTCCATCCTGCCGACTATCGATGGGGCGATACTGGAGAAGATCGACGGACCTGTTGCCAGCCTGCGCAAAGACAAACATAGTGGTGCGCAGGAGATCAGTAACGAATACCGGTTCAAGCTGACGCCTCTCAGGTCCGGCGAAATCATTGTGCCCGAGATCCGCTTCACGGGCAGTTATGCCCCCGGCAATCAGCATCGTGGTATGCCGGGTAGTCCCCATTCCGGCGGCAATGAATCCTTCACCATCTCCTCCGACGCTCCTGTGAAGCTGCGGGTGCGGCCGGCCGACCCATCGGTGACACCCTGGTTACCCTTGCATAGCCTGAAACTGTTATCGAACCTGCAGCAGGAGCATGCGGTAAAAGAGGGTACGCCAGTGACCCTGATACTCGAGATGACGGCCAAGGGTGCACTGGGCAGTCAATTGCCCTCGCTGGAGAAACAGCTCGGTGGCCCCGACTACCGGGTCTATCGTGATGCAGTCAGCGTCAACAACGGCATCTCGGATGACGGTCGCCACCTGATCGGGAGTCGCAAGGAAACCTATACCCTGATACCCCTGAAGGACGGCTGGATAGACCTGCCCAGTATCAAGGTCGCGTGGTGGGATGTCGCTATGGATGCACCCAGGGTGGCCGAGCTGGCCGGCTATGACAATGAGGGCCCGGTACAGACGTCAGCGCAGTCGCAGGGGGCACGCGAAGGCAGGTCCTATCCCGTTTATTTCTGGTTTCCGCTGATGCTCACCCTGGGTCTGATCCTGGGCTACTGGCTGGGCGTCTGGTCACGGACGCGCCCGCTGCTGGAATGGGTCGGTCACAAGGCACGTGCCGCGCTGCTCTCGATGAAACGTCTGGGAATGAAACAGGTGCAGACGGTGAACCAGGTGATTTCACCATTACCCTATCTGAACAAGCTGCGTATGGGCCTGGCGGCTGTCATGCCGATACGCGCCAAGATCTGGCTATGTACCCGTTGTGTCCAGGGCGAGGATGATCCGGATGCCTGGTGCCAGGAGTTCAAGAGCCGTATTTGCCAGCACCTCAATATCACCTCACAGACCCCACTGCCGGTGATCGCGGAGAAGCTCATCGAGGCCAATCCCCAGGTGGACCCGGTGCGCATGCGCGCCCTGATCCAGTCACTGGATGGCGCGATCTATGGTTCCAAGCCCATCGACTTCCTGGTCTGGAAGAAGGACTTCGGTAACCAGCTGCGGCCGCGTGCGCAGCTGCGCCGCTACCGCCGCTACCGCCAGCTGCAATCCACACTGCCCGAGTTGAACCCGCGTTCGGCCTAAGCAATACTGTTTCCCATTAATATCCCCTGGAGCGACGTTGGTCGAGACCTGTGCGTGCAGTATTACCTGTCTGCATGGGTTTTCATGTAATGAACGAACAGTCACAGAAACACCTTGACCGCATGCTGGAGGCGCGGCCTGCTGACCAGCAAGCGGTGCTGGCCAAGGCCGCCCAATGGGCGATGGACTCGCACCAGGGGCAGGAGCGTGCCTCCGGCGAGCCCTACTACCACCATGTCCTGGCGGTGGCCGAGATCCTCAACGATCTGAAGCTGGATTACGAAACCCTGGCGGCGGCGATGCTGCACGACGTGGTCGAGGACACCGCGGTTACCCTTGAGGACGTGAAGGCTGAATTCGGCCCCGTGATCGCCAGCCTGGTGGACGGGGTGACCAAGATGGAGCAGATCGGGGAGTTCCAGGATCTCGCCCTGGCGGGCGTCAGGGAGCACCACCAGGCGGAGAGCCCGCGCAAGTTGTTGCTGGCCATGGCCGAGGACGTGCGCGTGGTGCTGATCAAGCTGGCCGACCGCCTGCACAACATGCGTACCCTGAAATACCTGGACCCCGAGCGCCAGCGGCGCATTGCCCGGGAGACCCTGGATATCTACGCGCCGCTCGCCAACCGCCTGGGTATCTGGCAGATCAAGTGGGAACTGGAGGACCTGTCGCTGCGCTACCTCGAGCCCGAGGCCTACACCACGCTGGTGGCCCAGCTCAAGGAGACCCGGGAAGAGCGCGAGCGTTACATCGAGAAGGTCATTGGAATACTGGATGCCGAGATGAAAAAGGCGGGCATCAAGGCGGCCATCAGCGGCCGCTCGAAACACATCAACAGCATCTGGCGCAAGATGCAACGCAAGCACCTTGATTTCGAGCAGATCTTCGACATGCGTGCGGTCCGGATCCTGGTCCAGGAGGAGAAGGACTGTTATGCCGCGCTTGGTGTGGTGCACGGCCTCTGGCGCCACATCTCCAGGGAGTTCGACGACTACATCGCCAACCCCAAGGAGAATCTGTACCGCTCGCTGCATACCGCGGTGGTCGGGCCCGAGGGCCGCACCCTGGAGATCCAGATCCGCACCGAGGAGATGCACCGCCATGCCGAACTGGGTGTCGCGGCCCACTGGCGCTACAAGGATGGCGGTCACTTCGATCCCGGCTACGAGGAGAAGATCTCCTGGCTGCGGCAATTGCTGGAGTGGCAGGACGAGGAGCACACGGCCAACGACTTCGTCGACCGCTTCAAGACCGAGGCGTTCCAGGAGCGCGTCTATGTCCTGACACCGCAAGGCAAGATCATCGACCTGCCGCAGGGCGCCACACCGCTGGATTTCGCCTACGAGGTGCACACCGAGGTGGGTCACCGCTGCCGCGGCGCCAAGGTCAACGGCCGCATCGTGCAACTGACCACTGAACTCCATAACGGTGATCAGGTCGAGGTGCTGACCACACGGCAGGGCGTGCCGAGTCGTGACTGGCTGAATCCACACCTGGGCTATCTCAAGACATCGCGTGGACGCGCGCGGGTACGCTCCTGGTTCAAGCACCAGGACCACGAGCAGAATGTCAGCGCCGGTCGCGCCATCCTCGACCGGGAGCTGCACCGCCTGAGTGTCACCGGCCTGTCGATGGAGAAACTCGCCTCGCGGCTCAAGTTCCAGCAGGTGGACGAACTACTCGCGGCACTCGGGGGCGGTGATATCAATACCGGTCAGTTGGCCAATGCCGTCAATGACCTGATTCCGAGGCCGGAAGTGCAGGAGGTGGAACTTCCCCGCAGGACACGCAAAAAGCGACCGGTCGAGCCGGGCGGGTTCAAGATCCTGGGTGTGGGTAATCTGCTGACAACAACGGCACGCTGCTGCCACCCGGTGCCGAATGATCCCATCGTGGGTTACATCACCCGGGGCCGCGGTGTCACCATCCACCGCCAGGACTGCGGCAATGTCCTGCGCCTGCAGGGTCAGGACCGGGGCCGGCTCATCGAGGTGGATTGGGGACTGCCATCGGACGAGGGCTATCTGGCCGATGTCTCGATCGAGGCCTATGATCGCCCCGGCTTGCTGCGTGACATCACGGCCGTCCTGGCCAATGAAAAGATCAACCTCAGCGGTGTGCATACCGGTACCGACATGAGCGACGGCATAGCGCGTATGAGCCTGACCCTGGAGATCGCCGATATCGGGCAATTGAGCCGTGTGCTGACACAGATCGGGCAATTGCCCAACGTGGTCGAGGCGCGACGCAAGGTGTGATGCTCAATTGTACAAATGATTCACCGCAAAGACACAAAGGGCTCAAAGACATTAATTACAATAATTCCTAACCGCAGAGACGCGGAGGACGCAGAGACAAAATTATTTGTTGAAAGAATTTTCTGTCGTTTCCGTATAAGCGTGTAGGTTGGGCAAAGGAGCGAAGCAACGTGCCCAACGGTATATTTACTATATTGGGTACGCTGCGCTTTGCCCACCCTACAAATTCTCTGGACATTTGTTGAATTATTTTATTGATCTTCTCCGTGATCTCGGCGTCTCTGCGGTGAAATCAGTTCAACATGGCTTGCACAATGTTGTCGAACCGGCCTGATTGAAACGTCGGAGCTAGAATCCAGTTGATGTTCGGGGCCTGTTCGCCTCCGAATCTGTGTGAGCTTCCCGACACCTAGGTTACAGAGTATTCCGGGCACATAGGTTACACAATTTGGCATTTGGGGAGGTCCTCAGATGCCCTGGAAAGAGTGTAATCGTATGGACGAAAGACTCCGCTTTGTGGCCCGCCTGCTCGATGGCGAGAAGATGGCTTCGCTGTGCCGGGAGTTCGGCAACTCCCGCAAGACGGGCTACAAAATATTCAATCGCTACAAGGACTACGGCATCCGTGGGCTGGAGGAGCGGGCCCGGAGCCCCTACCGGCATCCCAACAAGCTGGCGTTCCAGCTCGAGACGGCCATTCTGCGGATCAAGCGGAAACATACGAACTGGGGCGCGCCCAAGATCCGCGAGAAGCTCATCAAGCGATACCCCGGGATCAAACCACCGGCCACCAGCACGGTCCACGCCACGCTGGACCGACACGGCCTGAGCCGGCTCGCCGTCTGGTAGTTACGACTCGGTATCGCCATCGAGCGTATCCAACCCGGCCATCCCCAGCAGAACGGCCGCCACGAGCGGATGCACCTGACGCTCAAAAAAGAGGCGACCTGGCCACCGAGCTACAACTTTCTGCAGCAACAGGGCCGCTTCGATGACTTTGTCGAGGGTTACAATAACGACCGGCCGCATCAGGCCCTGGGCGGCAAATACCCGGGTGAGGTGTATACACCCTCGGCGCGTGAATACCACCACCCGGATGTCCCGGAGTACCCGTTTCACGACCGGACAATACAGGTTGCCCAGTGCGGCAGAATCTGCGTGGGTCGGCGCAAAATCAACCTCAGCACCATCTTTTGGGGGTCAGTATGTCGGTATCCGGGAGGTCGCTGACCAGGTCTGGCTTGTCAGCTTCATGGACTATCATCTAGGCTTCCTTGATCAAGACGAGAACCGGGTGGAGCCTGTGGGTCACAACCCATTCGCCCCGAATGTGTTACCCATGTCCCCGGAATAAAGTGTTACCTATGTGACCGGTAAGCACCCAAGAATGAGTGGCGTCCCGGAGAGGATTCGAACCTCCGACCTAGCGCTTAGGAGGCGCTTGCTCTATCCAGCTGAGCTACCGGGACCCTGTTGCGGCAAATCGAAAAAGGCCAGACCCGGGTCTGGCCAACGATGATTGGTGGAGCCGAGGAGGATCGAACTCCCGACCTTCGCATTGCGAACGCGACGCTCTCCCAGCTGAGCTACGGCCCCGTAGGTTTAACAGGCATTAGGTGAATAGCCTCAAGGTGGTGTGATTCTAGCATTGAGGCCGCCGTTACTTCCATACACGGTTGAACAGCGTAGCGGTCAGCGATTGCTTTGCTCCGGGATATGGCAAGAGGAACCCGTTAGGAGGGCAGCTGACTACGAGTGAACTTGCCTGGGCCTGGAAAGCGCTGCCTCGATATCGATCACCTTGTTGACGATTTTCTGGATGTCGACGATATAGGCGTCTTCATACAGCAAGGACCGAATTTTGTTGATTCGATTGGTGTCAATCTCGGTATTTTCGGCTGATTGGTCAAGCATAGCGGGTCCAGGTTCTCTTATTGAATTATCTCATTTAATGTTTGATTGTTTTATACGTTAATCCCTGACACATGAAGGTTATCGTCAGGGGGATCAGGGAGTTTAGTCGCATATTGTGGTGTGGCGCACAAAGCGACAATTCCGTGATACAGGCGCCTGGTTCTAGGTTTTTTTAGTGTTGCCGATCACATTGTATTCAACCTGGATACGCCAGCTCGCACGCTATAGACCGCTCACCGGGAACTGCGTTCGGCAGCGTTCATATCCGGAATTAGACCCTTCAACCACAGTTCCTGATACTTCCGACGACTGCAACCACGAGCTGCGTGGCCTTTCGAAGTTATCTACCTGTGTTTGCGGTATCATCTTGACTGGTTGCGGGGACACGCTGGCGGGATATTTCGGGCGTGGTTGTTATGTGGCTGTTATAATGCAAGTTAGACTTGATAATGATAATTCTTATTGAATCCATACATAATGAAAAATAAGTGCATATAAACCATATGCTTGGAATATAGTGACGAAAAATTGACAGGGTAGTCGTGCAATGGCTTAATATCAGCTTGTAGGCCGAATAAAAAACATTAAAATAGTCGGGTATTTCAATACGATCCGACCGGATAATTCCTCAGGTAAATCAAATGCTCAATGACCCCAAGGTCCTGATAATCGAGGCGGACAAGGAGAACGGGAAGGAACTGCAGGCGGTTCTCAAGTTCATCAATCAGTCCCCGATTTATGTCGGTGACTGCTCGCAGTGGCAAGATGTCCTCGAGGGGGCGGGGGACATCCTGGCGGTCATGGTGGGGTCGTGTAAGGCAGAGCGCATGCTCACCGCACTGCTGAATGAAATCCACCAATACAATGAACACCTTCCGATTTACCTGCTGGCCGAAAAAGGCAAGGAACCCACGGTCACCATCGATACCGGGTCCTGCATTCTCGGGCGCCTGGATATCCCCCCGAACTACGCGCAACTGACCAGCGCCATGCACCAGGCTGAGGTCTATGCAGAATCGCACCGTGGCGCGGGTCTCGCGCAGCGGCCTGTCGGCTTGTTCCGCAGCCTGGTGGGCAGCAGTCGTGCCATTCAGAATGTCAGGAAAATGATTGAACAGGTCGCCGATAGCGAGGCAAATGTCCTGATCCTGGGGGAGTCCGGTACCGGCAAGGAGGTCGTGGCACGCAACCTGCATTACCATTCATCGCGCCGGGGTAGGCCGTTCGTGCCGGTGAATTGCGGGGCAATACCCGGCGACCTGCTTGAATCCGAACTGTTCGGGCATGAGAAAGGGGCCTTTACCGGCGCCATCAGCGCGCGCGAGGGCCGTTTTGAAATGGCCGAAGGCGGCACCCTGTTCCTCGATGAAATCGGTGATATGAGTCTTGCTATGCAGATCAAGATCCTGCGGGTGCTGCAGGAACGGACCTTTGAGCGGGTTGGCTCCAACAACAGCATCACCTCCAACGTGAGGATTATCGCCGCAACCCATCGTGATCTGGAAAGCGCAATCATTGAGGGCGAGTTTCGCGAGGACCTGTTCTACCGGCTCAATGTCTTTCCCATCGAGATGCCGCCATTACGGGTGCGGGTCGAAGACATTCCGCTGCTGGTCAACGAATTGGTACGCCGTATCGAACATGAGAAACGCGGATCTGTCAGGCTGTCACCGGGTGCCATCTATGCCCTGTGTCAGTACAACTGGCCGGGGAATGTACGCGAACTCGCCAATCTGATTGAACGCCTGGCGATCCTCCATCCCTATGGTGTAGTGGAGGCCAGTGATCTTCCCGACAAATTCAGGATCGATGACGAGGAACTCGACCCGGAATTGCTTGGAGATGCGCTGATCGGTTCCCCCGTAACGTCACATGATCTGGACCCAAGGCTGCCGCGCGACGGGCTCAACCTCAAGGAGCACCTCAGTAGCCTCGAAATCAATTACATCAAACAGGCACTGGAAGACTCGGGTGGGGTGGTGGCGCATGCGGCGAAACGCCTCGGCATGCGTCGCACCACACTGGTTGAGAAATTACGTAAATACCGGTTACAACGTACGCCCACTGCGTCATGACTCTGACGCCTGATTAAATCACTCGGGCGAAATTCCTTCGTAATGCTGCAGTTGCTGTCTGTCAGGACAGGGGGCTTTATACGCCCCCGGTCCTGTGCTAACGTTCGCCCATAATAAATACTAAATAATAAATAAAAAACGGGGCTGACCTAGTGCTAATTACCGTCTGATTTTTTCTTGCAAGTGCGCACGGCGTGGCAGGTTCGCCTGTGAATGCCGCAATGCCATTGCTTGTACGGGCTGCCTGGTGCGTCTTAACCGTGTGTGTTGCATAAAGCAAGAAGCACATCAACAAGCAAGCGAATGTCCAAAAAGAAGAAACAGCAGCGGGTGGTGATAAACAGATCTGTTGATGATCTGCAGCAGCGCTATAGACCAGGCCAGCAATTGAAGGAACACAACTATATCCTTCAAATCAGCAGCGATGACCTGGCATTTCTGGATGATTACCGTGTCGCACTTGCCGCGGGCGCGGCCCGGTTCGCCGAGATCTACTACAATTACCTTTTCGATAATCCCGATATTGCCGGGCTGCTGTATACGCATGAGCGCAACGGCGGAGATATCGGTGACCTTGTGCGCAGTGAACTGAAGTTCATGCTGGGCATTTTCCGCGCTGATAAGGCTGCGCGTGAGGCTGAACTCGTCGAGGTGGCGGACAAGCACATCGCCAAGGGTGCGAAGCCCGTCTGGGCCGTGGGGGCCTATCGCCTGTTCCTGGATTTTCTGCGCGAGCTGATCGTAGAAATGGATATTTCCCCGCTAGAGCGCAGTCGGCTGGAGTCGGTCATTCTGAAACTGGTCTTGCGCGATCTCGGCATGATGTCGGACGGCTACTGGCGTACCAGGCTGGATGAACACAGGGAAGAGTTCATGCATGTGTCAGCCCAGTACGACCGCATCGAGGAGCTGCTGACAGGGATACCCCATCTGCTCTGGAGCGTCGATGTCAAACGCAACCAGATAAACTATGCCAACTACCCGCTGCATGCACTTTATTCCAGCAATCTCGAGTCGCCATTCCCGTTTCTGGCAGATACGCACACCGAAGACCAGCAGCAGTTACTGACGGCCTGGCAGGAGGCGGTCAACGGTTGCGGTTCTTCCACGGAAGTACGTATGAGTCTGGCAAACGGGGCCGAACACTGGTACCGCTTGTCACTCTACCCCTCGCTGAGCAGGAGCGGCCGGTCCGGGCAGGTCTACTGTCTGCTTGAAGACATCAACACGGTCATCAGTGAGCGCAAGCAGCTGGAACAGCTAAGCACAACGGATAGCCTGACGCGCTTGCCCAACCGGGCCTTGTGGGCGGACCACATGAACATGGCGCTGGCGGCATCGCGCCGTGTTCCGGGTTCGCAGGTCGTGGTGATCTCTCTGGATATCAACCAGTTCAAGATGTACAACGACACGCTTGGGCGCAAGCTGGGGGATGCCCTGTTGCGAGAAGTGGCCAAGCGCCTCAACTCGGTCGTGCGGGAGTCGGATTCCCTTGCACGGCTCGGCGGGGACCAGTTCGGCATCCTGTTGCAACCTGTGAGTGATGCCCGCACTGCCGCAGAGCGCGTTATTACCCAGGTACTGGACAGCTTTGATGTACCCTTTAGCTGCGCTGGGAAGCAGCTATGCGTGAGTGTTACCCTGGGCGTCTCCTGTTTTCCGGACCATGGCACCCATGAAGAGGCCCTGCTGACGAGCGCAGAGACTGCCATGTACCGCGCCAAGCGCAATGGCCTGCCGTACCAGTTCTTTGATCCGGGAAGCGATGTCAGCCCGGTTGAACAGATACGCTACTCCGGCCAGATCCAGAGTGCACTCGATAACGACGAGTTTGAACTGTATTACCAGCCGCAGGTAGACCTGAGGACGGCGTCCATCACCGGGGCGGAGGCCTTGTTGCGCTGGCAGCATCCGCTGGAGGGTACCGTCCTGCCCCAGCGCATCATCCCGGTGGCTGAACAGCTGGGTATGATTTCCCCGATCACCGACTGGGTCCTGCTGACAGCTCTGCGGCAGTGCAAGGCCTGGACCTATCACGGCTCATCGGTGCCGGTGTCCGTGAATGTCTCCGCGCGGTCCTTCCAGAGTCCCCGTCTGGTCGACAAGATTCAGTGGGCCCTGGAGGAAGCCGGCGTCAGCGGAGAAAAACTCGAGATCGAGATCACCGAGGCGACGCTGATGATGGATCTGGAGCGCGCTACCGAGGTGCTGGCGCGTCTCAGTGACTTCGGCGTGACTGTCGCGATTGATGATTTCGGAACCGGCTACTCCTCCTTGTCCTACCTGAAGCGCCTGCCCATCCATACCCTGAAGATCGACCAGTCGTTCATCATGGATGTGGCGTTTGATAAACAGGATATAGCCATCGTCCGCTCGATCATTGATCTGGGACATAACCTCGACTACAAGGTGGTCGCAGAAGGTGTTGAGACCGGTATGGCCCTTGATATGTTGAACAGTCTCGGCTGTGATGCGGCCCAGGGATTTCATATCAGTCACCCGCTACCGGAAGATCAGTTCTCCGGCTGGCTATCGACCTCCGCCTGGTCCGGCTGACCTTTTTCCTCTGGTTATAGTTAATCCCCGGCCCGGCCGCTGCGCGGGGCACCTAATCCTGCGTCTAGCCCGTGTCAGCAGTCCATGCTGGACATCGGCCTGTTTCCGGTCGCAGTCCCATCACTCAAGTGGCGTAGAAAGGATGACGCTTGCGCCCCGATTGATCCCGTAAGCCAAAATTATGACGTTTTTATGACGCGGCGTGTTGTATGGCTTTCGTAAGCAATTAAATAATATAAACAGTAATTTACAAACGTTTTCGGTATGAATCATGGGCGCTTTCGATGTTGGTACGCCTATTGCAGTGTTATGTCCAGGATCAAAACAGTCGCGAAATTTGACGCGAATAAACTCGGGAACACGGCATTGGACACGACACTGAAAACCGATCACACGGACACATACCGGGGGGCACGGCACCGTGTTGCTCTCTGAGGTCAAGCTGGGACAGCGGGAGCAGACCCCGACATCGGCGGGTTACGGCCCGGTACAGACCATCGCGGTAACGAGTGGCAAGGGTGGCGTCGGTAAAACGAATATAGCCGTGAATCTGGCGCTAGCGCTGGCAAAGGAAGGTTGCCGGACCATGTTGCTGGACGCCGATAACGGCATGGCAAATGTCGACGTCCTTCTGGGGCTGCAACCCGAAGTCAACCTGCTCGATGTACTGAGTGGCAGACACCAGCTCGACGATATCATCATCAATGGTCCCGATAACCTGCTGATTATCCCGGCCTCATCCGGGATCAGGAAATTGCCCAGTTTCGGTATCCAGGAATGTGCGGGCATCGTGCGCGCATTCAGCGAGTTTGACCAGACCATCGACAGTCTGGTGATCGATACCGCGACCGGCATTTCGGAGAGTGTCGCTAGTTTCTGTGCTGCCTCCAGCGAAGTCCTTGTCATCGTCAGCAATGAACCCACCTCGGTGCATGACAGCATCACCCTGATCAAGATGCTGAATTCGGAATACGCCATTGCACGTTTCCATGTTGTGGCGAACATGGTGCTCACGGCCAGGGAAGGCACTGAGTTATTTCGAAAGCTGCTCTCACTGCTTGCTGATGAGCACAACGTGGTTATGTTCTATGCAGGCTACGTACCCAACGATGATGCACTCCGCAAGGCAGTAGCACACCGCAAGGCTGTCATTGATGCCTATCCCCGGAGCCGGTCTGCCATGGCATTGAGGAATCTTGCCAGGCGGGTCAATCACTGGCCACGTCCCGATCATCCGCGTGGTCATCTTGAATTTTTTGTAGAACGCTTGCTTCAACATAACAACGTCGAGATGGAGGAACTGTCATGAAAGGCAATACTGTAACTGTAGAGCTTAACCGTAAAGCAAATGATGAATTGGTTATATTGCATGAACCGCTGGTGAAACGCATTGCATATCACCTGATGAGCCGTTTGCCCCCGAGTGTCCAGGCAGACGACCTGATCCAGGCCGGGATGATCGGACTGATCGAGGCCTCGAGAAACTTTGATCCCGAGCAGGGTGCGAGTTTCGCTACCTATGCAGGTATCAGGATACGCGGCGCGATGCTGGACGAGATCCGGCGTACCGACTGGACGCCACGCTCGGTTCACCGCAAGGCGCGCGAGGTGGCTGAGGCGGTTCGCAAGATTGAAAACGAGAAGGGCCGTGATGCCCGTGATATCGAGGTCGCGGAGCAAATGGGTATCGGGCTGGAGGAGTATCATAAGATACTGCAGGATGCCACCGGCTGCCGAATCTTCAGTTTTGACGACCCCGGGTCGCTCGGCAGCGATGGCTACATCGGCCCGGAGCGTCAGCCAAACCAGCCGCTGGAGAGCCTGCAGAACAGGGATTTCAAGCAGGGCCTGGCAGAGGCGATCAAGGGTTTGCCTGAACGTGAACGCCTGGTCATGGCACTGTACTATGACGAAGAACTCAACCTGCGTGAGATTGGTGAGATACTGGGCGTGAGTGAGTCCCGGGTATGCCAGATACACGGACAGGCACTGATTCGTCTGCGTGCCCGCATGGAGAACTGGTTGCAGGACTGAGTCCGGGTTGCGTGCCAATCAGACTCGTTCAGGAGCATGACATGGCCACTAATGAAACGGAATCATCCTGGTTTGCACGGCGTAACGGTGCCATCCGTGGCCCCTTTACAGTAGACCATGTCAAACGCTGTATCCTGCTCGGGCGTATCCAGATGAACGATGAGTTGAGCCAGGATGAACGCAGCTGGCGGCCACTAGCGGAATTTCCCGAGCTGTACCCGAATGAGCTGAACGCTGTCCCAGGATCAGAGGGCTACCAGCGCTTGCTCCTGGCGCGCAGCCAGGCCGATGAACGTGTTTCCGAACGTCGGCGGCGTGCCGGCGACAGACCATCAAACAGCCTGACAGAAAGACGTCGGATGTCGGACCGCCGCGGCGCATGGCTGGCCGGACTGCGGCATATGAACAGACACCCCCCCGGAAGACCATTTGATCCTCAGCCGCTGCGGGTCGTGTTGCTGGCCATGCTGCTGGCCACGTTAGTAATAGCCTATTTCAGCGCTTCCTCAAGATAGCCACGCGCTGCTGCCCGGATCTCCGGGACGCTTGCAGAGAATGATTCCGTGGTATACCGCCAGACCCTTACAGTATCCGACCAGTGGTCGCCGGGCAGTCCCGCCTTGAGCTTCAGGTGGGCAAGGAATTTTCCGGGTTCCGGTAATGATTTCCACACCGATGGCAGGAATGTGCCCCTGAACTCGTTGTCCTTTAATATCAGGCCGTCAACGCCTGGACGTAACTGCCTGACCAGGTCCAGTTCGGAATCAAAGTTGAATGCCTCGGCCTGCCCCAGGACAGATACCTGGATGGTGAGCGACTCGAGTTCATCGGCCTGCAGGGGTTTGAAGCGCGGGTCCTTGAAGGCGGCCGCGTAGGCATTGTGGCTGACGTCATCGACCAGCATGGTATGCGGCTCCAGGGAGCCGATGCATCCGCGCAATTTCCCCTCCTGTTCCAGGGTGACGAAACTAGCACGGCTCTCTGACAGCTTGTCCGGCAGGGCCTCGGGCGCAATGCGTACCGGCTGTCCGCACTCCAGGCCCGAGACGATCGAGTCGAGTGCGATCCCCAGCAGTGTCTCGCGCTCCGCAGGCAAGAATTCGGGGCTAGCGCTAATTGAAGACATAGGTGCCGTAGCCCACTACCTGGTCACGCGGTCCGGCCGTGTCCCCCGAATTGCGCTGATCGAGGGTGGTGGCTTTCAGGCCGTGGCGCTGCGCGAACAGCAGTAGTCCACTGACGGGGTTGCGGCCACAGGCCTGATCGAAGGCAATTCCCTGGTGGTCGAGTGCCTCTATCTGGCGGGTGGTTTCGCTGTCGAGCCGGGTAGCTGTTTCGTAATCATGATAGTGGCTCAGGTCCGAACTCACGATCACCAGGGTGTCAGGCCCGCTCCACAGGGCCTCGATGACCTCGCAGACCTCCTCGGCACTGGCATCGCCGACAACCAGCGGAACCACTGAGAAATCGTCCAGGGTGAGCTGCAGGAATGGCAGGTGCACTTCCAGGCTGTGTTCGAGGCGATGGGCCTCGTCGAGTACCTGTACCTGGGGTAGGTCGGTAATGGCCTCGATGGCTTCACGGTCGACAGCCACATTCCCCAGCGGGGTGGCGAAGGCGCTGGCAGAGGTCGCGGCCAGCCCCCTGAAGGCGACCCGGTGGGCAGGACCCAACAGCACGATGCGCCGGTAGTGGTGCCCGGACCTGAGCAGACGAGCATAACCCGATGCGGCAACCGGCCCGGAAAACACGTAGCCGGCGTGGGGGGCAATCATGGCGCGGGGTGCCGTGGCATCTGCAGGCGCGGCATGCAGATACCTTTCCAGCAGCCTGCGCAGCTCGTGCGGATCTGCCGGGTAGAAGCTGCCGGCCACGGCCGGTTGTCTTGTCGCAGTCACGGGTAGGCCATTCTGGCTGTTTCTCTTGCCTTGATTATTACTTAGGCAGAATGCGCTGAAATTGCAAGCGATCAGGTCGGTTGCCGCGTAGCGTGCTACAGGTGCTGGAGCACGATACCCGCAAGGGGGGGGATTGTCAGAGTGATGGAGTAGGGGCGACCCGACCAGGGGACTGCTTCGGCCTCCACCTGACCGCGGTTGCCGACATCCGAGCCCCCGTAGTAACCCGAGTCGGAGTTGAAACGTTCCTGGTAGCTGCCACCGGCGGGTACCCCGATGCGATAGTTGTGGTGTGGTACCGGGGTGAAATTCAGGGCGATGACCACGTAATCGTCGCCATCCCTGCGTATATAGCTGAGAATTGACTGCTCAGCGCTGTTGCAATCTATCCACTCGAAACCCGTGGACGAAAAATCGTGGCGATGCAGTGCCGGGAGTTCACGGTAGAGTTTGTTCAGGTCGCTGACCAGGCTCTGGACGCCACGGTGATACTCGTAGTCGAGCAGGTACCATTCGATACTTGTATCGACATTCCATTCGCAGCCCTGGGCGATTTCGTTCCCCATGAACAGCAACTTCTTGCCGGGCGAGGTGAACATGTAGGTATACAATAGGCGCAGGTTTGCAAACTGTTGCCAGTCGTCACCGCTCTGCTTGTACAACATGGAGCGTTTGCCGTGTACAACCTCGTCATGCGAGAACGGTAATACAAAATTCTCTGTAAATGCATATAGCAGGCCGAATGTCAGGTCGTTATGGTGGTACTTGCGGTGCACCGGGTCGTGCTGCATATAGTTGAGCGAGTCGTGCATCCAGCCCATATTCCATTTCATGCTGAAGCCGAGGCCGCCCATGTCGACCGGTCGACTGACACCGGGCCAGGCGGTCGATTCCTCGGCGATTATCATGGTTCCCGGGTATTCGGCATGGGTGACCGTGTTCAGTTCGCGCAGGAAATTTATGGCCTCGAGATTCTCGCGCCCGCCATAGATATTGGGCAGCCATTCACCGGTTTTGCGCGAATAGTCATGGTAGAGCATGGAAGCGACCGCATCGACCCGCAGGCCGTCGAGATGGAATTCCTCGAGCCAGTACACCGCGCTCGCCAGCAGAAAGTTCCTGACCTCGTTGCGGCCGTAGTTGTAGATCAGCGTGCCCCAGTCAGTGTGCTCGCCGCGGCGCGGGTCATGGTGTTCATACAGGGCAGTGCCGTCGAAATCCGCCAGCCCGAAGGCATCCCTGGGAAAATGGGCCGGCACCCAGTCCAGCAGAATCCCGATATTGTGCTGGTGGCAGTAATCGACGAAGTAGCGGAAATCATCCGGGTTGCCGAAGCGGCTGGTGGGTGCGAAATAGCCGGTGGTCTGGTAGCCCCAGGAAGCATCCAGCGGGTGTTCGGTCACCGGCAGCAGCTCGATATGGGTGAAGCCTGTTTGTTCAACATAATCAACAAGTTCGCGCGCCAAGCTACGGTAGTTCATGAACTGGCCCGCGGCATCCCGTTTCCAGGAGCCCAGGTGTACCTCGTAGATGGACAGGGGGCTGTGCTGCCAGTCCGAGTTGCGACGCTGGTGCAGCCAGTCGGCGTCCTGCCACTGGTAGCTGTTGTCCCGGGGTATCAGCGAGGCCGTGGCGGGGCGCAGTTCGAAGTGCTGGCCATAGGGATCTGTCTTCAGCAGGATCCTGTCCTGGTGGCGGGCACGGATTTCGTATTTATAGGGTTGGCCGGAACCCAGCCCCGGGATAAACAGCTCCCAGACGCCGCTACCGCCGCGCACCCGCATGGGATGGCTACGGCCATCCCAGTTGTTGAAGTCGCCGACAACGCTGATGCGTTCGGCCGACGGCGCCCAGATTGCGAACAGGACACCGTGGACAGCGTCGATCTGTTTCCGGTGCGCCCCCAGGATCCGGTAGATATGCCAGTGTTTTCCCTCCCCGAACAGGTGCAGGTCAAAATCCGTGAGCTGGGGCGGGAAACAGTAGGGGTCATAGGCCACATGCTCGGCGCCGTATCTGTCGCGCCAAATCAGCCGGTAACGCTCCGGGACTGCACCGGCGGGGCCGTGCCATTCGAACAGATCGGTATTGCCTACCCGCTCCAGCGTGGCGGCGGTCTCCACGATGCGGACCCAGGCCGCACCTGGGATGAACACACGCACCAGTTCCTGATCGGCATAGGTGTGCCGGCCCAGCAGGTTGAAAGGGTCATGATGCCGGGCCTCCACCAGTTGCTGCAGTTCTGCAGAGAGTGGTGCCGGGGGACTGTCTTTCGAATCGGTATGCTGCATGGAAGGGATGGTCGGGACAATCTGGAACCAGGTTGCGCGGAATACGGATAACTATACAGCCAATGTGGTTGGCCATACAATATAAGCCACACGAGCCGAGCATTCCCCCGATGATAGGTAATAATCCCTTAATGTAATGGCGATCTCAAAGACCCAACGATTTGTCAGTCGACTGACCCGTTCAACCCTGGCCCTGGTGCTTGCCGGCGGGCGCGGGTCACGGCTGCAGCAACTGACCCTGTGGCGGGCAAAACCCGCGGTTCCCTTTGGAGGGAAGTTCCGCATCATTGATTTCCCGCTGTCCAACTGTGTCAACTCCGGGATCCGGATGATTGGTGTCCTCACCCAGTACAAGTCGCATTCCCTGATCAAGCATATTCAGCAGGGATGGAGCTTCCTGCGTGGGGAATTCGGGGAATTCGTGGAACTGGTGCCGGCCCAGCAACGCATCCAGACATCCTGGTATGCCGGCACGGCCGACGCGGTCTACCAGAACCTGGACATCATCCGCACCCACCACCCCGAATATGTGCTGATACTCGCCGGTGACCATGTCTACAAGATGGACTACGGCCCCATGATCGCGCACCACGTCGAGCGCAAGGCGGACATGACGGTCGGTTGTATCGAGGTCCCGCTTGAACAGGCGAGTGCCTTCGGCGTGATGTCAACCATGGAAGAGGGGCGTGTCACGGAGTTCAATGAGAAGCCCGAACATCCGGAACCGGCTCCGGGTTCAACCAGCCAGGCGCTGGTTTCCATGGGCATCTATATATTCAATACGCGGTTCCTCTACGAGCAGTTGATCAAGGATGCAGATAATGGCTATTCAACGCATGACTTCGGCCATGACATCATCCCTTCCATGATCGAGAAATACCGCGTCTTCAGCTATCCCTTCAGGGAGTCGCACAGCGGCCAGAGCGCCTACTGGCGCGATGTGGGGACGGTGGATGCCTTCTGGGAGGCCAATCTGGAACTGATCGGGGTGCTGCCGGAACTCAATCTGTACGATGAAGATTGGCCCATATGGACTTACCAGGAGCAGCTGCCGCCGGCAAAATTCATCTTCGACAATGATGACCGGCGCGGTATGGCGGTGGACTCGATGGTATCCGGCGGCTGTCTGATATCAGGGTCCACGGTGCGCCACTCCTTGCTGTTCTCCAACGTCAAGGTCAGCTCGTTCTCGGTCCTCCAGGATGTGGTTGTCCTGCCGGATGTCAAGATAGGGCGGGACTGCCGTATTTCGCGCGCCATTATCGACAGGGGCTGCGTAATCCCTGATGGCATGGTGGTCGGTGTGAACCTCGAGGAAGACGCTGCGCGTTTTCATGTCACCCCGGGCGGGGTGGTGCTGATAACACCTGAAATGCTGGGCCAGGAAATCCACCATGTCCGCTGAAAAACGTCTGAATGTAGTGATCTGCTGGCACATGCACCAACCGCAGTATTGCGACCTGATTACGGGTATCTACCAGCTGCCGTGGACCTATCTGCATGCCACCAAGGACTACATCGACATGGCGGCTCATCTCGAGGCGACCCCCGCTGCACGTGCCGTGGTCAACTTTGCCCCGATCCTGCTGGAACAACTGTCCGACTATGCCGGGCAGGTGCGTGGTTTCCTGTCGGAGAACAAGCCGATACGCGATCCCCTGCTGTCTGCACTGGCATGCCCGGTGCTGCCGTCCTCCAAGGAGCAGCGCATGGCACTGGTCAGCGCCTGCCTGCGGGTCAATGAATTGCACTCGATCAAGCGCTTTTCCAGCTACCAGTCGCTGGCCGACATGGCGGGCTGGTTTTCCGATCACCCGACCGGCATGCTCTACGTCGGCGACCAGTTCATCGTGGACCTGCTGGTTTGGTATCACCTCGCCTGGCTGGGTGAGACCGTGCGCCGCAATAATGACCTGGTCAAGCAGTTGATGGAAAAGGGTCACGGTTATTCGCTGTATGACCGGCGCCAGTTACTGAAACTGATCGGCGAACTGCTTTCGAGTGTGATCGACCGGTACCGTGTGCTGGCAGAACGTGGCCAGATTGAACTGTCGATGACACCCTATGCCCACCCCATCGTTCCGTTGTTGCTGAACCTGGATACGGCGCGCGAGGCCTTGCCGGACATCAGCATGCCGGAGTTGCGTGCCTATTCGGGCGGTGCTGAACGTGCACAGTGGCACATCCAGGAGGGGATCAATACCTTCGAAGAGTTCTTCGGTGCCCGCCCCGTCGGTTGCTGGCCCTCCGAGGGTGGTGTGAGCGATGCCACCCTCGCGGTGCTTGAACGTCATGGCATCAAGTGGGCGGCCAGCGGTGAGTCGGTCTTCCGCCACACTATCGGTGCACCGGAGAATGCCGAACATGCGGGAGCCAGTCTGTACAAGCCCGTGCGAGTCGGGCAGGGCAAGCTGGCATGCTTTTTCCGGGATGATGGTCTCTCCGACCTGATCGGGTTTACCTATTCTGACTGGCATGCAGAAGATGCAGTCGCCAACCTGATCCAGCACCTGGAAAATATTAGTGCCAGTAGCAAGGACGATAATTCCATTGTGTCCATTATCATGGACGGGGAAAATGCCTGGGAGCATTTCCCGGAAAACGGCTACCACTTCCTGAGCACGCTCTATCAACAGCTCTCCGCGCATCCGGGTATCAAGATGACCACCTTTTCCGAATACCTGGAAGACGTCGCTGAAATCAGATCCCTGAACCGACTCATAAGCGGCAGCTGGGTCTATGGCACCTTCTCGACATGGATCGGTGATGCCGACAAGAACCGTGGCTGGGATATGCTGGGTGACGCGAAGAAGGCGTTTGACAAGGTCATGGCGGCTAATAACCTGGGCAGTGAACAGCTGCTGGCCGCGCAACACCAGCTGTCCATTTGCGAAGGCTCCGACTGGTTCTGGTGGTTCGGGGACTACAATCCTACCGACACCGTCAGCGATTTCGAACGCCTGTTCAGGGTGCATCTTTCAAATCTGTATAACCTGCTGGGTGTGGACCCGCCTGAATATCTCTCCAGAACCTTTACCCAAGGTGGTGGTGAACCTGCGGCAGGCGGTGTGATGCGACGCGGGCAGTATGCCGGCTAAGCATCCAGGCTGGAGTCCGGGGATGACAGCCGGCCTGTCAGGGCAGCTATCGACACTGGATTTGCGGCGGCCCCGCGGTTGAAAAACCGCTTGCAAGAACGCCGGGCCGGTTTGCTGCTGCATCCGACCTCGCTGCCCGGCTACCGCAATCACGGCGATCTGGGGTCAGAGGCCTGCCGTTTTATTGATTTCCTTGCTGCCTGCGGCTTCAGTGTCTGGCAGACACTGCCGCTGGGACCCACACACGCGAACGCATCACCGTACCAGTGCCTGTCTGTACATGCCGGCAACCCGGAACTGATCAGTCTGGATGACCTGGTGGTGCGTGGCTGGCTGGATGAGGTCGGGGCCGACACGCATGCAGCCCTGGTCAAGGCGAGGCAGGGGTTTACCAGCCGGGCGGACCAGGCGTCCAGGGAGGCGCTGCTGGATTTCTGTCAGCGCCACGCCTTCTGGCTTGATGACTACGCGCTCTACCAGGCGATCAGGCGCGAGCAGCAGGGAGCGTCCTGGTATACCTGGCCGGAACCACTACGCAACCGTGACAGCTCGGCAATCACCGCATTCCAAACGGCGCATGCCGATGACATCGAGCAGGCCTGTTTCGAGCAGTTCCTTTTCTTTGTACAGTGGCATGCCTTGCGCGACTATGCGCACCAGAGCGGCGTTGCCCTGTTCGGCGATATCCCCATTTTCGTAGCCCATGACAGTGCCGACGTGTGGGCGCACCGGGAGCTGTTTTTCATCGATGCGGCCGGGGGTCTGGACGTGATCGCCGGGGTGCCGCCGGACTATTTCTCGGAGACCGGACAACGCTGGGGCAACCCGTTGTACCGCTGGGAGCGGCTGGCGGACGATGACTTTCGCTGGTGGCTGGAACGTTTTCGCAGCCAGTTGGAGCTATTCGACATTATCCGGCTGGACCACTTTCGCGGCTTCGAGAAGTACTGGGAAATTCCGGCACAGGCGGAAACCGCCGTTGATGGGCGCTGGGTGGAAGGGCCAGGGGCCGCCCTGTTCGATCGGCTGGCAAAGGAGTTCGGGGATTTGCCGCTGGTGGCCGAGGATCTGGGCCTGATCACGCCCGAGGTCGATGCGCTGCGCCGCAAGCTCGAACTGCCGGGCATGAAGATACTCCAGTTCGCCTTTGATGGTGGACCTGACAACCCCTACCTGCCGCACAACCACGAGTCCCTGGCAGTCGTCTATACGGGCACCCACGATAACGATACCAGTCTTGGCTGGTACCGCGGGCTCGACGCGGCGGGCAGGCGGGTGGTCGACGACTATCTCGGGCTGCCATCAGAACCCATGCCCTGGCCGTTGATACGCGCGGCGCTGGCCTCGGTGGCGGAGCTCGCCATGCTGCCGATGCAGGACATCCTGGCGCTCGGCAGCAAGCACCGCATGAATGTACCCGGTACGGCTGCCGATAACTGGCTCTGGCGCTTCGACTGGGCGCGGGTCGATCCGCAGCTGATCGGCCGCATGCAACACCTGATAACGCTCTATGGACGAGCGCGGCGCTGACCTGTTGCCTACAGCCAGATCATATGGCCGGTCTCAAAGCGATGACTCAGCAACCGATGGAACGGGTAGATGCGTAACTTGTAGAACTGCAGTCCGGACAGGGGCGGTACCAGGTCGAGTTCGAACAGCGCCTCGCCCTTGTTTGTGAAGCCGGCGGCTTCGAATTGAACATGCTGGCGTACGCTGAACTTCGTTTGCTCATTCTGGGTGCCGATCAGGCACTCGACAATGACATCGTCCGGAGTCAGCTCACCCAGCTTGGCGGCCACCTTGATCATCAAATTACTGCCGAAGGTGATCGCATCAGCGGAGTCATCAACGCGCCGCAGTGCGACCTTGGGCCAGGACCGGTTGACCTTCATTTTCCAGGCAGCGAGTACACCGGCACTCTTGAACCCATTGGCTGCAAAGGCCTTGCACTGGCGGCTGGCCGGTGCATAGTAGTTGCGGATGTAATCCCGTACCATGCGTTGCGCGTTGTAGAGCGGGATACACGATTTCATCGCCGCCTTGGACAGCCTGACCCAGTCCGCGGAATAACCCATATTCTTGCGGTCGTAATACATGGGGATGACCTGGTTCTCGAGCAGTTCAAGCAACTCGCTGGCCTCTTCGCGGTTGCGGTAGGCGGCATCGAAATGCGGTGCATGCGGTGCGATGGCCCAGCCGTTCTCACCGTTGTAGCCCTCGGCCCACCAGCCATCCAGGACGCTGAGGTTGAGGACCCCGTTCATGCCGGCCTTCTGCCCCGAGGTGCCGCTGGCCTCCAGCGGGTATTCGGGCGTGTTCAGCCAGACGTCGACACCCGTGACCAGCTTGCGCGCCATGGCGAGGTCGTAGCCCTCCAGCAGTATGATCCGGCCGATAAAGTCGGGGTGCATCGAAAATTCATGTATCTTCCTGATCAGGTCTTGCCCGGGGGAGTCACTCGGGTGCGCCTTGCCGGCAAAAATCAGGACCACCGGGCAGTCCGGGTTGCTAAGCAGCCGGTTGAGACGCTCGGGGTCGGAAAACAGCAGGGTGGCGCGTTTGTAGGTCGCGAAGCGCCGCGCGAAACCAACGGTCAGGGTGTCTGATTCGCTGGACGCCAGGTTTTTTGTCAGCCGCTCCATGAGCGCCTCGCTGCAGCCATTGCGTCGATATTGCAGCAGTGCACGTTGCAGCACGTTCTCGTACAGGTCGGACTTCAACGACTGGCGCAGGCTCCAGTAGCTGTGGTCGGGGATCTCGTCCACGCATTCCCAGTAGTCGGTGTTAAGCAGTTCATCGCGCCAGGCGCGTCCAAAACGCATGTCGTAAAGGTTGGACCATTCGCGCGCGAGGAAGGTTTGCAGGTGTACGCCGTTGGTGACGTAGCCTATCGGGTTCTCCTCGTGCGGGATCTGTTGCCAGATATAGTGCTCCATCTCCGATGCGACGCCGCCGTGAATGCGGCTGACACCGTTATGAAAACGCGAGCCGCGCAGGGCAAGCGCTGTCTGGTTGAAACTGCCGGCGTTGCCGGGTGAGGCGCCCAGTGCCAGGAACTGCTGCATGTCGATACCCAGTTCCTTTATGTATTCCTTGAAGTAACCAGTGATCAGGCCATGATCGAAGATGTCATGCCCGGCGGTCACAGGGGTATGTGTTGTGAATACCGTGCCGGCGGCCACGGCCTCCAGGGCGGTGTTAAATTCAGTGCCCTGTTTGACCTGCTCACGACAGCGCTCCAGGATCTGGAATGCCGAATGGCCCTCGTTGATATGCCAGACCGTGGGCTTGATGCCCAGCTTCCTGAGCGCACGCACGCCTCCGATTCCGAGTACGATCTCCTGCAGTATACGGGTGTTCTTGTCGCCGCCGTATAACTGGTGGGTGATGATACGGTCATGTTCCTGGTTTGTTTTCAGGTCACTGTCGAGCAGGTAAAGATTGATATGCCCGGCCTTTGCCTTCCAGATATGCAGGGAGACCGTGCGCTCCGGCAGCTCGACATCGATCACCAGCGGCTGGCCCTTGCCATCCTCGACCCGTGTGAGCGGAAGCTGGTGAAAATCGGTGGGCGTATAGTGGGCCAACTGGTTGCCGTGTTCGTCGATGGTCTGGATGAAGTATCCCTGCCGGTAGAGAATGCCAACCGCAACAAACGGGATCCCGAGATCACTGGCGGCCTTACAATGGTCGCCGGCGAGGATACCGAGGCCGCCGGAGTAAATCGGCAAGCTTTCGTGAAAGCCGAACTCTGCACAGAAGTACGCAACCAGATCGGTTTCGGGGTCCAGGTATTCCTGGATGAGTGGATGGATGCCCTGCTCGTTGTAGGTGTCATACGCAGCCAGGACCCGCTGGAAATCCTCCATGAACACACGGTCATGGGCGGCTTCATCGAGACGTGTCTGTGAGACCCGTTTGAGGAAGGTCTTGGGATTGTGTCCGCAGGTCCCCCAGACTTCCTGGTCAAGCCGGGTGAACAGCCGGCGCACCTGCCGGTCCCAGCTGTAGAGCAGGTCGTTGGCCAGTTCTTCCAGGCGCTTGAGCGTCTCCGGGATGCGGGGTTGGACCTCCAGGGTAAAACGTGTGCCAGACATATGTATTCCTTAACGAGTCGAAAAAAGCCGGGTAGAGTGTAACAGGCGCCGGAGCCAGTAGCGCAGCTGCGGACCGTTTTCTAGTGTGCGTTCGGCCGCTTCCGGTCGTTCATTTTTGGTGCCGAGGGCGAGAGTCGAACTCGCACGACCAATGGCCACCTGATTTTGAGTCAGGCGCGTCTACCAGTTCCGCCACCCCGGCCGGGAGTCGATAGTATAAGCAATCCACGCGTACGGGAAAACTGTACCCTGCGCGCTGTGTGCTACCATGCCGCGCCATGCAACGCAACGATTTTTATTATGAACTGCCCGCTGAGCTGATTGCCACACATCCTGTCGAGACACGCAGTGCCAGTCGCCTGCTGGGTCTCGATCCCGTGGCGGATACCCTGGAGGACATGCGATTTGCCGACTTTCCGGAATTGCTGGAGCCGGGCGACCTGCTGGTTTTCAATGACACCCGGGTGATCCCGGCGCGGTTGGTCGGAACCAAGTCGACCGGCGGCAGGGTGGAGCTGTTGATTGAACGGGTTACCGGTGCCAATACCGCACTGGCACATGTACGCGCGAGCAAGTCACCCGGGGCCGGGACCCGGCTGCTGCTGGAAGGCGACGTCAGTGCCAGGATCAGTGGCAGGGAAGGGGACCTGTTCCTGGTTGAATTCCCCGGCAGTCAGGATGTGCTGGAACTGCTGGAAGCTTTCGGCCACATGCCCCTGCCTCCTTATATCAAGCGTGAGGACGAGCAGCAAGACCGGCATCGCTACCAGACCATCTATGCCCGTGCACCCGGCGCCGTTGCGGCACCCACCGCCGGGCTGCACTTTGATGACGCGGTCATGGATAGGCTCGGGCAGCGCGGTGTGGAGACGGCCTTCGTGACGCTGCATGTGGGTGCCGGCACATTCCAGCCGGTGCGCGTCGATAACATCGAAGAGCATGTCATGCACCACGAATACTTCGAGGTCGATGCCGATGTCTGCCGGATGGTTACCGAGACCCGCCGGCGTGGCGGTCGGGTCGTGGCAGTCGGGACGACCGTGGTGCGCAGTCTGGAATCGGCCTCGCAATCCGGTGAGATCACACCCTATCGCGGTGAGACCAATCTATTCATCACCCCTGGATACCGGTTCAGGTGCGTGGACGCCCTGTTAACCAATTTTCACCTGCCGGAATCGACCCTGTTGATGCTGGTGTGCGCGTTCGCCGGGCGAGAGCGAGTCATGTCTGCCTACCGGCATGCCATCCGGGCGGGCTATCGCTTCTTCAGCTATGGCGATGCCATGTTCATCAAGCACAGGGCAGATGCTCGATAGGGAACTGCTGATGAGATTTTATCTGGACACAACAGACGGGGCGGCTCGACGCGGGCGGATGGTGTTCGAGCGCGGCGTGGTTGATACCCCGGCCTTCATGCCGGTGGGTACCTACGCCACGGTCAAGGCCATGACCCCCGAGGAACTGCTGACCAGCGGTGCGCAGATGATACTCGGCAATACCTTTCACCTGATGCTGCGGCCCGGGGTGGAGGTGATCAATCTTCTGGGCAGCCTGCATGATTTCATGCACTGGGATGGTCCGATCCTGACCGACTCCGGCGGTTTCCAGGTGTTCAGCCTGGATAAGCTGCGCAAGATCACCGAACAGGGCGTAAGCTTCCGCTCCCCGGTGAACGGCGACAAGGTGTTCATGGGGCCGGAGGAATCCATGCAGATCCAGCGGCCAC
>Ga0224497_10000522_pt1 | contig 26361 bp, 22 predicted proteins | sample SF_Jul11_sed_USG_4_FD_167970 | JGI IMG/M metagenome (GOLD analysis project Ga0224497, IMG submission 167970) | Sediment microbial communities from San Francisco Bay, California, United States - SF_Jul11_sed_USGS_13 | ecosystem: Environmental > Aquatic > Marine > Sediment | place: USA...
ATGGACCATTACACGATACCGAAGTATGACGCACCATCCATCATCCGAAACACACATATAGGATCTCCGTTTAGCTGCAATCTTTAAGAGACCAGACCGACTTGAATGTCCTCCACTGAACCATCTTCCTCTCCCTTTGATGGAGTCGCCCTTCTGGCAGATCCTATCCATGGCTACATTTCAATCACGGTTCCCTACCCACACGCCACGCGGGTCGAACAGACAGAAAAAGATCTGATTGACTCGCCTTGGGTGCAACGTCTTCGCTACATCCTCCAACTCCAAAGTGCCCATTGGGTGTATCCTGGGGCGGAACATACCCGGTTTCAGCATTCGTTGGGGACCATGCATTTGGCAGGACGCTTTATGACCAAGCTCTATCCCTCGCTGCGCCAAATTATCCCGAACCTTCCTTCCCTGCCATTCCTTGAAGAATTTATCCGAATCACGGCTCTACTTCATGATATTGGGCATGGACCCTTTTGCCATTTTTTCGACCATCACTTTCTCAATCAATACCACCTCACACACGAAATTTTGGGGCAACACATCATTCGCGATCACCTCGCACCAATAATTCAAAACATTCAACGCAGTCCATCAGGGCCTTTTGCACCAGGGGAACAGCTCAATTCCGAACACATGGCATTTCTCATACTCAAAGATCCTCACCAACTGACCAAAGGGTTGCCGCCATGGGTCATCGCGCTACGACCACTCCTGGGGGGAATTTTCACCCCGGATAATTGTGACTATGTCTTAAGAGATTCGTATATGTGCGGAGTGGCCGTTGGCCCTGTCGATATTGAACGCCTCCTGCATTACACCTTTTTTTCGTCCCACGGTCTGACGATTCATCATTCAGGATTATCTGCCCTCCAAATGTTCCTGCATGCCAGGCTCTACCTCTATGCCAATGTGTATTACCATCGCACCACACGTGCGATCGATATACATCTCCAAGAAATTTTCCAGCCAACCATGGAACTCCTGTTTCCTCACAATCCTCTCGAGGCTTTATCTCGGTATTTACATCTGACCGATTGGCACGTCATCGAGACCGTTCGATCCTGGCCAAAGTCCCGCTCTCTCAAAAAACGTCAACTCGGCGACGAATGGGCTAAAATTTTAGGAAGGCATGTCAAATGGAAGACTGCCTTCAGCCTTCTCCTGCCTATCCCCCAGGGATCGTCGTCCTTTCAACCGCAGGTCTTTTTATCACGAATACGCCAAGCCCTTCCGAAAAAATGGCGGAGTACGGATATTCGAGTCGACTTTGCCCATAAAGACCCGAGACCCATTAACTTGTTAAACATGGGAGGATTTCAAATTTTCGTATGGAATCCGGCAACAGGTCGGGTTGAAAAGGAAAGCTTGCAAACGTATCTCCAACATTTGCCTGCACGAATGATCACCTTACGAGTGTTCAGTCAAGACCATTCCCTGGATGAGGTCCTGGCAGAAGCCGCAGAAAAAACCTTGCAGACGCATTGGCCTAAGTTGTTGAACCCTTCATAACCGGCAATACATCCGTCTGGCGGGATATCAGAAATGTGGTTAGGGAGTACGGGATCCGAATCGAAGGCCATGAAGATCTTTCACCAACGTCAATTGGAGACGAATTGTGTGAGGAGTGGGGCTGGAAGAACCCTTTTCTGCATTTTGACAACTCAAACAGTATCCCAGGAGGTCAGACCTGAGTTCTTCAAGGCTTCGAGAAAAAAGTGGATTAGGAGAAGCATTAAGAAATTGAACCCTGGCAATTTTTCCAGCATGCACATGCAAGAGAGCATTCACGGTCTGCGTATTTGTTGGCAAATACCCGTCAACCGGCAGGGCTTCTGAAATGGGCGGGTTCCATTTCATTCGGATCCAATTTTGTAATGGCCCAAGAACGTCTACCTCTTCAAGGGAGGTCGAATGATCGTCCGGCTCTCCAGCTCCATCTGCAAGAATAGGCTCGAGAACAAGAGTAACCTCTTCATCAGGAATTGGCAGGATGACCACATCAAACGTTACATGTTGCCCACCTCGTTCAACCCATGCCACAGGAAATTCAGCTACTCCACTGATAAATGGCTGAGGCCACAGAGGAAAAAATATTTCGTCGGGACTCGGATTGTAAAGAATCCCTCCTGATTGCCAAGACCACTTCGAAAAAACTGCCATCAGTTCCCCTTGTTCGTTGAGAGCTCGGACATATATTCTCTGTGGCTGACGCACCTGTTCAAGGAATAATTGGCCGACTCCCGTGTGATCTGTCGATTCCTTTACCAATCCATTTGATTCAAGATGGACCAACGAGATAGGGTCCCCTCCTCCCACTGGCTTCAACACATCAGCCATGGCATTCGGCTGCATAAATAGGGAAAACGGGAGGCCAAGCAGCGGCGTACGTACATGAGAATTTTCGGAAAACTGCCAAACATGATACGTGGGCTGGCCAATTTCAATAGACCACCCATCCCGCCAAAAGGCTTCGGCGGCTTGATAGGCTTGAATGCGTTGTTGAGTAACACGTTCAAGAGATAACTGTACATCAAGTTGATGCACCGAATGTTTCCCAAACAACCCCGTTGGCGTCGAATGATGGCGATCCTTTTTTTCCTTAAGATTCTGCCCATCAGGCTTAGGGGTGTCTTCTTCCAACTGACCGGAAATACCATTCGTGGTAGAATCGACTGAAGAATCAAAGACAGCAAGCATTTGCCTCACGAGATCATGTTCTAATCGTGGAATGTCTCCTTCAGGCCCGTAAACCTTCAACGCCCCCACGACCGCCCCCGTTTCAACATCGACGATTTGCAGATTGATGGTCAACAGGTCCTTATGTTGATAGAACCCGCCACGCACCAAATAGCGTACACCTTGAATATGCCCTAGAGAGACCGGTGCAACGGGAGTAGAAAATTCTCTCTGCTGAAGCCACTGTTCTCGAAGAACGGGACCTAAGGCTTCCCGCGCGACAATGGAGAGAGACGGCCAAGCAGCTAAATCATTCGTCAACATTTCTGACAAACTTCGACCTAACCAGTGCAGCTTAGGATTGGAGCTCAAATTATCTAAGGGAAGAATTGCCAGCGTGTAGGGAGGATCGAGAGGACGGGTACGAGGTGTTTCAACGGGGGAGGAAAGAAACGAGTCTACGTTGGATTGCTCTGAGCCGGTGAGGATTCCCTGACATCCGCACAACCCAATAACACAACACCCAAGGAAGCTGATCCAATTTCTCGTGTTACCCAATGACAGAATCAGCGGGGTGCTTATGTCGAAGACGCTGAAGAGTGGCTTCTGAGCGCAGGACATGGCGGATAATGGCTTCACGATCATCTGGAGCTATTTGCGTAAATTCAACAGCAATCTCAAATCCCACAGCTTCCCCTTTTTGTGTAGGTTCAATTCGAATGATCTTTCCGACAGCCTGCATTGGGATAAAAGGACGCAAGATCAGCCTCAACACAAGGAAGGAATCAACAGGAAATTCTTGTTCAGAAAAGAAACGAATCCCAGATCCACTGAGATTCACTTTTGCCAATTCCGGAATGGCCCGTTTCAAATTTCTGTCTTTTCCCAGGGTCCGAAGAATTGATGTGAGCATCCAATCAATGCGGGTCACCATTTGTAACAGTAACGGATCACGAATGGTCAAATCATTTTCGTCGACCATGGCCCTCACAAGATCGGGAGACACTGCCAACTCTTCCCATTGCCACTGACTAAACGCGGCCGCATCAAGCTCAACGGGCTCATAAGAAAATGCCAGTGGCAGCTCAATCCACAGACAAACAGGAATATCCGCACGACAGTCCTGCCGACGATCTTCAGAAGCAATAAGGCTATTATCCATCTTTGGTCACCTTCACACCTTCAAATAGTGTCGGGCTCACGACACCAAATTGTTCTGATGACACAGGGGCAACAACGCTGGTTGTTTCAATCAGGTAGATCATTTAGGGTGCTGCCTTCCCTTGAAGCTTCCGGATTTCAATAAGAAGATCGCGCGCTTCTTCAGCAGCTCCATGAATTTTTTCCAATTGCGACTTGAGTTGGATATCTTCACATCGCCGGAGCGCTAATTCCGAAAACACCACAATAGGCAACAGTTTATTGGAAAGCGAATGCAGTAATGTTCCAATGGTGGCCAAATCTCCTGTGGTAGAACAGACTGAAGTGTTTGTTGCAATCGCATGATGAGTTCTCATATTGATCCTAACGTATGAACAACTTGATCAACGATTTACTCGGCAAATTGGTTCTTATTTAATTCTCTGACCTTATTTACTTTCGCAATTGTTGTACCTAAAACATCAAAACGAGAATCTCGATGAAACCTTCAAAAACCCGTTTTTTTTCAGTAAAGAATGATTGCGGATGTCTCTTTCCCTGACAGCATGGCATCAATTCGTCAATTCTTTGACAGAACCAGACCTATAATTGAGATGAGCGACTCAGGGATTTTTGTAGAAGAAAGAGGATAACGGGAATCACGCGTAAACTATGATTCTGGATTAAGTGAATCGAAGATGTCAGATGCTCAGGCGATGTTGAGCTTGGACAGGCTGATGGGTAACCCATTGTCGCTTCAATCCCTCAAGGCTACGACGATGTTGTTGTGCTTCTCCAAGCTGTTGCTGTACGAGAGTTTGCACTTCTAGAATACGGGCCATGATCCATTGATCGTACTGCATGAGTTTTATGGCAACTTCCTTAGAGACGGAACCAAGAGTACCAATTCTGGCGCGGCGATCATAGAACTGGGCGACAAAGTCCCACTTCCCTTGTGTCGCAGCCTCCATAGCCATACTGGTCAATTGCTCCAAGGCATCTTCTTCTTGAGTTGATGGGCTCATTCCGTTACATCCCGACCGCTTGTGGCTTGGCCCCTTGCATCGCCAATTCCTGCCAGGCTTGCCTAATCTCACTCATACATCGGATGGGAGATTCTAAACGACCCGGTTCGTTTTTCAGATTAGCTTGAGTCAATTCATACTGAATATATTCATATAGACGTCGCAAATCCTTGGCAATAGCCCCACCTTCTTCCATATTTAAGGAAGCCGACAGCTCCCCAACGACTCGAAGCGCTCGATCAAGAAAACGGGCCTTATCATGGAAATTGTGAGCCACCATACCCTCTTGGGCCAATTTCATTGAGGAAATCGCCCCGTCATACAAAAGAACCACCACTTGCACTGAAGACGAGGTCGAAATTTGGGTGTTTGCATAGGCTTGAGCACCAGCAGTCATTCGTCATTCCCTTCCTTAAGAATTACCTCGTTGGAGCTCGTTGAGACAACGTCGCTAACGCCTCCAATTGACTTTGTAAGCTCGCCAACAATCCATCTAAATTACCAAACTTTATTCGTTGTTGTTCTTCAAAACGAAGGAGTGCAGCTTCCTTGACCGAAATCTGTTCGACAAAATCATCGATTTGGCTCGTGAGCGAATTCTGCCGAAGAGTCAAAGCCCCAAATTCCACGTCATCCAAGGCATCAACTGCATCAGTCACGAGTTCCCCAATTCCTTCGGTCCCAGTTGTGGGATTTTGAACGAACAAATCTCGAACAGCTGAATAGTTTTGGCTAAGTGCCGCATCAAGTGTGGTTTCGTTGAGTTTTATCGTGCCATCCGCCGTCTGCGTTTCAAACCCAATCTGAGAGGCACTGGTATAGGTTGTAAGTCCACTGATTTGAGAAAACGTCGATTGTCGTATACGATCGAGAATGGTTCGAGCCAGGGAATCTCCCACAAAAATTCCCCGTTCTCCGGTTTCAAGATTAAACACCGTCCGCTCATTCACAAACTTCTGCACTTCGTTGTACGCACTCACAAAATTCGAAATACCTTCTTTCACAGCCGTCGTGTCTTGTGTCACTGAAATCGTTACAGGATTAACGAGATCTGCAGCCTGTAAATTTAAGGTAATCCCAGAAATCACATCCGTCAGCGTATTACTGGAGCGATCGATTGTGACGGCTCCAACCCCTTCTCCCAAAACAATTTGGGAATCTTGCGCAGCTTGAAACGTATCAACGCCAGTTGTCACAGTATCTAAATCGGTATCGTCAGCAGAAATTGTGATGGAATTACTGGCACCGCTATCATTTGAAGACAACACGAGCCGATAGGCAGGTACGCCCTCTGTACCCGTATTCAAAATAGAGGCACTCACTCCAGCACCAAGATCATTAATGCCATTCCGCAAATCTTCCAATGTCCCATTAGCATCCAGATTGACTGTTTGCGTCGAGCCGCCCCCCACCGAAAAAGAGAACGTACCGGAAGCACCACTGACAATATCCGTATCCGTGGTGGAAACGGCCGTCGAGGCTTTAGACACAATCTGGTGAGCAGAAGCTAATTGATTAACCGTGACCTTATGCGTCCCCGCAGCCGCAGTCGACGATACACTCGCTGTCAATAATGTTTGGGAACTGGCAGATGTCACGCTGACTTGATTTTTATCAAAACTTAGACGGGTTCGGAGCGAAGTGGCGGCACTTTGTAGTCCAAGTAATTTCCCACCTAATAACCCAAAATCGGTTTGCTTGGTTTGCAAATTCAGCTTTCGCTGATTGATTCGGTCAATCGGAATGCGTTCAGCTTGGACGAGAAGGTCGATAATCGGCCCAAAGTCGACACCGTTTCCTAGTCCACCAAAACTGATTAAGGCCATTCCTTGCTCCCTCTAAAACGACAATCACTCACATCGATGAAATTGCCACAAGCCGGATAATTTGAGTTGAGGAAAATTCTTCTTATGTGAAAAACCTACACACGGAGGGTAGGTCTTAAATTTCTTCTTCCACGAACAAGCCCGACTGGTCTGCAAAAAACCGGTCAAGCTCCAGCACCTCCTCCGAAGGTATTTGTCGGATTAATTCACCGGATTCTTTATCAAGAATACGAATAATGACTTGCTTTAATTCTTTATCGACAGAGAGTTCGATTTTTGGCTCAATATTCTGCAATGTCGTTTGCAGGCGGGTGACGACTTCTTTAATCTGCTCCGGGGCATTTTTAGGGACCTGAGCGTCCTGAAGTTCCGTGGATTCTTTTTGGTCAGCGGCCTTTTTATCTATGGGTCGTAGCTTTTCTATCACTCCCACCTTTTGATTGTCGCGCACACGAATCTCTTGCCCAACGGACAGAGAAATCACGGATGAAGCGCCTTGTGAAATAGATGCGATCATTGTGGGTAACCCCCTCATTCAGGATGGAGGCCAGGTCATATGACCTGGCCTCCTCCTAAATATCCTTTTACTGCAGCAAGGACAGGGCTTGCTGAGGTAAGGTATTGGCTTGCGCCAAGATTGACGTACCAGCCGAAACCAAAATTTGGTTTCGAGTGAATAACGCCGTTTCAAAGGCAATATCAGCATCCCGAATCCGCGATTCAGCAGCCGACACGTTTTCATTCGCCACTTCCAAATTTTGGACTGCAGCATCAATTCTGTTTTGCAACGACCCGACATTGGCTCGGGCAGACGCCACAGCACTAATGGCACTGTCAATATTGCTTAATGCGCTTAAGGCATTAACCGAAGTTGACACATTGACACTCGTCAAGCTCAACCGACTGGTATCCAAGTCATTGAGTGAAAGAGTGAGTGTGTCATTGGCTGAGCTACGGAAACCAATTTGAATAGACAAGGAGTCATTCCCTGTCCCACTGAGCAACTTCACTCCGTTGAATTCCGTCACAGCGGAAATTCGGTCAATTTCCGACCGAAGGGCTACAAATTCTTGATCCAAGAAAGATCGTTCGTTTGAACCCAAAATGCCGCTGGCAGATTGTTCCGCCAATTCCCGAAGGCGAGCCAAGAGGCCACCGATATTCGCGGCACCACCGTCGGCAATTTGCAGCAAACTGATACCATCGTTGGAATTCCGAACGGCTTGATTGATACTACGAATTTGAGCTCGTAAGGTTTCGGAAATACCCAGACCGGCAGCATCATCTGAAGCTTTGGTGATTCGTAAACCTGAAGACAGGCGGGCGACTGACCCTTGCAACTGGGCTGTGGAAATTCCCAAGTTCCGTTGGGCGGTGATCGATGCGATGTTGTTGTTAACGATAAGTGCCATACATTCCTCCTTGATGGCTGTGCCTCAAAGGATCCGTCCCTTGAGGGAGAGTAAGTTAGATAAGCCGACTGGCCTCCTTAGAGATTGGTAAATGTGACCAATTTCGTTGTCTGGCCCTACTTATCGTCCATCAAGAAGAAAACTTGAGAAGCTTCCTAATCATGCTGTACATTTTTTTCGTGTACCTGAAGATTGTCATACAACTGAACAAAACGTGCTAATCCAGCGACATTTAATGATGCTGAAAATTTATTGTGGCAGCCGAGGAATCACTTCATATTCCAACATGTCAGCCACTCGCACTTCGTCAACACTTTTTCTAGCCAACATGAGTTCATTCACCCAATGAGACAAATTCTGGGACTGAGTCGGTTGTGAGCCAACAACGGATTGCTGAATTTGTATCCATTCTAAATAATCAGCCATTTGCCCAAACCATTGGTCTAAATGGCGCAGACCTCCACGACGCTGACGAAATTCCTCCAGGACTTTTTGGGCATCAGCTCGCAACTGCCGCCCAAATTGTTTTCCCGTTTCACCTGATTGCTTGACAAGACTCTCCATTCTTTCACTTTTCGCGGAAATTGATCCGAAGTTGCTTGCGAGCTGAGATAACGTAAGCGGCACCAATTCCCGATCAGTCATGGGTCGATTACCAACATAGAGTTTGGTCACCAACCGACCTTGAGCCTCAGCCCGATCACTTAAATTGGCGAGGACTTCTTCTAATTGGGCGGTATCGCTCACTTCCCATTTGTCTTCATCCAATTGCACCAGCATATAATTCCCTCCTTATAGGTTCAGATGAGTACTGCGAGAACTGTCCAAATGTGAGCTTCGCTCGTTGTTTCAAGGAATGAGAAGCGATTACATATTCTTCCGTCATTGCCATTAATGTCTGCCCTTCTAAGTTAAAGGTCTCTCGAATGAAGGCCACTACCAGCGGCCCGAATGCGTAGGAAGACCTGACTAGTTCTTTCATAGCGAGAGTTTGTTCTTTTAATTGATGTTGTGCTTCCTTGAGGTTCAGCACAGGTATCGGCTGTTTCCTACAGAGAGACCACACCTCCTCAGCCTGTTGACACAAAACATCAACCTGCGAGGCAAATTGCGGCCACAACCCTACAACCTCAGAATGATCGGGAGGAACATTCGAAGAAAAGAAATTCTGACTACACCGGCCAGTAAACATTTCATACCAATAACGCCGCCAAAAGGCTCCATACCAAGTCGTAAGGGCTGGTTCATGGCCGGATCGCAGCACATACGTCCCAAGTTGATCTTCATCGATCGCTCCCTCATAGACCCGCATCTTAGAAGAGAATTTCGGCAAGGCTCCTTTGCCTAACAGATGCGCACACAATTGCGCGATTTCCAGCGAAATAATCTGATCCTTACAGGCGTGATGAGGACAAACTTTGTCGAATCCACAAGGGCCACATGCAATATCCGGTTGCACCACCCAATGCCCTGGCCCAAAAGGGCCCGTTTCGCGAAAATCCACATGTCCGACCGACATATTCACAACGGGCGTCTTTACCCCAACAGCCATATGCATAGGCCCTGTATCATTCGTCACCATCAGTTGGCATTGCTGTAACAGCGCGACAACCTCTGGCACGGAGGTTTTCCCAACAGCTTCACACAGGATTCCCTGCCCACCGGCCTGTCGATAGACCTGCAAGGCTTCTTTTACAGTTGGCTCTTCTTTTTTTGTACCGATGAGCAGAAATCCCACATTCCGTTCTTGACTGAGATGAGCCATCAATTGTCCATAATATTCTGGTCGCCACGCTTTCATGGGATCACTGGCACCGACTTGGACAGCCACCCAATGGTTGGGTGTTCCAGAAAGCCGCAGAAAAGTCCGCGCCCAATCAGCTAGTTCATGAGTCACGATGAATTCGATGGGATGAAAGCTGCCTGGGCCGCTTCCCCCAAGCGCGAACAGATCAACGATATTAAAGCGATTCACATGGCGATAGACTTGGAAATCTAGAAAATATTTCATCCAGGGATTTTTCACAAGAAAACTTCCATCATGGGCAGTCGTCATTCCCCGCTCATCGGCACATCCAAAATACTTCACCAAAAAGGCACTGCGACGATTAAAAGTCAAATTGACCACTCGATCATATCCCACCTGCAGCAACGGCTTCGCCCAACTGGAAAGATCTTGATACAACGACACGACATCACGGGCACAAACCCGACTCTCATCCATCAATTCTTGGAAATCAAAGGCTAACACCTGCCGAATACCAGGAATCAGTTCGGCCACATGGACAAACTCTTGATCGACAATCAAATCAATCGCCACCCCAGGCCATTCTTCTTCCAAGCGTGCCAACAGGGGGATCATTTGAATCAGATCCCCCATCCGCGTGATATTGATGATGAGGACTTGCTTCATAAAAAGTCGCGTTTTTCCTGGCGATATTCATCCATCATCAATATCAATAATTCTTCCCGCTTCAGTTGAGCCTCAGGACCTTTTAATCGAATAGTCCTCGCCATATCCACAAGCTCCACCCGGTCGGTTTTGGGGAAAGATTTCAAAAGTGGAGCTAATTCCGGGCAACCTCGGCTACGGGCCAGTAGTGATTCGGCCTGCCGCTCACCTTGCAAGATGGCGCCAATACGATCGGGGCAAGCCAACCCCATGGTACTTAACAAAGTCTGCATCCGATGAGCATACGTGTGACACATGACCACCCGTTGTTGGGACGCTTCGGCCATCACTTGTCGCTGTTCTGGTTCATGTAAATATTTCCTGATCGCGGGCACGAGTTCTTCGGGTGTCTTCACCACTCCCATCATGGTGTCATCAAATAGGTCAGGCAAGAGGGTTCGATGATCAATCACCTGAAAAGCCCCGCAACTCGCCAGCTCAAACGTGCGAGGATTCACGCTATCCCCATCAGGATCAAACCCTTCCCCCGTATACGAATGAAGATTGACATTCACCTTGGTTCCATTGAAAATTTTCACACTGGTTGACGTATCAATTCGGGCCCCGTTTCGTTGAAGAACCTTGCCTAAGGTTCCGGCGTTGTCCCATTCATTGCCCCACAACTTAAAGGTCCACTCATGGCCCAACAAGGCTGGTAACATTTCCCTTCGATTGCGATAGCCGGCACCAAGAAACGAGACATCGGCTTCCAATTCCGCCCGTTCCTGCTCGGTTAACTTCACAGACTGATGAATAGTGGGATCGGCAGCCAGCGGCAAATAGGAAACGTGTGAAGCCCCGGCGTTCTTAAATGCCTCCAAACAGGCGGCTTGCTGCATGACAAACCAAAAGTCATACCCACCAATCATCTGTTGCCAGTAGGTCATATGACGGAAGTTCTCCACAAACCACATGGCTGTCAAAACTTTTTTTCGACGCATTTGCTCAAGCACAGCCATCGAAAGGGGCGCCTGTGACATCGCCAACACAATGTCAGGAGGATCTTCCGCCACATGCGCCAAGCTGATCACCCCTAGGGTGTCACTAAACCGCTGCTGGACTGTTAAGCGAAGACGATCATCACGAATCGTTCCTAAATGGTGATAACCCGGGTAGTGCAGGCTATGGTCGACCCAACTCACGCAATGGCCCAAAGATTCCAAGGCCCGAACAACATACCCTGCGATGGGAAGAGAGCCTCCATAAATAGGACCCACGACCATGATATTGAGAGCTCCGCTCACTCGTTTGCTTAGCTGTTCACGAAGCTGGAACCGAAAGGCATCATATAATTCCAAATGGAGGCTTAGCGCTGGTTCATAGGTGAGAAGTCGAACGCGGTGTCCCTGTTGCAACACCTGTGTGGCCATGTGTTCCGGATCACCCCACACCCATTTCACTCGCTCTCCCCACCCATCCAAAGATCGAACCGCCAACCCATCAACAAATTCCGACAGACAGGGAACAACTATCATCACGATAGAATCTTGAGACACCTTCCCGAGTAACGCCTCCACGTGATACCACAACCCCACACCCAACACGACCAACGCTTCACCCGCTTGACAGTCATTCGCTTGATGAGCGGCCCATTGTTCGGCTTCACGGAGGGGATCATACGCACTATGAATGGATCGATTGTTGACCACAGCCGTCGGCACACCAGACTTAGCCGCTTGAATGGACAACGTCCCCCCAGTGGCATCCAACACTTGCGACGCCAACGCCGGATCTTGGCACCGAAGCATGGCAACATTTTTTTGAAACACATTCATGACGAACATCCTGCAATGAGAGAATGAGGGCTGAAATCCGAATACTGATTGGCCGACGGGGCAGACAACCGTTCCCAAATATTTTTTCGCTGCAATACCGCAGCATCAGGTTGTTCTCCATTCATATAAAACATGCCCCACTCATCGCGATGGCTCTTCCATAATTCCCATTCCGTTGGGTTTTCGCTGCCATGTTGATCTTGCATGAGTTGAAGAGTTTCCATCACCGGCCATGAACACGGGAGCTGAGTCACGCTCTTTACACTGGGGACGTCCAGCCTTTCAGGATCGGCACTTCTCCGGCATTGCCAGACATAATGGCCCACGCCATATGGCCCAGTTTCATGCACGCGCGCTCGTGAAAAATACCAGCCAATCGCCCGCGCCCCGCAGGCCACCCCTACGTGCAATGGACCCGTATCAGATCCCACCACCCACTGACAGCGATTGAATACATGCGCCAGTTGCGGCAATGATGTCCTCCCCACACAGTTGAATAGTCGAGACAGATAAGAAGGAGGCAGTTGATCCTCCAGGGCCAACGCCGCTTCCCGTTCGCCCGGTCCTCCAATCAACACACAGAGACCATTGGGAAGACGGTCGATGCAAGCTTCAATGAACTGGCGCCACGCCACAAGTGGAACTCTCCGATCTCCGTCTCCAGCCCCCAGAACAATTCCAATTCGGTCCCATGAACCTTCATTCACCATATGGGCAAGATCAGTTGGTAAATCAACATGCGTCGCTTGAATGGTGGGAACCACGGCTGGAGGATTCACCCCACAGACCCCACAAAAGGCATCGGCTAAATGAATGCGATTGCTTCCACGATCACTCGCCATTTGGCGCAAATAAGTTACCCATGGCGGTCGGCTGAGGCGTAACGGTCCCTGATCCCCAGCTCCAACCACCCGTTTACTCAACAAATGAGATGCGACAATACTGCGGGGATGATTATTCAAATTGTAGGCCACGGAATACTGAGGGAAAGCACAATCTGCTATGTATTGTTCTGCCGCGATGACTAGCCGCTCCTTATGCCCCCCATCCATGGTGGCCAAGTCATGCCAACGCTCGCCTTCCCATGGATAAACCCCCTGAATACCTGAAAAAAGCTTGCCAATTGGTGTTAAGGGAGCAGCACACAAAAGATCAAATGGCTGATCGGGAAGAGACGAATGAAGAGAGGAAATAGCCGGCAACGACTGGATGAGATCACCCAATCGTGCTAACTGTATGAGGAGGGATCGAGGCATCGACTGGTTTGACTCGGCAATAAGTTCCTCCTAACGGACGGAAACTAAATTACTTTGGGCCTGAGGGATGGCCAGCACCCTTTCTAAATCTTCGAGTCCTTCAAAATCTGGTTGAACAAGGAGCAGCCACGTGAGATGTTCCTTGGCCTTTTCAAGATAGCCTGCTCGGAATAGCACACCGGCCAAAGCAAATCGTACTTCACAATCAGCAGGATTCCGTTCAATAAATCTGGTTAAGCGCTCTGCCAAGGCATCCCAACGCTCCAAAATCGTTCCAGTTTGAATCAAACAACGCATGGCTTCGGCATGATCTGGATCGACAGCCACCACCTTCTCAAAAACATTCCAGGCTTCCACAGGTAGCTCAAGGCCCATACATGCCATTCCCAACCCCATCCTCGCTTTGATATTTTCGGGGTCAATACCCAATGACTGCCCAAACGCCTGTTTGGCTTCGGCATAGTTTTGCCGTTGCATAGAAAGGATTCCTTGTAACAACCATCCTTCGGATCTTGGATTAAATTTACGGTTCAATACATCTAAATGTTTTTGTGCTTCCTCAAATTTTCGGGCCTTAAGATAGCCGCGGGCCAACCCTAATCTCGCATTTGGATGATCGCCGAGTGTAAGTAATTGCTCCCAAAATTGAACAGCTTCCTGTTCACACTGTAGCGTTTCACAGACTCTGCCAACCCATTCCAACAATCCAAGATCCTTAGGCCAGGCTTCAACATGAACCAACAATTTACGAATTTTTTGATTGTCAGCCATTTGCGCCAATGGTTGACATATCTGTCCCAATAAAATCTTTTGCAATTCGACAACTCGCTCCCACCTGGCAGAATCAGCCACCATATTTATAGGGACCATCTTAGTCTGAAATTTCACCTCAGAAAGAGATTGTTGAATGATATAACCGTTTTGATACGCCACCAAATCCTCATCAACCCACCATTGGTGTTCCCAACGAGCTAATAACCGATGGGCATTGGCCTCATCATGGGTTTTCCTTCCAGGAGTTTGACTTTCGAGATGATACAAACAACTTTGAGGTTGATAAATAACTTTTTTTCCTAACTGACGAATTTTCAAGCACAGGTCCACATCTTCAAATCCATTCACAAAACCTTCATCAAACCCACCGACCTCTTCAAAAATTGCTTTTCTAACTAACATACACGCGGCCGTGACTGCCTGAAATTCTCTTCGAGTATTCACCGCAGGCGAATTTTCAGGAACTCCGCAAAAGAGATGATAGGGAGTCCGATAACGTCGTGAAATCACCACTCCAGCATGCTGGATGGTGTTATCTTGATACAACAATTTACTGCCAACGACCGCCACATCGGCATGAGAAGTAACCTCCTCTATCAAGGGATCTAACCAGCCTGACTTCGGAATGGTGTCATTATTTAAAAACACCAGATGCCTTCCCCTTGCTGCACGGGCACCCTGATTACAGCCTTTTGCGAATCCTAGATTTGTGTCATTGCGAATGATTTGAACATCCCCACCAAGCGTCTCTAAAAATTCACAGGTGCCATCGGTTGAGTAATTATCAACAATCACCACTTCATACGAGATTCCCGTTGTGACTTCTGCCAGATGCATAAGGCACTGTTGCGTCAACTCGAGTTTATTGAATACTGGAATAATGATAGAACATTCAAAGGGTTGAGGATTGACCCGACTTTCTAAATTACGCAATTCTTGGTCTTTCAATGGAATGAGATGTGGTTGAAGACGGAAATATTCGTCGTACTTTTCATAAATCAACCGTTTCGTACGTAAAAAATCCGTCGGAATCCGGCTTGTCATAGAACTTCCATCCATTCTCCAGGTAAATTCAGCCGTGACATCCTTTAAATGAGCGAACCCAAAATGACGAGATAATCGTATCCACAAATCCCAATCCTCATGAGTCGTCAATGTCTCATCAAAGACACCCGTTTTTTCCAAGCACGCCTTTTCATGCATCATACAAAGGACAGGAAAGCAATTGTTAATGAGCAACATATCCCGATTGAAATCTAGTGAATAGGGTACATTTCGTTGAATCTCAATATACTCGCCTTGTTCTTTCCGCTGACATATTTGCCAGGCATCACTATAAGCCACTTGGTAGCGACTCTCTTCCAAAAATGAGACTAGGGTTTCTAAATGATTACAGGCATAACGATCATCATCATCGAGGTAGGCAATATATTTCCCCCGTGCCACTCCCAGCCCACTATTGCGGGCAGCGGCTAAGCCACGATTTTTTCCATGTCGGATTGAGGTCACATTATTTTTAGTATTAAACGACGCGACAATATCCTCAACATCCACTCCCGCATCGTTAATGACAATAATTTCAAAGTCTGTAAAGGTTTGCTGAATGATGCTTTGTAAGGCCGTCTTTAACGTATCGCGACGGTTAAAGGTCGGGACAATAACGGAAACGAGAGGATTTCGAGGCCGAGCGGATAACTCAGAATCCTGTGAAATGACCGGACCAACCGCATGCTCATTGGCAGGGATGGAGACAATTGTATCCGCAAATGACTGTATGGACTGACCCCCATCGCTTAGCGAGCTTTTATGTTTCTGGAAATCCTGAAAATTTTCACCGGTTCCAAATGCCCATATTTGATAAAGGGCAATTATGGTTGAGGATGAAGAATTCTCCCCTTGGGGCGGGGCAGCTACATATTGAAATTTTTGAAGATCGAAATAAATACGTTCACGTCCCAACTCGTGAAACCCTCTTTCTCGAAAAAGATCAAAAAGATCTGGTTCCGTGATCCAATCTTCAATGGGTTGATTGGGGGTGGAAACGCTTCTCCATTGTTCCCACACTTCCCTTCGCGGTGTCGTCAGAATCACCGCGCCATTGGGTTGCAATAATTGTTGAAGCGTGCGAACAAACTTGGTTTTTTGCACGTGCGGAATATGTTCGATGACCTCAGAAGTCACGATAAGATCATAGGGCTGAAAATCTTCACGAGTCAGTAATACGTCTGGGAAACCCACATGAAGAGTCAGATTGGGAAACATTACCCGGCCATACTTAACAACAGTTTCAACTGGTTCAATTCCTTCACAATATCCGTAATCGGAAAGTAAATTCGTGAGCCACCCCCGTCCGCAACCCACATCTAAAATGCGGATTGGTTGGACGAGGGCTTTCTCCAATTGCTTAATAATGTCGGGCAAAAAGGTTTTGATCTTTTCCCAACGTAGGGTTTCATCAGTATTAGGAGTCGGCGTGGACCATGATCCACTATGCACAAACAAGTCGGTGTAAAATTGGTCTTCTTGGATCCTCTGATTCAATTGCTTGGTAGACATAGCACCTAAGCCCTCCTTGTTCCTGCTAGAACGGACCAATTCTTTTCCGTCAAACATCGCTGGATCATTGAACCTCTTGGGTGTCACACTCGGTTGCTCTTTTTGAGGGTCTCCTAGAATAGAGATCCCTTTAGCTGTGCTAGGGCAATTGTCAGTAGCATCTCTAGGGTTCATTGAAAAAGCCTGGCTATCTGTCTGAGCGGACCCACTGACTACTTCATCACCTAACTTTCCATCTACACCACTTTCACCATAGTACGGCTCAATTCCTGTCTCAATCCAGTTGAGAATTTGCCATGTCCGAATTTCAGCCGTGTGGTAGCGCCTGATCTTTTCTCTCGCATTGCCAACTAACGTTCTGGCCAAACCTGGAATCCTTTGTAAATCCAATAAATGCTGAGCAAGTTGGTCTGGCTTCTCCCCCTTATAGAGTAGTATTTCTTTCCCTTCTTCAAAAAGGCCTCTATTCCTAGGTCGATTTGGAACCTCCCAAGCGATGGCAGGACTTCCCGCCGCCATGGACTCCGCAACTCGACTCGTGTAAACCTTTCCAAAACTTGGCAAATTGACTATTCCGTTCCATTGTCGTAAGCCATTCATCCATGCAGCAAACGCCCCCTGCCGAATCCCTCTCAATTCATCAACATATTGTCGAAGTACCTCCTTATTAATGGGAAGTTTTTGCTTAAAATACTCCAAAGAAGCTTGATGTAATCGATCAAAATGTAAAGGATAACTGGTGGCATCTTCTGGAGAAGCAGGACGAGCCAACAACGTGTGCAAATTCGTTTGTTCGAGCCACTGACGACGCTCTTTACTATACAGGGCACCAAAAAAAGCCGCGTTCGAATGAGGCGGTGGAAGATACTCATCACTCACAAATCGACGAGGAACAAAGGTGGGCGACCAGATGGCCTGAGCAATTCCTTTCTCCTGAATGTAGGTGGCATCACATTCATCCGAGCAAATAATATGAGTTAATCCCTGCATTTGCTGGGAAACCTCTTCTCTCCGAGTCTCTAACTTCGAATTCTGTCGACATTCATCTCTGGTATAGCTTAATGACTCATAGAGGCAACCAACACGAACTGGCGCCAGGGTCGCAACCCATTCCAAAAACCTTTTAGGATATTCACAATGAACAAGCCATAACCACACCTGATCAAAATGTTGGTTGTGACACAATTCCTTGGCATAGGATAGCCACGACAGATGAGAGTCGGGTTGCACCAGTCCCCAAGCAGGAAGGATGAATGTTTCCACGTTATTGGCATGCAACCCTTCTTCAAGTCCGAAATGCCCAGAATATCCCCACGATTTAGCAGCTTTCCAAAGTGGAAATTCTAGTTGGACTAAAAGTGCTCGAATCGAATTCTTTCCATTTCCTGGTGCCACAGGAATGTCGTTTGGAGAAACCAGTAACGGCTGATTTAGGACTTCCATTATTTTTTTAAAATTACTCCGTACCCTGATCCCGTTTAGACAAAATAGGTTGCGTGACGGGCCACCAAATGTTGAAGGTCGGATCATTCCATTTCAGGGTGAATTGATTCTCGCGGTTGTAATACGTGGACTGCTTGTAATGAAAAATCGCACAATCGGTTAACACAAGATGGCCAAGACCAAACTTAGGAGGAACTAAAACTTGAAGTTTATTTGAGTCAGAGAGAACAAAGGATTGCCATTGCCTATATTCAGAGGATTCTTGATCATTATTCACCACGACTAAGTAAAACCGTCCGGACAGGCAAGAAATGAGCTTCGTAGTTACCGGGTCGCCATGAATCCCTCTTAACACATGCTTTGAAGAAACCGAGATATCGTCTTGGACAAATTCAACATCAATGCCGGCGTTTTCAAATAATTCCTTATTGAACAGTTCAACATAAATTCCCCGAAAATCTTCAAAGATCGTGTGGGGCTTCAACAAATAAACCCCTTGGAGTTGGGTTGAAAGAACTTCCATGTCACTCCTCTTGTTTCATCAAATAAAACGGATAGATGTTAGGCTGGCTTCCAAATAATATAGGAATGGGTATCGTTATAAATATTTCCGAATGGTTGGTGATGGGCCTTAAGGATCTTCAGGCGCCCCTCTGACTCCAAATGGCGCAATCGGGTAAAATAATTAAACAAATAGCCCCGACGACGGTGATATTGCAAAGCCAAAAAGTCCGAAAGATTGTCTTGTTGGTAAAATTCGTTAATGCATTCCACATTAATACATATGGTCGGCCTTTCCCGGAGAATATATTGAAGAAATACTTCGAATCTTTCCCCAACCTGCTCCAAGGCCCCAAAGGTTAGAAGGGCACTACTGTTGTCAAGATGGAAGTCATGATGTGGCTGAAAGAAATCAAAATGAATCCCTTTGATGGAGCAGGATAAATGATTCGCCAGATGTTCAAGAATCTTTTGAGATGATTCGGCCCAATCCAATCCATACAATTTTTTGTCTGGATACAGCCCCGCAAGAAAAGCCAGATGTGAGCCAGGCCCACATCCAAATTCATACAAAGAATCCACATTGTTGCAATATTTCTGAAATAACCAAGATCGAAAGACCTTTGTACAATTCAAGACAAAGTCGGTCCCAAGGGGAAGCACATAATCTCCATTCAACCGAACGGGAACTTGGTTCTTGAAATAACGAGGAACAAGGCTAGCAAGATCATAGCCTGACTCGACAAACGCTAGAAGATTTTCTCGCCATCCCTTTTCCCAATCTGGTTTCCGATCTTCTCCAGAAACAATGATTTCACCGCAATACAGTTCTTTCATAATCTGCAGAATAACCTGATCTCGTTCAATGTCAGAAAGCTTGCGATATCGAAAATCCAATGATTCAATTAATTCTATCGAGTACTCATCTAGATCTTCGACCCTTACCCCAAATAACCTAGCAAATTCCTCTCTTCCCAAGTGATCATCGTTTACTTGTGAATGGTTTGAGACTGGCCATTCATTCCTCCCCCTCTGCGGCAAGAGCTCTATCGGAGACATAGGTTCATGTGCATTCATGAGAAAATCCATGGCGGCGAGGAAAGTTTTTTTTCAGACTAGGAATCAGATCACCCATGGTCTTCTTGGCTACGCGGGAAGTTTCTCATCTTGAAAGTGGCTATGACGCAATTGAAACCCTCTTCCCGAGATCAGACGCCGGGGTTTCATCGACAGAATCAGGATGCCCATTCACCTTTTCCCAGCCTACCGATCGTTCAAACTTTCCGCCACGTCGTCCCCAAAGCAAACGTTCTTGAGCAAATTGCATGTTATCCATGTCCTGTATTTCTTCATTGATGTATAGTCTCTGAAATTCGCGCGACAGCTTGATAGTGTCGCTAGAAGAAATTTTTTCAAAAAATTCAGGGAAATTGAATTGAAAAATATGCTCCGTTTTTAAAGTTTTCTTTGGTGTTGGCACACGAAGGGATTGGTACAAAACAGCCTCGCATAATTCTTCTTGGTCAAAAACTATTCCTTTTGATGTCAAAAACTGACCCACGATATCTACTAGTTCCTTGTAAAATTGTTCGGCTCGATTCGCAATCCGAAGAAAACTTGATTCTTCAATTGCCCAATAAATATCGCCAAACTCTGGCAACATCACTGCCCGCCCTCGCCCCGCAATCAATTGCTCCATGAAGGCATCATAGTGTCCTAACTCTTCCCGCCAGAGTGGGGCTATCTCTTCTCCCATTTTGCCTTGTGACATAAATTCGATCAGGTCTATATGCTGAGTACCAAATCGTTGATGGAGATAGTGCAATACGTAATAACCTAGACGCAGACTCGTCAAAGTCATCGTCGTCCATGCAAGTTTTCCAGCGTTTTTCCACTGGTCAGTAGGCATACATTCCGTGCCTATCACATAATCAATAAACTCTGTCACCCAACCCTCATCTTGAACGACACTGTGGACGCCATAGCTCACATTCCGCTTCGACAAGATGCCATGCTTCTTGATATACACCGGGTCACCCATTTCAGTATTCGGATAAATTTCACAAAGCACGATGATCAGTTGGCATGCCAGCGAGGCTTCCAGAAGTTCAAATATCCCTCTGGAAAAAGACTCATAGGTTTCCCCAGGTAGCCCCAAGATCAATTCGCAAAATGTGGGAATTCCATCAGCTTCAAATTTTTCTTGTAAAGTTTTATAGACAGATATTTTTATGTTCCCTCGTTTCGTCTTAGCTAGCGTGTCTTGGTCCATGCTCTGGCGAGAGAGACCAATGCCCTTGTGCATCCCATTCAGATACAGGTTTTTTGATATCTCATAAATCCGAATGTCTGTATTTTTCCCGTACAGATTGACCACTTTTTCCGGAAAACCATAGGTCCGTTTAGTGGCCACTAACAAATCGGTAATCTCCTCATCCCGTCGATGCATTCCAAAGTTGGAATCAGCGTTATAAACAAATGGAATGTGATTCTTCCCAATCCACTCGATTTCGGCCGCAACTCGTTCCATACTAAAAAATCGGTATTTCCGACTCAATCCCCCTTTGCCCCAATAACAAAAGGTACAGGCAAAGGGACAACCACGATTCGTTTCAATAATAGTTTGAAATTTAAGATCTTGACGCGACTGGACAAGGGAGTCGTATAGACCCAGCAAATATGGGGAGAGATAGACATCAAGATCCTTTTCAAAGCCACCAGAATCCTGGTTATATTCTGGTTTGCCCGATACCGAATTCCGCCAGGTCACTCCCTCAATTCCACTAAATTTTGAAGAGAAGAGATAGCGGGACAATATTTGTTTAAACGGTTCTTCTCCTTCACCTCGAACAGCGATATCAATAAAGGGATGCCCTTCCATATACGCCACGGGATTATGCGGCACCTGGGTTCCACCAAAAATAATGAGACATTCCGGCCACCGTTGCTTCACTTCTCGTGCAACGTGAAGACACAATTGTTCGTTCCATATGGCAGCAGAAAAAGCCGCTATCCCAGGATTGTCATACTGGTTCAAAATATTTCCCGGAGTATCGATATGAAAAAGGTACGGCATGAATTTATACTGCTTGGCATTATCATCACAGGTCATTGCATAAGCCTGAAGCTTCCCAGAAGTCAGAGGCAAATATGCGGCATTCCCAATAAAGGGGTTATACTCATTTAGGTAAACTCGACAAAGTGCTTTATCCTGAGTTTCCATAATAGAAATTCCTTCTTTCCCCCAAGATCTAATAGGATTATGAAGTTTATTCCATCACCGCGTAGGACATAGTGGACCCAAAGGGAAAACGTTGAATCCGTAAATTATTAATCCCGATCTCTTCCATCACAGCAATCGTTTCTCCTGGCCACATTTCATGGTTCAATTCGTCAAAAGCAAGGATCCCACCTTTGGGAATTCGTTGAACTAAATAGCGTAGAGCTAATGCTGTAGGTTCGAAAATATCGAAATCTAACCACAACAAACTCACCACAAGATGGGGATTCGCTTCGAGGTAAGCTGGAAGGGTTTTCGCAACATCCCCTTTCACGAGTCTGACCTTTTCAATGTGGTTAAGAAAACGATTTCGGTTATACAATTCTATACTCTTGAGTAAATCCTCATAGGCATTAATCGCCAATCCTCCGGTTCTCGCTTGTGCAGCCAAACCAGTCTGATCTTTTTCAGACACCGACACAAAACCAGCAAAGGTGTCGAATCCGATAATATTTCGGAGATGATTCAGTGGCTCAAAAATTTCACTCACTTGGGCCCAAGTCATCAACCCCCCGCCATAGAGAACGCCACATTCGACAATGGACCCATGCACGGGCAATATGTGCTTGAATAATTCGTAACGACAAATGAGCTTTCTGATGTCTTGAGTGGGAACGTATTTACAAAAATTTTGTAGTTTCTCAACATTCGTTCCGATGCTTTCTCGGAAATATTCATCGAGGGCAGCTCGGAATTGAATTTCATTTTCTGTTGTCCGTGACGGTTCAGTAAATCGAGAAGGATCTGCTATCATGCGCTAAGACTTTCTTGTTTGGCATTTTTGTCATAGAAGGAATTGGCCTGATAAATATGATGGATTTGAGTCTTTTCCTCATCGGTCAAGCACTCAAGTTGGCTACTCACCGCATTTTCCAATACCTGCTCGGCATTCATCATGCCGGGGATCACAGTCGAAATACTTTCTTGATCTAAGCAAAATCGGAGAGCCAACTGACTGATAGTCGAGTTTCTACTTTCCGCTAACGATGAAAAATATTCAGGCGCTTCGGCCCAACGTTGCAATTGCCCCGTGGGCCAATTGGCCCGATGATCAATACCTTCAAATTGTTCATCGCCTCGAAGCTGGCCTGTTAAATATCCAAAACAGAGTGGAGTACGGACAATAATCCCAGCTTGAACCCTTTGAGCCAGTTCAAACAACCCATTCTCAATGGCTCTTTGATCAATTAAGTTAAAATTGACTTCAATAGCTGCAACGTCAAACTGCTGAACGGCCATGATTCCATCAGCCGGAGAACGCACAGAGACTCCATAACTCCGAATGAGACCTGCTTCCTGAAGCTCAGTCATAACCTCCAACGTTTCTGGATGTTTCTCTAAGAAGTCAATGGTCGGGCTATGGAGAAGATACAGATCAACGTAATCTGTCTTTAGGCGTCTTAAACTGTCTTGGATTCCTTGTCGAATATACTGAGGGGAGAAATCATAGGGAATCGAAAACCCTTTGTGAGGGAGAAGACCGATCTTCGTGCAGATCACTACGCTTTCTCTAACATCGTGTAACGCCCGGCCTAATACTTCTTCGCTCCGTCCATCGCCATAGAGATCAGAGGTGTCAAAAAATGTTATGCCCTGATCAAAGGCTGCCTGAAGAGCCTGAACAGACACACCATCATCGACCGGCCCATAGGCATTGCCACCCAATCCCCACGTACCAAACCCAATCTCAGAAACGATGATCCCAGTTTTTCCAAGTGGTCTGTATTTCATGAATGCGCCCTCCCCTTACAACCGCACAGCCTCAGCCTGATGATAATTTCGAGAGAACCATTCAATCGTTTTCTCTAGTCCAACCCGAAAAGGGGTATACTGAAATTCTGACAATGAGAGAAATCGTGAATTATCCGTGCTCTTCTTATAGATGCCATTGGGCTTTGAGGTGTCGAACTCAATCCGATTTCGTTCGACACCCATAATATCGGCGATCATATACGCGGTTTCTTTCACTGAATGTTCTTCGGTTGAACCGATATTCAGAGTCTGAGAATTATTATAGTGATCTAAACACCACATGAAGGCCCGTGCCATGTCCTGTGAATACGTGTATTCCCGCAATGGTGATCCATCGCCCCAAATTTCAATTGTCGTGTCTTTATCTTTGTTCTCATAAAATCGTCGAATAAGCGCAGCGAGCATAATGGATTCTTCTGGACGAAAGTTCGCATTTTCTCCAAAAATCCCATTAGAAATTAGCCCGATTACATTCATGCCATACTCAGCCCTGTAGGCTTTAATGCTAGGATCAACTAATCGTTTGGCAAAGGAATAACTATAATTTGATTCATGTGGATGCCCATCATGCATGTATTCCTCTTTGATCGGATTTGGGGCATTGGTCGGATACATACCAGTTGAAAGCGTCATAACCGTTTTCTTCACGTGATTGATTCGTGAAGCTTCGAGTACATTGGAATTCATTAAGATATTGTCTCGTAACAATGTGGCGGGATACTTCGTGCTATACTGCACACCTCCACTCAATGCTGCCAAGTGTATGATGGCATCAGGGGAATGAGTCTCTACGCAACGTTGCACTTCTTCGAATTTTGTCAGATTACAGTCACGAGAACTAAGGAAGATAAATGTTCGTTCTGGATATTCTGTTGTAATAGCTTTAAGCCCCGTCCCCAAGAGTCCTGACCCTCCGGTAACGAGAATTTTTTGATATTCCACATCTTTCCCCTGCTTTTCGCTACTCATTGATTCCATAACTCCCGACTTGTGTTGACGATGGCTTGGGCATCACAGTCTAATTGCTTTCGAACATCTTCACGATTCAGATTGCCAAGGATAAATGCATCTGGTGGCCCCAACCTTTTCAATCGAATCGGGATATCCCGATTGGCGTTCCACTGAGTGACAGCTGCCCAAAGGCCTCCATTTGGAACATGTTCCTCAACTACAAGCATGGCCTGCACTTGATCGGCTAAGACATTCAATGTATCCGTATCCAGTGGTTTAATCGTGTGCATCTGATACACCATAGGAACAATATGCTCCGCATGTAGAAGGTTGACAGCCTTCAACACTTCCTGAGTAATTTCCCCTGTACTGATGATGGCAATTCTTTTTCCGCTCTTGAGCAACCGGGCTTTTCCAAGCACAGCTGGCTCTTCGGCTTCATACCGTGGCTCTCCAAAGCGTCCGACGGTAAAGTATGCTGGACCAGAGCAACACATGACTTGCGGAAACAGTTCTTCGATTTCGGTAGGATCCCCAGGTATCACAACGGTCATGTTGGGAAGCAATGACATGAGACCAATATCATCAAGTGCGTGGTGGGACACCCCACTGGTCGAATAAGTAAACCCACGACCGGCGCCTACCAGAGTCACTGGCAAATTGGGATAACTCACACAATAGCGAATCTGTTCGAAAGGCCGAGCAGTGGCGAACGAAGCAATCGAATAAGCAACCGGTCGCCATCCTTCCGTCGCCATCCCAGCCGCTAAATTGATCAATTGGGCCTCAGCAACTCCAACATTGATATACCGGGAACCAAACTTCCTAGAAAACTCATCAAACACCTGAAACCCGAGGTCTCCGGTCATAAAGGTCACTTGGAGATTCTTTTCCGCTTCTTTCATGAGACTGTCAGAGAAAGCTTTTCTCACGCAGAATTTTCCTCTCTGGAATAAAGAGGAACTTCACCCAATTCCTCCAACGCCTGCCTCACATCGTCACCAGAAGGTACGCGGTAGTGCCACAAAACTTGATCTTGCATGAAACTCACACCTCGGCCTGCAGTTGTTTTGGCAATAAGAGCAGACGGTTTCCCGTATTCAAAAGGAAACTGGTTCAGGGCATCGATAATTTCTACCAAATTGTGCCCATCGATTGTCTTCGTTCCCCAGCCAAAGGCTTTAAACTTTTCTTCAAAAGACGTGAAACCATTCAGCTCATCTGTCCTTCCAACTGATTGAATGCGGTTATAATCAACCACGACCAACAGATTCTCTAATTGCTGTGCCGCCGCAAACATCGCCCCTTCCCAGGTACTACCTTCATTACATTCACCATCACTAAGGAGAGTGACAACACGCGAAGGGTTTCCACTCAGTTTCAGCCCATAGCTCATCCCAGTTGCCACCCCAAGCCCGTGACCTAAGCTACCTGAAGACCAATCAAGAACTGGAAGTGCATGTAAACAGGGATGGCTTGGAAGGGGTGAATTATTTTTCGCATACTGCGCAAGCCAATTCATCGGGATAAATC
>Ga0224497_10000524_pt1 | contig 26341 bp, 25 predicted proteins | sample SF_Jul11_sed_USG_4_FD_167970 | JGI IMG/M metagenome (GOLD analysis project Ga0224497, IMG submission 167970) | Sediment microbial communities from San Francisco Bay, California, United States - SF_Jul11_sed_USGS_13 | ecosystem: Environmental > Aquatic > Marine > Sediment | place: USA...
CTCAGGCTGTCGGCCACTGAATATCGCTCCTGCTTTGCCGCCAGCCCGTCATACTCAATCTCCGAATACCACGACGCGATCCGCCTCGATGGCCGTTTCGATCAGCTGCCCGAGCCCGGATATACGGAACCCGGGGGCAAGGTTGTCGGCATCCTTGCCGTGGCGGCGGCGCTCGTCCGCGTCAATGATGCCACGGCGCTGCGCGGCGGCGACGCAGACCACCAGGTCAAGGCCGTGTTGAGCAGCGAGCTCCGACCATTTGAGCGTGATATTCCGATCATCCTGCGGCGGCACCGCCAGCCGCGTCGCAGTATTGACGCCGTCGTGATAGAAAAATACGCGATGGATCTGGTGGCCGCGTTCGAGCACGGCGCGGCTGAAATTGAACGCCGTATCCGCTGCCTGGTGCTGATACGGCCCTTCGCTGATGACGATGGCAAACTTCATTGCGGCGACTGTTTACGGCTCCTGTGCGGCCTGTTGCCGGTTCGCGGCAGCTGGCGGGATCATGATAACGTCAAAGGCCGGGTGTCTCTAAACGGGTGAACGCCAGCCTATGTCCGTACGTGCCGTACTGATTAATACCTACGAGCTCGGCCGCCAGCCCTTCGGGCTTGCAGAGGCGGCGGCCTGGCTGCGCAACGCGGGCCACGACGTGGTGTGCCTGGATCTTGCGCTTGAATCGCTCGAGCCAAAAAGCCTTTCGGACGCTGATCTGATCGCCCTTCACGTTCCCATGCACACAGCCACCCGCATTGCGGTCGAGGCGCTGCCTCGGATCCGAGCGCTTGCGCCTGGAGCCAGGCTCTGCGCCTTCGGCCTATATGCTCCGGTGAACGAGACTTTATTACGTGAGCTCGGGGCGGACACCGTTCTCGGCGGCGAATTCGAACCCGGACTGGTCTCCCTGGCGCAGCGTATCGCCGATGGCGACGGCTCGCCCCAGCCGGATCCCGTCATCAACCTGGAAAAAATTCCCTTCGTCGTCCCGGACCGCTCCGGGCTGCCGCCGCTGTCCCGCTACGCCTCGCTCATTCTTCCGGACGGCAGCCAGCGGACGTTGGGCTTTACCGAAGCGAGTCGCGGCTGCAAGCACCTTTGCCGCCACTGCCCCGTGGTGCCGGTGTATCAGGGCCGCTTTCGAATCGTCCCGGTGGACGTGGTCATGGAAGACATTCGCGCCCAGGTGGACGCAGGCGCCCAGCATATTTCCTTTGGCGATCCCGATTTTTTCAACGGCCCGACCCATGCGCTCAAGGTAGTCCGGGCTCTCCACCGCGAATTTCCCCAGCTCAGCTATGACGTCATTATCAAGGTGGAGCACATCGTCAATTCGAGCGCGCTGCTATCGGAGCTTTCCCAAAGCAAATGTCTGTTCATCACGACGGCTGTTGAATCGGTGGACGACCAAATACTCGGTCGTCTGGATAAGGGGCACACCCGGGCAGACTTCGAGAAGGCAACCGCTCTGCTTCGCGACGCGGGTATCGCCATGGCGCCCACCTTCGTTCCGTTCACACCGTGGACGACGGTAGACGGATACGTGGAGCTGCTCAATACGCTGGTCAGGCTGCGCTTGGTGGAAAACGTTCCTCCCGTGCAGCTCGCCATCCGCCTGCTGATACCGCAAGGATCCTATTTGTTCCGCCTGCCGGAGTTCGACTCGCTGGTGCAGGACTTCGACCCCGCCACTTTGGGTTATCCCTGGAGCCACCGGGATCCGCAGGTGGACGCGCTGCAGGCGGAGATCTACGCCCTGGTGGAACGCGCCGAATCTGAGAGTACGCCGCGAAGACGAGTATTTGAAGAGATCTACCGCCGCGCTTACGCGCGACTCGGAAAAATAGCCCCGGCGTTGCCGCAAGATCTGGGCTCGCCGATCCCGCGCCATTCCGAGCCGTGGTACTGCTGCGCCGAACCGACCAGTCAGCAACTCGTCGGTTTTTGACGGCCCGGGGTTCGCGATGCCTCAGGGCATGGACGTCCGGGTTTTGTTCGCCGCTTCAGCCTTCAGCCTGCCGGCAACAACGTTCGCATGAGGTTCCAGCGAAAAATAGACGCCGCCCGCAGGGCGTGGCGCCGGTCTGAATTATCGCCTAGAGATTGCGCAGCAGATTCTCGTAGATGGCCGTGGTTTCGGGTGACGGGTCCACCTCGAGCTCGGCGCGAAAGGTCCGCTTGCAGGCGTCGTAAACTTCCACCGCCTCGGTCTGCCGTCCAAGCTCGCGGTAACAGACCATCAGCCGCCGGTAGAGGCTTTCGGCAAGCTGGTCGGATTCCAAACTCCGCTGGTAGATATCCAGCGCCTGGTCCCAGGCCTTCGCCGTTTCCAGTAACCGGCCCAGGTCGCCAATGGCGCGCAGAAAACGGTTGCGCAGGCGCTCCCGCAGGCTCACGTAAATCGGTTTATCCGCCTCGCTGTGCATGAACGGCTGGCGATAAAGATCCAGCAGAGCGTCGGCTTGAGCGCAGACTTCGTCTACGTCCACGGGATCGGCGGGACGCCGGGTAAGGCGCTCGATGCGCTTGGCGACCGCGTCGAAAGCGCGCAGATCAAGCCAGCACAACTCGGGGTTCAGGCTCAGGCGTCCGTGCTTAAGCAACACCGCGCGGTCCTCGCCGAGAAGCTTACGCAGCCGGTGAAGATTGGTGGTCAGCGAGCGATGCGCATAGTCGGCATCAATGCGCGGCCAAAGCGCCTCGGCCAGCGCGCTCTCGCGAACGTTTTCACCGCCCATCCCCACCAGACCTTTGAGCAGCTCCAAGGGCTTCTGCTGCACCCGCGCGAAAACGCTAAGCGGTTTGTCGTCTTTGAGTATCTGGAAGTCACCAAAACTGGTAATGCGATAACGCCACGGCCAGTCGCGAACCAGAACCGGAGGGGCATCCGAAACCAGGCCACGCTCGCGCACCAGCTCGCGCACGTATTCGGTCTCAATATCGTGCTCGAGCGCGTACTCGCAGAGTTTTGCCATCACCTTGGGCAGCCACCAGAGAAAATGCTTGAAGCCGTGCTCGCGGCCCAGCGCCATGGCGTAGCGCAGCGCGCCCAGTCCCGATCGCTCTCGGCCGTGCTCAAGCGCCAGGTAGGCATAAGTCGTGAGGCACATGAACTCCAGAAGCCGGTTGTCGATATACCGCGCGGAAGCGCGCACCTTGCGAAGCTGGGATATGGCGCGACGCTCTTCACCGGTCTCGGCCAGCACCAGGGCCAGCGCGAGGCGGCACAGCACCTCGTAGAACGGGCACCCCGCTTCGATTGCAAGCCGCAAGGCGATCTTCTGCTCTCGATAGGCCTTAAGGGCGTCATCGCACAGCATCGCGTGCCAGGCGAAGTTGTAGTGGTAGGTGCACATATCCAGGCGCCGCGCATTCTCCGCGTAGGTGTGCATTTCTCCCAGCAGCGTTTCCGCAGTCTCGAGGTCGCCGGCGCCGAGCGCGCTGGCGGCCCCGTTGCTCAGGAGGTGGTAACTCCAATAGTGCACGCCGCTCTGCCGGCCGATCTCGATGCCGTCATAGACCGCCTTGAGGCAGTTCTCGTGGTCCGCCGTGTGCATGAAGTACATGGACTCGACGTCTTTGAGCACGGCCAGTGTGATTGCCGGCACCCGGGGCGAAGCGCATAGCCTGCGCAGGTGCTCCATGAGATCTTTGGCTCTGGAGAACTGGCCGGTATAACTGAGGTTTATGGCCACCAGCAGCATCGCCGACAGGCGGGTAAAGTTATCCGAGATATTCTCGGACTCTACGCTCGCCTGCTCTGCCCAGTGGGCGAGATCCTGCCTGTGCGGCTGGCGAAACACGAGCGCCATGAACATGTCGACGTAGAGCCGCGCGCGCACATCCGGCCACGGAATTTCTTTCGTGCGCACGAGAATTTCATCCACGGTGGCAATCCAACGGTCCAGAAGGGACAGATCGTCGAGCTCGTGAAGCACCGCCTCGATGACTCCCGAACACGTCAGCAGCCTGCCCTTGAGGTCGTCCACCTCGGGAGAATCGAACAGGCTGAAGGCCCGCTCGTAAGCAATGCGACTCTCCCGGGGCGTCGACTGAAAAAGGCACGCCGCGCGCCAGTAATGAAACCAGGGGTCGCGGTCACTGAGCTCTTCCGGGACTTCGTCGAGCCAGCGCTCCAGGGTCTCGGCGCGGCCGCGCCTCAGCATCTCTCCAGCGTGACCCAAGACCAGAGGAAGGAAGGCTTCGTAGTCATTGCCGTCCCGCAACACCGTGGCCGCCAGGTCAAAGGAATTCTCCGCCTCCAGAAGCTGCGCGGCCCGGCGCCTGAGTTCGCGGCAGTCTTCTCTGCTCACTCGCTCCTGAGCGCGCGCCAGGAGGAATTCTCTCAACAGGGGGTGGTACATATATACCGGCCCACCGGCGCCGGTCTTCAAGGCGACAAAATAGTGATCCCTGTGCAGACGCTCGAGTATGGCTTCGGCATCCGCCGATTCGGTGAGCTTCTGTGCGCTCGAGACGTTCATCTCCGGCAACACCGCGGTGCGCAGCAGAATCATTTGCGTCTCGTCGTCGAATTTTTCAAACACTTCGCCCGCGAGGTAGTCGAAGACAAGCTGCGGCGCTGACAGAGAAGGCATGCGTTCCATAAAGCCTTCGTTTTGCGCCTGGTCAAGCAGAAGCACGAGGCCGGCGGCCCAACCCTCGGTCTTTTCGTAAAGTTGCTTCAGCGCGGCTTTTGGGAGGTCTGGATGCCAGCGGGTGATGATGGCGTCCGATTCCCGCCGCTTGAGCTGTAAATCGCTCCAGCCGATGAGCTCGAGCTGTCTCGCGGCGCGGAGCCTGACCATTGAGGCTGGCGGATCGCTGCGGCTGATAACGATAATGCAGCCTTCGGCGGGCATCTCCGACACCGCGTGTGCCAGGACTTCATGAAATTGAGATTGCGGCGGAACCTCGTGGTAGTTGTCGAGCACCAGCACGAAAGGCGGGCTGAGCTCTTTGTACAGAGCGTTGAAAAATCGCCGGCAGAACGCCGTCAGATCGCCGTGGTATTCCCGGGTGAACAGCGGCAACGCGCCGGTCTCTTCCTTGCCGCTGCCGGAAGCTACTGACATGTAGTAAAAAAAGGTAGCAACGTCGGAGTCTTCCTTATCCAGCTGATACCAGCGCGACGGAACTTTTTTAGCATCGAGATAGCTCGAAACCAGGGTGGTCTTTCCACAGCCGGGAGGTCCGCTGATCCATACCACCGGCGCGCGCCGGCGGCGGTCCAGCAAGTTGAAAAGTCTTTCCCGCGCGATCACGCCGGGCGGCGTCGGTCGCGTGGTCTTGGAAAGGGATACGGGACGATTCATGCTGCCCCCTTTACTTCGGTCTTGTGGACTCCATGATATTCCTTCGCGCACGCGGGAAAAGGGTTTTCAATCAGCTGTAAGCGATGTGTAACGGCCCGGCTGGCCCCGATGGTTTCACGAAAATCAGCTAATTTTTCATGGTCTTACAAGGGCGAGCTCGGTCTTTTCGGCGTCTGATGGTGGCCCCGTCCAAACTGTTTTTTTTAACACCCTATGCGGCGGCGGCTCGCGAATTGAAATTGCGCCTGCGTGAATCGCCGGTTTTCCAATGTGTCCCGCAAACGCTGGCAGTTTCTAAACCCCTGGGGTTTGGGAATGGCGTGCGCAAAAAACATTTTTGTCCATCAGACAAAGTCGACGCCGGCGCCTTCTAAGTGCTAAGTAACTATTGGCGGAAAGTCATCATAAGAGCCGTCCGCCGGCCCAGCTTAGCCGAGTGCGCGGCACCGTAATCAGAGATTGAGTTTTGATTGCTGAGAAGGGAAACAGAACATTGTCGAAAATCGAAATGTGCAGCTCCCAATTCTGTCCCTTTTGCTTGGTAGCGCAGCGTTTGCTCAACGCCAAGGACGTCGTGTTCACCATCTATTCCGTTGACGGTGATCCGCAAAAACGAAGAGAGATGATGAATCGCGGCGGTGGCCGCACGGTACCGCAGGTTTTCATCGACAGTCGGCCGGTCGGCGGATTCGACCAGCTGACCACCCTCGACATGGACCAGGAGCTGGACGCGCTGCTGCGACTCGCGCGCCAGGCTCCCGCCTGAATTCCCGTTTAGCCCGCAAATGCCTGAGGAGCTTCAACCATCCCAGCGCCTGGACAAATGGCTCTGGGCGGCGCGTTTTTTCAAAACCAGAAATTTGGCCGCCGCGGCGATTACCGGCGGCAAAGTGCAGTGCGATGACGAGCGCGTGAAGCCGGCGCGGCGCATCCGGCCGGGCGCACGGCTTCACATCCGGCGCGGCCCCATGCTGTGGGAGGTCATCGTGGTCGCGCTGTCGAATCAAAGAGGGCCAGCCAAAGAGGCGGCGCAGCTGTATACCGAAACCGAAGCCAGCGCCGCGACGCGAGAAGCGGAAGCAAAGCGCCGCAAAGAGCGGCTGGAGCGGCGCCAGCGCGGACTTGGCCGGCCGACCAAACGCGAACGCCGCCAGCTCACGCGATTCAAGCAACGGTCGTAGACGGTGGATAGTGGACAGTAGATGGGAATTAGAGCTTACAGTTGCCCGCCCCGTTCTACCGTCTACTATCTACCATCTTCCAATTAACCATAGCGCTTGTGGTCCCGCCGCCGTGCGCCGGCGCGTTGAACGACTACGCCTTTGATCGCCGACATCCCTCGAGCCGGCCGAATGAGCGGAAAGCCGCCGTTCAGCGCCTCCAGCCACAGGTCATCGCCGTCCATACGCAGGCGCCGGAACAGGTAACCGCCCTCGTGCTCGAATAACACAAAGGCGCCGTCCGCCGCGAGACCAGTAGGATCAACGATGATCACACAGCCTGGGGGAAACTCGGGCGCCATGCTGTCATCGGTGACGCGCAGGGCGTAGGGCTCGGCTTCGATGCAGGTGCGCGTTTCCATCCGCTGAAAGTAGTCGCCTGAATGCCCGGCAGTATACCTCCGGGCCGGCCGGACTCGCGGAAGCTTGATCCGCAGGTTCCGCGGCGGTATAAACCTAACGATCGTTTGTTTTTTAATCAGCCATGCCCAATACCGCACAGGCCCGCGCGCCGCGCCAGGACAATCGGCGACAGGTCATCCTCGACGCCGCGGCCAGGCTCTTTGCCCGGCGCGGCTACCACGCAACGTCCATGCGGGATATCGCCTCGGCGGCCGACATGCTGCCGGGATCCGTCTACTATCATTTTGCCTCCAAGGAGGCGCTGCTGCTTTCGGTATACGCCGAAGGCGTGGCGCGCATCGCGTTGCGCGTGGACGCGGCGGTGACCAAGAAACGAAATCCCCGGGCGCGGCTGGAAGCCGCCTGCGCCGCGCACCTGGAAATGCTGCTGGATCAAAGCGACTACGCCCAGGTGGTGGTCAGGGTGCTGCCCCAGGACGTCGAAGCGATTTCCGCCGCGCTCATCGCGCTGCGGGATGATTACGAGCGCCGATTCCGCGATCTGATTGCGGCGCTGGAACTCCCCCGCCGTGCCGATCCCAGGCTCGTGCGCCTGGGTCTGCTCGGGGCGCTCAACGGAGCCAAGGTGTGGTACCGGACAGGCGGAGAAACGCCGGCGACTATCGCCCGTGGTTTTTTGCAAACGATGATTCCCGCAACGCAACGATGAATACGTCCAAACACCGTCCCTATCGGGTGCTGGTGACCAAGATCGGACTCGACGGACACGATCGCGGCAGCCGCATCGTTGCCGCCTACCTGCGCGACGCCGGCATGGAAGTCATTTACACGCCGCCGTGGCAGGAGATCCAGTCTCTGGTAAGACTGGCTACGGATGAAGACGTAGACGTGATCGGGATCAGCTCGCTGGCCACGGATCATCTGCTGGTCCCGATACTGCTCGAGGCCATGCGCGCGGCCAACCTTGGAAATGTTCCAGTCGTTGTCGGAGGCATCGTCCCTGACGAGGACGAACAGGCGCTGCTCCTAGCCGGCGTGAGGCGGATTTTTCATCCGGGCTCAGCGCGGGAAGACATCGTCGACACTATCGCCGCCCTTGCCGCCAAGATGCGGGACGAACCAGGCGCGGAAAGCATTTAATCGCTCATCCCAGGAGACTGAGTTCATGAGCCGCGAACCCGCACAGCTGCCTTTGCCGGGCTTCGACCAGGCGCGCGCCGAGTGGCGCCGCGCCTACAGCGAACAGCTGCCCGTCGAGTCCCGAAGATTTAACCGCTCCGGTATTGAGGTAGCGCCCCTGTACACGCCCGAACATTTCAGCGACGAGCGTTACATGGACGCGCTCGGCTTTCCCGGGCAAGGCCCGATGACCCGCGGTATCTATCCAAGCATGCATCGCGGGCGCGCCTGGAGTCAGCGCCAGCTCATCGGTCTGGGCGTACCCGAAGACTACAACCGCCGGCTCAAGCGCATCCTCGCTTCTGGGGGAAACGCCGTAAGCCTCATTCCCTGCAATTCCGTTTACCGCGGGCTCGACGCCGACCAGGTGGACCCGCTGTTGCTCGGCACCTGCGGAACGGTGGTCAATACCGTTGACGACATGGACGCGTGCTTTTCCGGCGTCGCCATCGACGAGTTGTCCACCGCCATGAACGACCCCCTGCCGTTCACCCTGCTGGCGCTGCTGCTGGCGGTGGCCAAGCGCCGCGGAATATCGTGGACGAAGGTGACCGGCACCTCAAATCAGAGCGATTACATTTCTCACTTTGTCGCCAACCACATGTTCTTCCGCATCGCCCTCCCGGGCTCACGGCGGATACTCGTGGACCACGTCGAGTTCGCCAATTACCGCGTGCCCGGATGGAATCCGGTTTCCGTGGTGGGACAGCACATGCAGCAGGCGGGCGCGACGCCCGCGGAAGCGATGGCGTTTACCCTCTGCACCGCGATCCAGTACGCCGAAGACTGCATTGCCCGTGGAATGGAAGCGGACGTATTTCTTCCGCGATTCACCTTCTTTTTCGACATATCCATCAGCTTTTTCGAGGAGATCGCCAAGTTTCGCGCCGGCCGCCGAATCTGGGGTCGCCTCGTTCGCGATCGATTCGGCGCGAAAAACCCGCGCGCCGCTCGGTTCAAGTTCCACGCCCAGACCTCCGGCGTTGACCTCACCCGCCAGCAACCGCTCAACAATATCGCCCGCGTTACGGCGCAGGCCATGGCGGGAATTTTCGGCGGTCTCCAGTCGCTCCACACCGACGCCTACGACGAAGTGCTCAGCGTGCCCACGGAGCGCGCCGCGCGCATCGCGGTGAACACCCAGAACATCCTTCACGAAGAAGCGCACCTGGGCGAAGTGATTGATCCGCTCGGTGGGTCCTACTATCTGGAAAGCCTCACCGACGAAATGGAAGCGCTCATCGAATCGCTAATCGAGAAGATCGACCAGGCGGGCGGCATGTACCGCGCGGTGGAGACGGGGCTGGTGCAGAGCATGATTGGAGATTCCGCGATGCGCTTCCAGAGCAAAGTGGATAGCCAAGAGCAGACCGTGGTCGGGGTAAACAAGTACCGGGCCGAGGACGATACCGAGGCTCGCGCTTCGCTCAAGCCACCGCAGCCGGAGAGGATCGATGCGCAGCTCGAAACACTTGCTCAATATAGAAACAGCCGCGACAACACCGCGGTCCAGCGCGCGCTGGATGATCTCGCCAAGGCGTCCGAGAGCAAAAAAGAGAACGTGTACGCGGCCGTAGTCGACGCCACCGTCGCCGGCGCCACCCATGGCGAGGTGGTGGCGACCCTGCGCGGGCAAATGGGCGACGGCGAGCCTCTAATCGTCCCGTGAGCTCACGTCCCGCGGTTAAATCGTCAGGCGGTGCCGATCTCGCCGCCTACGTTCGCGGCGGAAATCGCGCCGCCATCGCCAAAGCACTCTCCGCCGTCGAGACGGGCGGTGAGAAGAGCGCGGCGCTGCTGAGGGCGCTTCACGGTTTCACCGGACGCGCGCGAGTTGTTGGTATTACCGGGGCCCCCGGGGTAGGCAAGTCCACCCTCGTAGGCGCTCTCATCGCTGAGCTGAGAAAACGCAATCAAAGCGTTGGCGTCATTGCCGTCGATCCTTCCAGCCCGATATCCGGCGGCGCTATTCTCGGAGACCGCGTGCGCATGACCATGCACGCGGATGACGACAGCGTTTTCATCCGCTCGCTGGCTTCTCGCGGCGGCACCGGCGGCCTTTCTCTGGCGACATCCCGCGCAGTGGATGTGCTGGACGCGGCCGGATTCGACAACGTGATCATCGAAACGGTGGGCGCGGGACAGTCGGAAATCGACGTTGCCGACGTCGCCGATGTCACCGTGGTTGTCTGCGCCCCCGGCCTCGGCGACGACGTACAGGCCATGAAGGCCGGACTGCTGGAAGTGGCCGACGTGCTGGTGGTTAACAAGGCCGACGATCCCCTGGCCGCGGTGACGGTGAAACAGCTCGAATCCATGCTGGTCTTACGTCGACGCGCGGACCGTGAGGTGCCGGTACTGAAGACTGCGGCAAGAGAGGCTGAAGGAATATCCGGGCTTGCCGACGCTCTGGATTCCGCGATCAAAGGACTCGATAAGAAGACCCGCGTTGAGCGCAGCAGCGCGCGCGTGCAACGACTGCTTGCCGCCATGGCCGGCGGCATCGTCACGCGGCGGCTGAAGACCGCCCGGAGGAAAGAATTGGATCGGCTGTTGAGCCAGGTGGCCGCCGGTGAGCTGGACCTGGAAAGCGCCGCCGTGGAGCTGTTGAAAAGCGATGTCTGGCGAGACGACTGAAAAAACACCCAGCGCGAGCCCCGCCGCTCTGGCGCGGCGCGACCGCTTTATGACGCTTCTCGGGGCGGAGCTGGTCGAGGCCGGCGCGGGCTTCGCCGTGGTTCGCGCGGTGGTGGGGTCGGATCACATCAACTTCAACGGCACCTGCCATGGAGGTTTCACTTTTGCACTGGCCGACATGGCCTTTGGTATTGCCTCCAACTCCCATGGCGTGCTCGCTGCCGGCATAGACGCCCATGTCAGCTATCTCGCCGCCGCATACGAAGGCGACGCGCTGACGGCGAACGCGCGGGAAGTGTCCCGCACGCGAAGAGTCGGCACCTACGCCATCGACGTGGCGCGGGCGGATGGACGCCCGGTTGCCCGTTTCACCGGGACGGTGGTTGTAAGCGACAAAAAGACTATGTAGTAGCTGGTATGTAGTATGTGGGGAAAAGACTGTTGCTGGTTCGCAGCGCCCATCCCCTACATACCACATACTACATACCGGCCGCTGCGGTAACTCTCAACCCACCATATAAGTACACGTCCCCGACGCGATCATCTCGCCGTTCTCGTCGTGCATCTCCGTGTGGATCACGGCGACGCGGCTTCCTTTCCGCAGAGTGCGCGCGCTAGAGATGAAATATTGGCCCCGGCCCGGACGCAGAAAATCCACCCGCATGTCGATGGTGCCGACCCGGGAAAACCGCGCGAGTCGTTCTTCGCGGTTCACACTCGATGCATCCGATGCGAGTTCTGAATACGCGACCAGCCCGGCGGTTGCATCGAGAGTCGCCGAAATTACGCCGCCGTGGAGAATCCCGCGGGCGTAGTTGCCGATGAATTCCTCGCGCATCTCCAGGCGAATGGACGCCTCGTCGCTACCGATGGAAAGAATCTTCAGACCCAGCAGGCGATTGAATGCAATCCTGTTCTCGAACATGTCGCGCAACATGGCAAGTAGGTCATCCGGTTGCGCCACGGCATTGTCCTTGGGTTCACTCACTTCGCTCGTACTGAACCTTTAAGCTACTGAGGCAGGAACTGTATACGGCAGCGGCCTTTATCGAAAGCCTCGAAAGAAATGATTTCCAGGCGTGACCCGCGGCTCGCCGGTTGACGGGCTGTTGAAAATCGATTTTCTATCGAGTTTTCACAGGCGCTCAGGCGCCCAGCATAAGGGTCTTCAGGTTGGCGGCGGCCAGAAGCCCGACCAGAACAATCAGGGCGGCTGAAATGAGCACGCAGGCGCCGTGCACGACTACGGCGGGCAGCCGGCGCCGAAGGACACCTACCACGTCCTTGGTCGCCCAAGTAAGAAGAGCGACCAGCATCGGTATCGAAAGAAAAAACAGGCCGCCTAGGACGATATGCGCGCCCACGGTGGCCTCCAGCGCCACCAGGACCAGGCACAACGCCCAGAACAAAGCAGCCACCGTAAGCATCTGGCGCCATACGCGAATGAACACAAAAGCAGGTTGCAGATGAACGTCCATGGGCGGAATCTCCGGCCTCGCTCCCCAAGTTCATAAGATTTACTTTAGTCCATGCTGATCGCAGCGGCAACGCGATTGCACACCAAGACACGGCTTGAAAGTTTGCAGCATAGATTTATAGTGGAAGCCATCCGGTGGAATGTTCTGCAGAAGGAAACAATAAATGGCGGAGAAGCACGCAAAAGCTCTGAGTGCCAAGCAAGCCCACGAACTGCTGAAAAAAGATCCGCGAGCCGTGCTCGTCGATATCCGTTCCACTATGGAGTACCTTTTTGTTGGTCACCCCGCGGGTTCCATTCACGTTGCTTGGATTGACGAGCCCGAGTGGACCATAAATCCGCACTTCGTTACCGACGTGCGAAAAATTCTGCTGGGTGGCGCAACCTCTCACGACGATATAAGCGCCGCGCCGGTGGTCCTTATCTGCCGCAGCGGCAAACGCTCCATCGACGCCGGCAAGGCGCTACTCAAATCGGGTTTCACCGAAGTGTATTTCGTGAACGAAGGTTTCGAAGGCGAGCTGGACGAAAACCGCCACCGCGGTAGCGTGGGCGGATGGCGCTATCACGGACTGCCATGGGAACAATGTTGACCCGTAATGGGTGACGCGTGACGCGTGACGCGAAAAGATAATCAGCGGCTGATAGCTTTGGCTATTTTTCTGCCATACGAAATACGATATACGATATACGATATACGACGTACGATTATCCCCACACGTTACATTCAGCTCGTGATCGGCTTCCCACTAGGCCCGCCATCTATCGTCCCCGTCACAACATCGCGACGTGCCGGTTGTCCACGATGATGAGCTGGTTATCGACCCCGCTGACGCCGGCACATGAGCTGGCCACTTTTTCCGCCTCGCGCCTGAAGCTTTCGCTGTAGGCGACGCCGGTGAGAACCACGCGGCCCGTTCCGGGGAAAACTTCCACCTGAAAGGAAGGATTCGGTCTGCTGGTTTCGGGATTGGCCCGCAGGGCCGAGCGAACGTGGGCGGAAATCCGCAAATCCTCCAAAGCTCTTCGCGAAGCATCCGTCTCGCGCAAACTTTCTTTTGTTACCAGACGCTTTATCAGGTCGATACAGTCAGCAACAGGGGTGTGTTCGGTGTTGAGTATCAAATCGTAGTTAACCGCGTTGCGGTAATCGGCATGAAATAGATGTGACATCACGCGGGCGTGGGCCGCGTCGCTCTTGTGTATTTCTCGCAGCGCTATTTTTTCATCCTTGATTCCGATGCGCTGCTTCAAGTTTCTCACCCGAAGTTTTTCCGGCGCGCAAACTCGGATGCAGGCGACATGCGGCACGCGCCGAAGCACGTACGCGGCCCCCCATCCACGGATTAGAACGTTACCCTTCGCGGCAACGTCGAGGATTTCTTCCGTCGTGTAGAGAGAAAGTTCCTGTTCGTTGATGCCCCATCGTTCCAGCAGTCCGGCCTTACCTTCGAGGAAGCGATTTACGGAGCTCTCCCGGAGGTGCATCTTTTCCGCCACGTGACCGACCAGCTCATGCTGCACGACACCAAGCCCGAGATCTTGAGAAAGTCCTAGAGCGGTATCCTTGCCGAGGGATCTCATTTCCCTGGTCATCGCGATAACAGTCATGACAACCTTCCGCTTACGGCTAACGCAGTATTATTTTAAACGAGACGCGTTTTTTCTCATTTGCAACGCGTCAAAAGCGCTTCCGCACGGAAATCTTTTTCCCGAAGTGTATTTTATCAGTCCGGATTATTTTAAGCGCGTTCTCTTTGCGGTGCCGGGCAGTTCGCGTTCCCGGACGCCGCCGGTGCCGACTCGTTACATCAAGGCTCCGGCGGCCAAAGCCATGCCGCACCGCGCACGCCGCTGGCGTCGCCGTGGACAGGGCGCAGCAGGGGGGTGTCCACCCGGTCGGAAAATACCCAGCGTGCCCAAACAGCGGGAACCTGTCGGTAGAATCTATCGATATTCGAAAGTCCACCGCCGAGAACGATTACGTCGGGATCCAGCACATTAATGACATGTGCGAGAGAGCGCGCCATGCGATTTTCGTAGCGCTGCATGCACGCTTCCGCCTTGTCGTCGCCTTCCTCGGCGAGACGCGAAATTGCCGCGGCCTCGAGCATTCGCCCGGACGCGGCTTCGAAGTCCCGGGCCAGTCCCGGACCCGATAAAAAGGTCTCGATACAACCGTGCGCACCGCAGTAGCAGGCCGGACCGGGAAGCTCCCCCGCCGAAGGCCAGGGAAGTGGATTGTGGCCCCATTCCCCCGCAATGGCGTTTCGTCCCGTGATCGGCTTGCCGTCGACGACGATGCCGCCCCCGGTGCCCGTGCCCACGATGACGCCAAACACCACCCGGGCGCCGGCGCCGGCGCCATCGACGGCCTCGGAGAGGGCAAAGCAGTTGGCGTCGTTGCCCACTCTCACCTGGCGGCCGAGTATTCGTTCCAGGTCGGCGTCCAGGCGATGTCCGATGAGACAGGTGGAGTTGGCGTTCTTGATAAGACCGCTCGCCGGAGACAACGCCCCCGGCGTGCCCACGCCAACGCTTCCTCTGGAACCGGTTTGCGATTCAATATCGCCCACCAGCGACGCAACGGCGTGAAGCGTAGCCTGATAATCGTTTCGAGGCGTAGGCACCCGCAATCGCGCCAGTTCACCGCCGTCGTCGGCGAAGGCCGCGGCTTCGATCTTGGATCCACCGAGGTCGATGCCAATTCTCATCACACCCGCGACCCGAACGTCGGGCAGGACCGTGAGCCGTCCCGGAGATATCTCCTCTTATTGAGACGAAAGAACGCACCGGTTGCACAACCCCGCAACGAAAACGGCCGGCTTTTTCGAAAAGGTACCCGTCTTCGCGCTATGATCTGAACTATCTGGTCAAACTGCATTCCCATGGCTTCCCGCACCGTATCCGAAATTCAGACCCTCGTCAGGCCCTTCGTGGAGATCTGCCTGCTGAGACGCGGTCCTCAGGATCTGCCGAATTCCGCGGTCCTGCTCGCGATCGTTCTGGTGGCGCACACGGTGATGAGTATGCTTTTGTCCGCGGTGACCCTAGACGTATGGAACGCCGTGCTCGCAGGCATCACCGATACAGTTCTCGTTTCGGCCCTCACCGGAACTCTACTTTATTTGCACCGACTCAAGGCGCGTATCGTGCAAACGATTAGCGCCATGACCGGAACGGGCGCAATCATCACCCTGGCGGCTATCCCTCTGTTTACCTGGCTTCACGGCGCGCAGCAAAGCGGCGCGGGAAATCCGGTTGCGGCCCTGCTGGTGCTTGGCCTCATTGCCTGGAGTCTTGGTGTATCCGGTCATATTCTGCGGCATGCGTTGTCAATTCCCTACGTCCTCGGCATCGTCATTGCTTTCGCATTCTTCTGGATATCGCACAGCGTATTCAGCAGTCTGTTTTCCGTCGCAACTTAGCGGTTACCACCGCAATTGCTTAAACATAACGTGCACGTTCATCTACTCGGCATCTGCGGTACTTTCATGGGCGGTCTCGCGCTGCTTTCGCGCGGTCTGGGACACCGCGTCACCGGTTCGGATGCGAAAGCCTACCCGCCCATGAGCGACCTGCTCGAGGCGCAAGGTATCGAGGTCACGGAAGGCTATGAGGCCGATCAGCTCGAGCCTGCCCCCGACTGCGTCGTCGTCGGCAACGCTTTGACCCGGGGCAACCCCGCGGTGGAGTACCTGCTCGAGCACGACATTCCGTATACCTCGGCGCCGGCCTTTCTCTATGAGCACGTGCTGCGTGGGCGTCATGTGCTGGCCGTCGCCGGAACCCACGGAAAGACCACCACCACTAGCATGCTCGCCTGGATCCTGGACTGCGCCGGTATGTCGCCCGGCTTTCTGGTCGGCGGGGTGCCGGAAAATTTCGGCGTTTCCGCCCGCCTCGGCGGCGACGCAACTGGGCCCTTCGTTGTCGAGGCCGATGAATACGACAGCGCCTTTTTCGATAAGCGCTCCAAGTTTGTTCACTACCATCCTCGTACGCTGATCATCAACAACGTCGAGTTTGATCACGCCGATATTTTCGACGACCTGGACGACATAAAGCGCCAGTTTCATCACCTGGTGCGAACGCTTCCGGCGTCGGGGCGCATCCTTGCCGCAGCACCGGACGCCAACATTGACGACGTGCTGTCCAAAGGCTGCTGGACTCCGGTGGAACGCTTTGGCACTGATTCGGGCGAATGGCGAGGAATCCTTGTCGACGCCGATGGCGGGCGATTCCAGATCCAGCACGGCAAATCGCTCGTCGGAGAAATTCGCTGGCAGCTTATCGGCCGGCACAATGTGCGTAACGCCGTTGCATCCATTGCGGCGGCCCATCACCTGGGCGTTGCTGCGGACGCCGCCTGCAGCGCCCTGGAGACATTCCGCAATGTCAAACGACGCCTGGAAGTTCGGGGACTCGCCGCAGAGGTGACCGTCTATGACGATTTTGCGCACCACCCGAGCGCCATCAGCGCGACCATCGAGGCGCTGCGTGCGCGGGTCGGCCGTGCCCGTATCCTCGCGGTGCTGGATCCGGCGTCCAACAGCATGCGTCTCGGCACCTATCGCGACACCCTGGGACCGTCGCTTAAGGGCGCCGACAAGATCTGGTTGTTCCGGCCGCGGGACGTTCGCTGGGATCTGGCCGAGGCGCTGGATGGGCTCGACGCCCGCCTCAGCGGCGACATCGACGTCATCGTTTCCGAGGTCGCCGCGGCGGCGGCTCCCGGCGATTACGTCCTGGTCATGAGCAACAGCGGCTTCGGCGGTTTTCACGCCCGGCTGCTGCAGGCGCTCAAGGCGCGCCCAGCGGGCGGGAGCGCCAGCGCGTGAGCGAAGCGAGCGAGACTCCGCTCTTTCCCCTGAACACGGTGCTTTTTCCGGGAGGACCGCTTTCGCTTCGAATCTTCGAGCCACGCTACGTGGACATGGTCGCGGAGCGCATGCGCAACGAGCAGCCCTTTGGTGTCTGCCTCATACGGGACGGCGAAGAAGCCGGCGAGGCCGCCACGGCTCACGAGATCGGGACCTTCGCCCGCATCGTGGATTTTCAGAAATTCGAGGATGGCATTCTTGGGATCAGCGCCGTGGGCGAAGGGCGCTTCCGGGTGCTCTCAACCCAGGTGCGGCCCAACCAGCTCCTCGTCGGCCGGGTCGAACCGCTGCCGGAGGAGCCCGAAGAAGCGCTTAGCGATGAGTTCGCCGCCATACCGGATCTGGTGCGCACGCTCATGGATCGCACCGGCCCTCTCTATGAAAGTCTGCCCAAGCGCTACGACGATCCCACCTGGCTCGGTTACCGTCTGGCGGAAGTGCTTCCCATTCCGCTGACGCGCAAGCAGCAGTTTCTGGAACTGGAAAATCCGCTGCTGCGCCTGGAGCAGATCGGGGAAGTGCTAAGAGCCATTGCGGAAAAGGAAGACGGATAAGCGGAAAGAAGGCGTATATCGTATGTCCTATGTCGTATGTCGGAAATCCAATATGACTCAGACATACGGCGCAATACGCTTCGCTATTGCGCCCTACGTGCAATCGCGGAGAAGGAGGACGGGTAAGTTCCGTAGACTGTAGAGGGTAGATGGAATATCGGAAAAAGGAAATCGTAGCTAATGCCCGCCCCCATCTACCATCTACTAGACCCCTGTCGCGGGTTTATAAAACTCTACAACGTCGCAGTCTCAACCCTCTTTCGGATTGAATTCGTAATCCTTGCCCGCCGCTTCCGGCGAAACCAGGTCGCTTGCGATGTCGGCGCGTAGCTTGTTGGGATCGCGGACGCGTGGGTCGCCCATGCCTCCGCCCCCCGGAGTATGAATAACGAGCCGCGCGCCGGCCGGGATCGTCTGTGTGCCTTTGCCTCGAAGCCGTTCGCCGCTGGCCAGATAAACGGCCCCTGGGCTTCCGCTGGTGCCGCCGCGCCGGCCCCGGGCTGGATGTTCGATGCGGTCGAAGGCCGCCAGCAGCTCGAAATCGGCGTCGATGGCGCTCTCGATCTCCAGCACCTGCCCGAGACCGCCCCGGTGCTCGCCGGCCCCCGCCGAATCAATCCGCAGCTCTTTTCGCCAGAAAACCAGCGGCGCCACAGACTCGTTGATCTCCACCGGGGTTCCGCGCACGCCGCTGGGATAAGCGGTGGCGGAAAGTCCGTCCTTGATCGGCCTCGCGCCGGTGCCGCCGTTGGTGACCGCCGTGATGGTGAATAAGGAGCCCCGGCTCTGGTTGGACTGGCGGCCGCTGTCACCGCGAAAGGTGAGATTCCAGAGACAAGACGCGCCTTCCGCAGGAACCCGCTCCGGCACCACCTGCTCGAGGCAGCCGAAGACCACGTCTGGGAGCATCTGTCCGATGATATGACGCGCGCATACGGCGGCCGGATAGGGGGCGTTCAGTATCGAGCCCTCCGGCGCGGTCACTTTGAAAGGGGCCAGCGAACCGGCGTTGTTGGGGACGCCCGCCGAAACGATGCAGCTCAAGCCGAAGCAGGTGTAGGCCGTGGTATAGGCGCTCGGCACGTTGACGCCGAAGCGCGACATGGGCGAGGTGCCGTCGTAGTCCACCGAGATCTCGTGTTCATCGATGGTCAGTCGGGCCACCAGCTCCACCGGGTGGTCGTAGCCGTCAATGGTCATGGTGTTGCGGTAGGTGCCCTTGGCCAGCTTACGAATTTCAGCCATGACGGCATCTTTGGAATTGGTGAAAATGAACTCGGCCAGCTCCTCCAGCTGATCCAGCTCGAACTCATCCATCATCTCCACCAGCCGCACGCATCCGATGTCATTGCACGCCGCGAGTGAATATACGTCGCCTTCGGACTCGATGGGTTGACGCGTGTTCGCGCGCACCATCGCCATCAGCGTCTGGTCGAGCTTTCCGCGATCGGCGAGTTTCAGCATGGGAATGTAAATGCCTTCCATGTGCACGTCGGTTCCGTCCGGCCCCGTGCCGATACCACCTATATCGGTGAGATGCGAGGTGCAGGAAAACAGCGCCACCAGCTTGCCGCGACGAAAGCACGGCGTGGTGAGCACGAAATCGTTGAGGTGGCCGGTGCCCATCCACGGATCATTGGTGATGTAAATGTCGCCTTCGTGCATGCTCTGGATGGGAAAGTGACGCAGGAAATGCTTCACCGATTCCGCCATGGAGTTGACGTGTCCCGGCGTGCCGGTCACCGCCTGCGCCAGCATTCTGCCCCGGGTGTCGAATACGCCTGCCGAGAGATCTCCGCATTCGCGCACAATGGGACTGAAGGCGGTGCGCATGAGGGTCTGAGCCTGCTCCTCGACAACGGCGATGAGCCGGTTCCACATGATTTGCATTCGGATGGTCTTCAGCGCGCTGGACTCACTCAAGTGGTGTCCTCCTGTTTGCGCTCGATGACAATGTGCCCGTTGGCGCCGATGCGGGCGGCGAAACGCCGGCCGACAAAGGTCGAGGTCTCGTCCTCGGCTATGACCGCCGGTCCGTCCAGGGACGCCCCGGGTCCAAGGTCCGGGCGCCAGTAGAGCGGCACCTTGATCGGCTGCGAGCTTTCCGGGTCGATGAGATCCCGCACGCCGATGGGTTCCGGACACGGCCCAGCGGGCGGCTCGGCGACCCTCGACGGACGATCGTGCGCGGTAGATATCGTGACCGACCAGGTGAGCACCTCTACCTCGGCATCCGGAATGATTCGCCGGTAGAGACTCTCGTATTCCCGATTGTAGGCCGACTGCAGCGTTTCGTGGTCGCCGGCGTCCAGCGCGCGCAGCGGCAGGAGAACGAAGATCTCGTGCCCTTGGCCGAGGTAGCGCATGTAAGCGCCCCGGCTTTCCACCACTTCGGCTTCAGGGGCGCCCGCCCGCACCACGGCCAGCGCCTCCCCGCGCATCTCGGAAATCAGCTGATTGGCCGCCGCCGGGTCGAAGTCTCTGAGCCGCATGTTGCGGCTGCGCACGACTTCGTAGGCCACCGGCGCGCGAAGAAAGCCGACCGCGGAGCCCACACCGGCGTTTGTGGGCACGACGATGCGGCTGACGCCGAGCTTCTCGGCCAGCCTGCCCACGTGCAGCGGCGCGGCGCCGCCGAACGCCACCAGGGCGTGCTCGGCGGCCGCTTCACCCCGCTCCACCGCGTGCACGCGCGCGGCGTTGGCCATGGTCTCGTCCACCATTTCGGTCACGCCATAAGCGGCCATCAGGGAATCAAGCCCCAGAGATTCGCCGATGTCGCTCTCCATCGCTTGGCTCGCACGTTCCGGCTTAAGCGCGACTTTGCCGCCGGCGAAATGCGAAGGCTCGATGCGTCCGAGCAGAATGTCGGCGTCGGTGACGGTAGGATGAGTGCCGCCGCGGTTGTAGGCCGCGGGGCCCGGCTCCGCGCCTGCGCTATCGGGTCCGACCGCAATACGTTTCATCGCGTCCACCCGGGCGATAGAGCCGCCGCCGGCGCCGATTTCCACCATTTCAATTACCGGAATTCTCAGCGGAAGCCCGCTGCCTTTAATAAATCGGGCCGCCCGATCGACTTCGAACTCCCGTGCGCTCTTCGGCTGGTAGTCCTCGATCAGACAAATCTTGGCGGTGGTGCCACCCATGTCAAAAGAAATCACTTTATCCAGCCCCATCTCGGCTGCGATATGGCTCGCGAGAATCGCGCCTCCGGCCGGGCCAGACTCCACCAGCCGGATAGGAAAACGCATTGCGGTCTCCAGCGTGGTGAGCCCGCCGCCCGAAGTCATCATCAGCACCGGACAAGACAGCCCCAGTGATTCGAGTCTTCCCTTGAGCCGACCGAGATAACTCTCCATCAGCGGACGCACGTAGGCGTTGGCAACCGCAGTGGAGAAACGCTCGAACTCGCGCACCTCGGGACAGGCCTCGCTGGACAGCGTTATCGACAGGCCAGGAATCGCGTCTGCGAGCAGTTCTCTCACTCGTTCTTCGTGAGCTGGGTTTGCGTAAGCATGCAGGAACCCGATTGCCACGCTCGCCGCCTCGTGCCGCTGAAGCTCCGGTATCAGCGCCTTGACGCCGTCCTCGTCCAGAGGTTCCAGCACCCGCCCGTGGACATCGATACGTTCCCGCACCGTGAGCCGGCGATCCCTCGGCACCAGTGGCCGCGGTTTCTCGATCATGATGTCGTACTGGTTGTAGCGGCTCTCGTAGCCAATCTCGAGCACGTCTCGAAAACCTTGAGTGGTAATCAGCGCCGTGCGTGCGCCTTTGCGCTCGAGAATGGCGTTGGTCGCCAGCGTGGTGCCGTGAATGATCAGCCCCACCGACGAGGGCGCCACCGGAGAACGTTCCAGCACGTCGCGAACGCCGGCGATCACGCCTTCGTCGGGCGCTTCGGAAGTGGTTAACACCTTGACCGTTATTCGCGACTCAGCCTGCTCGAGGACGACGTCGGTGAAGGTGCCGCCAATATCGACGGCGATGCGGGCTTGAGCGCGTGGGTCAGTCAAAGAGATTCTCGTTGCCGGATCGGTGATCGACTAGCCCCTGAGCTGTACCTGCTCCGGCAGCCAGGTGGCCACTTGGGGAAACACGGCGATCATGATGGTGAAAAGGATCATGATGATGAAGAACGGAAGAGCCGCCTTGGCGATGGCGCCAATGCGTTCGCCGGTCAACGATTGAATTACGAAAAGATTGAATCCGACGGGCGGCGTGATCTGGGCCATTTCGACCACCAGCACCAGAAATACGCCGAACCAGATTTTGTCGTAGCCTGCGGCCAAGATCAGCGGAAGGGTAATGGGCAATGTCATGACGATGGCGGACATACCTTCCAGCACGCAGCCAAGCAGCATGTAAAAAACCAGCAGCAGAAGGACCAGGCTGAAGGCGGACAGTTCGAGCGCCGCTATCTGCTCGGCCACCGCGCGCGGCACCCCGAGAAACGCCATTGCCTGGGACAAGAACACTGCCGCGGTCACGATCATCCCTACCATAGAGCTGGTACGGACCGCGCTGATGCAGGCGTGCCCGAAGGCGGACCAGGTGATGGAGCGCTGAAGCGCCCCGATGATGAAGGCACCGAACACGCCGACGGCGGCGGCCTCCGTAGGGCTTGCGTAACCTGCGTACATGGAGCCCAGCACCAGAAGGATCAGGAACACCACCGGACCAAGATTGACCAAGCTGCGAAGAAGCTCGGCAGCAGTTGCCGACGGTCCAGCCGGCGGGATTAGAGCAGGCGAGATCGAGGCGCGCACGGCGATATACGCCATATACGTCGCCGCAAGCAGCAGGCCGGGGACAATGCCGGCGATAAACAGCTTGAGCACCGAGGTTTCCGAGAGCACGCCGTAGATGATCAGGATCACGCTGGGCGGAATCAGAAAGCCGAGAGTGCCGGCGCCGGCCAGCGAGCCCATGGCGAGGCTCCGGCTGTAGCCGCGCGAGAACAGCTCGCTCAAGGTGATCCGTCCCACGGTAGCCGCGGTGGCGGCGGACGATCCGGAGATAGCCGCGAACATGGTGCAGCCGAGAACATTGACGTGCATCAGCCGCCCCGGCAAATAGGCCGCCCACGGCGCGAGACCGTTGAACAATGAAGCCGACAGCCGGGTTCGGAAAAGGATCTCCGCCATGAGGATGAACAACGGCAACGCAATCAGAGATTCGCTGGTCATGGTGTTCCAGATACTGATTGCGAGCTGGCGCTCGATGGGCATGTTGCGAAAGATCTCGAGGCCCGCGATACCGACTGAGAACAACGCAAGCGAAACCCACACGCCGGCGCCAAGGAACACGACCAGCAGCGCGATAGTAACGGCTATGGTCGCGGTCACAGCTCACGGTCCAGCATCTGGCTGTCGTGCACCAGATCCGGCTCTTGCTTACGAAATAGCCTGATCAACCGCGCCAACATCTGCAGAAACAGCAGCAGCGCGCCAATGGCGAGGACGCCTTGCGGAACGATCAGCGGCGTCTGGGTTGGTGTAAAAGAAACGATATCGCGTGTGTACGACGAATAAGTAAGATCGCACAGCGCGTATAGAATGTACGCGGTGACTACGATACCCACCAGCGTAGAAAAATAATCGAGCCCGCGCGCGAGGCCGCGCGGCAGGTGCTCCGCCAGCAGGGAAACGCGGACGTGTCCTCCTGAGCGCAGAGTGTGGGCGGCGCCAAACAGAAACGTGGCGCCCATCAGATAGCCGCTGAACTCCCAGCTGAAGACGAGACTCTGCGAGAACGCCGAGCGGGCGATAACCTCGCCCATCATCAGCACCGCCATCGAAATTAAACAGGCGGCGGCGAGCGCCGCCGCCCAGATTGCAAGTCGATCAATATGGCGCAGGATCGCGGCGATCATCGCGGCCAGCCGTCCGGCGCGCACCCCGCCGCCAGCGAGCGGCTACTTTCCAACCATCTTGCGATACGCCTTGATGACCGGATCGGCCTCAGGCACGTTGACGGTGAATTCCTTCCACATGCCCTCTGCCGTAGTGACGAGACGCGCGCGCAGCTCAGGGGACGGACTGCTGATTGCGACCCCGTTCTTCGCTAACGTCGCCATCTTGGTAGCATCCTCGTCGATGGACGCTTCCCAGAACTGCGCCTCCAGCTGACTGGCGAGCGCCTCGATGGCGTCCTGTTGCTTGCGGTCGAGCTTGTTCCACGCGTCCAGATTCACGTTCACCATGTTCGACGCGGACTGCCAGTGAAAAGTGTTGACGTTGCTCAGGAACTCCCAGAACTTGCCGTCGACGCCGGACGAGCTGGAGGTGGTCACGCCGTTAATCGCGCCGGAGGCCAGCGAAGGCACCACTTCTCCCCAGGGAAGCTGGGTCGGGCTTGCGCCGAGCTTGGAGAAAAAGTCCGTGCCGTTTTTGTCTACGGTGCGGATCTTCAGCCCCTTGAGATTTCCGATTGTCTCGATCTTCCAGGTAGAGTAAACGTTCTGTCCGGGCCACGGCACCATGTAGAGGATCTTCTGATTGTGCTTCTTCGCCAGCCGCTCATACACCGGACGTGAAAAGGTCTGCAGCGCGCGAACCTCGACGTAACCGGAGGCCAGATAGGGCACCGACTCAATACCCAAAAACGGCTCTTCGCCCACCTGCTGATTGAGCAGGATGTCGCCGATGGGGACCAGACCTTCGCGCACGGCGCCGAGCATTTCCGGTCCCTTGTAGCCCAGCGAGCCGCCGGGATGAATCGTGATCTGCACCTCGCCATTGGTTACTTCCTTGACCCTATCGGCAAATATTTGCGCGTTGGTGACGTGGAAGTTTCCCAGCGGCCAGGCAAGCGGCAGATCCCACTTCTCGACCGCCAGAGCCTGGGTCGAGAGGGCTGCCGCCAACACGGCGCCGGCGGCGGTGATAGCGGAACGAGTACGGATTGATTTGGCCATGACTCCTCCTTTTTGTTATCGACGGCAGGGGAAAACGGATCGACCCTCAAACGCGGACCGCGGGGCGGTCAGAGCGGGGCGCCCCTGCTCAGCGGGAAGGGTATCTTAAACCGGTGACCGCCGGGGTGAAAGGCGGGAAATATGCGGGAAATCTACCGCGAGTGCCGGCATATCGGGAAAATGCTGCTGCTAACCGCTCACCGGTTTCGAGTGATCGGTCATTAATCGTTAATGACGCACCTCGGCACCTGACGCGGCAATAAGCAGGCGGTCGAGCAGTCGCGTCGATAGCAGCCTTTTCAGCACGCCGAACCCATAGGTGGGCACGGTGACGTAATAGCGTGGTTTCGGGCGATCGCTCTCAAGAGCGTGCACCACCTTTTTCAGCACGGCGCTCGCGGGCAGGGTAAACGGCGGCTCGTCTTCATTGTTCGCGAGCCTTCGCTCCAGGTACACGTACGCCTTTCGATGAGGACTGCGTTCAATATCGATATTCGCTTTGAACGCGCGATAGGCGTTTTCGCGAAAACGACTGATGATCGGTCCTGGTTCGATCAGGGAAACATGGATGTTGGTTCCCTTGAGTTCGATGCGCAGGGTGTCACTCAAACCTTCAACGGCAAACTTGCTCGCGTTGTAGGCCCCGCGGAACTTGAGCGTGATGAAGCCGAGCACCGAGCTGTTTTGAATAATCCGGCCTTCGCCCTGGGCGCGCATCACCGGCAGCACACGCCGGGTGAGCTCGTGCCAGCCGAAGAAGTTGGTTTCGAACTGGGCACGCAGCACATCCGTAGTCAGATCCTCCACCGCGCCGGGCTGACCGTAACCGCCGTTGTTGAACAGCGCGTACAAGCGATGTCCGGTGCGCTCGAGAATTTCCTCGAGCGCCGCAGCGATGGACTCCGAGTCGCTGAGGTCCAGCTCGAGTGCTTCGAAACCGTCGCCAATCAAGCGCTGGACATCTGCCTGCTTGCGCGCTGTGGCGAACACGCGATAGCCACGGGACCTGAGGCCCTCGGCCACGCACAATCCGATACCGCTGGAGCAGCCGGTGATCAGCACCGCGCGGCCGGCGGAGTCCGTCATTCTCCGTGCACCGTCAGCGTGAGCCGGCGAGTGTGCGGCGAGCGCCTGTGCTCCCACACGAAAACCCCTTGCCAGGTGCCCAGATCCAGCTGCCCGCCGTCCACCGGCAGATCAAGGCCGGTCTGCGTGAGCACGCTGCGCACGTGGGCCGGCATGTCGTCCGGTCCCTCGGCCGTGTGACGAAACATGGCGTCACCGTCGGGAACCAGTCTCGACATGAACGTTTCCAGATCGCTCAGCACCGACGGATCGGCGTTCTCGCAAAGCATCAGCGACGCGCTGGTGTGATGAATGAAAACGTGACAAAGGCCCGTGGTCACGCCCGAGTCGCGAACGAGCCGCTGCACGTCGCCGGTGATTTCATAGGTTCCGCGGCCTTTGGTGCGGATTTTGATGGATTTTTGCTTCATCATCTGCAGATGATTGCTGGCGGGAGTCGAATTGGACTCGAAACACTCCGTTACATTCAGGGATTGAGCAGCGTCATCGTCCACGCTTCCCCCTGCTTGCGATAGCGGGCGCGTTCGTGGATGCGATGCTGGTACTCACCGCCCTGCCAGAACTCGATCATGTCCGGTACGACGCGGTATCCTGACCAGTAGCTTGGCCGGGGAACGCTCTGGCCCCGGTACTTTTCCGCGATTTCGACCATGCGCCTCTCCAGAGTCGCGTTGGAGTCCAGCGGCTCAGATTGCTTGGAGGCCCAGG
>Ga0224497_10000528_pt1 | contig 26121 bp, 23 predicted proteins | sample SF_Jul11_sed_USG_4_FD_167970 | JGI IMG/M metagenome (GOLD analysis project Ga0224497, IMG submission 167970) | Sediment microbial communities from San Francisco Bay, California, United States - SF_Jul11_sed_USGS_13 | ecosystem: Environmental > Aquatic > Marine > Sediment | place: USA...
TTGGATGTCCCGGCATCAATACTAAAAAAATCAGCAAACTTTTGCGCCAGGCTATGAATGCCAAATAACCCCCCGCTGACACCTGCCGTCATTTTGGCACTTCTGTCTGCTTTCGTATTGGCCGTCTTGGACCCACTATGTTGTTCCACAATTTGGACAATAACGATATCGCCAACACGACTAGCCCGTCGGTCTTCAAACATAAAGGCTCGACCATTGCCTGGCTCCCATAACGAACCCAAGGAAGCAGTCTCTGGTTCGATGAGCACATGTGATTCAGTTTCAACTTTTGGAGGCTGTTGAATCTTCGCACACCCCACAAATCCCAATAATCCCACACTGGCAACCACCCACCACAACAGGAATTGGCATTGTCGAAACGAAGCACTCAAAATCCCACCTCCACCAAACCCGCACTTAGAATCGTCCCGATCACTTCCCGGCCTGAGCTTGTATTCTTCACAGAAATGGTGTCTCCAGATTTTCCAGCCGCGTTGGCCAATCCCACAGTCTGCACCAACAGGCCTCCCCGCCTGGCTTCAATCATGACGCGATCACCTTTATGGACAATGGGGGGATCATCCAACATGGTCTTCCGAATGGGCTGTCGTGGAGGAAGAGGTCGAAGCACCTGTTTCCCGATCACCTCGTCCGGATGAAGAATAAAATCATGGGTCAGGGATGGCACATCCACCGTCATGGCCGTGACATCCTCGGCGATCACCACTTCCTTCGGCTTGATCCATCGAGTCGGTGCGGTCACGGTGGCTTGGGCCCTCACCTCTCCCACCACGTTGATCGTTTTAATAAATTGTCTATCGATGAACAGCCCAACCCGGAACGCTCGGCGCCCCGTTCGCGCTCCCCCAGCTAATTTCTCAACTTCGAGATGCAGTGTTCCCGCTTGAACCGTCAGCGGGTTATTCGGAAATAAAATTCGTACGCTCACGCGATGCTGAGGCCGGCCATATTGTCGCGTGAGTGCGGAATACACCGCTTGCTCAAAGTCTCCCACGGCAATGGCCTGCTCTCCCCTAGGACCAGATTGAGGCTGTGCGGCCCGAACGCCTTCCGGCTCGGGCCACCATGCCCCACCAATCACCAGCAGTCCTATCACAAGAATTATTTGCATCGTTTACCGTCTCAACGTATTCACGACTTGTAACATATCATCTGAAGCTTGAATGGCCTTGGCATTCAGTTCATACGCTCGCTGTGCCACGATCATATTCACCATTTCATCAGCGATATTGACGTTCGAAATTTCCAAGAACCCTTGCTGAATCAATCCAAAACCCGTTGAAAATCCCGGCGTGCCTTGTTGGGCAGGGCCAGAAGAAGAACTTTCCGTAAACAAATTACTTCCCTGAGCAATCAAGCCTGAGGGATTATCAAACCGCACTAATTGGATTTGCCCTACCTGCGTCGCCTGAGACACACCCGCCAAAAGCGCAGAGACCGTTCCATCTTGCCCAATATCTAATTTCAAAGTTCCAGAGGGGATGGTAATACTCGGGATCAACGGATCACCGTCGCCAGTCACGACATTGCCTGTACTGTCCCGTTTAAAGGAGCCTGCTCGCGTATACATCGTGGTGCCGTCCGGGCGGGTCACTTGAAAAAATCCAACCCCTTCAATAGCCATATCCAATTCATTAAACGTTTGCTTCAAACTTCCCTGGACATATTCTTTCGCTACCGTGGTTGGCCGAACCCCTAAGCCAACCTGCATCCCAACCGGAAATACCCCAACATTGGATGCACTTGCTCCCGGTAAGCGAGAAATTTGATACAGCAGGTCGGCAAACTCCGCGCGACTACGTTTAAAACCCGTGGTATTCACATTGGCCAGGTTGTGGGCAATCGTGTCAATATTGAGTTGTTGAGCAAACATGCCCGTCGAAGCCGTATGCATCGCTCGAATCATAAATATTCCTCTCTTTTATTTTCCCCCTCGCTCCATCATTGACGGCAACCAGGAGTCAATCCTTTCGTAAAACGTGAGGCGGGAAGCGAAACACTTGGAAAACCTATCATGCCTCAACCTTCCTCTCGACTTACCCCTTACGCCTCACGTTTAACGCTTTTCGTCTTACGCCTTACCCCTGAACTCGACCCGCTTGTATGGCTTGACTGGCCATTTCATCCATAGCCCGAATCGCCTTCTGCATCTGCTCATATTCCCGCGTCACTTTGATGAGCTCCACCATATCTAAAGAAGGATTCACATTGGATTTTTCCAACATGCCTTGATGCACAGTGGTCTCCCGCGCTCGAGTCGGTTTATCGGGAACCGTCCAATACAAATTGCCGACTTTGGCAATATCGACTCCCTTGGGAACTTGATCCAGCCTCAATGTATCGACATTCACATTATTCACACTGATCGCTCCAGCGTTATCAATGACGACTTCTCCAGGTGGCAATTTAATGGCCCCTTTTTTTCCGACTAAAGGATCTCCATTATGTGTCACCAAATTCCCATCAGCATTACGATGTAATTTTCCTCCACGATAGTAGCGAAGCCCATCAGGCGTCTCCGCAACGAGAAACCCCTCACCCTGTAACGCCACATCGAGAGGTTCTCCCGAGAACGCCAACACGCCTTGCGACCGATCTGGAGGCAGCCCCTCAAGTAGGGGAAACAAATCGATCCCAGCAACGGACGGCCTAGAGGTTTGCCCAAGAACCGTCGCAAAGATCGGCCTATCCTTTTTAAAGCCAGTCGTCTGCACATTCCCAATATTATGAGAAAGGACGTCCAACCGACGTTCAAGTGCGAGGGCCCCTGCGAGGGGAGGGTAAATACCACGATTCATTATTGCCTCCTTGCTAAGCGTTCACGGCGAATTGTGCAACGCATGTGCCAATGATCCGTCAGTGACATGCCCTAATAGAGCAAAAGCTGATTGGCCGTCGCCAGGCCACTTTCATTCTAATATCCGCCCACAAAAATGAGGAAAAAGAGAAGGTCAGGTATTTTTTGCCTAGAAGATTGGTAATGGCAAAAATGAGAAGGGTGACTAGTTTTCAAAAATCAGCAAGAATCTACCGGCAGAACTTTCCTCATGCGCAGAAAGCTGCCTACCTAAAATGAAAATAACTGGAAAGGGAAATGTGGCCGTTGAGAGGAAAAAGAGAAGAAGAGCCCTTTTTTTCGGTGAGCTTTTCCCTTCTAGCTTTTAACTTTTCAGGTGTTTACGGAAGGAAGGGATGAGACGTCGAATCACGAGGGTTGATGTCACGCAACACAATCAACTCGACGCGACGATTTGAGGCTTGCCCCTCCACTGTAGCATTCGACTCAATGGGACGGTTCCCAGCAAAGCCAGCTGAGGAAAAACGGTCAGACCGTAAATGATGCTGTTCGGTAAAATATCGAATTAATGCATTGGCTCGCCCAGTAGAAAGATCCCAATTGGAAGGAAACGCGGCTGTGTTGATGGGTTGATTATCCGTATGCCCTTCCACCGCAATCAAATTTGGCAGGTCCCTAACCAACCCGGCGATTAAATCAAGAAATTCCTGGATCTGAGGGTTGATAGCCGAACTGCCACTGCTAAATAACGTCTCATCGGCAATCCGTATACTCATTCCTCGCTCTGTTGAGGTGACCTTGACGCCCTTCGGGACCTTCGCCGTTGAAATCGCGTTCGCCACCTTGAGGTATGACCGAGCATTATCCTTGGACTTGGGTTTTTCCTTCACTACGATCGGCTGGTTTTTTGAAACTGGCAAGTTCATCAGTGAAAGATCTCCAACCGCTTTAGTCTTTGAGAAAGAACTAGAAAGGGAATCACTTAAGACCCGGTATTTTCCCTCATTAACCGAGGACACTGAATACATGACCACAAAGAAGGCAAACAGGAGGGTAATAAAGTCGGCATAAGAAACCAGCCACCGTTCATGGTTTTCATGCTCTTCGTGTTTTTTCTTCATTGGGAAACTTCAAAAAAGCCACTGCCGTAAACTGCAGTTTATTTCTTTTTCTCGGAACTCGGCAAAAATCCACTCAGCTTTTCTTCAATCATCCGAGGGTTCTCTCCCTGCGCAACGCTTATGAGACCTTCAACGACCATGAGTTTTCCAGCAATGAGGTCTTTGGCTTTGATTTTTATTTTACTACCCATCGGCAGAAAGAGAAGATTGGCCATCCCCACCCCATACACGGTAGCCACAAACGCCACGGCAATCCCACTGCCTAAGGCAGAAGGGTCGGCCAGGTTTTCCATCACATGAATCAAACCCAACACCGCGCCAATGATCCCCACGCATGGGGCATAGCCCCCAAACGCCTCATAAACTTTCGCATACGACGTGTATTCATCTTCAATCACACCCACTTCAACTTCAAGAATTTCCCGGATCTTCGGTGGCTCGGTTCCATCAACCACCAGTTGAACCCCCTTCGCCATAAAAGGATCAGAAATCGTCTTCATCTGTCCTTCCAATGCCAAAAGACCTTGTTTGCGACTCACATTGGATAACTCCACGACCTTCGTAATAATTCCTTTCATATCCACACTGACATTGCCAAAGATCATACCCAAACTACCCATGGCTTTCATAAAAATAGAAAGAGGAAATTGAAGCATAACCGCTCCAATCGTCCCACCGAACACAATGATAAACGCGGTCCCTTGGATAATGGAACTTAAGTGCCCCCCCTCTAAATGCTGTCCCCCAACGATTGACCCAAGGGCAATTATAATGCCCAGTACCGATAAAATATCCATTCTACTTGGCTCTCCTTAACTGACGGCCCCAATGCCAAATAACAATTCCAGGTTCAATAAAATCAGCAAGCGTCCTTCCACACGTCCCACGCCTTTATGAAATTCATCCGCCCCGCGACCAGTCAACGGAGGCTGTTCAATGAATTCTTCCGGAAGTCGCAGGACCTCTTCAACCGAATCGACGATAAATCCCAAAATTAAATGGGCCACTTCCACGACGACAATTCGCGTATCCTTTGTGTGCTCAGCCGCCGACAAACCCAATCGCATACGAAGACTAATGATTGGAATGACTTTCCCTCGCAGATTCACGACTCCCTCGACAAAATGCGGTGCATTGGGGACATGGGTGACCTCCACCATACGAATGATTTCTTGGACACCGAGGATATCAATGGCATATTCCTCGGGTCCTAACTGAAAACTCACCAGCTGTAAGACTTCACCGCTTCCTTCAAACGTGTCATCATGGGGTACTGTATTCATTGTGGCATTCATCAGGAATCCCTCCCTCTCACCTGGCTAAAATTCTCACGTTTCTTCTGCCTCAAACCCCTGATCCCAAATGAACCAGGACCACGGCATTACCGATTGATGACGCAAGCGGACTCTACCGCCTGCACCAATGCCGAGGATATCTGAACATCAGAAATCACGGCATCCGCTAAACCTGCTTCAACCACGGCTCGTGGCATTCCATAGATAAAGGAAGTCGCTTCATCTTGGGCAAGAATAAGCCCCCCATGCTCTTTGATTGTTTGACTCCCAACCATTCCATCATCGCCCATTCCGGTCAGCACGACCCCGACCGTTAATGGACCAAACTGTTCGGCGGCTGAAGTCATCGCACAATCGATTGAAGGCCGATACGGATACGCTAACGATTCGTTCGCGAGTGCCATCACGGCCCTTCCATCGACCTGACGGACAACCCGCACATGATGATCACCAGGCACCACAAAACCAACTCCAGGTTGCAACGCATCTCCATCTTGAGCTTCACGAATGGGAATAGCCGCCACAGCATCCAAATTATCGGCAAATACTTTCGTAAAATACTTTGGCATGTGTTGAACAATAAGAAGTGCCGCAGGAAAGGTTGAAGGCAAATCGCGAACAACCGCTTTCAAAAGGTTCGGGCCTCCTGTCGATGCGCCAATCACGACCAGTGGAAAATTGGTCCGTTGCGACGTTTCACGGACCTCGTTGAGTGATCGTTTTCCAAACGGTCTCCGAGGAAACCTCGGTTTATCCTGAACCTTCAAACCAGGAGAGGCCTCACCCGCAAGCCCATCTCGATGAATTCCGTCAGGCCGAATGAGGGGAAGACGATGCCACAACTGAAAGGCTTCACGAACTTTCGTATGCAATAATCCTTCGATCACCCCAATCTCGGAGGGATCCGAGTTCATCGGCTTAGCAATAAAATCAACAGCTCCGCGTTCAAGCGCACGAAGCGTCACCGCAGCCCCTTCTTCTGTCCAGGCACTCACCATAATAATGGGAAGTGGATGATGCGCCATCATATGGTCTAAGACTTCCAAGCCATCCATGCCAGGCATCTCGATATCCAGAGTCATCACATCTGGCTGTGTGCGTTGAGCTTGCGCGAGGGCGTCGACCCCATCCATAGCTGTCCCTACCACTTTCAGATCCGCACATTTCATAAGCATCATGGAAATCCGATTTCGCATAAATACGGAATCATCAACCACCAAGACTCGAATAGGTTGATTGTCAACGCTCATTGGCATACAGGAAGAAAGAGAACTTCAGGCTCATTCCGCAATATTTGACACCAACGTAACAAAACAGCCTCGATTCTCTATCAAATCCATACAGGGGGTTCTTGAGACCCCAATCGCCACTCTGATAGGGTGAAGTCATTATTCGTTTATTTATTTTCATAAAGGATACATGTTATGGACAGACCAGCCAGTGCCCAGGCCGACAGATTGATGCTTGATGCCAAAAAAGCCATTCTTCAAGAACAACATCAACGCTTTCAGGATTACCAGCGAGAAGAACGTTGGGATGACGCCTGGAAACAACTGCATGTCACCTTGACCTGCGCGGCGGATCTGTTGAAGGACTCGGTTAGATTGCTGGAAAAGGCCGTCAACTCGAAGAATCAACTCCCGCCTCCTTCGTCTGCTCCGACTGAACCGCCACTACCCTTTGAGTGATCTGACTCATACAGTCATCACCCAGACTATTAAGAGAGAATCACCAAAGACGGATGAGGGCAATCTCATCCGGTCACACTTTAAATGCACGCATCGTTTTCTGTAGATCGTTCGCCAACGTACTCAATTCATGACAGGCCTGAGCAGACTCCCCAATGCCACTGGTCGTCTGGCGAGTGGTTTGAGTCATGGACTCCAAGTCTCCGGCAATTTGCCGCGTCGCATAGGATTGCTCCTCCGCAGCGCTGGCAATTTGTTGAATCATCCCGGCCGTTGAATTGATCATGGAATGAATTTTCGAGAGAGCTTCTCCGGTCTTATTGGCTAATGCAACACCTTGACCAACTTCATTGGTCCCTTGATCCATTGAGGCCACCGCACTTTTGGTATCCTGCTGAATTTGCCGAATCATGTCACCAATTTCTTTCGTCGCTTTGGTGGTACGCTCTGCCAATTTCCTGACCTCATCGGCCACCACTGCAAAACCTCGGCCTTGTTCTCCAGCTCGAGCCGCCTCAATAGCCGCATTCAGGGCTAATAAATTAGTTTGATCGGCAATATCCTCAATCACTCGAACGATGGCTCCAATTTGGTCCGATGAGCGCCCTAAGGTGGTAATAATAGTGGCTGCCTGAACGACCGCTTCAGAAACCTGTTGCATCCCGGTCACCGTTTGGGTCATGACCTCCTGCCCACTTCGTGCCGTCTCCGCGGTCTCTTGTGCAATGCGTGCAGCCTCGGTGGAATTACGGGCGACCTCGCCCGCCGTCATTGTCATTTCTTCAACGGCCGAAGCGGATTGAAGGGCTCGCGACTCTTGTCCTTCTGCCGTACGAACGACGTTATCAGCCGTGGACGCCAATTCAATAGTCGAGGTGGCTAACCGATTGGTCGCTTGATTCACCAAGGAAATTGCTCCATGCATTTTCTGAATAAATAAATTAAAATCACGCGCCAATCCAGAAATTTCATCCGATCCACTTCCAACCGGCACACGTTTCGTTAAGTCGCCTTCCCCTTGAGCAATGTCATGTGAAATCGCCGTCAGAGCATGGAGGGGTTTCAACACGAACAGATGGATGAGCCAATACACGGCCACAAGAAATACCACAATAATCGCCACCATCCACAATCCCGAATAAATCACCGAGCTCTGCATGGAGGCCTGGGCATGAGTCATGGGAATAGCCATCGATAACATGCCAATCACATCCCCTAAATTTTTGCCTGTGTGACAATTCACGCAGGCTTCAACCGATGCTCTATCAGCACTCGCCCGAAGAAAGGTCAGTACCCCATTAATGACCCGGACTTCACTAAAACTCTCGACTCCCTTATTGATCAATTCCATCGCGTTGACTTCAAACTCATTTTGAGGAGCATTCGCCGGATTCATCGGCTGACTGCTCACCAACCGAGCCTGATACACCCCACGCCCAGCGAGTTCCTTCCCAATTTCTTGCGTCGCGGTGGCCGGAAACGGAATGGCGTCAGGATCTTCTCCATGATCGCGCGCCACATGGAGTTGAGACCCCATGGAAGACTTTTTTATCTTGCCGACATAATTTTTGGCGATATAGGCTCGGGTGACTTCAACTTGGGCTTGAATAATTTTACCTTCTTCTTCCAGGAGCATCCGCATACGACCCTCTTCTTGGAGATACACCCCCCACAAACCACACACAACTAATACGACGGCCAGCAGTCCCAAAGACAACACAAATTTTGGTCCAATTCTTAGATTTCGCATAGAGGCTCCCCGCTAGAAATGTTTCACAAATATTGCCAATGATTTATCCTTTTAAGGTAAATCGGCTGAGCGACGTCTCTAAATCTGCCGCCAAGCTGGCAAAATGTTGTGTGGCCGTGGCCACACCCTGCACATGCCCTTCATTTTCTTTGCTCAGTTGGGCCACCTGTTGAATACTTGAGGACAATTGTCCAGACACTTCAGACTGTTGCTGAGTCGACTCGGCAAAATGCTGGATCATTCCAACGACACGTTGAACCCCATTCACAATTTCCGTGAGTCGAATGCCAGCCTCTTTCGCCAAAGCCATTCCGGAATGTGCTTCTTGAGTCCCAGCTTCCATCGAATGGACTGCCTCATGTGTGCCTTTTTGTACTGATTCAATCACGGTTGCGATTTCTTTGGTCGCTTTCCCCGTTCGCTCGGCTAATTTCCGAACTTCGTCTGCCACCACCGCAAATCCTCGGCCTTGGTCTCCTGCTCGCGCAGCCTCGATAGCCGCGTTGAGGGCTAAGAGATTGGTCTGCTCGGCAATATCTTCAATCACCCCGATAATATCCCCAATTTCTTGCGAGCGTTGTCCTAACGTTTGAATACGACTTGACGACTCCTGCATACGGCTTGACACGGATTCCATTCCCTTAATAGAAGAAGACACAATTTCTCCCCCTCGAACAGCTGATTCATTCACTTCGGTCGCCGTAGAAGCCAGGCCCTGCGTATTCCTAGCCATATCTCCTGCGGTGGATGCCATTTCTTCAACAGACGAAGCCACTTGAGTCGCCTGATTCAGTTGTGACTGACTCACCTGAACAACTTGATGTCCGATGACGGATAATTGATTGGAGGCTTGTGATAATGAGTGAGCCACATTTTTGGTTTGGAGAAGCATGCCATTCAGTTGATCTAATAAGTGATTGAGCGCTCTTCCCATTTGACCTAATTCGTCTTGCGTGGTGACGGGCACCCGATGAGTCAGATCCCCTTTTGAGGCTTTCGTCGCCACTTCCCAAAATGGCTTCAATCGACCAATTACCCTTCGGCCCATCACAATTCCGATTGGAATCACCATAACCAAACCCAAAAACATTTCTAAGAGCGTCTTATTCGTAATATCCCCAATTTGCCTAAGCGCTTCTGCCTCTGGAATTTGAACGAGGACAGACCAATGCAGTCCCAGAAATCCCTTGCCTTCTTGGAGATGACTAAAGCCGATAACTTGGACCCCTTGTTTGCCGGGATGAAAATCCCTTGAAAATCCCGATTTCCCCTGAACAGCCGATTGGGCAGCCTGCAACCCTAGCTGAGCTAAATTGGTTCGGAACAAGACATTCTCAAGATCATGAACAACTTCCGTATTCTGATGAACGACTGGAGCATATTCCAATATAGTGAAACCTTGCCCATTCTGTAGGGTTAATTCTGCACCGGGAAAACCTGACTTTTTCACAGCTTGATAGGCCTGTTGAACAATAGCCTCAACCATGGAATATTTCATTCGTTGAGTCCAATACCCCACCACCTTGCCTTCATCATAGAGGGGGACGGACAAGCCAACGGTCAATCCACTTTCATTGGGAAAAATAGCTTTCACATTTCGATCAACGGCCACATCTTCCACAAACACGCCTGAGCCATCTGGAGAATGAGCCAAGACACCATCAGCATCTGAATCTCCCCCTTGTTGATGAAGCGCTTGAAACCACACAGTGGAACGAAAGCTTTTTCCATACAATGATTCTGTTCGAATAGGCTGTCCATGACTATCTCGATCATTCACCGCAATCAACTGTCCATCTCGATCAATGACCTGAACTAAATAATAGGCTCCGGACGTCTGAACATACTCATTCAAAACTTCAACAATTTCGTTGGTCGCGCTCCCCGGCTGATACCACAAGGTACGATTACGCAAAATACGATTTCGACTCATGGTTTCCGCATCAATAGCCCGCTCTGCGAGATATGCCTGAAGACTGTGAGAGAGACCCTCTGCCGTCGCCTGATATCGCACGCCCACTTCCTCTTCCAACACTCCCACGGTCTCATAGAGCGAATAGACTTGAACGCTCAGCGGAATGAGCGAAAAAAAGACAAGGATCGAGACGAGCTTACTGGTAATCCCAATGTTTCGAAAATATTTCATAGTCATCATTCCTGCTGTTTCGGTCTGGTTGAAGTTAAAGTGTCTCGTTTCCTATCGAATAACAATGTCGGTATTAGTTGCCTTTTCGTATCAGTTGCTCACCCTCACATAAGAACAGGTTCTCGCTGCCCCCCCAGATATTTGATTAATTTATCGCGAAGCTCAGTCGGCTGAAATTTGGTCACATAATCTGTCACGCCCATCGATTTTCCTTTTTCGACATTGCACTCCCCTGAAAGTGAAGAATGCATCAGAATGGGCAACCCTTCCAGGCGCACGTCTTCACGAATATGCTTGGTAAGAGAAAAACCATCCATTTCAGGCATTTCAATGTCGGTGATGACTCCGGCCAAAAAATCATAAATGGATTGCCCGGCATCTTCAGCCACATCAGCCAAATGCCGCAAACGAGTCAGGGCCTCCTTCCCTGTCTGGGTTTCTTCCCATTTCATCCCTAAGCGTTCTAAGGTTTTCATGATTTGTTTCCGAGCCACGATAGAATCATCAGCAATCAGGACTCGTTTTCCTGCTAACTCTTTCACCATTTCAATGCCAACGAGGACTTCTTCATCCGCACGAGGATGCAATTCCGCTAAGACTTTTTCGACATCAAGAATGAGGACCATTCGCCCATCCTCCAATTTGGTGACAGCCGTCACCGCCCCGTGTCGACTGGACTGGACCATCACCGGAGGAATCTGGATGTGCTCCCACGACATGCGAATAATCCGGTCAACTCCGCCAACGAGAAACCCTTGCTTGTTATCGTTATATTCCGCAATGATCAGCTTGGCTCCTTCCACTCGCATGGGGCCCAACCCTATCGCTTGACTCAAATCGATGAGCGCGATATTTTCACCGCGTAAATTTACCAGTCCCAAAATCCTTGGATCGGAATCAGGAATCTTCGTTATCGGAGGCATTTGCATCACTTCACGAATCTTGAAAACATTGATGCCATAGGTTTCTTCCGTACCGAGATGAAACATCAACAGTTCCATCTTATTGGCGCCAGCTAAACGAGTCCGTTGATCAATTTCTGCCATCCATTTTGCCATTACATACTCCTCACCCGTTGAACCATTGAATAGCAAGAGAAGTGAAACGTTAAAAGTAAAATGCAAGAGAGAAGAATAAACAGTTGTTTATTCGGTCTTGCAATTTTGCCCTTTCCTCCACTTCCTACCATATACTTGGGACTTCTTATTTCTTTCAATTCTTTTTTCATCCTTCACACCAGGATTAGATTGAAGCAAATTTGGTACCTGGTACATCCTTCACTAAATCGGACATATCCAAAATCAACACCACTTTTCCATCTCCGGTAATGGTGGCCCCTGCCACCCCTGAAACATCCGACAAAAATTTACCCAACGACTTGATGACGACTTCTTCTTGCGCCCGCAATCGATCCACAACCACGCCAAACCGTTGTGCCCCAATCGCCACCACCACCACATAACATTCGTTATTCAGACGTTCATTCGGAATCCGAAACGTTTGTGCCAAATCCAGCAAGGGCAGAATTCGCTCTCGAAGGTTCAAAACGGCTTGGCCATTCACACTTTTGATATCCCCTTTCGTGACCTTTACCGCTTCAACCACCGAAGCCAGAGGAACGGCAAATGTGGCCGGTCCCACTTCAACCAGAAGGGCCTGGATAATGGCCACGGTAAGAGGAAGTTTAATCGTCACTTGACTGCCGCGCCCCAGCTCAGAATCCAATTCTAGGCTGCCATTCATCCGACTAATATTCGTCCGCACCACATCCATCCCGACTCCACGCCCGGACAAATCACTCACCTGGTCGGCGGTACTGAACCCTGGAAGGAAAATGAGCTTCATCACATCCCGAGGACTCATGCCGGAAAGTTCCGATTCAGTTATCAACCCCTTGCCCAAAGCACTTTTGGCAATTTTATCGACTTGCAAGCCACGGCCATCATCTTCAATACGAATGACGATACTATTGCCTTCATGATACGCCGCCAATCGTACAGACCCTTCAGGACTTTTTCCTGCACGTTTTCGTTCTTCCATCGTCTCCAATCCATGGTCCATGGAATTCCGCACCAAATGCACGAGGGGATCACCCAATTCATCGGCGACGGATTTATCCACTTCCGTATCTTCACCAATAAGTTCTAATCGCACTTGCTTGCCTAATTTACTGGATAAATCACGCACTAAACGAGGAAATCGTGAAAACACTTTCCGGATGGGCACCATGCGGGTCTTCATGACGGCCAATTGTAAATCCGATGTCACCAGATTCAGTTGAGCAAAGGCAATTCCCAACTCCCGGACGAGAGGATTGGTCTCATATTCTTCTTCAAGCCCATACCCAAGCTTCATCAGGCGATTGCGCCCCAATACCAATTCCCCGACCAAATTCATGACATGATCCAGACGCCTGGTTTCCACCCGAACGGTCGTATCCTCGTCTTTACCCGATGTCTTCGTCGTTCCGGTCGAGGCGGCCTGGACCGAACGGGAAGCGGCTTCCTGCATTTTGCTCAAGACATCGGATAAACCCGACGAACTTTCGGACATACTCGCCGTAGCCTCAGGAACAGGAGAAGACTCCGTTGACACTTCCTGTTCTTCGGGTATATCCATGCCCAAACCGACTGTTTCAGTATCCACGGCTTCCGAAGATTCTGCCTCTTGTTCAGAGGGTTGAAGCGCAACAGGGGCAGCTTTTGCTACCACGGGACCAGCAGGCATGAGATCCTTGAGATCATCGGCGGCATCCATCGTGAGCGTCAATTTGTTCACGATCAATACCGTATCCACATGCGAATCCTCTCCGGTTTCCCGAATATCGGCATGCAAAAGCTTGACGGCATCCACGGCTTCGAGAATGATGTCGATGATAAAGGGAGAGACACTCATTTCCCCTTGCCGCAATTTATTCAACAAGCTTTCGCCTTGATGTGCGACTTCCACTAAATGAGTAAAGCCGAGGAATCCCGCAGATCCCTTCATGCTATGCATACAACGGAAGATTTCATTGAGGAGTTCCGCGTTCGTGGGTTCGGTTTCCAGCTTGACAAAATGTTGGTCAAGCGCCTCAAGCATTTCCGAGCTTTCGGCGAGAAAATCGTTTAATATTTCTGCCATTTCATCATTCATAGATCACCCTTTTCAAAACCATAGACATCACGCATCCGTTCGTCATTCACGTATCACCCGCTTATGAGCGTCCAAACTCAGATAAAATATCATCCACAAGGTTTTGTTCAAGAGCTGTGGTCTTGGATGCTTCGAGCTGACGAAGCATTTCACTGCCCCGTCCCCCATCTTTTGTCGCGGTCCCATCCTTTTTCTGCTTAATGCCGAAGATCACGACCAGCTTCAGCAATTTATGCTGAACTTCATTGAGAATCGTTACAAGTTTAGCCACTCGTTGGGCAACCAGATCTTGAAACGATAAGGCCACATGAATATCCATAAGACGCCGCTCATCCGCTTTGAGCAACTTGAGGACCTTCCCGACATCGGTGGCTTGGCCTCCGGTCATACCGGCTTGCAAATGAGCTAAAGCCGTGACCATGGCCGCTCGATTGGTCTCAATCGCTTCCGTGAGAGCCAGTACTCGATGGGTCCCTTCTTCTGTCATCTTCGCCAAATCATTTAAATGCGCGGTCGCCTGAGGGAGTTGATCCGACGTCGTGGTCACCGGTGCTTCCATATCACGAATCGAACTGGTAATCATTGCCACATACTTGCTCAGCTCAGCCAATTCATTATTAATTGAGCTGTCTTCCTCATCCGTCTCGACCTCGTCCGTTTCGATATTACGATCCACCAGCATAGAATTCTCCTTTTTCAGTCTCACCGTCGAAAATAATTCAAACCTGGGTTCACGCTTTCGCAGCCTGGATATTGGCGAAAATCTTTTCTAATTTGCCTTGCAACGCTTCGGCCGTAAACGGCTTCACCACATAATTGCTGACTCCGGCTTGAACCGCTTCAATAATATTTTCCTTTTGGGCTTCAGCCGTCACCATCAGAAACGGAAGATTCTTCAATTCAGGATCGGCTCGAACGGCTCGTAACAAATCAATGCCTTGCATGACCGGCATATTCCAATCTGACACGACTAACCCAAATCCACCGCCTTTCAATTTGGACAACGCATCTTGTCCGTTTTCCGCCTCAGTCAGATCCGAAAACCCAATTTGCTTCAAGACATTTTTGACAATTCGCCGCATCGTGGACATATCATCCACCACTAACACTTTCAGACTAGTATCAATCAGGCTCATGCTGAACTCCTTACCACTCGGGGTTCCTATCCCCTGTGAGATCTCCCATAAAATTAGTACACGGATGTTCGATTAACTGATCACAATTCAACAGTAATGAATACATGCGGTACAGTGAAATTCGGTTACTATTCCACCATTCTTGAGATCTCTGTTAAATTAATTTTTTCAAAGAGTTGGCAGAATTTAGGAGAGAATCATATGGCTTAGTGCCAGATCAAGAAGAATGCATCTGATAGAATTGTGTGAAGCAAAGAAAGAGAGGGCAGGTCGGTGGAAATCCAAATAGGGGAAAGGCCAGCAATCCTGGCTCTTACATTTGGCAGGGCCTGAGGGGATTAGAGAAAAACCAAAGACGATGGACAATTGAGCTCTCGTTATTATCGGCGACCCATGCTGAGGCATCCTCTCCTCAGAATTGGGGCCGTCGATATGGGGAGCTTAGATTCTAACCCTACGTCCATGACACAAAGAATACTCGATACATGAGGACAAAAAAGACCATCAATTCAAACTAAACCGGTCACGGCTTGCATTTCCGGCAGCTGCCCCAACCATGGGCTCATCCGCACCAGCATTTTGTACCCAGGCTTCAATTTCTTCTCGGACAAACCGCCAATGTTTCCCCACCTTATGACCTGGAAGTCGGCGTTCCCGTGCCAATTTGTAAATGGTCGACTTCGGAACTTTCAAAAATGTGGACACTTCACTTAACGTCAGCAAATCTTTCATCGTAATACCCTCATTAGAGTTTGGCCAATAATGCTTCTCGTATCGGACTGATTTTTCGAAAACTTGAGACTTTTGTGGAAATATTAGAAATTATATTCTCTCCACTCCCTGAAAACCCGAGAAAAAACGTGAGGCGTAAGGCGTGAAACGTAAAGAGAAAAAGGGTACTTCGCCTAACACTTCACCCTTCCCGTCTTCCCTTTCACTTTTCACTTTTTACTTCTCACTAAAAGTGTATCCCTAAACAGGATCATTAACTCGGCCACTTCATGCTCCATCCATCTAACGCAGGGTTCTAACTCCGAAAACAGGCCAACAGACACTTCAGTTTCAAGCCGTTCTGCCGCTTTAGCCTGATGGAGGGCATTAAGCGCATACAAGGCACCTTTCAATTGATGGACATGCCCTTGGAAGCCCTGCCGATCCTCAGAAGCCATCGCGTCCTGCATCCCCTGGATCAAATGAGGCGCCGTGTCAAGAAAAATTTGAAAAAGCGAATACAATAAAGTTTCATCCCCCTCCAGGAATTCCAGCGCACCCGCAAAATCATAGAAATCAGCGACTTCTCGATTGGCCACCGGTTCATTCATCTGCGCCAATGGCACCAAGGGGCTATTCCATCCCACATGCCCCTGCAAATCCGCATCACTTGAAGACAATGGCTGTTCCCTAACTGACGGCACTCTGAACCCAACCCATCGTTCGAGTACATGGGCCAAATCCTGCATATGGATCGGCTTGGCCAGGCAATCATCCATGACTGGTCTCCAACGAAATTGGTTTTTCTCCGTTTGACCATGGGCCGTCATCCCGACAATAGGAAGATGCGAGCATGGCCGAAAGCCTGATTCACTCGAAAGCCCTCTCATGGGACCACACCGTTCAAGACGATTGGCAGCCTCTAATTCTCGAATAGCACGGGCGGTTTCAAAACCATCCATGCCAGGCAGCTCCCAATCCATCATCACCACATCAATGGCATGTTCTTGAATAAGGCTCAACGCCTGATCCCCAGATTCGGCGACATATACCCGACATCCCAGTTTTTCGAAAAGTCCAACGGCCACTTTTTGATTCACAGGATTATCTTCAACAATTAAGACCGAAGGGCACAGCGGCCTCTCCCGGTTACTGAAACCAACAACCGCCTGATCCACTCTTTTGGAAGATTCCGGCTTAGGTTTGGCCAGCTCTGGAGTTGGTGGTTGGGTAAGGACGTTGGCCGTCGCCCTCACATCCATCTCGGGAAACACGAATCGAGTGAATGGCTCTCGATGAATCGGCATCGTAATCATCTCATCAAACACACCAGGAAGCTCAGCACCACTTTTTCGCAACCAAAATGGCCTCAGGCCCCACAGCTTTAACCCCGCAAACAGAGGGGTCCGAACCGTCGTCAGCCAAGACTTCCACGCCTCATCCTTGGCCTCCCGACCAACAATGATTCCTAAGACCTCTGAGGGAGCATCCTGTTTGTTGATAAAAAATGCCTTCGCGTCTTTTACCTCATCCACTCGCCTCACCCGTACACCCAGGTCGTTCAAATAACGTGACAACACTTCGATCGACGCGTCCGGTGAAGCGCAGATCAGAATGTCTTTCTTGCGAGCACCTGATGGCATAACAGTCTTCTCTGACTTTAAGGTGGAAAGATGAAAAGGAAGATCACACCAAAAAATGGTGCCCTCTCCGATTTGACTTTCGACCCCGACAGTACCATTCATCAATTCGGCCAACTGTTTACAAATGGCCAACCCCAGCCCTGATCCTCCGAATTTCCGGCTCATAGAACTGTCCGCTTGGGTGAACACCTGAAAGATTTTTTGCTGCACGGGCTGAGTCATCCCAATGCCGGTATCTCTCACGGCAAACCGAACAGTCCCGACTGGGGCTTGAGAGGCCTGGTTAAAATCCGCCGAGTCCTCCCCTAATCCGTCAGACATTCCTGGACCGACTGTAGTAAGCCATGTGACCTCAACCAACACGGATCCCTGGCTCGTAAATTTGAGGGCATTCGAAATATAATTGCACAAAATTTGTCGTAACCGGTGCGGATCACCAAACAGATGGCGAGGAATATCTGGGGCAACATACGCAGCCAAATCCAACCCCTTCTGATAGGCTCGTTCAAAAAATAAATCCACCACCTCTTCGACTAAGACCAGTGGATTGAACCCGATATGTTCCAATGCCATATGGCCGGACTCAATTTTTGAAAAATCTAAAATATCATTAATAATCGCAAGCAACCCTTCCCCTGATTTCCGAATAATGGTGATACATTCCTGTTGCTCGACATCCAATGACGAATTCAACAACAACTCCGCCATCCCAATCACACCATTCAGGGGTGTACGAATTTCGTGACTCATCGTGGCAAGGAACGCCGCCTTCGCACGAGTAGCCGCTTCGGCTTTCATCAAGGCCTGATCTAATTCCTGGTTTTTCATTTCCAGCGTTTCAGCAAACGCTGATAATTCAGCCGACGCCCGTTTGGAATCGGTAATATCCCTGCCATATCCACGCAACCGCCCTAACTCAGGATGAGATGAAAAAGACCAGGCGTAATGATTCTCTCCGACTTGCACCTCAATATTGGACTCAAGGTGCCCTTGAGCAAAACATCGCGCAGCAAGGGCTGGGAACTGCTCAGGCAACGCAGTCGTAAACCCATCCTGGCCGATATGGGCGTCTTCCATTAACCGGACCATCGAAGGATTGGCATAGAGCAAATGGCCGGCTGCATCAACTTCAATTATGGGAAAAGGACTTTCTTCAGGGATAGAAGCCAGACGACTATAATCTTCAGCTAGCTGTATTTCCGAGTGTAAATCCCGAAACATCAAGAGAAATTGTGTGACGGTATCATCTTCGATTGCCATCCCCTTTAGTTCCACCCAACACCCTGTTCCTTGGCGAGAGTGCAAGCGGGCACGAGGAAGCCAGACCATTTTCCGTTCCTTAAGCCGCCTTAAGAAAATCTGTCCGCTCGCCAATTCCTCCCCGTCAAACTCTGCCACGTCAAAGACTTTTTCAAAAGCGATAGGGCTCGGACAGACCGCGCCCCAACCCAACAACCGAGAACCGACCACATTCATATCCGTGATGGTCCCTTCATGATCGACCCAGCACACGCCGACCATCAGGCCATCCCATAAATATTGAAGAAGCGATGGAGGACTCAACGTCACGAGGTCACCAACTCCTGGAGATCGAGAGAATACTCGGTTGGGTTCAATACCTTGGCAATACTGATATCATGTCCCAGATTGGAATCTTGAGATAAATCACACACCTGAGGCACATCAAGCGTCTTCCCATCAGAACCGCGAAAGATTTTCACCCGAGGTTTCAGACCGATTTCTGGATGTTGTCTCATAACCACGGCCTGCTCACCGGTAGAAAGTTCCACCACTGTGCCAACTGGAAACACACCCAAGATTCGAATCATGGCTTCAATATAGGGAGTAGAGAATTTTCCCTTCTGCGCGTCTTGATAGAGTCGCCGAATCGCTAACGCCGCGGGCAACGCTCCCGACGCTCCACCCACCGTGATCAATTCATCAAAGTAATCCACGATGCCTAAGAGCTGACCAGATTCTGAAAGCAGAGCTCCGCCGACTCCCTCAGGATACCCGGAGCCATCTTGATAGGCATGATGTTCGGTCACCATCCGCACAATATCTGAAGAAAATTGTGCATGGCGTTTAAGCAAGGTTTCACCCATCACGACATGCTTCTGAAGCAATACCGCATTGCATCTTCCCTCCCAATGGGCTTTCACGACATTCTGCGGTAAACGCATATATCCAACATCATGCAACAAACCGGCAACTCCAAGGTTTTCCAGGACTCCCTCATCCCAACCTAATTGGAGCCCAACCAGAATCGAGTACACCGCCGTATCCACCACATGCGCATACAAGGTTTTATCAAATTGTTTCAGAGAATCGATAAGTAAAATTTCCGCCACCAACGCAGGATTGGCAAGGGTCTTCTGAACGAGGGCTTGAGCCGTCGAATGCGCAACAGGCTGAGAAATGGGTTGCCCGGTCTTCACACCTTCAAATGCTCCTTCCACCGCAGCCACGGCTGCCTCACGCAACTGCTCCACTTCCTTTCGTTGCCGTGAGTCATCTGGATATGCTTCCGGATCGGGAGACGATTCTGAGGAAAGGGAAATCGACGCTCGTTCATGAGTTGCCGAACCATCCTCCTCACAGGGAGCAATGGGCCTGTCAGTTAGTTCTTCCGGTAACGCGGCTTCATCAAGGCCTGATTCCTCTCCTGTAGAAATTGCCACACCCAAGGCAGTATCGATTTCCACTTCTCGAATACCTGAACTCATTAATTGTTGGACTTCAGCTGGGGACTTCAACAAACGGCGATGGACAAAAAATGGGGATTTCCACCACGAGTCAAGAATACGAACCAGAAACATCCCTTGGCGTAATTGGCTCGTCGGAATTCGTTGAAGGGTGCTGGAGGAAGAAACAGGTGTTGGCTTTGACAGGCTAGGCATATGACATCACCAAGTGTTTTTTCTAGGGAGCAGGGCCGCTCCCCTTCGTTGAAGACAGAGGGGGAGGAAGGAAATCTAGCTGAATACGGACCATCACCTCACGCTGCACTCAACCCGTATCCAGCACTCGCCCCAAAAAGGAAATTAGGCGGACACACCACTGGAAACTGGACTGCCCTTGGGAATTTCCCCAAGATTTTGATATGTGGGAATCATTTTCCCAATATTGGCCAAATCTAAGACCTGCTTCACATATGTTTGCGGGTTCAATAAATAAAAAGGAATTTTTTTATTCTTGAGATTTTGATGGGAGATGACTAAAAGCCCTAAGGCCGAGCTGTCCACAAATGTTACATTTTTTAAATCCAACACAACCGAACTGTTCTCCTCAGAAGCCGCATCCACGGCTTCTTTAAACGTCTTTCTTGTACCAAAATCAAACCGTCCATCCAAATGAAGAATGTAATGGCCATCAACCGTGTCTTGTGTAATATTCATGCCCCTCCCCCTTAATTCCTGCATAGCAGTACGCCCTAGTCATTGCTATGACTTAATAGTTGAAATTTCTCAATACTCTGTCATTCATATCGGTTTTATTTCAGCAAAAGTTGAGAACAATCAGGAGCATAAGGAAGTAGAGAGGGAAATGTAAAAAGAGTGAAACAAGAGAGGGTTTTCCTGCTTTCTCGTCCCTTTCTCCTGACTATTCCCTCCTTACTACTCACTTTTCCCATTCCACTCCTCAACGCCTTACCCCTCACCCCTTTACGTTTATCCTTTACGATTTGGCGTACAACCCCACATGAGACTCAAACTCTTCTTCAACCCGATTAGCCTGCATACCGCTGTTATACAACACGAGATTCCGAAGATGCTGGGTACTTTCAGTGCCGATCAATTCCGTGAATTGGACGGCTAACTTATGGGATTCAGTCCGTGTCACTACTCCTTGAGCCTCAATGGTTGGACCACCCTGTCCCCCATCGAGGTATAGAAACACCAAGCAGGGCGTGTGCTCAGGCAAGGTCGTTTCACAGCGCAGCAACAGACCATTGAAGCTGACATTGTCCAACTCTCCCTGAAACACCACATTCCCACCCATGCGCAATTCGACATGAACGGCGACTTGCACACGCGTAAACTCTCGATGATTCTCTTCAACAAGCATTTATCACCTTCCTTTTATTATGTAGTAAAAAGCAATTTCAGTCGTGAGGCGTGAAGCGTGAGGGGTAAATGAATCCAAAAGAAAGAAAAGGACAAACGCAATTTTCATCTCTTCAACGTTACTGCTTACTCCAAACCTTTCATTCTTCACGCTTTACGTTTCACCCCTTACGCCTCACGCTTCACGTCTTCATTGTCGTTGCCAGACAGAGACAAAGAGCGGCTGGTCTTGGCAGTCAAACACGAGCTCGCTCATCCGTTCCATCCCCAAAACCTGCAAATGATCGTCCGTCGTGGCTTCCACCGTGGGAAGAGAAAGCTGGCAAGGCTCAGGAAGCAGCGACTTAATATTGCCGCCAATGATGTTCGTCAATTCATACATGGCATCCAAAGAATCCTGTACAGACCCACCACCCGGTTCATGGGAAAAGATCATATCCGCTGCGGCTTGCGCCAATTGCCGCGACCCGTGCAACAACACCGCTCCAGTCCACGCTCCGGATATTTCAACCTTCCCAGTGAAATATCCATCGACCGGACCCATGGAAGCCGGTAAGGCGCAAGGATGAATTTCCAAGCCCAACAACGACTGCCAGGTTGTTTCAGTAATTTCTAAAATTTCCTCTTCAAGAAATTGCATGCGCGTGCCTCCTAACCCTTCTTCACTCGATAACATGATGTCCCGCTGATCGCGACTCGTTCATACTGATCATCAATATTAAGCGTGGTTTCTGAGCCCCCCAAGAACAAATACCCGTTGGGATCTAAAATTTTGCGAATTTTCCCTAATACATTTTTTTTCGTATCCATATTAAAATAAATCATGACGTTACGGAGAAATACGATATCCATAGTTGGAAATGACAACCATGGCCCGGCCAGGTTCATAGGTATAAAATCAATCCGCCGACGAAGATCCTCTTGCACCTGCCAACTCATCCCTTTTTTTATAAAATATTTAGTTAACAACTGGGCGGGAAGACCACGATTGACTTCAAGTTGACTGTATTTGCCCTCTCGACACTTTATGAGCATCGCTTCAGAAATATCCGTGGCAATATATTGAATTTCCCAATCTTTCAGTTCCGGGAAATGTTCGAAAATCGTAAGCATGACGGAATAGGGCTCTTGCCCGCTGGAACTAGCCCCACACCACATATTTAAGCGTTTCGACAGACCTTTACGCGCAATAATTTCTGGAAGCAATTGCTCCCGGAGCACTTGAAACGGCGTCAGATCTCGGAAAAAACTGGTTTCATTGGTAGTCATGGCTTCGACCACCTTCTTATGCAAGGCGCCATAGGGTGCAGGCCGTAATTTCTGAACCAACTCGGGGAGAGACCCTAAGCCCTCGGTTTTCGCAAGAGGCTCTAACCGCGATTGCACCAAATAGGCCTTTTCCGGTTCCAAGACAATGGCCGATCGGGTGCGGACCAAATCGCGGATATAGTCCAAGTCATTTGGACTTAAAGCGGATTCACCCATCCTCTTCCTTTCCGTTATACCGTCACAGGCGGTGTCTGTCCGGCTCGTACTTTTCTCATGATTTCTGAAGAAACTTGAGAGAGAGGTAAGATCGAGTTAGCTAACCCGGCCTGAACCACCGACCCGGGCATACCCCATACCACGCTAGAGGCTTCATCTTGCGCCAGGACCTGACCGCCCGCTTCTCGAATCACTTCTGCCCCACGCATGCCATCTTGTCCCATCCCAGTTAACACCACAGCCAACACGGCATCACCATACACTTCGGCGACAGACCGGAACATCACATCTACAGCTGGTCGACAGGAATTTTCCTGCGGATCTTGGTTCATGGCTAATACAATTTGAGTTCCCTTCCGTTCCACCACCATGTGGTAGTCGCCCGGCGCAATCCATGCGTGACCGGGTACCACCACATCGCCCGGTTGCCCTTCATGAATAGGAATCTGGGATTTGGCTGTCAACCGTTCCGCCAAGCATTTTGTAAACACAGGGGGCATATGTTGCACAATCAGTATCGGGACAGGGCAATCCTTGGGAATATGGGGCATGACTTCGGCCAAGGCATTCGGGCCACCAGTCGACACGCCAATGGCCACAATATCAACCTTGAACCGTTTCCTAGAACTCAAGGATCGAGGTCCCGATGGAGATGCCGCCCCAGAAGATGAGAGAATATCTTGACGAAGAAACGGCGTTGGTGGCCTGGCTAATCTTTTAATTTTGGGGATGAGTTCTTCGCGAACACGATGCATGGCGAGCGCCACACTACCCACATTCCCTGGCTTCGTCACATAGTCATTGGCCCCACGAGACAGGGCTTCCAAGGTTTCCTTGGCCGCGCGTTGGCTTAGCGTGCTAAACATAATGATCGGGAGCTTGGGATGAGTTTTCCGAATTTCCGTGACAGCCGTCAATCCGTCCATTTCCGGCATTTCAATATCCATCGTCACGACATCAGGGAGTGTTTGCTCAACCTTGGAGAGAGCAATTTTCCCGGTGGCTGCCGATCCAACGACTTCAATATCCGGATCTTTCGATAATTCATCCGTCAGGAGGCGTCGGATCACCACCGAAACATCGACAATCAGAACACGAATTTTTGGCATCAACAACTCCTCAAAAACTCCCGTGAGGGGTGAAGCGTAAAGCGTGAGTGGGATAAATCCTAATTCGCCTCACCCCTTACGCTTTACGAGATTTATTTGATTCCTAGTATTTTCAACTTTTCCTGGATCACATCTTTGGTAAAGGGTTTCATCACATATTCATTGGCCCCGGCGGCCAAAGCCTTACCCATTTGAGACGATTCCGTCTCAGTCGTCACCATCATGAGCGGCAAAGTTCGATAGGTAGGGTTTCCCCGAATTGCACGAACAAACTCTAAGCCGTTCATCTCGGGCATATTCCAATCCACCAACACAATGTCTGGTTTCTCCATTGATTTCAATTTCTCTAACCCTTCTTTGCCATTACCGGCTTCCTCCACGGTGGTGCCGCCAACGGATTGCAGGATTTGTTTTAAAATTATCCGCATCGCCTTTGAATCATCAATCACTAATACACGCATAGTTCCTCCTTTTCCTTAGTAAAAAGTAAGAAGTGGAAAGTGAGAAGCAAGAAAATATGTTCTTGCTTCTCAACCCTTTACTCGTTACTTCTGACCTCTAACTTCTAATTTTCAACTTTTTCCTTCTCACTTCTTACTTCTAACTTTTTACGTCAACGTCGCCACGACTTTTTGTAAGTCTGCCGCCATTCTGGCTAATTCAGCCGAAGCCTGTTGTGTTTGCGTCGCACCTTCTGTGGTACCTCTGGCAGCATCTGCCACGCTCACGATATTCCCCGCGATTTCCATACTGCCTTTCGAGGCCTCGGTCACATTCCGCGCCATTTCATTAGTGGTCACGGTTTGCTCCTCCACTGCACTGGCAATCGTATTCATATAATCATTCACTTGCCTAATGATGGTGGAAATTTCCTCAATGGCATCCACCGACCCTTTGGTGTCTTCTTGAATCGTTTCGATCATTCGGCTGATATTTTCCGTCGCCTTCGTCGTTTCTTTGGCCAACTCTTTGACTTCATTGGCCACAACCGCAAATCCTTTACCCGCATCGCCAGCTCGAGCGGCTTCAATAGTAGCATTCAACGCCAAGAGATTAGTCTGCTCGGCAATCGTGGTAATCACCTTAATAATGCTACCGATTTCGGCACTGCTCTGCCCGAGTTTGGCCACGGTCGCGGTCGTCGACTCCGCCACATTCACGGCCTGAGCGGCCACTTTCGCGGCATCCGTCGTATTCTTCGCAATTTCTTGAATGCTGGCAGTCATTTCTTCCGAGCCGGTCGAAACGGATTGCACATTCTTGCTGACTTGTTCCGCCGCCCCAGCCACGACATTCGCCTGACTTGAGGTTTCTTCGGCCGTGGAACCCATAGTCGAGCTCACCGATGTCAGCTCCTCCGAGGCACTGGCTAAATTCGATCCGATTTGTGCAATTGCCTCGACACCTTCCTGCAACTTCCGCTGTTGCTCTCGTTCTCGTTCGTTGGCCTCTTTTATTTGGCGTTCGTGTTCAAGTCTGGTCGTAATGACTTCCCACGTTGCCATCGCACCCAAGTAGGTATTCTTATCATCAAAGATCGGGCTCACTAAAAGGTCGAGAGATTCTTCCCCCAATTGAAAATTCGCCTGATAGGGCAGGTTTTTGGGGTCCGCCAACAACTTTCGTTGATGGGCCGGGTTTTTATGGAAAGCATCAATACACGTCCCAATCATATTATCGACCTTCACGGGCAACAGGTGTTCTAGCGTTCTCAACGTTTTCGTAGACGCAGGATTCATGTAACGAAGGACCAAATCAAGATCCACAAACATGACATTGACGGGCGCATTTTCCATCATGTTTTTTATCCGAGACACTTCGATTGTTTGCGACTGAATTGCTTGCGCCATATGGTTAAAGGCTTCTCCTAATTGACCGATTTCATCTCCAGAAGAAATGGCCACCCGTGCCTCGTAGTCTCCTCTAGCCATTTTGCCAGCAGCCTCTTGAAGAACTTTGACCTGACCGGCCCCCTTCCGTCCAATCCATAGGCCGATTGGCAGAATCAAGCCCCCAC
>Ga0224497_10000530_pt1 | contig 26064 bp, 19 predicted proteins | sample SF_Jul11_sed_USG_4_FD_167970 | JGI IMG/M metagenome (GOLD analysis project Ga0224497, IMG submission 167970) | Sediment microbial communities from San Francisco Bay, California, United States - SF_Jul11_sed_USGS_13 | ecosystem: Environmental > Aquatic > Marine > Sediment | place: USA...
TGCTCGGGTGTCGATCCATCGAGCGATATCCAGACGGTCAGCGTTTCCAGCGGTTCGATGGGGTAATAGTCGCCATCCTGGTGCCAGGGCGTGGCCTTGCCGACCCGCGCCGGTTTACCGAATATGGTCATCCCCCAAAGGATATAATCGGGGCCGATCAATTGTTCGACCATATCGAGAATGTCGGGGATGCGCGCGAACTCGAGCCATTCGGGGTGACCCCTGACGCCGTAGGCGCCGCTTGAATCCAGGTGCGGGCCGAGAATGAAATCGGCCGAAAAACCTTCGCTGTGGCGGTTATCGTCGAGCAGTTTCTGGTACAGCTCACCGATGCGTTTCAGCGTCGAATCGGGAACCCGGTAAACGGACGGAATCACTAATCCGTCACGTCGGTAGGTTTCGATTTCGGTAGCGGTCAAAGGCACCGAGACAGCATATTACAAAGCCGCATCCGGGTACAGACGGTAGTGACGGTGGCCGGTTCGATAAGCCAATCGAGACCCGGGGGCGGTCTTTTTATATACTCGGCCGCAGCGATAAACCCGTGGAGCGACAAGTTGGCAGACAGACTGAAAATGGTAACACAATACCTGCGCGAGCATCCCGAGACTTCCCACCTGGACGTGCTGGTCATCGATCTCTGCGGGAACGCAATCGGCAAGCGCCTGCCGGCAAACGCGATCGAGTCGGTTTTCGCAAAGGGCACACCGGTCTGTGGCGCGATGCAGCTGGTCGACGTGATGGGAAACACCGAGGACCCGATGGGCTATGGATTCTCCGATGGCGATCCCGATGCCTTCGCGCTGCCGATTGCGGGCAGCCTGTGCCCGGTGCCGTGGCTGACAGGGCACAAGAGCCAGGTATTGTGCGAGTTCTCAGGTGCGGGCGACGGCAAGCCGCTCTGGTACGAGCCGCGGCAGGTACTGAAAAAGGTCTTGCAACGGTTTGCGGAACTCAACGTGAGCCCGAGGCTCGCCGTCGAACTCGAGTTTTACCTGATCGACGCGAAACGCGAAGACGGGGGAGCGCCGCTCGCGGCTGCTTCGCCGCGAACCGGGCTTGCCGAAACCGGAGGCCGCGTGCTGTCGCTCGATAAACTGGACGAGTTCGAACCGGTGCTCGGTGCGATCGAAGGCGCCTGCCGGATACAAAATATTCCAACCACGTCGATGATCAGCGAGTACGGTGCAGGGCAGTTCGAGGTCAACCTGCAGCACCAGGACGATCCGGTGCTGGCCGCGGATCACGCGGCTTTGTTACGCCGGGCGGTGCAGGGCGTCAGCCGTGCACGGGGATTCGATGCGACCTTCATGTCGAAGCCCTTCGCCGACCAGTCCGGCAACGGTATGCACATCCACCTGAGCCTGGTCGACGACGACGGCAACAACCTGTTCGATCCCGGATACCCGAAGGGTGACTCGAATTTGCGCCAGGCAGTTGCCGGGCTGCAGGCGACGATGGCCGAGGCGATGGCGATCTTTGCGCCGAATCTGAACGTTTATCGCCGCTTCAAGCCCGACGAATTCGTGCCGGTGACGACCGACTGGGGCGACAATAACCGTTCGGTCGCATTTCGCATTCCGCCGAGCGATGCGGCGAACCGGCGCATAGAGCACCGCGTTTCAGGCGCCGAGGCCAATCCCTATCTGGTCGTCGCCGCGGTTCTTGCCGGCGTGCACTACGGGTTGACGAAAAAGCTCGATCCCGGCGATAAACACTGCGGTAACGCGGGCGCCGAGGCCGATGCGGAACTGCCCTTGAAAATATGGCAGGCGTTGGCGGCGATCCGGGAGTCGCGCATCTTGCCCGACTACCTCGGCAGCGATTACCTGAAAATCTATGCCGACGTGAAGCAGGCGGAATTCGAGGCCTTCATGGACGGGATTCATCCGCGCGAGTATCAGTGGTACCTCTAGCGCTGTTCGCTGGCTGACTGGCACTCCAGGCAAAGGCTGGCAAAGGGTTGCACCTGCAGGCGGGCGAAAGCGATCGGTTCGCCGCATAGCAGACAGTAGCCGTACTCATTATTAACGATACGCAGTAGTCCCGATTCGATTCGTTTTATCAGTATTAGCGCCTGCTGCCGATTCGCGATCGCCATTTGCTGTTGCTGTATCGCGTCGATGCGGGATACTCGGCCAACCGACTGCTGGTCGAGTTCGACCGGCCGGGCGGCGGCTTCGCCTGTGGCCAGCTGGGCCTCGAGCTCGCTCCGTTTCGCCTCGAGCAAGGCCTGCAGGCTATCGATTTGCTGCCCAGTGAGTTTTGGCGCAGGCACGGCTCAGCCGGTTTCTGCCGGCTGCCGGCGATTCGAGTCGATGCCGTAATCGGTGCGGGTAATCCGGTGTTCTCGGGTATGCTTGCGGATGCTGCGGTTCTTCGCGATCGACTCGGGCTTTGCGTAACCTCGCCCGTGGTCCAGGTGCACGCAGCTGCAGCGATAACGTACCTGCCTCGTCCTGATGCCCATGTTCATCAGGCGCTCGCCGAACTCGCGGTCCTGTCCGCCGTACTGCATGCGTTCGTCGAAGCCGTTGGCGTCGATGATGTGTTTTTTCCAGGTCGAGGAACTGTGTCCGTTCCAGGTGGCGCGTGTTATCGTCAACGCGTCGAGTATCGCGCCCAGGACCGGGTGTGCATAGAGTTTCGCGATCTTCGGCGTGAACGGCACGCCGTGGCGCAGTAACCAGCCGGGTCGGGTGCAATTGCCGTTGAGGATATCCTCCCGGGTGATGGCGCGCGAAACCTCCAGCGGCAGCTTGAAATACCCCCCCGACAGCATCGTGTTTGCGGCCGCGAGCTCGACGTGGTTTTTCACGAAATCGGGGTGCGGGATACAGTCGCCGTCGGTAAAAATCAGGTATTCACCGCGACTGGCGACGATCGCCTTGTTCAGAATCCTGCATTTCTGAAAACCGTCATCCTCCTGCCAGACGTGCTGGATCGGGATGTCGATTTGCGATTTTATCGACTCGACGACAGCGCGCGTCTCCGGGCCCGAACCGTCGTCGGCGACGATGATTTCGAAATCGCGGTAAGTCTGCGCCGAGAATCCCCACAGGGTTTTTTCCAGCCACTGCGGATGGTTATAGGTCGTGAAAATCACCGATACAAACATCAATCGAGCTCTGCGTAAATGGATTCGAGTCTGGCGCACTGCCTGCGGATGTCGAAGTACTGTTCGACTCGTTTGCGCCCGCTAGCTCCCATATTGTGGCGCAGCGTCGAATTATCCAGCAACTCGGCGATATTGGCGGCGAGGCCGGCGACGTCCTTTTCATCGCTCAACAGGGCGCTCGAACCTTCTGCCACGGCCTCGACGACGCCGCCGCTACGGAAACTGACCACCGGGGTCTGCAGGGCCTGCGCCTCGAGGAAAACCATGCCGAGCCCCTCTGCGTCTCCGCTTTGCGCGGTGATGCTGGGCGCGACGAAAACCCAGCATTGCGCCAGCCGTTGCCTGATCGCGGCGGCATCGGCGCTACCGGCGAAGTCGACCCGCAATTGTCGCTCCCCGGCTTCCCGCTGCAATGCCGATTTCAATTCGCCTTCGCCGATGATGGTCAGGCTGAGCCCGGGAAATCGCGTTTTCAATTGCTCCATCGCCTGCAACAGGTAGGTACAACCTTTCTTTTCCACCAGGCGTCCGACGAACAGCAGCGAGGGCTCGGCGGTTTCGTTCTTTTGCTGGGCGAATTTTTCGAGATCGATGCCGATATAATGCTGAATCAGCTTGTCTTCGGGGCAGCCCCGCGCGAGCGCCTGCCCGGCGATAAAGTCCGATACGGCAATGATTTTATCGACTTCCGCGAAAAATCGTCGATTTGTCTTGCTCTGTGCCACCGCGTTCTCGTACTTGGTTATGTCGTGGCCATGAACCGTGGTAACGACCGGAATTCCGAGCCGCTTACCCAGCTTGACCGCGTCGAGACCGTCGTTGAAAAAATGCGCGTGCAGCAGGGCGGGCGAGCGCTCGGCGATGGCGTCGATCCAGGCGCGGGCGCCGCCGAGGCGCAGGCGCAGCATCAACTTCGATAGCGATGGCGTCCCGCTGAAATCGTCGAGCAGCAGCGTGTTCGATCCGTGGAGCAGCTGAAATCCCGATGTATCCTTTCGATAGCCGCAGAACAGCGGCCGGTAGCTGGGTAAAAAGCGACCCTGGTCGGCGATAAAGGTCTCCGAATACGACAATAGTCTCTTGCGGAAGATGGCAACGCGGGCGGTCATAAGGCTTGAATTTGATTCCAGTAGCTGTAAATCATCGTCGAAGCCTTCGCATCATGCTAGTTGCCGTTAACGGCTTTACGGATTTGCCTGATGGCCTGGCGCATCTTCATATACCTGACCAGAGATCTTATCCCCAGTCTATCCTTTAGCATCAGGCGGGGCAGATAAATTTGCCATTTTTCGCGGCGCTGCCCGATGACATTCAACACTTCGCTCGCTTTCTCGGGTGGCAAATGACGGCATTCGCGGGCCAGTTGAGCCATGGTTCTGACCAGCAGGCATCTGTGCGCGCGCTTCTGCTCGTCGGTGCTGGCAAAGTGACCGGCGTTTTCGACCGCCTCGAGCCAGTCGAGATAGGACCCGGTTCCGTACTTACCGCCGCTGGCACCCAGATCGCTTTTACGATAGCGGTACACGTTACGATCCAGTAACAGCAGCGATCGGGCCGCGGTAAAAACCTCGCTGCAGTAAAACAGATCCTCCGCCATGCGCACCCCGGCAGAAAATCGAACGCCGCCGAGCGTTTGCCGACGGTATAGCTTGCCCCAGGGATGACCGCGCAGCTTTTCGTGCTGGTACAGCGTGGTCAGGATCGCCTCGTTTTCGACGATCTCGGGATTATCGACATTGTGCCTGGCGGCGGTTTCCCCGGCCGCATCAAAATTGGTGTTATTACCCTTGACGATATCGACACCGTGCCTCTCGGCCGCCTCGAACAGGTTGGACAAGGCCTGCGGCGGTAACAGATCGTCCGCATCGACAAACATGAAGTATTTCCCCGACGCCTCGTCCAGTCCACGGTTCCTGGCAATACTGACACCCCGGTTATTTTCGTTTTCTATCAGCCTGGCATTCGTCGCACCCCGGCTTATCCATTCCCGGCAAATTTCGGCGCTACGGTCAGTCGAACAATCGTCGATGACGATGACCTCGAATGCCTGGCCGAAGTCCTGCCCGGCGATGCTTTGCAGGCATTCGCCGACGCAGGTCTCGGCGTTATACATCGGCAGGATGATGGATATCGCCGGATTCGCGACGTTGTCGACCGGGTTCGTCATCGCTCGTCAGCGGGCATTTGCCCTTGCCGGCTGATTCTGGCCAGCCATAGAGCCAGCATGACCGAAAGAAACATCGTTGCCGGCTTGGTTTCGAGATGATCCTCGGGTAAATTTCCGATTAGGTAGTTCAGGCTGATCAGTATAACCGCTAGCTGCGCCAGCCTCTCGGCATGCCCGGAAGACTTGTACGTCATCGCGATGTATATCGGTAATATCAAAACCAGCAGCAACAGAACGAGGCCCGGTATTCCGCGGGTCGCGAGCGCCGCGATGTACTGGTTATGGACATACATGAATCCATCGACGACCGGGTTGACCTGGAAGCGATCGTACTGGGTATTCGCCATAGCCTCGAAACTGCCCAGCCCTGCCCCCGTCACGGGATTCTCGAGAAAGATTTTCCAGCCCGTTTTCCACAACTCCATGCGCGTGCCGAAAGTGCCCAGCCTCGAATCGTCGAGATAATCATCGCTGGCAAAATAAGCCGTCACGCTGGCAAGACCGTTGTCGATTCTGCCCTTGACGATAGGCAGGAAATAGGAGCTGGACAGCAGCGCCAGAACCACGGCCGTTATCCCGACCTGTTTCCAGAGCGGATGTGGACGGGCCAGGTAAAAGGCGAACAGGACGCAAAGAGCGATCGTCGTCATCCAGGTGCTTCTGGAATGGCTGAAAACGACGGTGGCAATGCCGACCAGGAACCCGGCCAGGGCTAACCATTTCAGTCCCCTGTCTGGCCCGTATACGAAGTAAAGCAGCAGGATTCCGGACAGCCCCAACTGTATCGGTCCGAAGCCGTTCTGATTCATGCCTTTTCCGAGATAGGGTTGATTTCGGGCGATGTCGATCAGGATATCTCCGAGAGAAAGCACCACGCTGCACAACAGGCCAAGAAAAATCACCCTGTCCGGAATATTGACCTTGCGAAACAGGAAAAACATCGGGATCAGGAACAGGTAATAAAAATGCCGGCCCCACAGCAATGCCGCGCCCCTGCCGGGCTGGTCATTTATGTAGAAGGAGCAGGCCATCCACGCGAAATTCAGCAACATGACGGTAAAAAAAGTCCGTTCTGCCGCGGTGGTATTGCCGATTTGTCTGAAATCGAATACGAGGTAGAAAAACCCGGTCAGGATCAACAGCAGGTACCAGACCTTCGCCGTCTCCGTATAGCGGGGCAACATCACGATGAAAAGCAGGAATAGCGCAATCGTAGCGACCCCGAGTAAATTTTTCGAAGTGACTCGAAAGCGAATGGCAGGATTCATGTCAGGCGGATCAAGGTTTTTTTCATTTGCGTGCTTTTCGAGTCGATTGTCAAGTGATCGGTTTAGCGCCGACGGAGCATCGAATCGACGGCGCTCGGGTTTATCCATGCCGGGTAAATTTTTCCATTAGATGCCGCACGGAGCGCCTGGTCTGCTACAAGCTGGATGGCAACCAGACCCCTTCGAAGGCGCCTAGATTAACACAGCACCGATTGCTGACAATGCAGCCGCGGCAGAGGTAACGCCGAGCGGGCGGTGCCGAAGACGTCGAGGTTACCAGATTGTTGCCCGCAGTTGATACAGGTCAATAAAATCGCCTTGAAAATTTTGCGAGTAACCTTAAGTTGCGGATGGTAACTAGCCGTCGATACCGGACGGTCGTCGATTAAAAAGGTAACTGTTGAGGTGAATAAAATGAATCTGGAAAAACTGAAACCCTGGAACTGGTTCAAGCACGAAGAAGGCGGCAATGGCGGTATCAGCCAGGTACCGGTCAGCCGGGAACAGGCCGGTGGCATGTCCATCGGCGGAGCGGATTCCCTGATGAGTCTGCATCGCGAAATGGACCGCTGGTTCGATGACGCTTTCAAATCCTTCGGCATGCCATGGTCGCGCGAGAGATTTGGTTCGAAGTTACCGTCGGTAGCGAGCCCGCCGAGTTTTTTTCAACCCCGGATCGACGTAGCCGGCGATGACAACTGTTATGAAATCAGCCTGGAAGTGCCCGGGCTGACCGAATCCGACCTGACGCTTCAGGTCAGGGATGACGTTCTGACTATCAAGGGACAGAAAGAGGAACGAAAGGAGGAAAAGGGGAAACAGTATTATCGTGTCGAGCGCAGTTATGGATCCTTTGAGCGAACGCTCGACCTGCCCGACGACGCGAATGCCGACGAAATCCAGGCGAAACTGGACAAGGGCGTGCTGAGGCTGGTGATCCCCAGGCGCGCCGGCGCGGAGCAGGACGTCAAGCGCATTTCGATAACGTCCTGAGGTAATAAACGGCCGGTAGCTGTGTGACCGGCCGTATCCTTACGTTAGAAACAGGGGAGCTAGCCTACATGAAGACTAAACTGCAACAAGGGATCGCTTGCCTGTTGCTCGCGATCGCATTTTCATCGGCGCAGGCGGTGCTGCCGGCAACAACCGGGGATGGGAAACCTTTTCCGACGCTCGCGCCGATGCTCAAACAGGTTAACCCGGCCGTCGTCAATATATCGACGTACTCGAAGCGCGAAACGCAGTACAATCCGTTGCTCAACGACCCGTTTTTCAGGCGCTTTTTCGACCTTCCGGAGCAGCCCGATCCCGGGCGACAACTTCCCGAAAAACGCCAGCAAAGCGCCGGCTCCGGGGTGATCGTCGATGCCAGGGCGGGGATCGTGATGACGAATTACCATGTAATCAGGGATGCGGACGAGGTGCAGGTATCGCTGATCGACGGTCGCAATCTGAAAGCCACGGTCAAAGGTACCGATCCCCAGCTCGATATTGCCATCCTGGAAGTCGATGCGGAAGACTTGACGCAGGTCGAATTCGCCGACTCGAGCCAGCTCGAGGTCGGGGATTTCGTCGTCGCGATCGGCAATCCCTTCGGCCTCGGTCAGACCGTAACCACCGGAATCGTCAGCGCACTGGGCCGCAGCGGCCTCGGCATCGAGGGCTACGAGAACTTTATCCAGACAGACGCCTCGATAAATCCCGGCAATTCGGGTGGTGCGCTGGTCAACCTTGCCGGCGAACTGGTCGGTATAAATACCGCGATCATTTCACCTGCCGGAGGTAACGTCGGCATCGGGTTCGCGATACCGGCCAACATGGCCAAAGCCAGCATGGAGCAGATCATCGAATACGGCGAAGTCAGGCGCGGACAGATCGGCGTGGGTATTCAGGATATTACCCCCGACCTGCGCGACGCTTTCAACCTCGGGAAAGGGCAGTTTGGTGTGCTCGTAACCAGCGTATTCGATGGCACTCCCGCGAAAGACGCTGGCCTCGAGACAGGCGATATCATCCTCGAGGTCGACGGCCAGGCCACGAGTTCGTCGGCCCAGTTGCGCAGCCGTATCGGCATTAAAAAGGTCGGCGATTCGGTGCGGTTAAAGATACTGCGCGACGGCAAACTCATCGATAAAAATGTCAGGGTCGGGGCGACCCAGGAGCGGGTGACGACGGCTGAGAACTTGCCCGAATTGCTGCAAGGCATCAGAATCGACAATAATCCCGACGGCGAAGGCGTGCTGGTGGTTGCGATCGCGCCCAATTCTGCCGCGGCCTACAGCGGCTTGCGGCCGGGTGATGTCATTATCGGTGCCAACAAGCGACGGGTGCGCGATATCGATTCGTTCCGGGCGGCGCTCGAGCTGAGCAAGACTTCGATCCTGCTGCGCGTCGAGCGTAACGGCGGCTCGCTGTTCATCGTGATTCGCTAGGTGGCTTGGACCGCGGTCTCAACGGGCCGCGGTTCCATCCTGCCCATATGTCGGTATTCCCGAAGCAAACGCTCAGTTAATTCGAAAATCGAGTCTCGAGCCGGCCGGGAAATCTGCAATCGGTATGGTGCCGGCGAAATTTATGCGATGAATGACGCGAAAATACTTCACTGCCGCATCGAAGCGATACAATATAGCGATAATTCAAAACAAAATTGACGCGATGGCAGAAAACAAGATTTTGCTGGGCTATGCAACCCAGGACAAAGCGCGGGGTTCCGGCGTCTATCCGGTTCACCTGAACCTGAAACGCGCCAACCGGCACGGCCTGATAGCGGGCGCAACCGGCACCGGCAAAACGGTAACCCTGCAGGCGCTGGCCGAAAGTTTCTCGCAACAGGGGGTGCCGGTTTTCCTGGCCGATGTTAAAGGCGACATTTCCGGAATCAGCCAGGCGGGGAAACCTCACCCGAAGGTTAACGAGAGGCTGCAGGCGCTGGGATTGCCCACCGATCGGTGGCGCGGATGTCCAACCGTTTTCTGGGATCTCTACGGCAAACAGGGACATCCGGTTCGCGCCACCATTTCGGACATGGGTCCGGTGCTGCTATCACGCTTGATGGGTTTGAACGAAACCCAGGAAGGCGTGATGAATATCGCTTTCGCCGTAGCCGATGACAATGGTTTGCTACTGCTGGACCTGAAAGATCTCAGGGCGATGCTGCGCCACGTCGCGGAAACGGCTTCGGCGTTGAACAATCTCTATGGCAACGTGTCTGCGAGCTCGATCGGCGCGATTCAGCGACGCCTGCTGGCGCTGGAGCGCAGCGGCGCGAAAAAGTTCTTCGGCGAACCCATGCTCGATCTGCATGACCTGATGCGGGTAGACGCCGAGGGCGCAGGCGTGGTGAACGTTCTGGTCGCCGACAGGCTGATCCAGGAGCCCGCCGTGTATTCCACGCTGTTACTGTGGCTGTTGTCCGAATTGTTCGAAAACCTGCCGGAAATCGGCGATCCCGACAAACCGAAGCTGGTCCTGTTTTTCGACGAGGCGCACCTGATGTTCAAGGATACGCCGAAAGCGCTGGTCGAAAAGGTCGAACAGGTGGTGCGTCTGATTCGCTCGAAGGGCGTCGGCGTATATTTCATCACCCAGAGCCCGGGGGATATTCCGGACACGGTGCTGGCGCAACTGGCAAACCGCGTGCAGCATGCGCTGCGCGCTTTTACGCCGAAAGAGCAAAAGGCGGTCAGGGTCGCCGCGCAAACCTTTCGCAGCGACGACAGCTTTTCGGTTCAGGATGCGATCGGTGAAATGGGCGTGGGCGAGGCGCTGGTATCGACGCTGATGGCCAGCGGCGCGCCTTCGATGGTAAGACGGACCATGGTAAAACCCCCGGTTTCACGCATCGGTGCCGCCAGCAAGGCCGAGGTTTATGAGATCCTGATGGAGAGCCCGCTCGCGGAAAAATACGCCTCCACGATAGATCGTGAATCCGCGTTCGAAAAGCTGGCGCAGCGCGCCGAGGCCGCGGCCCAAGCCGCTGCGCAGAAAAAGCCGCCCCCGAAACAGGCGCACGCGACCCCGAAACCGCGCGGGCGACCGCGCCAGAGCATCGCCGAAACCTTTGCCAAGAGCGTGGTGCGAAGTCTCGGCGGCTCGGCCGGACGGGCGCTGGTCCGCGGCATATTGGGTTCCCTTTTCAAGGGATCATGACGAGAAGGCTAGAAATAAAAATCCCATGGCCCTTCGGACCATGGGATTCGATATTTGGTGGAGACGGCGGGAATCGAACCCGCGTCCGCAAGCCCTCTGCCATCGGCTCTACATGCTTGTTCCGACATTTGATTTAACTGGCTGCTACCCGCCGGACAGGGAAAACAGACAGCGATTTCGGTACTTGTTTAGTGCTTCAGCCCCGAACGAGCATCCATCACGATTCTATGAGAGCGATGCCGGAATGTTCCCGAGTACCCGAGGGTATAAAGGAACCTGGACGCATAGACACGGCTCCAGTCCGACAGCAATCTACCGGTTATTAAGCGGCGAGTGCGTAGTTGTCGTCGTTGGCAACTATAATTTGCAGGAGATTTTACGAGAGTCCCTACATTCTCGGCATGCACCTCAGGTTTCGCGACCCACGTCGAAGCCAAGTCGTCCCCAAGACGGTGAATTATAAACCAAAGTGGTGTCTTGTGCGTGAATTTCAATCCCATGGCCAGTCCGTTGCCTGCATCTTTGGGCTGGAACCGGTATTAAAACCGGCGAGGAATACTCTCCTCCAGTTGACAGATATCAAGCGACAGGACGGGATGCTGGACTAATTTCTAGGCTGTCCGCGGTTTCACAGTACCCAGAAGGTATGAACAGGCCTGCCGATCACGAAACATCCCAGCCAGCAGGTTTCGATTGCGCGCATGCCGTCGCTGCCGACGAAGTGCTGGCAGGTCTGTCGAGCAGCCGCCGGGGGCTTTCGCATGACCAGGCGAAAATCCGGTTGCAGCAATATGGTCCAAATGCGTTACCCAGGCAATCGCCCCCTGGCGTGTTGCAGATATTCGCCGGCCAGTTCAGAAGCCCGCTGATTTACGTACTGGTCGCGGCGGCCGTGGTTTCGCTGGTCATAAGGGAGTTCTCGGACGCGTTATTCATCAGTGCCGTGCTGTTGCTTAACGCGTTGATCGGTAGCATGCAGGAGTATTCGGCGCAGCGCTCCGCCGATGCGCTGCAGCGCCTGATGACGACCCGGGTGCGCGTGTTGCGAGACGCGGAAGCCTACGAAATCGATTCGGAGGAAATAGTTCCGGGAGATATCGTACTGCTGGAATCGGGTGATCGGGTGCCAGCCGACATGCGCATTATCCAGGGTCATAACCTGGAAATAGACGAATCGCTGCTCTCGGGCGAATCGATTGCGGTAGTCAAAACGGCCAATGCGGTCCTCGATCCCGAGACCGTGCTCGGCGACCGCGTCAATATGGCCTTTGCCGGAAGCCTGGTAAACCGCGGCCGGGCTCAGTGCGTCGTCGTTGCCACCGCGCTCGCTACCGAACTGGGCGTGATCGCCAGGTCGGTAACCACCGATGCCATCACCAGGGCACCGCTGCAGGAGCGTATGGATCGGTTTATCCGTCGAGTCGCGATATTCGTTGGATTCGCGGTGGTCGTCATGGCGATCATTCTGGCGGTGCGTGGCATGCCCATCGCCGAAATTTTCCTTTCCTCGGTGGCGCTTGCGGTTTCGGCGATTCCGGAAGGCTTGCCGGTCGCGCTGACGGTGGCGCTGGCGATCGGAATGCGACGCATGGCGCGGCGCGACGTCATCGTGCGTCGGCTGATTGCGGTGGAAGCGCTGGGTTCCTGCACCTGTATCGCTTCTGACAAGACCGGCACCCTGACCGCCAACCAGTTGACCGTGCGCCGACTCGCGATGCCGGGACAGGAAGCATGGGAGGTCACGGGCGACGGCGACCAGCCGAACGGCAGCATCGTCACCAGGCAGGGGGCGCTCGATGACAATGAGCACAGGTTGCTCGAGCAGGCCTGCCGGTGCGCGGTGCTGGCGAACGAAGGCTATATCGGACATCGGAACGAGAAATGGGTGCTTAACGGCGATGCGGTCGACATTGCGCTGCTCGTCATGGCGCACAAGGCGGGTTGCAAACCTGCGGATGAAATCGCCCGTTTTCCGGAAATCGATACCATGCCGTTCGAGTCGGAGCGGCTCTATAGCGCCAGCCTGAACCTTGTGCACGGAAAATCGCATGCCTTCGTCAAGGGTGCCTTCGAAAGATTGCTGGATATGTGCGCCACGATGATGCTGGCGGAGGGCGTGGTTGATCTCGACAGGGCCAAGATCGAGCAGCAGGCGCGACGCCTCGCGAGCGAGGGTTATCGCGTGATTGCGCTCGCCTGCGGGGATGTCGAAATCGGGGAACGGGAAGAATTCGGTCATGAACATCTCGTCGGGCTGACGCTGATCGGCCTGGTCGGACTGATCGATCCATTGCGGCCGGAGTCGAGAAAATCGGTGGCAAAATGTCGCGCTGCCGGGATCCAGGTCGTGATGGTGACCGGCGATCATCCGGTCACCGCCTGCGCTATCGGCCGGGAGCTCGGCCTGCTCGAAGACGAATCCGAGGTTGTCACTGGCCCGCAGCTGAAGATGGCCGCCAGCGAGGCGGAGACGGATCGCATGACTCGCAACGCCTCGGTTTTCGCGCGCGTCGAACCGACGCAAAAGCTCGACATCGTGCGTTCGCTGCAGCGCAACGGCCACTACGTCGCGGTCAGCGGCGACGGCGCCAACGACGCGCCGGCATTGCGCGCCGCGCAGGTCGGCGTGGCGATGGGCAGGAGCGGCACCGACGTTGCACGCGAAACCGCTGAAATCATCATCACCGACGACAATTTCGACTCGATCGTCGCCGGAGTGGAGGAAGGCAGGATCGCCTACGCCAACGTGCGTAAGGTCATATTCCTGCTGATTTCTACCGGTGCCGCGGAGCTGGTGCTGTTCGTGCTGGCGATGATCACGGCGTTGCCGCTGCCGCTGCTGGCGGTGCAGTTGCTCTGGTTAAACCTGGTCACCAACGGCATACAGGATATTGCGCTGGCGTTCGAGCCCGGCGAAGGGCGCGAGCTGGATCGCCCGCCGCGACCACCTGGAGAGGCGATCTTCAACCGTATCATGCTGGAACGAGTGATCATTTCGGCGATCGTCATCGGCGTGGTGGCTTTCGGGCTTTTCAGGTATCTGCTGGACCAGGGCTTTACGCTGGAGCAGGCGCGCAATAATACGCTGCTGCTGATGGTGCTGTTTGAAAATGTGCACGTCTTCAACAGCCGCTCCGAAACATTATCGCTATTTCGACACAATCCGCTGCGCAACAAGTTGCTGCTGGCAGGCACCGTAATCGCGCAGATGGTTCATATCGGCGCGATGTATACGCCCTGGCTCGGCGATGTGCTCGGGGCAAGCCCGGTCAGCTTCGAGCAGTGGCTGACCTTATTCGTCCTGGCGCTCACGGTTATGGTAGCGATGGAGCTGCATAAATGGATCTGGTCCAGATTTATCAGCCCTGTTGACGGAACAAGAGCGCCTATGGGCAAGTGAGGGCGAATTTGATTCCGGTCAAGTCTCCCCGGTTGGGGATATGCTGCAATATCAAAAGCTGATTGGAGGGATACAAGGTGTTCAAATCTATCGTGGTCGCCTATGACGGTTCGGCGCATTCTGGCCGGGCACTCGATATTGGTACCGATCTCGCAAAACAGGGAAAAATTCCGCTGGGGATTATTTTCGTAGTCGAGAGTTCTCATCTGTATATTCCCGAAGACATGCGAAAAATGGGGGAAGTCGAACATCTGATCGATCCGACGCCGAAGATGATCGTCAATTTCGAAAACGCGCCAGCGACGATGATGAGTTCGATGGCGCAGGCCAGCGCCGACTCGCAGGCGGCGATGTTCCAGTATGCCGATTTTATCGTGGAGCAGGCGCAGCGGCACGCGCGCGACGAGGGCGTGGCCGAGGTTGAGACCAGCGTCGTGATGGGTAATCCCGCAGAGGAAATCGTCGCGTTTGCCAGCGATCGCAAGGCCGACCTGATCATTACCGGCTCCCGTGGCTTTGGTAAACTCAAGAGCCTGCTGCTGGGCAGCACCTCCCACCGGGTCACCCAGCTTGCGAAATGCAGCTGCCTTACAGTGAAGTGATGCCGAACGCCAGCCCGACATAAAAAGACGATTAATGACCCAGAAACGAACACGTTTATTCGTAATCGTCGATCCCACGGCCACCCACCAGGTGGCGCTGGTGAAAGCCTTGCTGATTGCCAAGCTCGCGGATTGCGAAATCCATGCCTTCCTGTGCGTTTATCGGGACGTCGACAAGAGCGAAGCTGCATTATCAAGTCATGATCTCAAGCACCAGACTATTATCGATGCGGAAAAGTGGCTAGGTAAACAGCTCGAAGCCTGCGAGATTGCCGGAGTTGCGTTTTCCAGGGAAGTTGTCTGGAACAGTAAATGGTATGATGCCGCGTTGCGCTCGATCGCCAAATCGGGTTGCGACATGGTAATAAAATCGAGCTTTCATCACAGCAAGTCGAAACGATTTTACAATGCGACATCGGATTACAGCCTGATGCGACACTGCGTCTGTCCGATACTGTTCGCTCACCAGACCCAGGAATGGAAGTCCGACAGGGTGCTGGCCTGCGTCGATCTCGAATCGACCGATCCCAAACACGCCCGGCTCAATGGCGTAATCATCAGGGATGCGCAGGCGCTCGCCAATATCGTCGGCATGGAGCTTTACGTCGCGGCTGCCTACAACGTCGGCATCGATACCGAGAATCTGCCGATCAAAGGGCATGGCCAGCAGGTCAACCTGGAGCAGCTTGGCCAGCTCTACGGCGTCGACGAATCACGAATCATCCTGCGCCAGGGTTCGACGATCGCAACCCTCAAGCACATCTGCGAAGAACTCGATCCTAGTATCGTTATCATGGGTACGCTTGCGCGTGCCGGCATTAGCGGCAAGTTGATCGGTAACACCGCGGAGAAGTTGCTCGACGTTATCGATGCCGACCTGCTGACCGTTAACTGAGCAGCGAATTTCTGATTTTTTCGATCTCCGAGGCACCGATTCCGTTCCTGCCGACCGTCACGACGGCGGCGATTTCCCGCTCGCCGGCGCCGATCGGCTCGCGTGTCTGCAGCTGTTTTTCGAGCACGTCAAGGTTTGCCTCTGACGGGTCGTTTTCGCGCTCGACGATGCGTTTGCGCAGTTCCGCCTCGGGGGCCTCGCAGTCGACGATCACGCGCCCGAACGAGTGACTCGATTCGATCTCGAGAAATCGTCGCCGCTGGGACTCGTGCAGCAGGGTTGCGTCGACGATAACGGTGAACTCCGCTTCGATGATCTTTGCCGCAAGGTCAGCGAGGCGCCGGTAGGTAGCTTGAGTCGCTTCGGCGGAATAAATTCCCTGGTTTAGTCCCGACCCGCTGTCATCGGTTGCGGCGTAGTAGAACAACCTTTTTCTCTCAACATCGGAGCGGATCTGTATCGCTCCGAGTGCCTCGACCAGCCGCGCGGCGACGGTTGATTTGCCGGACCCCGACAGGCCGTGCATCACGATCAGTCCCGCGCGATGGCTGCCCGCCCACTGGTGGGCGAGCTCGATGTAGTCGATGGCCGGGGCGAAATACTCGCGGTGCCCATCCCTATCGCAGGATTGCTGGTCGACGCGCAGCGCCTCGACCTTGGCGCGCACCAGCGCGCGGTAGACAAAGTAGTAGCGCAGTAGCTCGGTGGCGGCATAGTCGCCGGTGTTCGCGAAATAGCGATTGAGAAAACGCCAGCAGCAGGCGGGATAACCGCGGGCATGCAGATCCATCGCGACGAAGGCGGCCTCGCTGACGGTATCGATCCAGCGCAGCTCGGGGTTGAATTCGATGCAGTCGAAAAAGGTAACCCGGCCGTCGATCATCGCCATGTTGCCGAGATGCAGGTCGCCATGGCATTCGCGCACGAATCCGTCCCGCTTACGCGCGTCGACCGCTGCCAGTAACTGGGGGTTTTCCCGGTACCAGCGCTTGAGGCTGAAGTAGCTGTTCGGCAGAAACTGCGCGGGAATTGCGCCGGCGATATGCACCAGGTTTTCGTCGCTCCACTTTGCGACCTGCGCGGCATTGCCAAAGCCCGCGTCGGGCTGTGCGCGCGCGCTGGCGGCATGGATCTCGCTTAGCCTGTCGGCAATCGCGTCGATGATGCCGCTATCGAGTTCGTTCCTCGCGGCGAAATCGCTCAACAGGCAACGTTGCGGGAATTCGATCATCTTGATCGCGTACTCGATAACCTCGCCGTCGCCATGCATCCGTGGACTGGTTTCGCTACCGCGAATCTCGACCAGTTCGAGGTAAATGTCGGGTGCGAACCTGCGATTGAGACGCAATTCCTCCTCGCAGTAAAAACGCCGTTTGGGCAGCGTGGAAAAGTCCAGGAAACCGAAACTGACCGGCTTCTTGATCTTATAGGCGAAATCGCCGGTCAGGATAACCCAGGAAATGTGGGTTTCGATCAGGCGGATATGGCGCACCGGGTGATCGAAGACTTCAGGATTGGCGAGCGCCGCGATCAATGCGCGGGCATTGTCGTCATCGGCCCCGGGCAGGGTATCGTGTAGTACGTGCTCGGTCATCCTTCGACTTATCTTGCTGGTTACGCGAACTGCCATTTTATGCGGCCGAGTCGCGGTCGCACTGACCGATGTCAAGCGAAATCGATTAATCCGCGGTGTCGACGGAGTCGGTAATCTCGTCGAGGTAATTCCGCGGTGGTGGATTCCAGCCTCGCTCGCCGACGCTGTGGCGATCGCTGCGATCGGCCTGCATGGCAGCGCGGATTGCGGCTTCCTGTTGCATGAAAAGTTCGCGAAAACCGGGGCGCATGCCGGTCTCCTCGGAAGCCAGCCAGTTCTGGTATAGATCCTCGACCATTTCATTCTCGGTAGCGACGAAAGTGTGCTTGAGCTGCTCGGCCCGAAACGGGTGAAAGCCGAGCCGGGTGAGTGCCTCGCAACCCAGGTCGAGCGCGGCGTGATAGGTTTCCTTGATGATGAAGTCGGCGCCGGCCTGCCTGAGTCGATAGTAATGCACCTGGTCGAAGGCGCGCGCCAGCACCGCGAGCCGCGGGTGGCGCTGCTTGATGTAGTGCACCAGATCGACCGCGCGATCGCGGTCGTCGATGGCGATCACGAACAGGTCGACTGCCTCGATGCCGGCGGTCTCGAGCAGGTCGGGACGGGTCGCGTCGCCGAAAAAACTCCGGATATCGAGCTTGCGCATGTTATCGACCTGACCGGCATCGTGGTCGAGCACCACGGTTTCGATGCCGTTTGCCACCAGCAGGCGGTTCACGATCTGACCGAAGCGTCCGATTCCGGCGATCAGCACCCGGCCTTTTTTATCGACCACGTCGGGTGGGCGCCGCTCGCCGGCGGCGGCGAAGCGCGGCACCAGGAACTTGTCGAAGAAGATGAACAACGCGGGCGTCAGGAACATCGATATCGCGACGACGAGGCCGAGCAGCTGCGCAATATCGGCCGGGATTACATGGTTTTGCAGGCTGTAACTCAACAGTACGAATCCGAATTCGCCCGCCTGCGCGAGTCCCAGCGTCACCAGCCAGCGATCGCTAGAGCCGATACCGAAGGTCATGGCCAGCCCGTAAACGATTACCGCCTTGACCAGAATGACCGCGATGACGATAGCGGTGACCAGCATCCAATCCTGGGCCAGCACCTGGAAGTCGATCCCGGCGCCGACGGTGATAAAGAACAATCCGAGTAATAAACCCTTGAAGGGTTCGATATTGGTTTCCAGCTCGTGCCTGAACTCGCTGTTGGCCAGCACCACGCCGGCCAGGAAAGCACCCAGCGCCGGGGATAATCCGACCAGGCTCATCAGCGCGGCGATGCCGATCACCAGCATCAGCGCGGTAGCGGTGAAGACTTCGCGCAGCCTCGATTGCGCGACGAATCGAAACAGCGGCCGACTCAGGTAGAATCCGCCCAGCACCACGGTTGCGATCGCGCCGAGCACGACGAGCGCGTAAACCCAGTTTGGCAGGCCGGACACCAGGTCTATATGACCATGCGAATCGGCGGCCTGTTCGGCAAGGCTGCTGGCCGCCGCGGCGAGTTCTGGTATCTCCAGCAGCGGGATCAATGCCAGCATCGGGATTACCACGATATCCTGGAACAGCAATACCGCGAACGCGCCGCGGCCGCCCTCGGTCCGGGTCAGGCCTTTTTCGTTCAGCGTCTGCAGCACGATCGCGGTCGACGACAGCGCCAGTATCATGCCGACAGTGAGCGCGATACGCCAGTCGACCCCGAACAGCATTCCGACCAGCGTGATGGCCGCGCTGGTCAGGCCAACCTGCAGCCCGCCCAGACCGAGCAGACGGTTGCGCATCGACCAGAGCATGCGCGGTTCGAGTTCGAGTCCGACCAGGAACAGCATCATGACCACGCCGAACTCCGCGAAATGCTGCAGGGTCGCCGTTTCATCGCCAACCAGCCCGACCACCGGGCCGATTACGACGCCGGCGATCAGGTAACCGAGCACGGAGCCGAGGCCGAAGCGTTTCGCCAGCGGCACCGCGATCACCGCGGCGCAGAGATAAATGAAGGCCTGGATGAAGTAACCGGTCATGCGCTCTCCCCGTCAGGCGGGGCGACGCATTCGTTCAGTTTTTCGGCTTTTTCGGCCATGGCGATATCGATCCTGTCGTGCAGCAGGCAATCGAGGATTCTTCTCCAGTTGTCGACATGCGCATCGACCCGACCGTCGTCGAGCGCGGTGCGCGAACCAAACAACGCGTAAGGCGGCAGGTAAACCATGCCGCACAGGGTTGCGGTCTGCTCGATCGGGCGCAGCAATTCGCGGATTGAATAGTGGTTGAAACCGCTGGTTCTGTAAGCGTCTTCGGTGCCGCCCGCGGTGACCGCGCACAGCAGGCGCTTGCCGCGCAACACGTTGCCGCCGTGGCCATAGGCGAAACCGTACTCGAGTACCAGGTCCTGCCATTCTTTCAGGATCGCGGGAGTGGAGTACCAGTAGAGTGGAAACATGAAGACGATGACATCGTTTGCGCGCAGACGCTGCTGTTCACGATCGATATCGATGCAGTAATCCGGGTACTCGGCGTACAGGTCGATCACCGTTACGCCATCGACGTTGCTCGATGCCCTGACCAGCGGCAGGTTGACCTCCGAGCGGTGCTGCGACGGGTGGGCGAACAGGATCAGGATTCTGGCGGGCATGCAGGGAGCCGGGCTTCAGGATAATCCGTGGGTTTATAAGGCGTGCCCTGGCTTAATTCAAGTCGTTTCGGCCAGGTGCCTTGTAAAAGTCGGCATCGGCCAGGCCGGGTCGGCAGGCCGCTATCGCCCTGTTCTCGTTATTGCGGGCCTGACCGGTAGGCAGACCCTAATTCCCGGGCGCGGGAAGGGGTCCTCGGCGACTGTCAGATGATGCCGCCAGGGGATACCGAGATGACCTGTTGGTTTATGCCTAAAAGTGGAAGTATCCGTTGACGAAGGCGCCGTCGTATTCCAGGTCGGAATCGAGGCCATCGACATCATCCAGCTCGAGCGAGAAAGTCCTCAATCCACCCTCGACACCCAGCCCACTGCCGGATTCGTATCCCAGTTTGACGGTTACGTCGTCGGCGCTGCTATCGTCGATACTGAAGCTGCTGATATCCGCACCGACATAGAAACCGCTGAACGGCAAATCGAATCTGGCGGACACGTAAAGCAGGGGGAGCGTCTCGTCCACCTGGCTTCTGCTGACCGTCGTGTTGATACTGCCGACTATCGATACTTCGCCGTCAAAGCGCTTCAGGTCCAGGCCGACGTCGAGGTTTATCCAGTTATCCAGAATTTCGTAATACAGGACGATATCGTCATGCGATAAATCGAAGCTGGAGCGGACCGTGTCCCCGGCGCCGTAGGGCTGACCCTCGAAGGTGATATTGCTGGACAGCGTGTTCCGGCCGTTGCTGTCGAGATCTATGCCCTGGTAGCGGATATTCGGAAGAAACGGTATCGGATGCTCGATGCTTAAAACCAGCGACGTCATCGACGGATCGTCCAGGCCAAGGTCATCGGACAGATTGATGCTGGCCTGGCCGGTGCTGTTAAAGCCGCCGGACAGGCTCGGGGCCCAGTAGGCCGCGCCAATCCTGAACCCGGCAAAATCTGCGAGGACCGTGGTCGAAAAGAGTAGCGCCAATGCGCCGGTGGTCGCGATGATGAAGCTTGTTTTCATTCGAATTCCCGTCGATTAAATCACTGTCGATATTCAGTATAGTTTAAAAGTTGGCAATGGGTGGTTTCCGCGCCCGCGCCACTGGTATCGAGACAGAACCGGACGACCGACGGCAAACCGACCCGGCCGAGATTTCGAATGACACGAAGCAGGCCGGGATACGCCTTGCCGGCCATTATCAATGATATGGCGGCGACAGGTTTTTCCCTGGTTTGACGGAGTGCGTCAGGTGCCCGCATAGCGGCTGAGACGGACCGGAATGCGTTGCGCCCCAAAATGTCCCGGCTTGTCGAGGAAATGCCCCGGCAGCGGCTCCCCGCATTTGGCGCAGCAGCCGTCGGCATCGAGGCCCCAGCGACCGAGTACGTACCAGTCGCGTTCGATCAGCAGTTCGCCGCAGGAATGGCACCAGGTACTCGATCCCCTGCTATCGTGGACGTTGCCGGTGTAGGCATAATGCACGCCCTTATCGAGCGCTATCTGGCGCGCGCGCGTCAGGGTCGACGGCGGGGTCGGCTTGACATCGCGCATCTTCCAGTCGGGATGAAACGCGGTGAAATGCATCGGCACATCGGGGCCGAGCCTGTCGACCACCCATTGGCTCATCTCGCTGATTTCGGCGTCGGAGTCGTTTTCGCCAGGGATCAGCAGCGTGGTCAGCTCGAGCCAGCAGTCGGTATGATGATGGATGTATTCCAGCGTTTCCAGTACCGGCGCCAGGTGCCCGCCGCAGATCTTGTGGTAAAAACGATCGGTGAAGGCCTTCAGGTCGACGTTGGCGGCATCCATCGCGGCGAAGAATTCCGCGCGCGGTTCGGGGTCGATGTAACCGGCGGTAACCGCAACCGTCTTGATGCCGTGTTCGCGGCAGGCGGCGGCGACGTCGATCGCGTATTCGTGAAAGATAACCGGATCGTTGTAGGTAAAGGCCACGCTCTGGCAGGACAACTCGGCGGCAACGCGGGCGAGTTTTTGCGGCGAGGCCGCGTCAGCCAGGGTATCCATCTCGCGCGATTTGCTCATGTCCCAGTTCTGGCAGAATTTGCAGGCCAGGTTGCAGCCGGCGGTGCCGAAAGACAGCACCGAGCTGCCCGGGTAAAAATGATTGAGCGGCTTCTTTTCGATCGGATCGATGCAAAAACCGCTGGAGCGGCCGTAGCTGACCAGCTTGATCTCGTCGTCGAGGCGCTGGCGCACGTAGCAAAGCCCGCGCTGTCCCTCGCGCAGGTGGCAATGGCGTGGACACAGGTCGCACTGCAGGCGTCCGTCTTCGAGACGGTGCCAGTATCTGGTTTTAACAATGGTTTCGTTCATCGCTTGATTCAGGGCAAATTAAATCAGCAGACTTCGGCTTATACTATAAAAATTAATGCATTTACACGAGGGCAGATCATGAGGACACGCGCAGCAGCCGTTGCCGGTTACTTCTACGATGCTAATCCGGGTCGTCTGCAAAACCATATCAATGAGCTGTTAAACGCCGCATCGGCGGATATCGAGGTTATCCCTGATGCGCTGATAGTACCACATGCGGGTTACGTCTACTCCGGTTCGACCGCGGCGTACGCATTTCGTTGCCTGTTAGCTGATCCGGATCAAGTAAAGCGCGTTCTGTTGATCGGACCCGCGCACCGGGTTTACATCAGCGGTATGGCGATCCCATCGGTGGACAGATTTGCGACGCCGCTGGGTGAAGTCGAACTGGACCGAAACGCGCTGGATCTCATATCCGGCCTGCCCGGCGTAGAGGTTTCCGACGAGGCGCACCGCGAAGAGCACAGCCTCGAAGTGCAGCTGCCTTTCCTGCAGACGGTGCTGAAGGATTTCACGCTGGTGCCGGTGGTCGTCGGCGCCGCCAGCGCCGATCAGGTCGCGACGGTGATCGATGCGCTGGCGGACGATCCGCATACGCTGATCGTAATCAGCTCCGATCTGTCGCATTTCCTGAGCTACCGAGAGGCGCAGCGGATCGATAGCGCAACCTGTGCGCAGATCGTCGCCGGGTCGACGACGCTGAGCGGCAAAGAGGCCTGCGGCGCGCGCGCAATAAACGGGTTGATGGCCTCGGCCGCGGGCCGGTCACATCGGGTCGCGCTGCTGCATGCCTGCAATTCCGGCGATACCGCTGGCACTCCGGACCGGGTCGTCGGTTATGCCGCCTTCGCTCTGTATTGAACTAAGCGACGACGAGCAGGCCCGTCTGCTCGAAATCGCCAGGCGATCGATCGTCGGCGGGCTCGCGGCCGGTCGCGCACCGCAAATCGACATCGCGCAGCAGGCGGCCAGCCTGCAAATGCCGGCTGCCGTTTTTATCACGCTGACGCGTTTTGGTGAATTGCGGGGTTGCGTCGGCTCGCTGCAGGCGATCGAGCCGCTCGCCCAGGCGGTCGCCAATTCGGCCTTCAACGCCGCATATCGCGACAGGCGTTTCCCACCTGTGCGGGACGACGAACTCGACGATATCCACATCGAGGTTTCGGTGTTGTCGGGAATGGAGCCGATGCACGTCGCATCGAGGCAGGCATTGCTGGAAGCTCTGCAGCCGGGCGTCGACGGATTGCTGCTCGAGGACCTGGATTGTCGCTCGACCTTCCTGCCGAAGGTATGGGACAAGATCGCGTCGCCGGCAGAGTTCGTCGACCGGCTGTTGCTCAAGGCGGGACTCGGCGCCGGCCACTGGTCGGACTCGATACGGTTCCATCGCTATCACACCTCCACATTCGGCGAAAAATAATGGCCGACCCGGCGCTTTGAGTTGGAGCGTCCCGGCTTTTCCGTTATCATTCCGTCACCTTCCGATCCCCGTAAAGCGACCCGAAACAATATGCTATGCCTGCCCGGTAGCCCGGCATTGTCTGAATTCAGGCTGAAAAAACTAGAACAGCAGCTAACCGACGCGGGAATCACGGTAAACGGGCTCGGCAGCCGCTATGTCCACCTGGTCGACAGCGAACGCGAGCTGGTCGAGTCCGAACTCGAAATATTGAAAAACCTGCTGACCTATGGCCCGGCGGCGCAGCCTGCCACCGTCGATGGCACAGCCTATTACGTGCTGCCGCGACCGGGCACCATATCGCCCTGGGCCAGCAAGGCAACCGATATCGCGCACAACTGCGGGCTGGCGCAAATACACCGCATCGAGCGCGGGATCGTGTACAGCATCGACAGCGCCGATCGGGTGCCGCCGGAATTGCTGCACGATCGCATGATCGAGGCCGTGTTCGACAGCCTCGAAGCCTGCGCCATACTGTTCGAGTCGCAGGAGCCGGCCCCGTTTTCGCAAATCGATACCCTGCAACAGGGGCGTGCCGCGCTGATCGACGCCAACACCGCCCTCGGCCTCGCGCTGTCCGACGATGAAATCGATTACCTGGCGGAGGCCTACGCCGGGATGGAGCGCAACCCTACCGACGTCGAGCTGATGATGTTCGCCCAGGCCAACTCGGAACACTGTCGGCACAAGATTTTCAACGCCAGCTGGACCATCGATGGCGTCGACCAGGACAGTTCGTTATTCGCGATGATCAAGAATACGTACGCGCTGCACAGCGACGGTATCCTGTCGGCTTATCATGATAACTCGGCGGTCGTCGAGGGTTTTTCCGCGCACAAGCTTGCACCGTCCGGCGATGACGCCGAATACCGTTACCAGCAGGCGCAGCTCGATATCCTGATGAAGGTCGAAACCCATAACCACCCGACCGCGATTTCACCCTTCCCGGGCGCGGCGACCGGCTCGGGCGGAGAAATTCGCGACGAGGGCGCTACCGGTATCGGCTCCAAGCCGAAGGCAGGCCTGTGCGGATTTTCGGTCTCGAACCTCAGGATTCCGGGTTTCGAGCAGCCCTGGGAACAGGATCATGGCAAGCCGGAACGCATCGCGTCGGCACTCGATATTATGATCGAAGGGCCAATAGGCGCGGCGTCGTTCAACAACGAATTCGGCCGTCCCAACACCTGTGGCTATTTTCGCACCTACGAACAACGCGTCGAATCGGCGTCCGGTCCAGAGCTGCGCGGCTATCACAAGCCGATCATGGTCGCCGGTGGGGTCGGCTCGATTCGTCGCGAACACATCGACAAGCGTAACATCCCAGCCGGCGCCAATATCATCGTGCTCGGCGGTCCGGCGATGCTGATCGGCCTCGGCGGCGGCGCCGCGTCGTCGATGGCGAGCGGCAGCAGCAGCGAGAGCCTCGATTACGCGTCGGTACAGCGCGGCAACCCCGAGATGCAGCGCCGTGTGCAGGAAGTCATCGACCGCTGTTTCGCGCAGGGCGAAGCGAACCCGATCCTGTCGATCCACGATGTCGGCGCGGGTGGCCTGTCGAACGCGCTGCCGGAGCTGGTCAACGATGCCGGGCGCGGCGCCGAACTCGACCTGCGACGGGTGCCGAACGACGAGCCCGGGATGTCGCCGATGGAGATCTGGTGCAACGAGAGCCAGGAACGCTACGTGCTCGCGATCGGTGACGAACGTCTCGAGGATTTCGTGGCACTGTGCGAGCGCGAGCGCTGTATCTACGCGGTGCTCGGCAAGGCCACGCAGGAGCGCAGGCTACGGGTGCGCGACCCGCATTTCGCTAATACGCCGGTGGACCTGCCGCTAGAGGTATTGCTCGGCAAACCGCCGAAAATGCATCGTGACGTCGTTCACAGCGAGGTCAGTCAGGCGGAATTCGAGCGCAGCGGTGTAGATCCCACCGCCGCGCTATACCGCGTGCTGCGCCTGCCCGCGGTCGCCGACAAGACTTTCCTGGTCACGATCGGCGATCGCTCGGTCGGCGGCCTGGTATCGCGCGACCAGATGGTGGGACCGTGGCAGGTGCCGGTTGCCGACGCGTCGGTCACGCTTTCCGATTACCACGGCTATAGCGGCGAAGTCATGAGCATGGGCGAGCGCACGCCGCTGGCCGTGTTAAACGCGCCAGCGGCTGCTCGTATCGCGATCGGCGAAGCGCTGACCAACCTCGGCTCGGCATGGGTGGGGGACCTGTCACGCTGCGTGCTGTCGGCGAACTGGATGGCGGCCGCCGGCCATCCGGGGGAGGAAGCGCGCCTGTTCGATACGGTCAGGGCGGTCGGCATGGAGCTATGCCCGCAGCTCGGCATTACGATACCGGTGGGCAAGGATTCCTTATCGATGCAAAGCCGTTGGAATCAGGATGGTGAGGCGCGCAGCGTGACCGCGCCGCTATCGCTGATTATTTCGGCGTTCGCGCCGGTCGTCGACG